>Ga0310121_10003064_pt1 | contig 15459 bp, 20 predicted proteins | sample CB27_Tmax_986_MG_FD_203504 | JGI IMG/M metagenome (GOLD analysis project Ga0310121, IMG submission 203504) | Marine microbial communities from Western Arctic Ocean, Canada - CB27_Tmax_986 | ecosystem: Environmental > Aquatic > Marine > Oceanic | place: Canada: Western Arctic Ocean | collected...
TAGTATCGTTCTGGTTTCGTTGCTGGCGATTGCATTGCTTGCCTGGGGTACGTTTATTTCGTATCGGGTTGGCTTCAGCCAAGGGTACATTGCTGCTGCGGAAGCAGTGGGCGAAGATGGTTTCGCGGCCCTGCCGTTCGGCTTTGATCGCTCTGGCGACGAGTTTGAGCGCGGTGAGCGTTTCGAATCTCCGTTCGACCGCGACGGATTCGGGCGCGGTGGCTTTGTACGTGGATTTGGCCGCGGACCCTTCATGCTGTTCCCGATTATCGGGTTTGTGTTTGTGCTGTTCGTGATCGGTGCTGTTGTAGCAACTGTGCTCCTGCTGCGCCGCCGCAAGAATACTCCAGCAACAACCGAGTAGAATAGTGGGGCGCGCTTTGAAGCGCGCCTCATATCCAGCCAACATCTTTGCACTGAGGCTTAAAAAGTTATGGCAAACGAGGATTCGCGAAAAAAGCGAGTAGTGCCAGCCTGGCTCGTGGTGGTCGGTACCCTGTTTATCGTCATCATCACTGGTGTGCTCTTGTTTCGCATACTGTTGCCACAGCAGTGGCTGCAGATAACGGGGGGTGTGGACGAAGCTGGGGACGGCGAGGCGCCGTTTCAGATTGCTGAGGTCATTACCGTAACATCTGTAACCACGGCAGAAGGATCGGGCGTCGTGGAGCCGCTGCAGCAGGCTACACTTTCGTGGGAGACCACCGGGAAGGTTGGTGGTATCCATGTGGCGATTGGCGACTATGTGGAAGCAGATCAGATTCTTTTGAGTATCAACCCCACTAGCATTTCTCAAAGCATTATCCAGTCGCAAGTAGACCTGATTGAAGCCGAGAACGCGCTCGAAGACCTTGTGAATACAACTGCGCTTGAGGTCGCCAATACGCAGAATGCCATTGCGCTGGCACGTGAAAGCCTCGATGAAGCGCAGGACGACTATAACGCAGCGCTGAGTCCGGCCGGAGAAGCTCTCTACGATGCGGTAGCCGATGCCGAGTTGGCGTTGTATCAAGCGCGGACGACCGAACAACTCAACAATGTAAGCTCGAGCCAGCAATCTCTCCCAAGCGCGCGCGTAGCGGCCGATCAGGCCTATCGCGACCTGCAGGCGCTTCAGGCCATATGGGATGACGACGTCGGCAATCAGACGGAACTACTCAAGACGCAGATCGAAAACGCTACGGCAGCCTTTGATTCCGCGCGAGCAAACCAGAATGCCATTGAGTTGCAAATTGAACTCGACCAGGAAACGCAGGCTGACGTGGTTGCGAAGGCAGAAGAGACCCTGACCGACGACGTTGCAAATCTCAACTTTGCATTGGTGGGTCCGGATGCCCTGAAAGTTGAAACGACAGCCGCGGCGCTGATTCTTGCCAGAGCCGAACTAGCGGATGCGGAAGAGAAGCTGGCTGATTTATTGGATGGTCCAGACCCGAACGACGTGCTTGCTGCCCAGGCTGCCATCCTTGGCGCACAGATGGCGCTCGATGCGTTGTACATCCGGGCTCCCTTTGCGGGCGAGGTGATCGATATCGGCTATCGCACTGGCGACCTGATCGATACAGCGCAGTTTGCAGCCATTATTGCGACCGCAGACCAGTTGTTCCTCACAATGGAAGTGGACGAGATCAAGATTGCACCCATGCAGACCGGGCAAGCTGCCTCACTTGAATTCGACGCTCTGCCGGGCGTGAGTTTGATGGGCTTGGTGTCGCAGGTGGGCAACCAGGGATTCTCTTCCGCCGGTATCGTGGTCTATAACGTGGATGTGACGCTGATGGAGATGCATCCGCGGTTGCGACTCGGTATGACAGCCGAAGTACAGGTAGTGACGGACGTTTCAGACTCTGCGCTGGCAATTCCGCTCGACGCTTTGCGATTTGACAACGAAGGCGAATATGTGCTGAGCATTGGGCCGGGCGGTCAGACGCGTATCAACGTCATCACAGGTGACATCGTTGGCGAATATGCGGTGTTGCTCTCGGGAGATTTGGATGAAGGCCAGCGCGTCGTGATGGAAGCGCGTACGAATACGGCGACCGGGTTCGGTCAGTTTGGGCCCGGCCGTGAAGATGGCCGAGGCGGGGGAGTGCGTTTCGGGGGCAACGGTGACTAAAGTCAATCAGAACGGCGCAACAGAGCTCATCAAAATGCGCGATCTGCGCAAGGTATATCGCATGGGTGCGACCGAGGTTCATGCGCTGGCCGGCCTCGACCTGCTCGTGACCGAAGGCGAACTTCTTTCGATTATGGGGCCGTCCGGGTCTGGCAAGAGTACGCTCATGGCCATTATTGGTTGCCTGGATGTGCCGACGGAGGGCACATACCTCCTGGGCGGTGAAAATGTGGGCGCGCTCAACGACAATCAGCTTGCCGAAATCCGCAGCCGGCGCATCGGTTTTATTTTTCAGCAATTCAACCTGCTGGCGCGTACATCGGCATTAGAAAACGTTATGCTGCCACTTGTCTATGCCGGTGTGCCGCGCCGCGAGCACAAGGATCGGGCGATTGCTGCTCTTATGAAGGTCGGGTTGGGCGACCGCGTGAAACATAAACCAAACGAACTCTCGGGTGGCCAGCAGCAGCGCGTTGCCATTGCCAGGGCGCTGGCGAACAACCCAAGCATCCTGCTGGCCGATGAGCCGACCGGCGCGGTGGACACGCATACCGGCGAGGAAATCATGGCTCTCTTCCGGGAATTGAATGAGAATGAAGGCATCACGGTCTGCATCGTGACGCACGACCCCGAAGTGGCTACCATCACGCCGCGCGTTGTATATCTACGTGACGGCTTGATTGAAAGCGACGGAGCACAGGACGTGCACAAATGAGTGTGCTAGAAAATCTCCGCATTGCGCTTCGTGCGCTGGCGGCCAACAAATTGCGTTCCGTGCTGACAATGCTCGGCATCATAATTGGTGTTGCAGCAGTGGTCGCGCTGATTGCTATCGGCAACGGCGTGACCTCCGATATCACTGAGCAGATCGAAGGAATCGGCTCTAACCTGATTTCTGTACTTCCCGGCACGTCAGCACGTTCCGGTACAGGTGTGTTGTTCTCGTTAAGCGATTATGAAGCTTTAGAAAAAGACCTGGACAATGTACGCGCGATCGCCCCGAGTATGGGCTCGACCTTCCCATTGACATTCGGCGAGGTAACTGAGGACGTCTCCACGACCGGTACGGTGCCGGTCTGGACAGAGATCAACAACAGCGAGGTCGAATTTGGGCGCTTCTTCACGCAAGGCGAGAGCCGCTCAGGTGCGCGCATGCTTGTGTTGGGGGCCGATATTGCGGCCGATGTGTTTGATAAGCAGAACCCGCTCGGACGGGAGGTTCGGCTGAGTAATACCCGTTTCGAAGTGATCGGGCTGCTGAAATCGTCTGGCGGCGGATTCGGAACTCAGGACGACACTGCGATCATTCCACTGGAGGCTATGTACGATCTGCTCGGGAGTCGCGGCCTAATTGATGGTGAGCGCATCCTTTCGACCATCTCAATTTCGGCCACAGATTCGGAAGCGGCTTCAGATGTGCTCGTACAGGTTGAGGACATCTTGCGGCGCGAGCATGGTCTGAAACCGTATGAAGACACAGACTTCAATATCATCAGCCAGGAAGCATTCCTGGAAGCCTTTTCGGAAATCACGGCGACTCTGACGATATTCCTGGGTGCAATTGCGGGTATCTCGTTGCTTGTGGGTGGCATTGGCATCATGAATATCATGCTTGTCTCTGTCACCGAACGCACCCGCGAGATCGGATTGCGCAAAGCAGTGGGCGCGAAGAAACGTACAATCATGATTCAGTTCCTTATCGAAACGATAACGCTCAGCCTGGTTGGCGGCTCGATTGGGATTGGTGTCGGTTATGGAATAGCCGCCGGAGTGCGATCCGCAGAATTAATTAATGCTCAAGTGGATGGCAATTCTATCCTGCTCGCATTTCTCTTTTCCGCGGCCGTGGGCATCTTCTTTGGAATATATCCGGCCAGCCGAGCTGCGTCTCTGCGGCCGATTGAAGCGCTGCGCTATGAATAAGGCTGCGCCAAACAGGCAATGATTGCCAGGAGCTAAGAATGGCGAAGAAGAAATGGATCTTGTTGGTTGTGATAGCGATTGCGCTTTCTGCTGTTGCATGCATCAGAGTCGCAGGCCGGCCGGGGTCGGGACGCTTTGCAGGCCAGGCTGAGGGTGGCCGCCCGGGAGCTGGTCCTGGCGGCGAAGTCCAATTGAGTAATCCGCCGACGCCCGAAACCCCTGATATTTCGGCGCCGGCACTCATCGAGATACCGGAAGACGCGCAGCGCACTGTCGATCCGTTACCACAGATCGATCTTTCAGAATACGTGGCCCTAGTACCTTACGAAGTGACCATCCCCAATGTGACAACAGCCTCGGACTCTTCTTCTGCAGCGCCGAATGCGGCCTCCGCATCCAATCAATATGTCAGCCCACTCTTGGTGGCGCCGACTCCGGCCGCGCCCCCGCCCCCGGTGGTGGTAGATAGCGGTGCAGTGAGTATTCTGAATGGGCGGAACATGGCTACCTGCATCATTCCGGGTGTGGGCGATTGCCAGGCGACGATGAACGCGGGAACCGATATCCACCTAACGTGGACTTTCGAGCAGGACAGTACCTCGCGTTTCGAGTGGTGGGACGCACAGATCGTTGTCACTCGCAATGGCGAAGCGTATTTAGTGCATTCCGCTGCCAATGGGCTAGACCGCTCCGGCCGTGAAGCGGATTCCGACGAGAAGTGGGTACTGCTGGTGGGACAATCGGCCGAATTTCGAGCCGGTCTGGGGGATGTCGAAGCGGGCATCTATAGCGCTTATTTGCAAATGTGTCTGAGTAGCGAACCCTGTACTGCTGGCGGCGCGCGGACGCGAGTCGGTGGCGACACGATTCAGTTCTTGATCGTACAGCCACTTGGATGATTAGAAACCGATTAATCTCACTGCGCAACGGGCGAAAACTGCAACAATACTGTTGATTTTTTAAGAAGTCGGTCCTAAAAACCGATTACAAGTCTAATTCAAAATCAAGAGGAATTAATGTCGAAAATACGGTTGTCGAGATACTTGAGTACAGGTTTGATCCTGGCAATGGTGAGTTCTGCCTGCATTGTATTAGGTGCACTGGAAGAAGCAGCCACGCCAAGCGGGCAGAACACTGCAATGCCGATCGAGCCGACAGAGGCGGCAACCGAGACCACCCTAGATGAAACAGAAGCTGAGTCTTCGGAAGAGGTTTCGGCCTCTGAAAGCGATGTGGATGCCTCGGAAAGTGAAGCGGTGGAGAGTGGGGGCCCAGTAACCTTCCAGATCAGCCAGGATGACTCTGAGGTTCGATTCCTGATCGATGAGATATTGCGTGGTGAACCGGCTACAGCGGTGGGAAGTACAAACCAGATTGTAGGTGAAATCGTAATTGACATCGCAAATCCCGCTGAAACACAAATCGGAGTCATCCAGATTAATGCTCGCACGCTGGAGACAGACGAGTTTCGCCGGAATAGAGTGATTCAGAACCGCATTCTTTCTACAGGCGCGTATGAGTGGATCGTCTTTGCGGCAACATCAATCAGCGGTCTGCCGGAGGCGGTAACGTTTGGTAAAGCCATCGCGGTCCAGATCATCGGCAGTCTGACGATCACTGACTTCACAAACGAAGTTACATTCGATGGCACGTTGACACCGGTGTCAGAAAGTCAAATCGTTGGTTCGCTCACGGCCGTTATTCAGCACGCCGATTATGGTCTCCAAATTCCAAGTGTACCGATGGTGGCAGAAGTCAGTGAAGAAGTAGTGCTGGAACTCGACTTCACTGCTACTGCACAATAAATTAAAAATGTCAAACTCGAAACTTTCACGACGCCATTTCATTCGCACGAGTGCGACGGCTGCAGCCGGGTTGGTCATCTCGGCCTGTGTTCCCGGCGTGCCCACCCAAGAATTGCAAGCGACCGAGACGCAGCCGGAGCCGACTAAATCCTAAGAAGGGATCGAAACCGGCGCCACCTTGGAGCACACGCCGCCAGCAACTGCTGCCGAAGCCTCAATTGACGTTCCAACACTCGAGCCTACGCCGCAGTGTGATGACCACGATGAAACCCGAGCGCAGGGCGAAGGTCCGTTCTACACGCCCGATACACCGCAACGTACGAGTCTGGTCGAGAGCGGGATGTCAGGAGCGGTGCTGGTGGTGACTGGTCGCGTCTTAACCGCACGCTGCGAACCAATCGCGGGAGCTGTATTGGATTTCTGGCATGCGGATACGGTCGGCGAATACGATAATATCGGCTATCTGTTCCGGGGACATCAGTTCAGTAACGAGGCTGGTTCGTATAGATTGGAGACGATATTGCCAGGGCTTTACACCGGCCGGACGCGTCACATCCAGGTAAAGGTGCAAGGTCTAAATACTCGGTTGTTGACGACTCAGAAGTATTTTCCGGATTAAGCGGCGAATGAATCAGATGGTATTTTTCACCCGGCGCTGATAATGAGCGTGGAGCAAGGAGTCGCAGGACTGGCCTGGCTACTTGTGCCGGCATTCGCTCTTGCGAGCTGCGGCGGCGTGCAGGCGGCGGATGGACCGCATCTTCCTCGGGCGGTGCCGCGTTCGCAGGCGGTGGCGAGTGCTCTGCAGTGGGTTCGAGTGCAGCGGGCGGTGGCGCGATAACGGTTTTACCGGCTTCTGAGGTACGTTCTGGGATTGCGAGCTGCAATGCCTGCACCATGTCCACCGCATTCGCAAAGCGCTCGTCTGCATGCTTTGCGAGCGCTCGTAATATCACACGCTCGACTGCTTCCGGGACGTCGGGGTTCGAGGCGCGCGGCATTGGCAGGGGGTCGTCGATGTGCTTAAAAAGCACTGCAATCGGCGGTTCAGCGTCATAAGGCACCCGCCCAACCGCAATTTCGTACAGCAGCACACCAAGCGAGTAGATGTCGCTGCGTCTGTCGATCTCACTTTAGCCGCGGCCCTGTTCGGGAGACATGTAGGCGGCCGTGCCGACCGCACCGCCGGTCTGGGTGAACTTGCTGGTAGCGGCGACGATTTTAGCAATGCCAAAGTCGGTAAGCTGACAATTGCCCCGTGCGTCAATGAGCACATTGCTCGGTTTGACATCGCGGTGAACCACGCCCCGGGAGTGGGCGTAGTCGAGAGCCTCCCCGATTTGGGAAACGATGCGCCGAATCTGCGGCAGCGGTAGCGGCCGACGATGCAATAGATCGGCCAATGTGCCGCTCTCGACAAACGGCATCACGAGATACGTGTAACCCTCCGCCTCACCGAAATCGAATACCGGCAGAATATGCGGATGTTGGAGCTGGGCGATGACTTTGGCTTCCTGGTCAAAGCGTCCGATAAACTCAGGGCCCGACTTCGGATCGGTCGCAAATTGCCGCAGAAGAATCTTGAGAGCGACATGCCGGTCCATGGCTGGCTGATAGGCTTTGTATACCGAGGCTATGCCGCCTGCGCCGAGGGGTCCCGCGATCTGGTACTGGCCGAGCTGCTTGCCGGTCAGGTCTTCCATATCATGTCAGTTAACGAGTGAAACTAGAGATTCCAGTCATTGGGAGTCAAGCTCCAGGCCGTGCTCAGGACCAGGGTGCGTTGATAATGAACGCGTTGGCCATGATCGCAAACGCGATGATGCACCCGAGCGCCACAACAGCGCTGGCAATGATGGCTGCAATCATGACGGCGCTGCCACGCCGCGGTAAGTTGCTGCCGCCCGGCGGCGCGAGCTGAGGTTGTTCAGGTTCTGATTCTTGATCGGTCATTGGGAAAGCCTTTCTATGGGTTTAAGGATACACACATTGGAGTAAGAGGCGAATCTACACCTGTTTGCAATGGACGGAAAGGTTAGAAAGGGATCGCGTTAAGGACAATGTCATATCTGCACTGCCATAGGGTGGACGGCGGCCTTATGTTGCTCTGAGGCGGCGGGGAGATAAAGCAAGCCGAGTCTTTTAAGGCAGTTTGGACCAGATCAGACGTTGCGACGAACGACGCGGTCGGGTTTGAGCCAGAGGACGACGCGATCCTCGGCGTCCTTCATACGCTGGATATACTTGTCAGCCCTATCGGGTTGCATGTGTCTGTCCAGGATGGCCTTGGTCGCCCCCCAGATTTCGTCGTCCTGAATCTTCACCTCGCCACGAAGCAGGACGTAGTCGGCGGCCGTCGGCTCTTTATAGATCAGGATTGTTGCGCGGGAGTCGCGTCTGAAATTCTTGTACTTGAGGCGGGACTTTGTGGTGGAGATGCTCAGCCGCTCACTGTCCCAGTTGAACCAGTTCGGCGTCACCTGCGGATAGCCGCTTTCGCCGTTCGCTGCGACGACGGCGATACGCGCGGTGGCGAGGAATTCATTGAGAAAGGCAATCTGGTCGTGTGTGGGCATCGTAAATCTCCTTTTTGCGCGGCAGCGCCGGATTGAGCGCAGGTCTTTTGCTTTATGGTCCGAATTGGATCATTATCAATATTCCATTTATAGGAACGAATCGTCTTTGTCAAACACTATGCATGACTCTGCTGAAACAACCACAACGTGGAGTGCGTATGTCACACTGCGAAGGCGCGAAGGGCACAAAGAAAAACAAAAAGCCGCTAATATTGTCTAAAGAATTAGGCTCCAAAATATTGGTTTTGTGAGAGTCATCTATTAGATCCTTGTGTTCTTCGCGTCTTTGTGGTGAAAATTGTAATAGTCATCAATATAGTGCAGAAAACATCAACGGCCTATTGTCATTTCGACGAACGCAGCGAGGAGAAATCCCTACTATTTGCCGGTTTTAGGGATGCTTCGCTTCGCTCAGCATGACATAAGACGTGGTGGCTGTCCTGCACCATGAGCTTGACTATTACACTTTGTAGTGAGAATCAGCCTTTTGTCAGTGGACTCATGCACCTACAAGTACATGTTTCTGCAGTGTGCCCGAGAGTGCACTCGGGACCAGGGTCAGTCCTGCCAATTTCGCCATTACCTCGATCAAGCATAATCATTGGGGGTTCATAGTGTGTCGTTTAACTACATTGGCACGCGTTGGGAAGACGAGCAAATTTACATCTGGTAGCTGCTGATTGTGACGATGCTATCCTCGCTGAATATTATTCGAGTCCGATTGAAAACATACGCTCCAGATCGTGGCGCGAGAAAGCCCGGAACGCAATCAACGTTTCAGTGCCCAAGATTCCCTCGACAACCGTCATTTTGCTGGTGATCAGTTCGTCCAAGGCATCATTGTCCGGGACGCGCAATATGGCGACAAGATCGTAACGTCCGGCGACTGAAAAGACCTCGGAGATGCCTTCAAGGTTTGCCAGCTCTTCGGCGGCGCTATTGATTTTGTCCCGTTCGGCGTATATTAGTATGATCGCAGAGACCATTCGTAGCTCCTTTCGGCTATGTTGCTGTTCTTGTCGTACGTGTTAATCGAGAAACTTGCGCCAGATGGTGATCGTCGTGTTCGGCGACAAAAAAAGCGAGATCGATCACTCGCATCGGTTTCTTCAGGCGGGGATGTTGGGCGCTTTTCAACACATCGCTTGTGTCCAGAGTATCCAGTTGTTTTGCAATCTCTATTCGTTCTGAGCGGAACCCTGCCGCGACTTGCAGCATCGAGCGCGTGTTGTGCTCGGCTTCGTGCGTTTTTCGGTTCTCCAAATCTGCATTGCGCATTGTGTTCGCGCCGTTTAGGATATCGGCAAGTCGTCCGGCCCACAACTCCTCCAGATCCCAGAGGTGACCAATTTCTTCCTGGATCGACCAGCGTTCGCTAACTTGTCGTGTGAGCAATTCCTCGGATAATCCACTAACCAACTCTCCGATTCGGACCGGTGTGCCGCGCAGGCGCTCGACGATGTTTGGAAACATCCACACGTCGAAATCGAATGAGAAGCGCCGCTCAAACCACGCGTATTCTTCGATTATGATCGGCCCTCTCTCGTTTGTGCGTCCATCACTGCCACCGCGGCCATATTCACAATATCTTCAACGGCATCCCCAGCCTGTAGGAAATGCACAGGCCCGCCGAGCCTGAGCAATATCGGTCCGATGATGCGCGCGCTACCCAGCCGGTGCATCAGTTTGTAGGCAATGTTTGCAGAAGCGAGCGTTGGGAAAACGAGCACATTTGCATCTCTCACTTGGCTAAACGAATAGCATTCCTCAATTAATTTCGGCACAACGGCAACATCGGCCTGCATTTCACCGTCCACAGCAAGGTCGGGGCGGCGTTCCCGCACGATTTTTACCGCGTCTCGCACCTTGGCAGAATAAGTATGCTGCACACTACCAAAGTTCGAGAAACTGAGCATTGCCACGCGTGGATTGATCCCTAGCGTTTGAGCGAAGTCGGCGGCAAGAATAGCCGCCTCGGCCATCGTTTCCTTACTTTGCTCAATGTTAACGGTTGCGTCGGTGAAAAGATATACACGCTCACTTACAATGACCAGATAGATGCCGGTGACGCGGCTGGTTCCGGGACGGGGTTAAAAATCTGCAATGCCGGACGGATGACCTCTGGATATTCATAAGTCAGGCCGGAGAGGAATGCGTCGGTGTCACCCACCTTCACCATCATCATTCCGTATAAATTCGGTTCGTAGAGTTTTTCGTAGGCCAGTTCGCTTGTGATGCCGTGTCGATGGCGTAATTTGTAGTAGGCCTCGGCGTACACTGCCCGGCGTGGTTAGTTATTCGGGTCGATGATCTCCGGCGCGAAACGTAAACCCAGATCCGCAATCCGGCTTGCAATCAGGTCGGGTCGCCCGAGCAGCACCGGCATGCCGATGCCCTGTTCGACCACCTGGGCAGCAGCCCGGATGATTTTAGTCTGCTCGCCCTCTGCCAGGACGATGTGCTTCGGCTTTGTGCTCGCTTTGTTAATGATGCCCCGTCGAACTTGCCGGCCACGTCCCATGCGGCCGGCGAGTTGTTCCCGATATTCGTCCAAATCGATCTCGCGGCGCGCCACGCCGGTTTCCATGGCGGCCTTCGCTACGGCAACACTCTCCCACAGCAGCACACGCGAGTCGAACGGTTTTGGGATCAGGTAGTCCGGGCCAAATTTAAGGGTCTTGAGATTGTATGCGGTGAGCACGCTGTCAGGTACATCTTCATGGGCTAACGCTGCCAGGGCGTGCGCCGCAGCAATCTGCATCTCATCGTTTATCGCGCGTGCGCGCACATCCAGCGCCCCGCGAAAAATGAACGGAAAGCCGAGAACGTTGTTAATCTGGTTTGGATAGTCGCTCCGACCGGTGGCGACAATTGCATCCGGGCGCGCCTCACGCGCCAACTCGTAGTGGATTTCCGGGTCCGGGTTTGACAGTGCAAAAATAATGGGCTGCTCCACCATACTCTTGACCCTCTCCTGGGTGAGTACATCTGCAATAGACAATCCCAAAAATAGGTCGGCGCCTGCGAGCGCATCTGCAAGTGTTCGACGCTCCGTCTGACGGGCGAAACGCAGTTTGTATTCATTCATGCCTTCTTCACGGCCGGCGTAGATGACCCCTTTTGAATCCAACAGCAATATGTTTTCTTTCCGGACATCCAGTTGCGAATACAAATCGGCTGAAGCAATTGCCGCCGAACCGGCACCGTTAACGACGACACGCAATTCTGTGATGTCCTTGCCTGTTACCTCCAACCCGTTGAGCAGCGCAGCCCCCGAAATGATGGCTGTGCCGTGCTGGTCGTCGTGAAAGACCGGGATGTCGAGCTCGGCTTTGAGGCGTGTCTCAATTTCAAAATATTCGGGTGCTTTGATGTCTTCCAGGTTGATGCCGCCGAATGTGGGTGCGATGGCCTTTACAACCGCGATTAATTGCTCGACGTCTTCCGTGTCCACTTCGATATCGAAAACATCCACATCCGCAAACTGCTTGAACAGGACGCCCTTGCCTTCCATCACCGGTTTGGACGCCAGGGCACCCCGATTGCCGATGCCGAGTATCGCCGTGCCATTCGACACAACTGCGACAAGGTTTGATTTTGCCGTGTATTCGAACGCAGCCTCGGAGTCTTCGTCGATAGCGCGAACGACTTCGGCTACGCCGGGCGTATAAGCCAGCGAGAGATCGCGTTGCGTGTCGAGTGGCTTTGTTGGCGTAACCGAAATTTTTCCCGGTCTCCCGCGACTGTGATATTCAAAGACTTCCTCTGCAGTAACGCTCATATGATGTTCCTCGAAATGTGAATTGCGAAATTGTACTAGATAGGTATCCACAAAGGTTGTCAGACACTCGAGCTCTGTCAGGGTGTCGGTTTACTGCAGAAGTGCCTAACACCTCGCGCGGCACCTTTGACTCCATCCCCAAATACCGTTAAAGTGTGGCCCACAATGGACTTAAAAGAACTGACGACTGCAATGCACACATTCGTGCGCTCGAAGGGCTGGTACGAACAGGACAGCGTACGCCCACAGACGCCGCGCAACATCGCCACCTCGCTCGCTATTGAGACGGCGGAGGTGCTGGAGCACTTCCAATGGTCAAATGAAGAGCCAGATTCCGAGGCGCTCGCAGGGGAATTGGCGGATGTAGCGCTTTATCTCCTGCAATTGGCCGGGTTGTGCGACATTGATCTCGAAAGAGCGATCCAGGACAAACTGTCGACGAATTATGAGCGCAACTGGGATTAAGCCCTGGCAAGTGCTCGCTCGGCGCACTGTCTATGCCAGTGAGTGGATCAACATGGAGCAATGGGATGTGCGTCTGCCGGACGGCTCCCGGATTCCGGACCATCATGTAGTTACATATCCGTGCGAAGCTGTAGGGATCGTTCTCGTAGGAACAGACGGAAGATTGCTCCTCGTCGATCATTATCGCTTTCAGACTGATTCGCGTGGCTGGGAGATCCCTGCCGGACAGATCGAATCTGGCGAGCAGGTGCTGGAGGCCGCCCGCCGCGAACTGTTGGAGGAGACCGGCCATACCGCAAAACGCTGGCAGCGCCTCGGCCACTACTACATTTCCAATGGCTCCAGCAATCAAGTATTTCATGTGTACATCGGCTGGGATGTCTATCGAGTGGGAGCGGTGCACGATACGAATGAGACGCTCGGCCTGGACTGGTTTGAGTCAGACGATGTGCGCGCACGTCTGCAGCGCAATGAAATACGCGATGGCTTTTCGATTACCGGACTACACTGGGCACTCGCGGGCGTGTTAGGCGACAAGTCTTGAAAATTCTGGCGATCAGCGACGAAGTCGTGCCGCATATTTATAGTGAAAGAATTCGAGCGCTCTATGATGATGTAGACTTGGTGATCGGTTGCGGAGACGTGCCGTTCTACTATCTGGAATATGTTGTCTCAATGTTGCATGCCCCACTTTTTTACGTACATGGAAATCACGATCACGAGAAGCAATATATGGCCGATGGGCGCGTCGCCACCTCTGCAGAGGTCTGCGTTTGCATTGACGACGAAGTTTCGAGCCTGGATGGACTCACTGTAAATAAAGGTGGGCTGCTACTGGCTGGGTTGGGAGGCAGCATACGTTACCGGCCGGGCAAACATCAGTACACGAATAATCAGATGCGCAGGCGCATAATTCGTTTGCTCCCCAATTTGCTACTTAACCATCTGCGTTTTGGCCGCTTTTTAGATATCTTGATCACGCACGCGCCGCCGCTGGGCATCCACGACAAACCCGATCGTGCACATGTGGGCTTTCAGGTGTTCAACGACTTTATGCAACGCTTTCGACCACGCTATTTGTTACATGGGCATTCGCATGTAGTGCGCAATAATGCCGCGACTCGTGCGGAATATCTTTCGACTGAGGTCGTCAACGTCTACCCGTACTGCCTGATCGAGTTCTGAGTGAAGTGAACGAAGCTTTGATGGAGACGCGCTGGTCTGATTGGCCTTTCGGCCAGAGTGAATTGACTGCGGGATTGCGCCGCCATCTCAAGCAGGCCGACCTGGTTGTGGCGCGCATTTGGGAAGAGCAGCTGCAGTCGCGGCCAGCGATGGGACATATCCGCGGCCTCGGGGTCGAAGTGGTTGTCGGCGGCGAGCAGCACAGACATACGTTTATGCTCAAACAACCGCAAGGCACCACTCGTGTTGGCCTGGCCGGGGTAGGCGTGCGCGAGATCGGTCTCTATAAGCGCCTGTCATCCGATGTGCCGGTCGCTACACCAACAATGGTCGCTGCCGGGGGCCAAAGATGGCGGTTGGCTTGTTTTGGAAGCACTGCCACCGGGACCGCCTCCCGAAAATTGGACTGCGCGAACGTATTCCCGTGCCATTGCCGAACTGGCTGTTGTTCACGATCGATTCTGGGAGCTGGCAGAGGACCTGGCTGCCTTTCCATGGCTGGGGCGACCCCTCACCACCGATTACGAAGTCTATATCATGGCGGCCGCCAAGGCGTTTGAACGCCTCGTGTTTGAAAATAAGTTGACGCAGATCATTTCGGATCCAAGTCAGATATCAGCTCTATCGCAACTCATCTCCCAGGCGGATGTTAGTGTGTCGGCATTACGTCACGAGCCACAAACTCTGTTACATGGCGATTACTGGCCAGGCAACATTAGCGCTGCCAATCCCGACGCGCACGTGATTTTCGACTGGCAACTTGTGGGTATCGGCCCGGGCATAAATGACCTCGCTTCGTTCATCACAAAAAATCAATGGTGGTTCGGCACGCTGCCGCTTGAACCGCATGAACTTGTGGAGAAATATCGGAACTTCGTCGCCGAGCGCACTAATCATTCGTGGACTGACGACGAATGGGATCGCTTGTGGGATTATGCGTTGATGTGGAATTTCACAACCGAGTGGCTCAATCTCCTGGCTGCCTCCCCTTCTGCATTGCTTCAGACTCGTCGCGCTGATATCGAAGTGATCTGGCTGCAGCCGGTCCTCGCGGCTATCGAAAGACAACTTGCCATTAGTGGCTAGTTGGACGCAGATGAGTATGGATTTACCTGATTAGTCCGAAAATCAACTGCTAAGATCAATCTCATCTCTAAAATCGTAAGCCTACAAGTGTCTCCCCGGAATTTACGCAGTGCTCGATATCCGACTTCATCCGGGCCACAAAGACTTTAGTCTTCGTGATGAATGTCCTGTGGTAGACTTCCCGGCATGTCAGCCCAGCCAGTTGTATCTGTATTTGGCGGTTCAATACCAGAGCCGGGCAGTGCTCATTATGAGCAAGCGCAACGCCTTGGCAAACTGTTAGCGCAGGCCGGTTACATCACAGCCACAGGGGGCTATACTGGCGTGATGGAGGCTGTCAGCCGGGGTGCAAACGAGGCGGGTGGGCATGTCATCGGTGTGACTTGCGACCGCATCGAGCAAACATACGACCGTCGTAAGAATCGCTGGGTGATCGAGCAGGTTCACTATAAGACGCTCGGTGAGCGACTGCGCCATCTTGTTGAACAGTGCGACGCTGCCATAGCCATGCCGGGCGGCACC
>Ga0310121_10003065_pt1 | contig 15456 bp, 15 predicted proteins | sample CB27_Tmax_986_MG_FD_203504 | JGI IMG/M metagenome (GOLD analysis project Ga0310121, IMG submission 203504) | Marine microbial communities from Western Arctic Ocean, Canada - CB27_Tmax_986 | ecosystem: Environmental > Aquatic > Marine > Oceanic | place: Canada: Western Arctic Ocean | collected...
ATCGTCAGTGATTACGGATTTCGGGCGCTGAGCGACCAGATCTCCCATCAGTCCACGTGGAAGAAGAGCGTCTTCGAGGTGTATCAGGGCGCGTCGGTGTCCTGGGACTGGACGCCGGCGCTCGAGGCGGAGTGCGAGAAGGCGAGCATTGAGTATTTCTCGACGCCCTATGACCTCGCCGCCGTCGACATGCTCGATCCGCATGTGCGGGTCTACAAAGTGGGTTCTGGCGACATCACCTGGATGGAAATGCTCGACGCGGTGGCCGCGAAGGGCAAACCCGTCATTCTGGCGACCGGCGCATCAGACCTCCGTGACGTCACGCGCGCCGTCGATCGCCTGCTCGCGGGCAATCAGGACCTCGTCCTGATGCAGTGCAACACGGACTACTCGGCCAGTCTCGAGAACTTCAAGCACATCCATCTCAATGTCCTGAGGACGTATCGGACGATGTTTCCGAACGTCGTGCTGGGACTCTCCGACCACACGCCCGGTCACGCCACGGTACTCGGCGCGGTGGCTCTCGGCGCGCGCGCTGTCGAAAAGCACTTCACCGACGACAACGCGAGGGTCGGTCCTGACCATCCATTCTCGATGACGCCGGCAAGCTGGCGGGACATGGTCGACCGGACGCGCGAACTCGAGCATGCGCTGGGCGACCCCGCCAAGCGCGTGGCCGCCAATGAACAGCAGACGGTCGTCATCCAGCGCCGGTGTCTTAGGGCGAGTCGCGCGCTCAACGCTGGCGAGCGACTCGACCGCAGCGCGGTCTCCGCGTTGCGGCCCGCGCCCAGCGATGGCATCTTTCCGCACGAGCTGGACCGCGTGCTTGGGCGGACGATGCGCCAGGACGTTACGGCAGGCGACTACCTGCGCTGGACGATGTTCGCCTGAGTCCGACCACACGCAGATGCACATCCTCTACTTCAGTCGCGCCTACACCACCCACGACCGGCGCTTTCTGCAGGCTGTCGCCTCGCGGCACGAGACGTCGTTTCTGATGCTCGAGCCTGACAGCGGATACGACGACAGGCCGTTGCCGGACGGCGTGCGGCTGGTGGAGTGGCCGCAATCACGGGGGGCGTTGACCCGCGATTCACCCAGGGCTCTCATGCCTGACTTCGTCCGGGTACTTGACCGGGTTCGGCCGGATCTCGTGCACGCGGGACCGGTGCAGTCCTGCGGGTACATGACCGCGCTGTCGGGGGCACGGCCATTCCTGGTGATGTCGTGGGGCTCTGACGTGCTGGTCGATGCTGATCGTGATTCGGATTCGCTCCAGATTACGAGGGACACCCTCGGTCAATCCGACATGTTGCTCTGCGATTGTGATGCCGTTCGGCAGAAAGTCCAGAGCCTCGTGCCGTATCCGGACGAGCGGATTGTCCAGTTTCCGTGGGGTATCGACCTACGGGAGTTCCGACCTGGCCAGGATGTCCTCGATCTGCGTGACAAACTTGGATGGCAGGACGCGCATATTGCGCTCGCCACGCGGTCGTGGGAGGAGATCTACGGACACGACGTGCTCCTCGAAGCGTTTCAATGGGCTCACGCTCGCAATCCGCGCCTGCGGCTCGTACTGCTCGGCGACGGATCGCTCTCGACGATTATCTTGCAGTTCATCCGAGACCGCGGCCTGGACGAGGTGATTCATCGCCCCGGGCGCGTGTCGTATGATCAGATTCCTAAGTACATGCGGGCGGCCGACATATATGTCAGCGCCGCTCAGACCGACGGTACGTCGGTCTCTCTTGTCGAGGCGATGGCGACCGGCCTGCCGGTCTTGGTGTCCGACGTTCCGAGCAATCGTGAATGGGTGGACTCGCCCTCTTCGGGATGGACTCGGCCTCACCAGTGTGAAGCGTTCGGCGGAGCCTGGCTTGAAGCCGCGTCGTTGTCCGACACGGATCGGGAGGGGATTCGGGTTCGCAATCGAAACATCGCTGTCGCGCGCGCGAACTGGAAGGAGAATGTGACGTGCCTGCTCGACGCCTACGATCAGCTGGCACTGACCATCCCGAGTCACGGTTTGGCGGGGCCGACACGGCCGTGGTCGAGCGCCCGGAAGCCGGGGGACAGGATCTGGCCGTGAGTTCGTATCGGCTCGAGCCGCTCACAGAGGAGCACATCTCGGAGCGCTACGTCGCATGGCTGAACGATCGAACCGTCAATCAGTTTCTCGAAGTGCGATTCGAGCGGCAGACTCGAGACACTGTTGCCGCTTTTGTGCAGTCTTTTTCTGGCGCAACGGAGAAGTATGCCTGGGCCATCCGTGCCCAGGACGGCGACGGGGACTTCGTGGGCACCTGCACGATCTACGACGTCGATCGGCATCATGGAACCGCGCATTTTGGCATCATGGTCGGTGACCAGCAGTACTGGGGATCCGGCTGTTCGGCGGAAGCCATCACCCTGCTACTTGAGTATGCTTTTGACGTGCTGGGTCTACGGCGCGTGGCCGGTAACTGCTACTCGTCGAACCGTGGCATGGCCTTCACGTTCAAGAAACTGGGGTTCACCCATGAGGGCACCGCGCGTTACGCATACGAAGTGGGGCCCGGTCGCTACGTCCACGGGTACCTCTGGGGCATTCTTGCGGAAGAGTGGCGCGCGCGCCAGCCACGCAAGGAGAGCGCGCCGTAGTGGCTGACCTGGTCCTCGATACGGTCGGCGACAGCCCGGCCGCGTATCTCCGGACCGCCCGGGCGATCGAGGCCGGTGACGGCGTGGGACTCACGCCGCTACCGCTGTCGTTTCTATCCACTGCGACGGTGGACGTCCTTCGTCCGTATCTGATCGTTGAGGGCGCCCGGAACGGCTATCGAGTTCTCCCGCAGTTTGGCGCGTTCAATCAGCTGGAACAACCGGTGCTCGATCCTGCCAGCGATCTGTATCGGCATCACCCGTCGGTGATCGCGGTTTTCACGCTTCTGGAGGACATCGCTCCTGCGATCTTCGAGTGTTTTCTGTCGTTGGATCCAGCCGCTATTGACGCGACGGTTGTCGGGATAGAGGAGCGGATGCACAGCCTGCTCGTGGCGTTGCGGACTCGGACAGATGCTGCTGTGGTGCTGTTCAACTACGCGCCGCCGGCGGATCCTGCCGCGGGTCTTGCCGATGGGATGCTCGCGCGGTCCCAGGCCTCGGTCGTCCAGCGCTGCAACGAGGCGCTGGCGTCGGCGTGCCGCCGCTCGGCCGGCACGTTCGTCTTCGACTATGCGCATCTGGCCTCAGACTTGGGCCTCTCGCGACTCGTCGACGCCCGCCTGTGGTACATGGGGCGTGTGCCGTTTGGTGCGACGGGACAACTCGCGGTTGGCGGCCAGTTCATGCGCTGGGTTGCGGCGTTGAGAAAGACGCCGCGCAAATGCCTGGTAGTCGATCTCGACAATACGTTGTGGGGAGGCGTCGTCGGTGAGGACGGACCATCCGGAATCGCGCTCGGAGATCTGCACCCTGGAAATGTGTACAAGTCCTTCCAGAGGTCCCTCCTGCGGCTCAGAGACCGCGGTATCCTACTCGCCGTGGCTAGCAAGAATAACGAGCGCGACGCGTTGGATGTTCTCGAGCGCCACCCGGACTGTCTTCTCCGGCCCGAGCACTTCGCAGCGATGCAAATCAGCTGGCAAGACAAGGCGTCCAGTCTGCGAGCCATTGCGCAGCAGCTCAACATCGGGACCGACGCCCTGGCGTTCTTCGACGACAATGCTGTCGAGCGAGAGTGGGTCCACAGCGAACTTCCGGAGGTGGCGGTTATCGATGTGCCGGTCAATGCAACAGGGTACGCACGGGCCGTGACGGCGTCGGGATTGTTCGACCAGGTCGCTTTGTCGCGTGAGGATCAACTGCGGGCGGCCTCGTACCAGCTTGAGCCGCAGAGGGAGCAGTTCCGGTCGTCTGCGCCCTCGCTCGAAGCGTTCCTGAGTCAGCTCGATCTCCGAGCGACGATCGGGCACGCCGACGTCGACACCCTGCCGCGCATCGCGCAGCTGCTGGCGAAAACCAACCAGTTCAATCTCACGACCCGACGCCACGATCAGGTGGACTTGCAAAGCATGGTCGCGTCCGGGGCTGTCGTGCTGTGGCTGCGGGCCTCGGATCGCTTCGGGGATAGTGGGCTCGTGGGCGTCGTGATCGCCGTTCCGAGTCAAGAGGGCGTGTGGACCCTCGATTCACTGTTGATGAGTTGCCGTGTCCTCGGACGCGGCCTCGAGCGGGCGCTAGTCGGCATCGTTGCGCAGATCGTTCGAGGCCGGGGCGCCCGCTTGTTGTGTGGACAATACGTCCCCACGTCCAAGAACGGTCAAGTCGCGGACTTCTATTCGCAGGTGGGCTTCGAGCCCGTCAGCGGTGAATCCGGCATCTGGCGACTCACCATCGCCGACGGCGTGCCGCCGGTGCCCGAGTTTATTCATGTGAGCGTGGTGAATGACGGAACCCTTTCAAAGCCGAGTCGCTAGAGTGATCGCGGACGTGCTGGGCGTGCCAGCGGCGTCGCTCACCCGTGACAGCAGCCCTGATACCTTGCCGCAGTGGGACTCCCTGTCGCACTTGAACCTCGTGGTGGCGCTCGAGAGCGAATTTGGCGTGACGCTGACCGATGACGACGTGATGGAAATGTTGTCGGTCTCGCTAATTGAGATCATCCTCACCGAGCGTGGCGCCGACGCCTGATTCCTTGATGTGCCGCCACCACGAGCCCTTGGGACACCAGACGCGATGTGTGTGACCGTCGGTCAGCGTTACGTGGAGAGGTTCGTCGTTGGCGACGAGTTCGTGCGCCGGTTCGCAGAGCTCTCGGGCGACGAGAATCCCATCCACGTTGATGCGGCGGAAGCGAGAACTTTTGGCTATTCGCGCTGCGTCGCTCATGGCGCGATCCTGATTGCGCTTATATCGCGTGTCATCGGTACCAGGCTGCCAGGCCCAGGCGCGGTATGGATGAATCAGTCGATCGTTTGGGTGGCGCCGGTGTTTGTGGGCGACGAAATCGAACTCGTGGTCGAAGTCGTTCGCGTGTCGCTGGGGGCGGGGCTGCTATTTCTCCAGATGAACGCGACCGTGGGAGAAGTGACAGTCATGACAGGGTCAGGTCAAGTGAAAGTCAGTCCGCGTCTTTCTGGCGAGGAGTCCTCGGACACCGGTGCACGCGTGGCCCTGGTGACGGGAGGGTCACGCGGAATCGGTGCCGCGATTGCGACCAGGCTTGCTGCTGAGGGCTGCACAGTGGTGCTCGGCTACCACCGCGACGGAGCGGCGGCGGGCGTGCTCGCGGCGATTCAGGAACACGGCGGGAAGGGCAGTGCGTTCCAAGCCGATCTGGCAGAACCAGGAGAAGGCGCGCGCGTCGTGCAGCAGGTGCTGGCGCAGCACGGCCGGCTTGACATCGTCGTGCACGGTGCCACGCCCCCGATCCGTCGTATCGGCGTCCAGCAAGCCTCGTTTGAGGACGTTGAGGTCTACCTGGCGGTCTATCTGCGAAGCGCCATCGACATGGTGCTGTCGGCGTCTCCCGGGATGGGCGAGCGCCGGTTTGGTAGATTCATCTTTCTTGGGACATCCTACATGTTTGGCACGCCACCGACTGGGCTCGGCGCGTATGTTGCTGGGAAGGAAGCCTTGTGGGGTTATGCTAAAAGTGTGGCGGGCGAGCTAGGTCCGAAGGGCATCACTACAAACCTCGTCTCGCCGGGGATGACGGTGACTGACTTGGTGAGCGAGATTCCTGCACGGTTCAAGGAGGTCGAAGCGCGCAAGAGTTCGTTGCGCCGCCTCGCGACCGTCGATGATGCTGCGAACCTGGTGGCGTTTCTCGCCAGCGACGCGGGCGGGTATCTCAACGGCGTCAACCTTCCACTGACGGGCGGCACTCCTTGACATGGCGACGCGCCGAGAAGTCGATCGCCGCACGTTCGCTGCGGGCAACAGCCAGATTTGGCTCGGGAGCAGCAGCGACGAGAAACCCGCTCGATGACGAAGGTCATGCAGGAACGGTGTCGTCTGTTTGCCGATGTCTGCCATGCGCTCAGGTGTCGCGAGCGTCTGTTTTCCTCCCAGACGACACGGACCTAGACGTAAACCCTGACTCTCGGAGATATATCACATGGTGCTGAGAATCATTGCTGGCGGCGAGCTCGTAAAGAAGCACAAAGCCCACACCGGGCTGACCGAGCTGTACAGATCGCCCGATCTTCTGGTGGAGGGCGACACGGCAGGTACGGTGGTGCAACAAGATGGCCGTGTGGTGGCGGTGCTTGTCGGACGCGTCGTCGGCTGGCGGACCCGTAGCGGCGAAATGAGCCGGGTGGATCACGTGGGCCGCCAATTGGCCGCCGCGCTGGCCGAGGATCCGGTGGCGGACCTCATGGACACGCTTGAGGGCCGTTTTGTGCTGGCGCAGATCCGGGCGGACGGGTCGGTCAATATCACCGGCGACCGCTACGGGCAGATGGACCTCTTCTATCAGCGCGAGGGAGCCGGCGCGGTGCTGGCCACGAGCCTCGACCTGATACCGGCGGTCACCGGACGCGTCGCGTACGACCAATCGGCGCTCGCACACGCGTTCTACGTATATGGGTTTCGTCCCCCCAAGCAGCACACCTTCTATCAGGGTGTGCGGCGTCTCGGGGTGCGCGAAATCGCGTCGTGTCACGCAGGACGCTTCGACCTCCGCACCGTGCCGGTCCAGCTGGTCCGGACGGCGGCTTACGGAAAGCGGGAACTTCGGGAATACGCCGATCTGTTCATGGATGCCGTGGACCTGCGGTCGTCGCGCGATAGCAACGTCGTCTATCTGTCGTCGGGCTGGGATTCGACGTCGATTCTCGCCGCTTTGGTTCGTCTGCATGGCGCGCGAAAGGTGCGCGCGGTCATCGGCCGCATGCATTTCGCCACGCGCTCAGGCGTGATCAATCAGTTCGAGATCGACCGAGCGACGGCGGTCGCCGACTACTACGGCGTGAAGTTGGACATCATCGAGCTGGATTACCACCGACGCGGTCGTGAACTGATAGAGCAGCTGCAGCCGCTTGGTCAGGCCCAGATGTTGGCTAGCATGACGTATTTCAATCACTCGCTGCTGGCGCAGGGTGTCGTCGATACAGCAGACGGCGATGAAGCCGTGTTTGCAGGTGAGATTAGCGACGGTGTACACAATCTCGGGTTCAGTCAGTTCGTGACGATTTTCCACCCCGTGCTCGAGTTCCGGGAATATAGCGACAAGATGCTGAGCTATACGTTCGGGCCGACCTTCCTCGAACAGCTACGGGCAGGGACGCACGGCGACGACCCTGTTTACGATCTGTTGCGGCGGCGGATGGGGTCGGTTGAATTTGACGATGTCGCGGCGAACTCGACCGCCGTTTCACTGCAACTGCTTTCGAGTTTCTTCCTAAGATCGAGCCGGTTCCCGCTCTTCTCGCTGCGCAACGCACGCATCCTCACGACCGAAGGACGGGAACAGTACGGCGCAGAAATGGAGGCGGCCTACCTCGCCGCGCCGGCGGCCGCGATGACGCCGGAGACGCTATATGCGTCGTACTTGCACCTGTACAATTCATTCCACTGGCAGGGCGGGACGGTGGCGACGCTAGGGTATACGGCCGACGTCCACCAGTTGTCGATGCAACTCCCGTTCTGGGACAGCCGGTTGCAGGAGTTTCTGTCCGCGATGCCGGAGTCGTGGGGACGAGGCCTGGAACTGAAACCGACGAAGTATCCGCTCAAGTGGGCGCTTGAGCACGTCATCGATTACCCAACCCATCTGCAGGTCGGACCGCATTCCTACCTGTACGATGTGGATCCGTCATTCAGCCATGCGGCTGAATTTATCTACGGATCGGGGCTGGGGCCGCACCTCAAGAGCATTGTGGAAAAACGGCAGTATCGAGAGGTGCTGTCACCGGAAGTGTTCGATCTGGAGTACCTCGACGGGGTCGTCACGCACTGGCTGGAGGGCGCAGAGGTGCGGGGCGCGGAGCTGAACGACCTGACATCGATCGTGCTGTGTTCGGCGAGTGGTTGGTACGGCGTTGGCCAGTGATGGTCGAAGATGCGCCTCTGCGGATCGGTGCCGCGGAGTTCTCACGAATAGTACCGCCGGGCACGGTGCTGATCACCTTGGCTCGCGGGGGCACGGTGGACGAGGCTGCGTTGCACGACGCGCTTGGGGCGGTTGTCACCGCGGTCATGATTCGCGCGCTGGCCGCCCTCGCCCGTTGGCCGATCGTGACACCCACGCCAGGTCGCTCGACGATCTTGCCGACGAACTGGATGCGTTCTCATCCGGTGGACGCGCCTATGCGGCAGTCGTCAGCGGCGGTGTGGACTCCTCCCGGTTGGGACACTATCTCGTGACGCACGGGAATCCGGACGTCCTGGTCGCCGTCGATCACATTGGCAAGGATCTGTTCAGTTCGGACTTGTCCGGTTTCGAGGGGGCGCTCGGCCGGCCGAGCGACGTGCTTCATGTGGATCAGGCGCCGTACGCCGCCGAAATCGTGCGCTGCCAGCGAATCTATGCGGGTCCCCTGGACTCGCACTCGTTTGTGCCTCAGTCACTGCAATCCGCACATGTGCGAGCGAAAGGATGCAGGGTCTTGTTTGGTGGCGAGGGCGGCGATGAGTTGTTCGGAGGCTACGACGCCTACGTGCGCCACCTCACGCCCGGTGGACGATTCAGCCCGTCGCCATATCTCGCGCACGAAGAACCCGAAGTCGTGTTCAAAAGAAGATGCGCCTGGTCTCGTTCAGGGCGATCTTGCCGACGCCTGGACGGATGCCGTCGGTGCGTATCGCTCGGTGAGCAATTCCGAGGAGCAGGCCGCCCTGGCCATGATGGACGGCGATGCGGCTTATCAATTGTCATCCGTCGGACTCCGCGGCGCTGACCTGATGTCGATGATGTGGAGCGTCGAGACGCGCAGCATCCTTCTGCGCCGGCCGATTGTCGAGTTCGCGCTGAATCTGCCGACGGCGGCGAAGATCGATCGGAAGGCGGCCGATCCGAATCTCCGGACGAAGGTGCTCTTGAAGAAGCTCTTCCTACGCTACTTCTCGGCGGAACTGCTCGTCCAGAAGCAGGGCTTTGCGGGCTTTCCGACCGAATCGACGGCCTATCTCGGTCAGACCGAAGACTTTCGCGCCTTCGACACGCTGCGCGTTCACCCAACCTCTGAAGCGATTGCTAGCTACAGTCGCGCGACGATGTGGAAGCTCGCCGACGTCGAGTACTTTCTGCGGAGCCGTTCGGCCTGATTCATGGCTGGGCAGATCACGCGTATCGTCAGGGCGGAGGCGCTGCCTGAGAGCGGTAAGGGGTGCTACGTCCACTTCCACCATAAGGTGGCGACTCAGACATCTTGGACATTCTGTGACACCAGGGCGATCGTTGGCGAGCATCACGAGGCATGGCTCGACGAGATCGATGCGTGGCACGGCGATCTGTGCCGTCGAGCGGCCGCCAAGACGCCAGCGTGGTGGTTTGTCGTGGTTGCTCGCATGACGGCCTGGGGCCCCGTCGACCTCAAGCCGCTTCTGTTTTCCCTGGCCGTGATCGAGGCGTGCATCGCGCGCCGTCCGGAACGCCTGTACCTCCTGGAGTGCCCAGATGAAGTCGTGGACTACCTGGAGGAATGGACTCAGCAATCGGAAGGCGCCGCCGTTCTCGTGAGGCAAGACCAGGATCGCGTGGCGCGAGTATCGCGGGGCGACCCTCGCGGGCTCATCGGTGTCTTCCGGGCGTTCGCCTCACTCGTCGCAGGCATGCTCCGGGCGGACAGAGCGTCGGGTCCGATGGCACCAGCCGACGTTATCGTGTTTTCCTCGCTCGTGAGCAAGGCCGCGATGGAGCAGGTCGGCGACCATTTTTTTGGTCGCGCGCTGGACGGGTCCGTCGGGCCGACCGTGGGTCGATTCGCATGGTTGTATGACGTGCGTGGTTCGAGCGACCGCAGATGGGTCAAACGCTACTGTGAGTCCATAGGCCGGCCGGTTACGTTCGTCGTCGAGTGGTTGCGATGGGCGGACGTGGCAGGCATTCTTCGCGAGTGCGTCAGCCTCGCTTCGACGCTGCGGATCGTGGGACGCGAGGTTCCGGATCTGGCGGTCGGCCATCTCAAGTCCAACCGATTCCCACGTCGTTTCTGGCAGAGGTTCGTGACATGGCAATGGCCCGTCGGCGAGTTTGCCATGCGGCGAGCGATGACCCGATACATTGCCGCCGTGCGTGCCACCGCCGTGATCTACCCGTACGAAGAAAAAGGAATAGAGCGAAGTATCCTCGCCGCCTGTCAAGCCGAGGAACGGCCCGTTAAGGCCGTGGGCTTTGCCCACGCCGCCTACAGCAAGGGCCATGTCTTTGCCCGGCGAGCGCACGCCGCGGGGCGGCCACAGCCTGACCTGCTCGCGGCGACAGGTCCTGCGGCACAAGCTTGGCTGATCGAATCGGCTGGGGTGCCTGCCGTGGAAGTGACGACTATTGGGAGTCCCCGGTTCGCACAAAACTTCGAACCCCACATCACATCTGGAGGGCGACGGGTGTTGTTCGTGGTCGGTTTCGGATTTGAGATTGGTCTACTGGTCCGTTTCGTCGAAGAGCAGCCTGACCTGTTCGACGGCTATGACCTCGTCATTCGTCGGTCATTTCATTCGTGGCAGGCCGAGCAGGACCGGTGGCTTGACGAGTTGCGGGACATCGGTGTCCCGTACACGGTTGAGGCCGCTCCGCTGCAGCGGCAGCTAGCCGACGCCGATATTGTGATCGTCAGTTCGACCTCGGCTGGGATAGAGTCCATGCTTCAGGGGAGGGCGACGATTCACGTGGCTTTGCACGATGTGGTCCCCGTGGATCCGTTTCAGGGAAAGGTCGACCATCCGGCCGTGCTCTCTTGCGCGACACCAACTGCGCTACGCGGTGCGCTGTCAAGGCTCGCCGAGCTAAATGACCAGGAGTACGACACGCTGACGCAGGCGCAGCGCGGTCTTGCGACCCAGATCTATGCGCCATTTGACGCGCGCGCCTTCGCACGGATGCTGGACCTGTCGTCATCGCCTGACGACGCGAACGCCGTGGAGGACACTTCGTATCCTCGCAGTGCCGTAGTCTCCACATAGGCGGCCTCTCGAATCGGTCTCGACAATGACTCAAGCTCGTTTGTCTGTCCTCGGCGTCATTCCAGCCCGCATGGGTTCCACTCGATTTCCGAACAAACCGCTCGTGCCGATCGATGGTCATCCGATGATCTGGCATACCTGGAAGCGCAGCCAGTTGAGCGGTGCGTTCGATACGCTGGCGATCGCCACGTGCGATGAAGCGATTCGGGATGTAGCCGAAGGGTTTGGCGCCCACGTCGTCATGACCTCAGACAGTCACACGCGCTCAGGAGATCGCGTTGCCGAGGCGGCCAGGCACCTGCCCGGAGACATCATCCTGAACATACAGGGAGACGAGCCCCTCGTCCATCCGGAGCTGATCCGCGCTGTCGTTGCCCAGTTCGACGGTCGGCCGGATGTGCAATGCGTGAATCCTATCGCTCCCATCGTGGACGAAGAAGACATCGACTCGCCGAACACCGTCAAGGTCGTTGCGGACGCTTCTGGTCGCGCGCTGTATTTCTCGAGGTATCCCATTCCCTCGAATTGGATGCACGCCCGGACGGAGCCCGTCTATCGCCAGGTGCCGATTCTGGCGTTTCGCCGTCAGTTTCTTTTCGACCTTGCGGCGCTTCCGGAGATGCCGCTCGAGAAGCAAGAAAGCATCGATCTGTTGCGGGCGTTGGAGCACGGTCGGCCGATTCATGTGCTCAAGACCGAGTTTCAGACGGTCGGGGTGGACGTGCCAGAGGACGTGCGGCGGGTCGAGCGGATCCTGCGTGACGACCCTGTGTATCGCCGATGCGCCGCCGAAGGCGGGACGGCGCGTGAACCTAGCAGCCCGTGGTGAAAGTCCTTAGTTCTAGGGATCGACAGGATCGATCCGGCGTACTACACTCTGGTGTATGGCGATGGGAACGAAGCGGACACGGGACCGACAGGCGAGCCTGTGGGTCGCGACGGGGGATCTGCCGAGGAGGGCCGGGCACCCGTTCTACGAACGACTGAACCGCGTGCTGGACGACGCGGGCTTTGATGTCTTCGTCGAGGGGCAGTGCGCGCGGTTCTATGCCGCGACGCGGGGCCGGCCGAGTCTGGCGCCGGGGCGGTGTTTTCGGCTGCTGCTGGGGTAGTTCGAAGGCTTGGACTCGGAACGCGCCACCGCGTGGCGGGCGGCCGATTCGCTGAGTATCCGCACCTTTCTTGATCTCGAGTGGACGAAGCGTCGCCGGACCACTCCACGGTGTCGCGCACCCGCCGCCTGATCGATCTGGAGACGCACGAGGCCGTGTTCACGTGGGTGTTGCAGCGTCTGGCGGACGCCGCGCTCGTCAAGGGCTGCACGATCGGGATCGCTGCGACGACGCTGGAGGCGAACGCGGCGATGCGGAGCATCGTGCGCCGGGAGACTGGCGAAGGGTACGACGCGTGGTTGACCCGGCTGGCGGAGGCCTCCGGGATCCCGACGCGACCCGCGCCGAGCTGGCCCGGTTCGACCGGACGCGGAAGAAGAAGGGGTCCAACGACGACTTGGCCCATCCCCACGATCCCGACGCCAAGATCGCGAAGATGAAGGATCGGCGCACGTACCTGGCCCACGCCGCCGAGCATGCGGTGGACTTGGAGACTGGGGCCATCGTGGCCGTGACCGTGCAGGATGCGGACGTGGGCGACACCGCCACGCTGGTCGCAACTCTATGACACAGAAACTCTCGGCGCTGGCGGCGATCGCTGGACTGCTAGCCCCGCTGCGCTCGTGGATGAGAACGATCGCGGAAGCTGGCGTGACATCTGCGCTTGGGTTGATGCCCGATCGGTTGCGGCTCCTCGTCGTCGATCGCGCGCCCTTTACCGCGCGGCTCGACTATCCCGAACGGGAGATTTATCTCAACGTTAATTCCGAATTCGAGCATCGTGTGCGCGTGCCGTCGTGCAGCCGAGAGCCAGAGACGGTGCTGTGGATCGAGCGCAATTTCCACGAGGGCGATGTTTTCTACGACATCGGTGCCAACGTTGGTGCGTATACGCTCGTTGCCGCGGCGCGATTCAACGGCCTGGTGAGGGTGTGTGCGTTCGAGCCGAGTGCCATCAACTTCAGCCAGCTCGTCCGCAATCTGACTCTCAATGGCTGCGCTGGCACCGTCACCCCATTGCCGGTAGCGTTGGCGGACTCGACGCGGATCGACGTCTTTAACTACCATAACCTCGTGTCCGGCGCCGCACTGCACGAGCTAGGCGCGCCTGCGGCCGATTCCCCGAGCGCGGTGGCGCAGGTGCCGCTCTTGGTGTTCACCTTAGACGATATCGTCGAGCGTTTCCGGCTGCCAGCGCCGTCGCATATCAAGATCGACGTCGATGGCAGCGAGTCCGCGGTCCTGGCCGGTGGCGGCCGGACACTGGGCGCTTCGTCATTGCGCACGCTTCTCATTGAGATGGGTCTTGATCCGCAGGCGAACCAAGCGCTGACCGACACGCTCGTGGGCCATGGCTTCGCACTGGCCGAACGCCATCCGCTTAAGGGCGGCTGCGCGAATGTCTTGTTTGCAAGATAAGGGTAATGACGTGCTAGCGAGAAGTCTGAAGGCGAAACTGGCCGCCTGCGAGCCGGTCGTCGGCAGTTGGATGTCCCTCGGCGACACCGGCGTGGCCGAGATCATGGCTAGCGCGGGGTTCGACTTCCTGACGATTGACATGGAGCACAGCGCCATCTCCGTGACGCAGGCCCAGGAGTTGATCCGGGTGGTCTCGCTCTGCGATGTCTGTCCGCTCGTGCGACTCACCACCAACGATTCTGCCTTGATCAAGCGCGTGCTTGATGCCGGCGCCGCAGGCGTCATCGTGCCGATGGTTAACAGCGAGGCGGAGGCCAGAGCCGCCGTGGCGGCCGTGAAGTATCCGCCGGTAGGACAGCGCAGCGTGGGTCTCGCCAGGGCGCAGGGGTACGGTACGACGTTCGATAGTTACTTCGCGGCGGCCAATGCCGACACGTTGGTCATCGTGCAGATCGAGCACGCCGACGCGGTCGCCAATGCGGAGGCAATTCTGACCGTGCCTGGTGTCGATGGCTTCATCATTGGCCCGTACGATCTCTCGGCGTCGCTTGGGATCGCCGGCCAGTTCGACCACCCCCGTCTGCTGGAGGCGGTGGACCGCGTACAGAGGGTCGCTCGCTCGACGGGAGTGGCGGCCGGGTTTCACCTGGTTCGGCCTGTCCCGGCGGAACTGCTTGCCACGCTGGCCGACGGTTTCATCTTTGTGGCGTACAGCGTGGACTTCATGTTGCTGGGAGAGACGTGTCGTCGGGATCTCGCCGTCATTCGGGAGGGACTTCAGGGGCGTCCGCCGTCATGACGAGCGTGGCCAGTCTTCGAGTGGGGATCGCCGGCTACGGGATCGTTGGCAAGCGCCGACGTTATTTCATCGACCGCCACGCGGCGCTGCAGACCGTTGCCGTCTGCGACCGGACATTCGACGGTTCAGGCACAGCCCCCGATGGAGTCCGCTACCACAAGACGTACGAAGCAATGCTGCGGGACCCCCTCGACGTCTTGTTCATTGCGATGCCGAATGACATGGCAGCAGAAGTCACGCTGGCGGGTCTGGCACGGGATCTACACGTCTTCTGCGAGAAACCTCCCGCGCGCACGGTCGCCGAGGTCCATCGTGTCATCGAGATGGAGCAGGCGAAGCCGGATGTGGTACTCAAATACGGATTCAACCATCGCTACCACGACTCGGTAAAAGACGCACTTCGTATCGTTCGATCGGAAGAGATCGGGTCCATCGTGAACATGCGCGGAGTGTACGGCAAGAGCAAAATAATTCCGTTCGAGGGCGGGTGGCGGGCGGAGCGCAGGCTCGCCGGCGGCGGAGTTCTGCTCGACCAGGGCATTCACATGCTCGATCTCATGCGGCTGTTTGCCGGCGAGTTTGTCGAGATCAAGAGCTTCGTTTCGAATGACTACTGGCGACACGACGTCGAGGACAACGCGTTCGCACTCATGAAGGACTCGAGCGGCCGGGTGGCCATGCTGCATTCGAGCGCAACACAGTGGCAACATCGATTCTCGCTAGATGTGGCGTGCCGGGAAGGGTTCCTCGAGTTATCAGGTTTCTTGACGGGGAGCCAGAGTTACGGCGAAGAGCGGCTGATCATCGGGCGCCGCAACGAGTCGATGAAAGGCTGCGATCGGCAGGAGATCATTCGCTACGTCGACGACCACTCCTGGCGGGATGAGATCGCAGAGTTTGCGGCCGCGGTGAGCGGTGGGCCGCCGATCGAGCACGGCCGAAGCGCTGACGCCTTAGCGAGTATGGAACTGGTGTTTCGGGTGTACGACGCCGATCCTGCCTGGGCCGCGTTCG
>Ga0310121_10003067_pt1 | contig 15449 bp, 12 predicted proteins | sample CB27_Tmax_986_MG_FD_203504 | JGI IMG/M metagenome (GOLD analysis project Ga0310121, IMG submission 203504) | Marine microbial communities from Western Arctic Ocean, Canada - CB27_Tmax_986 | ecosystem: Environmental > Aquatic > Marine > Oceanic | place: Canada: Western Arctic Ocean | collected...
TGAACCGGTCGTTGCGGGGCAGGTAGCGGTCAAGGTCCCGCGGGTTTGCACGGAAATAGTTCTGCACGGCGGGCAGGCTCAGGCGGTTGGGGTCGAGTTTGCCGTCGGCAATCAGCAGTTTCGCGATGCTGGTGTATTCGTGGCCATTGTTGGCGGCGTAGCCGAGGTGGAGGCTGCCGCCGTCGGTCAATTCAATCTTCGCCGATCCTTGCAGGTGTACGAGGTAGGCGGTGAACCGGTCATCGAGCCAGGCAATCTCTTGGCCGGCCAATCCCCATCGGTGCGGGTCGGACTCGATCTGCCGGCGGGTCGGATAGGCCGTGATCCGGTCGTCCACCCGTCGGCCGTGCACGTCGCCGCTGACCGGGTCGGTGACCAGGTCCGGCGGCTTGCGATATAGCGGGTAACGGAATAACCCCGTGCGCGTGCGCGATGCTTTGACGATGGGAGTGAAGTACCCGGTGAACAGCACGGTGCCGCGGCCGTCCCAGCCGATGCTCTGGTAAAGGTCGAACTGCGCGCGGATCGTCGCCAATATCTCGCCGTCGGCGCCGCCGCGTTCGAGCAGTTGGCACAACGCCAACACGCTGGCGTGCGCGTGCTCGTGGGTGACGCCCTCGACGGGGAAGTATTGCTGCGTCGACGGCTTGTCGAACCATGCGAGGCTTCGCTGGGCGGCGGCCAACAGATCGGCCCGGTCAGCCAGCAGCGCCGGACTCAACGGCGGCCATTGATCGGCCGGCAGCTTCCGCAGCGCACGGGCCCCCGGCGGCAGGGGTCGTGCATACTGCGGCCCGGCGCTTTGGCAGCCGATCAGAAAGCACGCCAATAGCGCTGCGACCACGATCATGTATGCGGCGCGGGCTTGGGCCATGATCATTCGATCGGTTCAATCAAGGTGTTCAGCTTCAAAATCCTGCCTGCTATGATACGCACCCTATGCTCATCCAGCTGCTCCAGCAAGATCCGCAGTGGTACATGTTCGTCGTCGTGACGATCGTCATCAGCATCGTGCTGCACGAATTGGCCCACGGCTGGATGGCGATCCGGCGCGGCGACGACACGCCGATCCAAACCGGCCACATGACGGGCAACCCGCTGGTGCATATGGGCCCGTTTTCATTGGTGGCGCTGTTTCTGTGCGGGATCGCCTGGGGACAGATGCCGATCGACCCCACCCGGATGCGCGGCCGATATGCACAAGCCATGGTAGCCGTCGCCGGTCCGGCGTCGAACCTGCTGCTCGCATTTGTCACCTTGACGGCGTTGGGTCTGTGGTGGCGGTCCGGTATGGTCCAGGACGAAGTCCTGATTCAACGCAATATCGCCATTTTCCTGACGGCCTTTGGCTCGACCAACGCCATGCTCTGCGTTTTTAATCTGATGCCCGTGCCCCCGCTCGACGGGTCACACATCCTTGCGAACTTCAACAGGGGATATGCCCGGATGCTCGGTGACCCGGCCAAGCAACAAATATGGTTCTTCGCGTTCATCGGTGCGTTTATGATCTCGTCCCGGTTGTTTGGCTTGGTATTTAAAGGCTGTGCGAATTATCTGGTATTGATAGCAGGGGACGCCGCTGTTCTTCAATTCATATGGCCTTAACGGCGGGCGAATGACGCGGTTGCCTCGCGCTTGGTTTGACTTGCTGGCATTTGGGTCGGCGTATTAGGCCTGTTCACGCCCCCAGGGCAGCCTGGGCGGCGGCGAGCCTGGCGATCGGGACGCGGAACGGTGAACAACTGACGTAGTCGAGTTTGACCCGGTGGCAGAATTCGATCGAGTCGGGATCGCCGCCGTGCTCGCCGCAGATGCCGCACTTGAGTCCGCGACGCGCCTTGCGGCCTTTGGCGACGGCCATCTCGACCAGTTGGCCCACGCCCGTGGTGTCGAGCGATTGGAACGGGTCGCGGTCGAGGATCTCCTGGTCAAGATAGTCGGGCAGGAAGCTGTTGATATCGTCGCGGCTGAACCCGAAGGTCATCTGTGTCAGATCGTTGGTGCCGAAGCTGAAGAAATCGGCGTGGCGGCCGATCTCGTCTGCGGTCAAGGCAGCGCGGGGCACCTCGATCATCGTGCCGATCGGGATGTCGAGATGACCGCGCATCTTTTTTTTCTGGCAGACCTGCTCGATCATCTGCTCGACCAGTGCGCGCAGCGATTCGAGTTCGTGGACGTGGCCGACCAGCGGGATCATGATCTCCGGCAGGGCGCGGATTTTTTTGCGCTTGCACTCGATCGTCGCTTCGACGATGGCGCGCACCTGCATCTGCAGGATTTCAGGGAACGTGACGCTCAGTCGGCAGCCACGGTGGCCGAGCATCGGGTTGGTCTCGTGTAACTGCGTGACGCGATTGCGCACACGCGTGGCGGGGATGCCCAGGTGCTTGGCCATTTCCGTCTGCGTCGCCGCGTCGTGGGGCAGAAACTCGTGCAGGGGCGGGTCGAGCAGCCGAATCGTCACGGGCAGCCCGTTCATGGCAGTGAATATGCCGACAAAATCCGCGCGCTGGTAGGGCAACAACTTCATCAGCGCGGTCTGGCGGGCATTTTTTGTTTCCGCCAGGATCATCTCGCGCATGGCGATGATCCGATCCCCTTCGAAGAACATGTGCTCGGTGCGACAGAGCCCGATGCCCTGGGCGCCGAACTGGCGTGCGCGGCGTGCGTCGGCGGGCGTATCGGCGTTGGTGCGGACCTTGAGCTTGCGATGCTTGTCGGCCCACTTCATGAAGCGGGTAAACTCGCCCGGGAGCTTCGGCTCGCATGTCGCCACGGAGCCGATGATCACTTCGCCCGTGCTGCCGTCGATCGAGAGCGTGTCCTTGTGGGTGACCGTATGCCCGTTGACGCTGAGCTTTCGCGCCTCCGGGTCGATCCGGATCGCGCCGGCGCCGGCGACACAGCATCGCCCCCAGCCGCGTGCGACGACGGCCGCGTGGCTGGTCATGCCGCCCGTGCTGGTCAGGATGCCACGCGCCGCGTGCATGCCGTCGATGTCCTCGGGGCTGGTCTCCTTGCGGACGAGCAGGACGGCCTCGCCGTCGCCGGCACGGGCGGCGGCCTCGTCGGCGGTGAACGCCGGCCGGCCCACCGCGGCGCCCGGTGACGCGGGCAGACCCACGGTCAGTACCCGCGCGTTTTTCTTGGCGGTCGCGTCGAAGCTGGGCAGCAGCAATTGCGTCAGATCGTTGGCGGGAACCCGCTTCAACGCCGTCTTTTCCGTGATCAGCCGTTCGCTCACCATGTCACAGGCGATCCGAACCGCCGCGGCCCCCGTGCGCTTGCCCGTGCGCGTCTGGAGCATGTAAAGCTTGCCCCGCTCGATGGTGAACTCGATGTCCTGCATCTCGCGGTAATGGCGTTCGAGCTTGCGCTTGATCTCGAGCAGTTGCCGGTGTATGCCGCGATTCCACTTGGGCATCTCGTCGACGTGCTTGGGCGTGCGGATACCGGCGACGACGTCCTCGCCCTGGGCGTTGATGAGAAATTCACCGTAGAACTCGTTTTTGCCCGTCGAGGGGTTGCGGGTGAACGCGACGCCCGTGCCCGAATCGTCGCCCATGTTGCCGTACACCATGGACTGGACGTTGACCGCCGTGCCCAGCAGTCCGCGAATGTTCTCAACCTCACGATAGCGCACCGCACGCTGCGTATTCCAGCTGGCGAAAACCGCTTCGATCGCCATCTCAAGCTGTTGCATCGGGTCCTGCGGGAAAATTTTGCCCGTGTGGCGACGGTATACCTGCTTGTAGGCGTTGCACAGATCGATCATTCCCTCGGTGGGCACGTCGGTGTCGAGCTTGGCCTTATAGCGCAGCTTGATCCTGTCGAACGCCTTCTCGAAATGCTCGTGACCAACGCCCATGACCACGTCGCCGAACATGTTGATCAGCCGGCGGTAGGCGTCGTAAGCGAACCGCTCGTTGCCCGTGGCGTTGGCGATGCCGCCGACGGAGGCGTCGTTGAGTCCGAGATTCAGGATCGTATTCATCATGCCGGGCATGGACACGGCAGCGCCCGATCGGACGGAAACCAGCAGCGGGTTGGTCGCGTCGCCGAGTTTCTTGTCCAGTTCCTTCTCAAGCATGGCCACGGCGGCGGCGGCCTGATTGTGCAGTGCGGCGGGCAGTTTGCGACCGGCCTTGTAGTACTGGTCGCAGACCTTCGTCGTGATCGTGAAGCCCGGTGGCACGGGCAGCCCGATGCTGGTCATCTCTGCCAGGTTGGCGCCCTTGCCGCCCAGCAGTTCGCGCTGACCGGACCGGCCGTCGGTGCGCGTGCGGCCGAAGTAATACGTCATCTTCGATGCGCCCCCGGATGCGCCCCCGGATGCGCCCCCGGATGCGCCCCCGGATACGCGCCCGGATGCGCCGCGGGCGCGCTTTGTTTTTCTGGTTGTTGCCATAGGTGTATCTTCCCTGATCAAGTGATGCATTGTCCCCAAAACGTCCAATTCTAATCGATGCGCAAGGTTCGTCAATTCAGCCCGCCGATTTGTTACAATACGCAACGTCCGTGAGAGTGGTTGCACAGGGTTTCGATGATGGCGCGTTACGAGTTTTCCGAAGAATCCGATCGCGAAGAGTCGCCTTCTGCGGCGTTGCCACCCGATTCGTCGTCTGATATTGATCGGCCGAACGGTGGCGATGACAAAGACATGCGCATGTGGACGATGCTCGGCCGTCTGGGCGCTCCGCTTGGCCGTATCCTAGCGCCATTGATCGTCTGGCTGATCAAGAAGAGTCAATACCCACTGGTCGATCGGCAGGAGAAGAAATCGTTGAATTTTAAGATCGCCGTCATGATTGCCGTTTTTTGTTGTATCCCGCTGGCGTTCGTATTTATTGGTGTGGTGCTGCTGCCCGCGGTCATGGTTGCCAATCTGGTGTTGGTCATCATGGTGGCGGTTAAAACCAGCAACGGCGCGCCTTGTGAGTATCCGATGACGATACGATTTACCAAGTAGCCCATGAATTGCCTGATCGTGACGTTGGACGGGCCGGCCGGTTCGGGCAAATCGACGGTGGCGCGTCGCTTGGCCCGACGGATGGGTCTGGAGTTTCTCGACACCGGTGCGATGTACCGCGGATTGACGGCGGTATGTCTGGACCACGGTATCAACCCGGCCGAGCATACGGACAGGGCGATCGAGTTGGCCCGCGCCGCACAACTTCGTTTCGACTGGCGGGCCGATCCGCCGCGGCTCGAGATCAATGCCGGCGACGGGTTTGTCGGCATGACAGACCGGCTGCGCGATCCGGACGTGACCCAGAAGGTCAGCGTGATCGCCGCGTTGCCGCAGGTCCGCCAATTGCTCGTCGAAGCCCAGCGGCGGATCGGCCAGGAGCACCCGGAGCTGGTCAGCGAGGGACGCGATCAGGGATCGATCGTGTTTCCCGACGCGCGGGTCAAGTTTTTTCTCGATGCGGCTCCGCAGGTGCGGGCGCACCGTCGGTTCGAGCAGTTGCGCCGGCTGGGCAAATCGGCCGACGAGCAGCAGACCCTCGATGCCCTGCTGCGCCGTGATCATTACGACTCGAACCGCGCCGACGGACCGCTGATCTGCCCCGACGATGCGATCAGGATCGACACGTCCAACATGACGCTCAATCAGGTGGTTGATCATTTGCATGATTACGTTCGCCGTCGCATCGGTGAGGGGGGCGGCTGCTGATGGGCCATGCGTCGGCGTCGTTCTCGGTGACTCTTCCGCGTTGGCGGGTGGCGTGGTGGTTCGCATGGCGCTCGCTCTGCTGTCTGTGGATGTGGACGTGGTACCGCTCCCGCTGCTGGGGCGGCCACCACATCCCGACGCGGGGGCCGGTGCTGCTGGTATCGAACCACCAGTCTTTTTTAGATCCGATGCTGATCGGTATGGGCTGTAATCGCCGGCCGTTCTTCTCGCTGGCACGTGCGACGCTTTTCGATTATCCGCTGTTCGGCCGGCTGATCCGGTCGCTCAATGCGATCCCCGTGCGCCAGGGCAAGAGCGACAAGCGTGCCATGCAGCACTGCATCGACGTGCTGCGTGCCGGGCACACCCTGATGGTCTTTCCGGAAGGATCGCGCACGGACGACGGTCAGACGCAGCCGTTCAGCCCCGGCACGATGCTGCTGATCAAGCGCGGCCGGCCACGGGTTGTGCCCGTCGCCATCGAAGGCGCTTACGAAGCGTGGCCGCGCGGTCAGGCGCCGCGGCTGACCGGGCGGGTCTTCGTCCAGTATGGTCGGCCCGTTGACGCCCAAACGCTGATCGACATGGGTCGCGACGAGGCGCTTGGTTACCTGTTCGACCGCGTCGAATCGATGCGGCAGGAATTATCGCGCCGGCTGGCCGGTTCAAATTCCTGATGGGCTGATATAATGGCGACCGCAGAATTGATGGCGTTCGTCTTGCCGTGCCGGCCGGCTTCGCCCTCTTGAATTGATCGGCTCCGACGGTCTGCCACAAGGATCGAGCATGGCAACTCTTCTGATCGCCCTGGGCGCCGGCGTTGCGTTCATCATCGCCTATCACACCTACGGTCGGTGGCTGGGGGGCAAGGTGTTCAACTTGGCAGCCGACGTTGTCTGCCCATCGTATCGGCTGCGCGATGACAAGGATTACGTGCCCACGGCCAAGCCGATCGTGTTCGGCCACCACTTTACGAGCATCGCGGGCACCGGGCCGATCGTCGGGCCCGCCATCGCAGTGATGTGGGGCTGGCTGCCGGCGCTGCTCTGGGTTGTGCTCGGGTCGATATTCATCGGCGCCGTCCACGATTTCGGGGCGCTGGTCGTGAGCCTGCGCAACGACGGTCAGACTGTCGGTGACATTGCCGGCCGCGTATTGAACCGGCGGGTGCGACTGCTGTTCCTGTTCGTCCTGTTCATGGCCTTGACGATCGTGCTGGCGATCTTCGGGCTGGTCATCGCCGCGGTGTTCAAGGCATATCCGGCCGCGATATTTCCCTGCCTGGTGCAGATCCCCATCGCCGTCGTCATCGGCGTGTACCTGCACCGACGCGGCGTCGGCCTGTTTCTGCCGTCGGCCATCGCGCTGGCGATCATGTACGTGACGGTGATTTATGGCGATGTCAATTTCAAGGGCGAGTGGGGACTGGGCACGATCAACGCTTGGCTCGCCGCGCGGTCGATGATGTGGTGGGTTATTGTCCTACTGATCTACTCCTACTTCGCCTCCGTGCTGCCCGTCTGGACGCTTCTGCAACCCCGCGATTACATCAACAGCCTGCAACTGCTGACCGCCCTGGGTCTGATCGTCGTCGGCCTGTGCTGGGCGGCATTTGCCGGCGGAGCGCCACCGGTCGAAGGCGCTGAGCGCGTCCCGCTCGAGATCGTCGCGCCGATGTGGGACTTCAAGCCCGCCGAAGCGCCGGTTATCTTCCCGTTCTTATTTATCACCATCGCCTGTGGCGCCATCAGCGGCTTCCACTGCTTGGTATCGAGCGGCACGAGCAGCAAGCAGATCCAGAAGGAGACCGATGCCCGCTTCGTCGGCTTCGGCAGCATGCTCACCGAAGGGTTTCTCGCGACGTTGGTGATTCTCGCCTGCGTTGCGGGACTTGGACTGGGTATCCCGGGTCCCGAAGATATTTCTGGCGATGCGACATTGGCAGGCGGGCAACTTGTAGGAGAGTCTGCGTGGCAGCATCGTTATGTCTCGTGGGGAGCAGCCGGGTCGTTGGGGGCGAAAGTTGGTGCGTTTGTTGATGGGTCGGCGAATTTCCTCAAAGCGATCGGCATTCCTGCGGGCGTTGCGATCGCGTTGATGGGCGTGCTGGTTGCCTCGTTTGCGGGGACGACGCTGGACACGGCGTGTCGGTTGCAGCGTTACGTGGTGCAGGAATTGGCGGTGACGTTTTTGCCGAAGCGTGGGCCGCGCGATTGCATCGAGTGCGGGTACGACCTGACGGCCAATGTGTCGGGCAAATGCCTGGAGTGCGGCTGGGAGATCGATTGGAAGGCGGTAACCGATGGTCATGCTGCGGGATTACCGAGACCGTCGGTCGCGGCTTTATGGAATCCCATCGTCTGGCTGCGCAATAAGCACGGCGCCACGATCTTCGCTGTCGTGATCGCAACGGTTTTCGCGGCCATCCCTGCCAATGCGCCGCCGACGGGTTTCCTAGATGCGATTCGCGACGGGGTACCGGTGTTGCCGAGCGGCAAGATCGCCGTGGGGTCAATCGGATCTGATACCGAACAAGTCACCGGACTCCGCGGTGGGTGGACATGGCTGGCCAACTTCGGCGGCAAAGGCGGGTTGATCCTCTGGCCCATGTTTGGGGCGACCAATCAACTGCTCGGCGGGTTGTCGTTCCTGGTCATCGCGTTCTACCTGTGGCGGCGCAGCAAACCGATCTTTTTCCTCGTGCTGCCGCTGCTTTTCATGCTGGTCATGCCGGCGTGGGCGATGCTGATGTTGCTGCCCGGTTGGATCAACCCGAAACCGCTGGCGGACGGAACGGTGCCGCCCGTGAACTGGCCATTGGTATTCATTGCCATCATGATGATGGTGCTGGAGGCATGGATGATCGTCGAGGCGATCCTGCTGTGGCCGCGAGTCCGCGGCGTGCTAGAGCGCCCTTAACCCTTGAGATCGAATAAGTAACGCTGCTATTGCCGGACGCATCCCCGGTCGCCACGGTTGCGGAGGCCCCGGATAAGGGATGCATGGCTGATTCTGCTGTCCCTTATCCTTCCCTCCCTCTTCCCCTTTGCATACCCTCGCCCCCGATTCTATTCTTATGTCATGCGACAAGTTGTCTTTCTACTGACATTGCTCTGCCTGCTGATCTCCTCCGGCGGTTGCAAGGCGATCGCGTCGTTGACGAGCATCAAGAATCCGACGGCGAAGGTCACGGCCGTCGAGTTGGCCGAGCAGAGCGCCCAAGGCGCCGTGGTACGGGTGACGGTGCAGATCGAGAACACCAACGGCGTGGCGCTGCCGATCATCACGAATCAGTACACCTTCGTGGTGGCGGGTATGAAGCCGTTCGTGTTTCTTGACAAGCCGAAGCGTACGCTGCCGGGCCGGCGGATGCAGACGCTCGAGTTGGTCGCCGCATTCGATACCGGGGGCAAGGATGTGACCGGCGCCGCCTACCGCGTCAGCGGCAAGCTCGAGTATCAGCCGCCCGGCCAGATTCGACGGATCATGACCGACTCGGGCATACCCCTGCCGAGCGTATCCTACGCGGCCAGCGGAAAAATACCGTAGCTTCGAACGATTTACTGCAAAAGTCGAACCCCGGAAACCTAATGCACTCCGTCTTCGATGATCGCCGTTATCTGATTCCGTTCCGGGCGACGCTGCTGCCGCAGATATTCACCGATGTGCTGGTGATCGGTCAGGGAGTGGGGGGCATGCGCGCAGCGATCGCGGCTTCCGAGCGGGGCGAAGTGATCGTTGCCGCCAAGGGCAAACTCAAAGAATCGAATACATTTTGGGCGCAGGGCGGTGTCGCGGCGGTGCTGTCGCAGGAGGATTCATTTGACGCGCACGTGCAGGATACGGTGTCGGCTGGCGGCGATCTGTGCGATGCCGACGTGGTCCGCCTGGTCGTCGAGGCCGGCCCGCAGCGCATCGCCGAGTTGATCGACTGGGGCATGCCGTTCGACCCGCATAAAGACGGCAACGGCCTGGCGCTGTGCCGCGAGGGCGGCCACACGCAGATGCGCATCCTGCACAGCGACGGCGACGCAACGGGCAAGGCGTTGGGTGTGACGCTCGACCGCGTGGTGCGCGCCGACCCGAAAATCCGCCTGTTTGAGAATTGTTTCGTGATCGATCTGATCACCGTCGATGGCTCATCGCCGCGCTGCGTCGGGGCGATCACACACCATCCCAAGTATGGCTTGCAGGTCATCTGGGCAGCGGCGACGATTCTGGCCAGCGGTGGCGCTGGGCAGGTGTATCGCGAATCGACCAACCCGGTGGGTGCGACCGGCGACGGGTTGGCGATGGCGTATCGCGCGGGCGCTGACGTCGGCGACATGGCCTTTGTCCAGTTTCATCCGACGACGCTGTACGTCGCCGGCGCCTCGAGGGCGTTGATCACCGAGGCGGTGCGCGGCGAGGGCGCCCACCTGATCGATCGCGACGGCCATCGGTTCATGCCCGACTATCACGACATGGCCGAGCTGGCGCCGCGTGATGTTGTCGCCCGTGCCATCCTGGCACAGATGGCGCGGACCGGCCATTCCAATGTGTTTCTCGACTGCCGCCATCTTGGTCCCGCGCACTTTGCCCAACGCTTTCCCGGCATCACGAAGTTGCTGCACGACTTTGATATCGATGCCGGTGCTGATCTGATCCCGATCCACCCGTCGGCGCATTACATGATCGGCGGCGTGCGCACCGACGTGCACGGCCGAACCAACATCGAAGGCCTCTATGCCTGTGGCGAGGCATCGTGTTCCATGCTGCACGGCGCCAATCGGCTGGCGAGCAACAGCCTGCTCGAAGGGCTGGTGTTCGGCAAGATTGTCGGTGCCGCCTGCCACGAGATGGTCGGAAACGATGACAGCCATGTGTCGGTGAAGATCGTGTCTGACATCCACCTCTCCGAGCGATCGGAGTTGGACATCGCCGACGTGCGTTCAAGCCTGCGCTCGGTGATGTGGCGTCACGTGGGTATCGAGCGCAGCGGCGACCGGCTGGCCGAGGTCGAAGAGATGTTCGACTTCTGGGCGCGTTACACGCTCGATAAGATCTTCGACGATCGCCGTGGCTGGGAGGTTCAGAACCTGTTGCTGGTCGGCGCCTTGATCACCCGCGCCGCCCAGTGGCGGGCCGAGAGCCGTGGGGTGCATTACCGCGTCGATCACGAATCGCCTCGGGCCCAGTTCCGTGTTCACGAGGTCTGGCGCCGCGGTATGGCAGAGCCGGAAACCGTCGCGGTGGCGGACACACCTTTGGTGGCAAAGACGTAACCGAGTTGCTTTGACTTGAGCGGTCGGTGGCGTTTCAGTTGTCAAACTTCGGATCGTACCAATCAAGCAATCGCGTTGACGCGTCGGTTGTTGCATCGTTCCATGTGTCTGTGAACGGGTGCAAATTGGCGTGCCCGTCGGCGAAGGCGTAGTTGGCGCCTTGGCCATGCCGTTTGCGAACGATCATGCGTGGGATGTTGCCCATCATGCCCCGCGGATGAATCGATCCGGTCGCACCCCAATACATGGGCATAAAATGATCCGCGTCACGATACTCGGCGATTTCGGCGATCATGATCGTGCGATTCGGTTGGGAGACTTGTCCGAGGTTGATGCCCGAGCCAGCTTGCCCCGGCTGGCCGTAGGGATCGTGGTTGGGGGCAAAGTAGCCGTTAAGCGGGTACGACGTGATGCGTGTATTGGTGTCCCAACCGGGCGCCTCGTCGTTCGGGCAGCGATGGATCAGGCTGTTCTGTTCGTAACCGCTGGCCGTGATCACCTCAAAGTAAGGGGTCCCGTTGTACATTTGTGTCGTTGGAAAAACATAATTGCTGCTATTGGCCGCGAAACTGTAGATGCTTTGGCCCAGTTGACGGATGTTGGAAAGAGATTGCGTGGCCCATGCCGCCTGTTGGGCCGAGCCTAATGCGGGCAGCAGGATCCCGACCAGCATCGCGATCACATAAGATGACCACGAGTAACTCAATAAGCGTAAATGCAGTGTGTTTGCCCCGCCACGACATCATCACCATTTTACGCGCCCGGCCGTCAATCGGAGTCGTCAGGCATCACCGGCATGATTGATCGTTGTTTGACACGATCAAGTTGCGCGTGGCACTGCGGGCCGACGCGAGGTGGCTATTGACCATGACGATGGTGGCGCGTGATCGACTGTTCGGTGTGCAACACGCGATTGACCGACCGGTGACAGTGGCCGCGCTGGCAGTATCTGCCCGGTGGGATGCGCAGACGTAACGATCTAACATCAGTACAATCTTTGCGATGAGTATCATCGAGATCAATGGCGCCTATATTGCCGACACCGCCCGCGTGGTGGGCAACGTGCAGTTGGGCCGAGACGTCAGCGTTTGGTACGGCGCCGTGATCCGTGGCGACATTGCGAACATCAGCATCGGCGACGGCACGAACGTGCAGGAAAACGCCGTCTTTCATTGCGATTACGGCGAGGATCAGGTCATAGGCGGTGGCGTAACCATCGGGCACGGTGCGATCGTGCACGGCGTGCTTGTCGGCGCGGACTCGCTGATCGGCATGAACGCCACATTGCTCAATGGCTCACGCGTGGGCAAGGGGTGCCTGATCGCCGCCGGCGCCGTCGTGCCGCCCGGCATGGAAGTGCCCGACGGCATGCTCGTGATGGGTCTTCCCGGCCAAGTCGTCAGGCCCGTCAACGATAGCGAGAAAGCCTATCTCCAATCCTCGGCCAAGCATTACGTCGAGAACGCAAAGCTGCATTGCAGCCAACCCGACGATCCACGCGTTCGCCTTTTTGGTACGCAATAAACACGCTTCCGCCAGGAATGAGCTCTCGCCTATCGCCGCCGCCACGCGGCGTGTAGTGTTGGCGGCCTGATTGATTGATAACCCCCGGCACACCATGTGGATTGTGGTGGCCCATTCATATCGGATCGATGATCTCGATGCGATCGTCGGTGAGCAGGGCGGTGGTGGGGGTGCCACGGCCGGCCTGGTGGTGATCGTAGTTCCGCTGGGCGACGACGGTGGCGGCCTCGATCACGCGTACGACGTCGCGCTGGCTGGCGGCATTGGGGTAGGTTGGCTCGAGTTGATCGGCCGATTCGCCCAGCACGCGCCGGCGCACGATGGCCAGCAGGCCGGCAATGATCGACGCCTTGCCGTAACCAAATAACTCGAGATTGCCTCCCGGATGAGTTATCCGTCCGCCAAAAGTGGGGTTTCGCGTGCGCGAGCCGTCGCCGATCACCGCCTCGCGGAATCCGCGGTCCTGCTGATCGACGAAGCCGCGGCCGTAAATGCCATACACCTCGATCTCCTGGTTGACTGCGCCCTCGAACTCGTCCGGATTGATCCAGTTGTTGTTGTAGTCACCGCGCATACCGTCGTCGTAGGTCACGGCCACAGCCATGCTGTCCCATGTCTGGATCTTGTGGGTTTTCTTGAACGACTCGACCGGCCGGTTTTGGCGGCGGGCGATCTCGACCACGTGACGATCCCAGTCTACCAGCAGGTTTTTCTGACCAGTGGCGTACACGGCCACGGGTTTGACGCCCAGGTAATGGTGCACCACGTCGAGCCAGTGGCAGCCGACGTATGCAAACGGGTTGCTCTGCTCGGCCCAGGCGAAGATTTCCGTGCTGACCTCCAGCGGTTCCTCCAGCACGGCGCGCACGTGATTGATCGTGCCGTACTTCTTGCGGGCATTGCACATCATCTCGCGGACGAACGGGTCGTAACGTTTGTGCATGTCCACAGCGACGATGCGCCCGGCCTGGCGTTGCGCTGCGAGGATGCGGTCGGCCTCGGCGGTGCTCAGGCACAGAGGTTTTTCCGTGATCACATCGCAGCCGGCCTCGAGCGCGTCGAGAATCGGCTGCGTGTGCACGTTGTCCGGCGTCGCTACAAACAGCACGTCGGGGCGGTGCTCGGTCAGCATGTCACGCCATACGGTCTCGCCGTAATGCGCCTTGACAGGCCTGTCCGGCAGATCCTGGGCGAACCACCGGGCTATCTTGCCCGCCGTGCCCGTCTTCGGGTTGTGTGTACCCACGGCGACGACGTCAAACGTCACGTCCGACACGGCGGGGCCCATATGACTCATGCCGATGCTGGTCAACGCCGGTGCAATGCCATTGCGCATGATGTCCTTGAAGCTCTGGCCGATGATGTCCTCGAAAAACATGCCACCGCCGATGATCGCGACGCGTAGATGCCGTTTGGTTGCCTGTTTGTCGGCCCTGTTCATGGTGTCTTCCGATTGCTGGGTTCATAAGGATATCGTGTTGTGTAGATCGTGCCCAGAGCGTTGGCCAACGCGGCAGGGCGGTGCCATAATGGGCGTCCGCATTGCACGCTGCGATTGCGAGCCGATATCGAGGAGGATGCCATCTTGTGCAGGTGTATTTTGACCGGGCTGGGCAACCGTGGACGGTATTGGCATGATCAGCTTAAGGGCCGTGATGATGTTGAGGTGGTGGCTTACGTGGATCCCTCGGCCCCGATGCGCCACCGCGCGATCGCCGAACTGGGCATCGCCGAATCGAGCCTTTTCGATCACTTTGACAAGGCCCTTGCCGCGGTTGCGGCCGATTTTGTGCTCGACGTGACCCCGCCTTCCGTGCACGAGCAGATCGCCGCTCGCACGTTTGATGCCGGGCTGCACCTTCTGAGCGAGAAGCCACTCAGCGACGACTACCAGGCCGCCGTGCGGATCGTCGAAGCGGGACGCCGGGCCGGGCGCAAGCACATGATCGCCCAGAACTATCGCTTCAACGCTCCCGTACGCACGCTGCGAAAGCTGCTGGACCAGAAAATCGTCGGCACGGTCGGCCAGTGCGATGTGCAGTTTTACAAGGCCTGGGCCGATGCGCCGGGCACACATTACGTGACCGAACCGTACATGGTCATCAAGGACATGATGATTCATCACTTCGATCTCATTCGATACCTGCTCGGCGTCGATCCGTTGTGGGTGCAGGCGATCACATGGAACCATCCTTGGGGCTGGCACCGCGGCGACGCGGCCCACGCGATCGTGTTCGGCTTTCCCGACAGGGTCATGGCGACCCACGTGACCGTGGCCTGCTCCGTCGGCGACTCGCACCACGACTATTTCGGCGCTTGGCGGTTGGACGGGTCCGACGGCTCGATTACGATGGGCAATCAGCGGTTGCGGCATGTGCACTTGGCACGTACCGACGAGCCGATCGATAACGAGATGGCGCCGGCCGAGCCGGCGGGCGACATCGTCACCGAGTTTCTCGCCGCCATTGATGCGGACTGCGACCCCGAGTGCTGCGCCGCGGACAACCTTAAATCCGTGGCCATGGTCTTTGCCGCCATTCAAAGTGCCGAGCAGCAGCAAAAAGTGTTGCTCGAGGAAATCAAAGGCCCGTAACGTGTACCTTTTCCCCTCGATAGATTTGCGCGGTGGTCAGGTTGTTCGCTTGGCGCAGGGTGACTACGACCGCCAGACTTCTTACCCGGTCGACCCGGTGGATCAGGCTCGACACTTTGCCGAGGCCGGTGCGTCGTGGGTACACGTGGTGGACCTCGACGGCGCACGATCCGGCACGATGGCGCATCTGGACGTGATCGGCGACATTTGTGCCGCCAGTCAGTTGAAGGTCGAGGTGGGCGGGGGCGTCAGGTCGCAGCGGGTGATCGATCAACTTCTGGCCGCAGGGGTCGACCGCGTCGTGCTCGGCACGGCGGCGGTCGAGGACTGGCCGTGGTTCGAGCGGTTGCTCGATCAGCCGGTATACCACGGCCGAATCGTGCTGGGGCTC
>Ga0310121_10003068_pt1 | contig 15448 bp, 14 predicted proteins | sample CB27_Tmax_986_MG_FD_203504 | JGI IMG/M metagenome (GOLD analysis project Ga0310121, IMG submission 203504) | Marine microbial communities from Western Arctic Ocean, Canada - CB27_Tmax_986 | ecosystem: Environmental > Aquatic > Marine > Oceanic | place: Canada: Western Arctic Ocean | collected...
CAGAATTTTTACGAGAAGGTAATGCGTTGAATGATTTTATGAATCCAGACAAAATTGTTATTGGTAGCTTAGACGAAAATAGTAGAGTATTTGTAAAAAATATCTTCCAAAATTATAAAGAGAAATGTGAATTCATTGAAACAAATCTGGAATCAGCTGAGTTAATAAAATATACAAATAATGCATTCTTTTCAATGCTGATTTCTTTTTCTAATGAAATAGCAAATATCTCAGAAAATATTCCAGGTGTAGACTCGTATGAAATCCTTAAAGCACTTATTTCGGATAAAAGAATCACATCAACTGTAAATAATAAAAAAGTTATTCCAAGTTTAGACTCATATTTAATTCCTGGATGTGGTTTTGGTGGAAGCTGTTTTCCTAAAGATGTACAGGCAATATTAGATTATGCGAATAAGAATAAAATTCATACACCTTTACTCAGCGCGATATTAGAAATAAATGCAGAGAGACCAAATAAAATGGTATTATTATCAGAATCAATTTTAGGTACATTAAAAAATAAAAAAATTACAATTCTTGGTTTGACTTTTAAACCAGAAACTGATGATGTAAGATCTTCACCTGCGTTGGATGCTATAAAAATATTATCAGAAAAAGGTGTTAAGATTTCAACTTTTGATCCAATTATAAAATCAAAAAAAGATTTAATTAAATTACCAGCTGGATGTAACGTTTATTTTAGAATCGAGGATGCGTTAAAGGATTCAGATATTGCTATGGTTTTTACAAAATGGCCTGAATTCAAATCACTGGATTCAAAATTCTTAAAACAATTTATGAAGAATCCAATAATAATTGATGGGAGAGGTTTCTTGGATAAGGAAAAATTTGATAACGGTAGTTATTTTAAAATTGGATATTCAGGATGACCAAATTTTCCAAGGAGCTTTTTTCGAAATCCATAACTTTTCTAAATACTTTTTATCTCTTAGAGTATCCATTGGATACCAAAATCCATTATGTTTGAATGCAGTCAATTTTTTTTCTTTTGCCAAAGTTTCTAATGGGGTTCTTTCCAATACAGTAGAATCTCCATACTTCAAATAATCAAAAACTTCTGGTTCAAATACAAAAAATCCTCCATTTATCCACGAAGATTCACCACTATGTTTTTCATGAAATTCTGCAACATATTCTCCTTCTAATTCTAACACTCCAAATCTTTCTGGAGGATGAATAGCTGTCAATGTAGCTAAAGATTTTTTTTCTTTATGAAATGATATCAAACTGGTAATGTCAACATTACTGACCCCATCACCATAAGTTAGGCAGAATCTATCATCAATATGATTTTGAATTCTTTTAAGCCTACCACCAGTCATTGTATCAACTCCTGTATCAACTACTTCAACATTCCATGTTGTATTGTTGTCGTTGTATTTATCAGCCCATCCTTTGATTATATCACCCATATACCCAGAACAAATAACAAAGTCGTTAATGTTATGAGCAGAATAAATTTTCATAATATGCCACAAAATAGGTTTTCCACCAATCTCAATCATAGGTTTAGGCTTTACATTAGTTTCTTCACCTAATCTAGTTCCATATCCACCAGCTAAAATAACAGCCTTCATAGAAATTCGATGAATCATATCACCGATTAAGGTTTCTAATAATTGGTTATTAATTTTTGAAAATAGGATTAATGGTAAGCAAAGGTTTAATCCAATAATAGAGAAAAAATTAAAATGACTATGAAAAACTTTACCTCAATAGTATTATTTGATTCTTCTTGTAATATTGATGAGCTCACTAATGATAAGATTGAAAATTCATTAATAGTTACCTTTGATTATAATTCTCATAAAAATCTAGAAAAATGTGGTATTAATCACGTAATATCAGATTCTTATCTAGATCAGAATTTTATGTCTTTGATTGAAAAAACTTGTTATCATCTATCGAAGTGGTATACTGAAAAATCAATCGAGAAAATTGTAGAATATGATGGATTAAATTTAGGAGAATTTTTTTATATTGAACTTTACGAACTTTTAATTCCATTCTTAAAAAATTTTTCAGAAATTTCTAAAATATTCAAAGAAAATAGTAATGCTCTTTTTTTCACTTCTCAAAATTTGTATGATATAATACATTCATTTTCAAGTAATGTCAAAATATTACAAAGCGTAAATAGTATAAAATCGGAATTTGATTACACGCATATAGATATACCTTTTAAATTTGGTTCCAAAAGTTCACACATACGTATAGGCAGATCAAAATATCTTAAATTACTGAATGTTTCTGAAAAATTTCTTAATTTAAGAGTGAAAAAACAATCCCATAAATCAGTAATACTTCTATCAGATTTTTCTCCTCAATTATACAAAGAATTTTTTCTTGCAATGCCAGAATCAAAAAATATTTTCGTTAAATTTGATAGAACTGCCCCATCGTTTTGGAATTATGATACATATTCTACAGTCAAAAAATCTGGCTGTATAATTGAAAATTTTTCATCATTAATCGATGATAATATTAAAAAATCAATTACTGATTCTCAAATGTTAATTAATGAAAAATTAGATTTGTTAGATAATTCGGATGAAATAAAGCACTTCTTTTCACTAAATGAAATATCATTCTGGAATGCATTTCAAAAAACTTTTTTTGAACTATTACGGAACAAATTTTTAGAAGCAATTACAGAAATTGGAATTTTAAAAAAACTTTTTTCAAAACATAAATTTTTGGGTGCTTTAGTTCGAACTGAGACATCTATACGTGATCTCATTATAATCAAATTGGCAAAAAGACAAAACATACCAATAATTTTACTTGAACATGGATTAACTCCGTTAGGCAAGAATCTTTTAGAACATCAAAAATTTTACAGAGGACTTCCAGTTTATTCAAGCAAATATTTAGTATGGGGAAATATAGATTTGAAATCTAATATAGAAAATGGATTTTCAGATAGTAAAATTGAAGTTTTAGGAGTTCCTTTTTATGATAAAATCTTTCATAACAAAATCCCATCTTATACAGAACTGGATAATTTTATTTTATTTGCGACTGATTTTAAGGCACTTCATAAAATTGAAAGAATAACTATTGAATCAATGAAAAAATATGAAATGATTATTAATTCTGTATATAATGCAGTCATGAAACACAACAAGAGATTAGTAATAAGGCCACATCCTCTGAAAGATATTGGTGAGAGCGAGATTGCTAAGAAACTTGATCCTAAAATAAAGGTAGTTCTTGGGGGGAGTATTCTACCACTTATCAAATCCTCGAGTTTGGTTGTTGTAACAGATGTTTCATCTGTAATGATAGAAGCTATGGCATTAAACAAACCCGTTATTTCTCTTAGAGTAAACCCAGATTTTGACGATGAATTTTGTAATCCTAATGCCTGTTTAAGAACAAATATTGAAGATTTTGAAATTAATTTAACAAAGATTTTAGGAAATCAACAATTTAGAAATCTATTACTTAAAAAACAAAAAATTTTTCTTGATGAAAATGTTGCTAACCAAGGTTCAGCCTCAATTAATTTGATAAAATTTCTTGATAATTTGTAGAATAATTGAGTAACTATAGTTATTAGTTATTTAAAAAAAATCAATCAAGTTTGCTAAAAATTATAATTTCAGTATCAATAATTTGCTTTCTTTTAATATTTGGCTATGTTCTTTGGCACTATTGGTATATTTTTCCTCCAAGTTTTATTGATGTGGTGAGAGATATACGTGATGATGTGTTTGGCCTGGCACCGACAACATCACAAGATACTGGTGTGCCAACAAAATATAGTATAAATGATAATGATTTTGTGATTGAAGAGTATGCTTCTGGATTACATCAACCTACAGCAATGGAATTTTTAGGAGACGATATAATAGTTCTTGAGAAAAATAGTGGAAAAGTGTTGTTGATAGAAGATGGAGAAATTAATGATAAACCTCTTTTTGATTTTAATGTTAATTCGTACTGGGAATCTGGTTTACTAGGAGTTACAGTAAATGATAATGATGTTTATTTTTACCTGACAGAGGCTGAAGAAGATGGAGGTGAAAGAATTGGAAATAATATTTATCGATTTTATTGGGATGGAGAGAATCTGACCAATAAAGATTTGGTAAATTCACTAGGCTTAAAATCATTTTGGCATAATGGAGGTACAATGACAACTGGTCTCGATGGGCAGGTATATGCTGTTATTGGTGATCAGGGAGCTGGACAAGAGGATTCAACAGATATACGGACACTTGCTCAAAACACTAATGAAGGTGAATTCAATGATACTGGGGTTATTATCAAAGTTGGATTAGATAAGGAAATTATAAAACCAAAAAATTCAGAGAATCCTTCAGATCATTATTATGCCATAGGAATAAGAAATAGTTTTGGATTATCTATAGATCCTGTTACTGGAAATCTATGGGATACTGAAAATGGTCCAGAGTATTTTGACGAAATTAATTTAGTTCCAGAAAATTTCAATAGTGGCTGGGCAGTAACAATGGGCACTGCATCAGAAGATGAGAGAGCGAAAGTTTTGAATTTTAATAAATATACATATGAGGATCCAAAATTCACTTGGGAAAAAACTGTTTCCCCTACCGGTTTGGTATTTGTCGATTCTGAATCATTTGATAAGTATAGAAATGAATTACTCGTTGCAACTTGTGTTGGAGAAATTTATAAATTCAAATTAAATGATAACCGTGATAATTTTATTTTTGATTCTACTCATTTACAAGATTTAGTCGCAAATATGGTACAAACTGAATCAGGAGAAAATATTGTCGAGTCACTGGATGAAATAGAATTTGGGAATGGATTTGGATGTATAACAGACATAAAATTTGGACCTGATGGTAACTTATACGTAGTATCACTATCTGATAACATAATTTATCGAATTGTTCCTAATTAAAATAGAAATATTTGATTTGATTAATCTTTTTTCGATATTTCATAAGTATGTTGAATTAACCTAAAGCCCTGATTTTTTATAAAATCTTTCATCCTAGTATTTTTTGGATTTATATTTATTAAGTATCGATGACGTGGGTTTTTTTTAATAATATTTTCTAAAACCTCAGAATAAATTTTTTTATTATATTGTTCTTTAAAATGCATTCCAATCTCATCCTGCTTTGTAAGATATATTGAACCAATTTTTTCATCACTAGAATAAATAATATACCATTTTGAATAGGGTTTAGATGCCACAAATTTCAAATGTTTAGTATATGTGGGTTTTTTTGTATGCGATATATTTTCATAAAATTTTCTTTTAGATAATAATTCATAAAGAAATGCATAGTCAGATTTTTTGACTATTTTTATGACAATTGTTTTTTTCATAAAAATTTTTTTACTAGATATAAATTAAGAGTTACCATTAAAAGTGAAACCTTTATTCTATCAAAATTCTTAATATATTATGAAAACAATTATTGGGTTCCTTGCAAGATCCCATGGATATAACGTATTATCTGCTCTAATTGAATCACAAAATTACAAAATAATTAAAATATACACACATAAACTTAATCCTAGATCACAGGACCCACAAAGATCAGTACGCACAGATTATGAATTATTTGTAAAAAAATGCGCTGATAATTCAATTAACTTGGAACCAATAGACTCCAAGGATCATGAAATTATTAATTTTTCAGTATGTGATTATATTGTAGAAGTTTCCTGGAGATATAAAATATCTCAAAATATTATTTCTAAAGCAAGAAGTTCTGCTTTTGGAATTCATCGAGGTAAATTACCTGAATTTGCAGGAGCTGAACCAATTAAACAAGCTTTATTGCATAATGAAAAAGTTATAGTTCTTTCCTCACACTATCTAGAAAAAAACATTGATACTGGTCAAGTTATATCCTCAATAGAGTTTCCTGTAGATTATAATAACAAAAAAAATCTTGAAGTAAATATACAAACTATACGAGATGATATTACACCCTTGTTTTCGAAATTATTGTTCAAGACATTAAATATACTAGAAAATAAATAGATACAAATTTGAGGATTAAATTAATTTATTATAAAATATGAAATCCACAATCGTTGCTGAAATTGGTTCTAACTGGGAGGGCAGTATAACTACAGCTAAAAAATTAATTCTAGAATGTAAAAAAGCAGGAGCGGATGCAGTTAAATTTCAAATGTGGAGAGCTAAGGATCTTTATGATGTATCTCATCCGAATTGGAATGATATAAAAAAATCTGAATTAGTATTTAATAAAGTGGATAAAATAAAAAAATATTCTGATAAGCAAGGTATAGAATTCTTTGCCAGTGCTTTTTATCCAGAAGCTATCGATTTTTTAGAATCACTGTCTGTCAAAAAATATAAAATCGCATCTAGAACATGTTTGCTAAAAGATCCTTTTGCATATGAAACATTACAAAAAAAATCACTGACAAAAAAACCTGTGATTATTAGTATGGGTATGGGTGGTGATAGAAAAAAAATTGAGAAATTATTTTCAAAAAGTCCTATTACATTTTGTTATTGTATTTCTGAATATCCTGCACCTTTGAGAAAGATAAATTGGAAAAATGCTACAAAATATGATGGTTTTTCAGACCATACATTAGGAATTATTGCTCCATTAATTTTCACAATATTAAAAAAACAACAAAACGCCAAAAATATTTTAATAGAAAAACATGTAAAATTAAAAAATTCTCAGGGACCGGACGCCAGTTCATCAATTGATACAGATGAATTATCAGAATTGGTAAAAGGTGTTCGACAGATTGAAAAAATCAAACTATAAGATCAAGCATAATAATTAACAGATTTTATTATTTTTTCAATTTCAAATGCTTTTAGATTTGGATGTATAGGAATTGTGACTATTTGTTTTCCAACATTTTCAGTTATAGGTAACGAGTCGTATTGATTATACATCTTCATTAAATGGATTGGTTTGTAATGTGTACCAGTTTCAATTCCTTTCCCTGCTAAATTCTGTCGAAATTTTTTACGGTTTTTTACAAGAATCCAATAAAGATGATAGGAACAATTTTCACTAATTGGCATTTTATTTTCTAAATTAATTTTTGTGAAATACTGTTTTGCAATATTTTTTTTAATTTTGTTATGACTATTCAATTTTTTCAACTGTTCTAATCCTATTGCTGCGGAAAACTCATTCATATAATAATTCCAACCAACTTCTTTTACATCATAATTTACATCTTTTCTATTTGTAATTCCACACCAGCGTCGTGCTTCTAAAATTTTTCTGTACTTTTTATGATTAGAATAATTTATAGAAATTAATCCACCTGTAGGCATTGCAAGATTTTTTACTGGGTGAAAACTAAAACATACAGCTGTTCCATGTGTACCTATTTTTTTATTTTTATATTTGGTACCTATCGCATGAGCAGCATCCTCTATTAACTCCAAATTAAATTTTTTACATAAAGAAATAATTTTATCTAAATTACATGCCATTCCACCAAAATGTACAGGCAGAATAGCTCTAGTTTTTTTTGTAATTGCTGATTCAATTTTATCAGTATCTATACACAAAGATTCAGAATCAATATCAACAAATTTTGGAATTCCTCCATTGATTTTTACTGCATGAGCTGTTGATACAAATGTAAGAGAGGGAAGAATAACTTCTTTATTTTTTATATCAATTAAAGAAAGAGCTAGATTTAATGCGGCAGTTCCACTATTAACTGCTATACAATCTTTTGATTTTAGATATTTTTTTATATTTACTTCAAAACGCCCAACATTTCCAGAGCCTGAACCTGATGCCCAATAACCACTTTTCAAAACTTTCAGGATAGCGTCTTTTTCTTCTTTTCCATAGTATGGATCAAAAAGTTTAATCATTTTTTTCAAATTATTTTTCATGTTTTTGAAAACAAATGAATAATTAAGCCTATTTATTGTATTATAACCATTTCATGTTATTGAAGCAGATATTTCATGAAATAATGAATGAATGCTCCATTTATGGTGTAAAAACCTTTGATTCATTAATTAATTTTGAATCATAAAGAAATTTTACAAAATTTAACAATAATTCATCATCATATCTCTTTGCAACAATTTGTATGCCTAACGGTAAACTCCTTGTATAGTCTACGATTGGAATATTAATAGCTGGATTACCACACATTGTCCAAATTAAACTTGGATCATCTTTTTCTTGTATATCTCTTAACGGTGCATAATCTGCAGTAGATAACGATATAATTAAATCAAAATTTTCAAATTCATCATTTAAAATCCGTCTAATTTTTGTTTGATAATCTAACGCATTATGAAATTCAGGAATTGAAATATTTTTAGTTTTTTCAGTTAAACTATAAAATACATCACTAACTAATGATTTATTTTTTAATTCCTTTTGAAAATAATAAGAAAGTGATTTAGAATATATTAACTCATGAATATTATGAGCTTTCGAAAAAATTTCTGGCAGATTAAATTCCTCAACATCAAATTTTCCTAATGAATCAAGTTTATCAACAAATTGCAAAACTGCTTTTTGAACCTCACTTGTGGCCATATTCCAAACATGTGTTTTAACAAGACGAATTTTTAATTTTTTTGATTCAACAGATTGACTATTAATATCATTGAATGATTTCTCAACAAAAGGATAGTGTTTTCCTTTCACTCTTACAACATCTAAAAATAATTTTAGATCATACGGATTACGTGCAAAAAATCCTATTTGGTCTAACGTATCTGTAGTTTTTAACATTCCAGTTCTAGGAATTAATCCATAACTTGGTTTGAATCCATAAATACCGCAATAACTTGCAGGTCGTATTATTGATCCAGCAGTTTGGGTACCAATTGTAATTGGCGACATTCCTGTTGCAACAGCAATAGCTGAGCCACTTGAACTTGTACCAGGACTTCTAGAAAAATCAAAAGGATTTTTTGATTTTCCTAACGCATGCACAGCAAATTCAGCTGTTTCCGTCTTTCCCAAAATAATTCCATTATTAAGACGAATTTTTGAAATCATTCTTGCATCATTTCCAGGCTCAAAATTTTTCCAAAGATGGCTTCCCATTTCAGTTGGAAAATCTTCTGTATTGAAAATATCTTTTACACCTATAGGAATTCCAAATAATGGTTCAAGATTTTTACCATTTTTATTTTTTTGATCCATGATTTTTGCAGTTTCTAATACATGCTGATGATCAAGATGAACCCATGCATTTAAAACTGGGTTTAACTCATCTATTCTTTTTATGTAAGACTGAACTAATTCTACTATTGATATTTTTCCTGATTTAATAAGATCTATGGATTCATAAGCACTTAATTGAAAAATATTATTTTTTGAAGTCAAGATTATTTTTTAAGGAAGTTTTTTTGCATTACCTTCTCTTTGTTTTTTAAGAATATCATAAAATTCATTTTTAGTGATTCCCGTATTTTTCAAATATTTGTCTAATACCTTAGGTATTTGACTATCAAATTTTTTTGCAAGTTCAAAACCTTCTTCTCTAGTTAATAAACCTGCTCTCACATCTTGTGATGCATGATCTGTTGCTCTACCAAAACCTCTTTTGATAAATTTGGTATAATCATGCAAACCAACCATATCACATCCTGAGCTTTTATACGCTTTGTATGTTCCTTCTGCATCATGTTCTTTCCAACCCCATACATCTCTAACAAATTCCATTTGACGTTCATCGTCCCAAAAAATATAATCACTGAAAAAGATCCCCTTTAACCCTGCCTTATCATATTCTTCTTTTGAAGGTGAAAAGAATGGGCGTAGTTCTTGAGTCGAAATAGTCTCATCTATCATTTTTTCAGCAGGAACTTTTGAAGATACTTTTAAGAAATAATCTTGATCAAATTTAACAGGTTGAAAATGACTGGCTCTACCAGATGCATGTGCTGTTGATTCGCCCCATACTATCAAAGGAATTTTGTATCGGATTGCTGTGTTAACTACAGTTGATGCAATGCCAGCATGGCAATGCCAGCAAACATCCCCAATAGCTGATAGAGATTTTTTGGATAGTCTATTGACCAAGTCTTTCGCAGGAGTAAACATTAAGTGATCTACATTGAATTTCTCAACTGCATTTTGAATATTTTCCATACCTGTTTCATTATACCATGTATGATTGAAGGTAACTGCAAGTGGATTCATGCCATAAATTTGTGTTAAAAGATATAACTGAAAAGTACTATCCTTTCCACCACTAATTCCTATAATACAATCATAATTATTTCCAGCTTTATTTTTATAATTCTGAAAAATTTCTCGTAATTGTTTTTCTCTCTCCTTCCAATTAATATGAATTTTTTGTTCTGCCGATTGGCAAGCCTGACAAACACCAAATTCATCAAAAATTATGCCTTCATTAGTTTCTGGCATACAACATCTTCTACAATACTGTAAGTTATCATAAAGTGGTTTTCCATAATCATCCATGAGAAGGTTTCAAATTCTATCATAATAAATTATTTGTATGATTCCTATGTTTTGTTTATTAAATACCAAATATTCTTTTACCGTGTATTGAAAATTATTGCTGTAATACAATCCAGATTGAATTCTAAGAGACTTCCTGGAAAAGTTATGTTAGAAATTTTTGAAAAACCACTTGTATGGCATATTTATAATAGATTGAAGAGTTCAAAATTAGTTTCTGATGTTGTTGTTTCTACTGGTGAATTTGAAAAAAACATTCCACTTTGTCAGTTTTTAGTAAATAATAACATTCCTCATTTTTTTGGAAGTGAAAGTGATTTAATTGATAGACTATATGAAACAGCTAAAATATTTAATGCACAAGTAGTTATTAGGATAACTGGTGACTGTCCATTGACTGACCCAGAAATTGTTGACAAACTAATTTCTAATTTTTTGAAATCATCTGATCAATATGATATAGTAACTAATAATCAAGAACATACTTTTCCCCATGGTCTTGACGTAGAAGTTTATTCGTTCGAAGTTCTAGAGAGATTGTGGCATGATATTAAAGAACCAGAATTTCGTGAATGGTTTACAACCTATATCAAAAAAAATAATGAAAAATATAATGTATTAAATATCAAAAACTCTGAAAATCTTTCATCGTACAGATTTACAGTTGATTATCCTGAGGACTTTGAATTTGTAAAATTGGTTTATGAAAATCTTTATCATGAAAATCCTAATTTTGGTATGGATGATATAATAAAATTATTAAAAAAGAAACCTGAATTATTGGATATAAATTCAAAATATGTTGGATTTTATAATATTGATGCTCCAGAAATTTGATAAATATTATATCTCATAGATACACCCTAATTCCTTTTTTCAAATTTATGCTTATTATTGATAATTTTATGAAATCCATTAATAATATCATCCATATCACTTTTCGTTGCAGGTGGTCTACATACTAGTGTCATTATCAATTGTTTTTCTTGAATATTTTCTGCTGTTGGACATATTCCTTTTTCATAACTCACATTACCATCATAGATATCAAACGCATGGGCCATCCGTTTTTGATATAATGGATTGAAATAAAGTAAATTCAAATATCCAGCCCTAAACGGTATACCTTCTGCATTCAGCGCCTCACAAAACTCATTTCTAGGAATTCCTATTTTTTCTTCATCATACGAAAATGCTGTTACATAGTAAACATTCTTTGTATTTTCTATAAAATTATGTTTTATTCCCTCAATCTTTGTAAGATTTTTTATTAGATATTCAGAAAGTTCAATCCTCACATTATTCATTTTGTCTAATTTTTCAAGTTGAGTTATCCCTATTGCAGCTTCAAGTTCCGTCATTCTATATCCCCACCCCAAAATTTCTGCTCTATACTTTCTGTTTTTTTCATGCTCAAGGATAACTTCTCCATGATTTCTTACCATCTGTGCTATTTTGGCTATGTCTTCATTGTTAGTAACTAACATACCACCTTCACCAGTCATCATGTTCTTTGATTCCTGAAATGAAAATATACCACAATCTCCAAACGTACCAGTTTTTACACCATTTATTTGTGCTCCCGGTGATTGCGCACAGTCTTCAATAACTTTAATGTCATACTTTTTTGCAATTTTAATTATCGAAAGTATATCACATGGCTGTCCGAATAGATGAACCGGAATAATAGCTCTAGTTTTTTTGGTAATATGTTCTTCCAATTTTTTAGGATCTAAACAATAAATTACAGAATCAATATCAGAGAATACTGGTATACCATTATTCATCAACACTGAAGTTGCAGTTGATGTAAACGTATACGGAGGAACTATTACTTCTTCACCAGGTCTAACTCCTACAGCAACATTTGCTGCGTGTAATGCAGACGTAGCTGAGTTGAATGCAATCGCAAATTTTGTATCTAAATACTCCGCAAATTTTTTTTCAAATTCTCTAATTTTTTTTCCTCCAAGAAAATTTTCACCCACTGATGCCGCAAACGTAGATAAATTTTGACTATTTAAAACATCTAAAACATTATTTTTTTCTGCATCTGTAATTATAGGATAATGAGGAAATGGTTTTTCTCTGATTTTTGAGCCACCAAAAATGGCTAATTCATTCATATTCATTTTGATGATATTTTATAACTATATGATTTTATGGGGAGATGGATCCGTTTTCCATTTTTTCTTGCTGATATATTTGATGCAATTATTGCTTCAAGACTTTTGTAACCATCAGAACCTGTAGAACTCGTTTGTGAGTTATTTTTTATTGATTTGATTAAATCTTCTAATCCTAAAACAATACCCTGTTTATGAATATCATCAATACGACTTGATTTTTTTAATACTGAATAAGCCAATCCAGAATTTTTCATTGGTTTAAAAATCTGAACTTGATTATTCATTAGATCTATTATAATTCTATTATCCATTGATAATAGATCCATTTCATTTATTCCAAAATTTTTAAGATTATACATTCGTAAATGACAATTTAAATTATTTTTACAATGTGCTAAAACATCTAAGTTTGGATCGTTAGGATTATTGGAATTATTTGATGATGGATTTGCTTCAATCCATCTTATATCACCAAAAAACATTCTTACTAAATCAAAAATATGTGAGCCCGTATTTGCAATACCCGCACCAAATTGAAATGTACAACCTTGTAAATTCCCATAAAAACCATTTTTAATTTTGTAGGCTAATTTTTTATAAACTGGAATGAATCTTCGAAAATGATCAATTTGTAATTTTGTATTATGTTTTTCACAAATTTTAATTATTTCAGATGCATCTTTTAATGAGTCACTCATTGGTTTTTCTAGAAAAATTGCCCTTATTCCATTCTTGACAGCTGCCTTAACAATCTCTAGATGAGATTCAGCATATGTACATATCGACACACAATCAAGTTCTTCATTTTGAAACATTTTTTCAAAATTCTGGTATTTTGATTTTGTCATATACTTTTTACTATATTTTTCTAGTTTTGATTTATCAATATCGCATAATGAAATTAGTTTTGTATTTTTATTGTTAAAATATGCGCCAGCATGCGTATTGATAATCTTACTTTTTGGATCGTCATCAAATCCGCAACCAATTCTTCCTAAACCAATCACTCCACAATTATATTCCATTATTTTGTTTTCTCCAAAATTTCATTTACCTCTTTAATTTTATCATTTGGAAAAGCAGGATGTTTTATTGCTAAAGTATGATCCTGAGCAATTGGTGTTATTTGTCCAGACTCGAGTCCAAAAATTGCTTTGCTCATTAATTCTGCACATTTTTTCATCGCCTTTATTCTTACTTCAATCAATGATCTACAATCATTGATGCTTATAGATTCTTGTAAAATAATTGGTCCTGAATCGATTCCAGAATCTATAAAATGTATAGTTGCACCAACGGGATCATTATTCAGAATTGCCCATGCTACACAATCTAATCCTTGATATTTTGGTAAAATTGCAGGATGAGCATTGAGAATCCCTGATTTACCAGTCTGTATTATTGATTCCTTTAAAATTCGTGTTCCACCTAAGATGATATAATCGGGAGAGTACTCTTTTAACAAGTTAACTGTTTCTTGTTCATTATGATGTGTTACATAATGAATATTAATCTCAGTACCTTTTACAATTTCAGAAAATGATTTTGGATTATAGAAATCATTTTTTAGATAATTTCTAGTATTTTCAGAAAGTTTTGAATTATGTTCTATTATTACAGCATGTATCGGAATTTTCGACCTGATTAAATTTAATAGTATTTCTCTTCCATGAATATTTTCAACAGTCATCATCATGACTATTTTTTTATTTTTTATTATCATGCATGCTTAAATTGGGGATTGTAACATCTTCTCAATATTATTTTTTAATATATTCTTAGGTATCCTTTCAACATTATCTGATGAATATGGTTTTGAGAGAATCATCCTCTTAAATCCAGGATAACCTTCATTGATTTCTTGATCTGAAAGTTTGTTTTGTAGAATAATATATTTTGATTCTGATTCAAGCGTAGTCCTAGCTTCATCAATATTAATAAGCGTCTCATGGAATTTTTCACCTTGTCTAACTGGGATTTTTTCTTCACCAGTATTACCGAGTAATTCCTGTAACACAATTTTTACATCATCAATTTTATATGAACGTAATTTTGGAACAAAAACTTCTGAGCCATGACCAGATATTGTAGAATCTACAATAAAATCTAGAGCCTCATCCATAGTTATGCTGAATCTGGTCATACCAGGATCAGTAATTGTAATTTTTTTATTTGATTTTATTTGTTCAATGAATTTTGGAATGACAGAACCACTACTGCCTAACACATTTCCATAGCGTAAGGAAATAAATTTAGTTTTATTTTTATCTGAAAGGTAATTACTTGCTGTAACAAATAATTTTTCCATTAGTAGTTTTGTAGCACCATAGGTGTTCAATGGTGAAACAGCTTTATCTGTTCCAACTCCAATCACTTTCTCAACATTTTCAGACAGACAAGCTTCCACTACATTTCGAGATCCAATTACGTTAGTATTAATAGCTTCAAATGGATTATATTCAATAACCGGTACATGCTTGAGTGCAGCAGTATGAAACACTATATCTATTCCGTCTAATGCTCTTTGAAGACGAGCAAAATCTCTAATATCACCAATCAAAAATCTAAGACGGTCATCATTAAATTCAGATTGCATAGTAACTTGTTTATTTTCATTTCTGCTAAAAATTCTGATAACATCAACTTTTTCTGCTAAGAGTCTTTTTGTAAGAGCCCTTCCCAATGAGCCGGTACCACCAGTTATCAGAATTTTCTTATTATCAAACATAATAATTTACAAATTTTATGATACAATAACTTTACTTTGAAATCATCATTAAAAAGAGGAGCAAACTTTAATTCCGTTCTAGTAAAAATGAGCGTGATTGAAAAAACTCAAAGAAGTAGAGAGAACTAGAACAGCATATCATA
>Ga0310121_10003069_pt1 | contig 15445 bp, 11 predicted proteins | sample CB27_Tmax_986_MG_FD_203504 | JGI IMG/M metagenome (GOLD analysis project Ga0310121, IMG submission 203504) | Marine microbial communities from Western Arctic Ocean, Canada - CB27_Tmax_986 | ecosystem: Environmental > Aquatic > Marine > Oceanic | place: Canada: Western Arctic Ocean | collected...
CGGGAAAGACTTCGATTGTCCATTGTCCAAGCTCCGTCTCGTGCAGTTGCCTTCACCTCGCGGTTGCCTCCGATAGGCCCCGCAGGGGACTTTCACCCCCAATCACTTCACCATGCCCAACGCACTCAATCCCGACGTACGTCGGGATTGAATTCCGTAAGCCTGACCCCAGCTCGCTAGTTCTGGGCCTACAAAGAAGGCTCAAGACATTCTCAACGCTTCTAATCTGGATTATAGCCTCGGATCCTCGTTTCGAACTTGATCCGTTTCTCACTGAGAATGCTTACGTCGTCCAGTTTCCAGGCGCCGTCTACGAGCGCAAGGCTGAACGTTGCCCCGTACTCGCTCACACGTGTATGAATGTGGCCCCAGTGCTCCACCGTCCCTGTCACCTGCCAAGTTACCTCATATGAAGACGAATCTGATTTGACGGCTGACTTCACTTCAAGAATCTCCAGATCCGTGACGTGTGATAACGCCCCGCCTTGTTCCGCTACCAACAAGGAGCGTTTTACTTGCAAATAGAGGCCGCGCAGCAGATCCCCTTTCACACTTGTCGCCAGCGCATCGTAGACGTGGCTGTCCTCTCGAAAATCAAACGCTCGATAAATGTTGCTCAGCAATCTCTTCAGAACCTCTTTCGCTGTCGTTACATCTAGCGACGAAGATTCAGCCGCTACGGCCTCGACCTGTGCACGAATCAATTCACCCTGCCATTTAAATTGGGTCCGACCAACTCGGAAAATGTAATTGTCTGGGTCATCGTTACCGACAAGTACAATAGTGCGCAAATACGGAGCATGCCCGGTGAAGTTCTCCCATTGCATCACAATCTCTTCAGGAGTCTCCTGACTTGGGTAGGACAAGATGATACCGACACGTGCCTGATAAACGCTCACACGGCGAGGTTCAGCATTCAAGGCAAAATCGTTTATATCAAGTCCAAAGAAATTTAATCGAGTAAGCTGTGGTACAACTGGCACCCCGTTGATCGCGACCGGAGATCGCTCCTGAAAGAACTGCTTAATCGTCTCGTGAGCCGCCTGCTGCTCTGCGACTTCCAAGAAATCGGGATTCTCGCGAGAAATCGGTAGCCATTGTTCGAATGTCAACAAGGGAATCAACACTTCGTGCCGCACGTCAAAGCGTGTAATGTACAAGAACGAGTAAAGACCACCGTAGGTCGCAATACCAAGCTGCTCACGCAATTGCTGGTCACGTTTCTCGCGTAACTTAGGGAGGGTGTTGGCTTCACCCGTCGGCGGATTGTCCCAATCCAATTTCCAAGTGTGGGGACGTCCGCGCGAGAGTTGCGTGGGGCGCTCAAGCATGACACCGTTATGTAACACCATCAAATCCATAATGGCTGGCAAGGTGGCATCTGGACCTCCAAACGTTTGCACGAATGTGAGGAAGCTCTGTCGCTGTGGCACCGAAAATGACAGGACGTACCTGACCGTCTTTTTCATGAGCTCCGTTTGATGGACGCCGCCCTCTTCAATCCGGCTCGTGTCAAGTTCTTGAAGCGTGACGGCCAGAAGCTGGCCGTCTGAGCCGCGAATCGTGAAGTACTTTTGCACGAATTCGCTGTGTTTGTCTGCCGCGCCGCGCAGCCCGTCGGCTGCATAGCGATGCTCGCCATCAGCCGCCAATTGTTGGTATAAAACCAGATCTTCCAGCATGATCTGGAGGTCGGCGATAATGTGGTCTTCATGCACCTCCACAATCGCGGAACTGAGTGAAATAGGATGCCCCAGTGCGATACTCGCCGAACTGGTCGCGATGGTCGCGAGCAGCAGCAACCAAGGCCGATTGCCAACGTCGCCGGCACGGCGAGCCTCCCGGAATTTGGTATTGCCTTGCGCGCTAGTTAGTCTCGTGGCCATCACTCAACCGTTACGAGTGCCTCAATCCACTCACGGAATTCCATACCGTCTGAGCGAATGTCCGATGTGATCACGTAGTTACCCGAATGCGACCGGACGTCGACAACCATGCGCATGGCGCCGGACATTCCGGGATCGAGAGCAATCGACGAATCATGGCTGACTAGCTTCATACCTTCAGGAACGTGAGGCTTGATCGAAAACTCACGTTTCACCGGTGAATGGTTCGTGACGCGAATCTCTAAGTCAATTGTCTCACCCCGGTGTGCGTCCACACCATACGGATAGAAGACCGCCCATTGCTCATCGATGCCGTAGTTTGGAGCATCCCAGGGAAATAATTCGCTCAGAATCTCCGTTCGTTGCCGATACCGCGTCTCCAGATAATCCAATTCCTCATCCGAAAACGCAAACACGTCCTCAACATGCTCGTTGACCAACCAGTACGGCCCATCGAAGCCGCGGAGCTTCTGGAAACACAACCTAAAGCCCCCGTCCTCGTGCACTAGATTCCGGTTTAGCAGGCAATAGTCGTCGATCCCAGAAGGCGCGAATGCGTCGCCGACGAAAAAGATGGGAGGTTCGTTTTGTCGCCGCACAAGCAACGCTCCGTGATAGATCGTCTGGCCTGGAAAATATTCGAACGTCAGTTCAAACTCCTGCCACTTCATCGTTTCGCCACTGGGTAGACTCTTCACGTTCTTTATCGGAACGGACGTCATGGCAGGCATGCGGTACGCGGCGGGGTTCATAAGAATGTCGGAGTATTCGTTTGTGGCGTAGACCGGGCAGTCAAACTCTTCCGCCGCGGCTTGCACCATATTCGTATGGTCGTCGTGATAGTGCGTCACGAAGATGCCATCGACTTGCTTAACCAAACCTGTCTCGATCAGTTTGTTGACTGCGTCGATCACTGCCTGGTAGCCACAATCCAGTAAAAACCCATGGCCCGAGTCGGAGATGAGCAGGCGACTGGTGGCGTGTTGAAATACCCAATCCGGCGGTTGCTCGTGCAACGCATAGGGCATCAACTCGATGTCGGCCCCTTCGCCGAGAACCCGCTCACCGCACTGACGCATGCGGTCCTCTTTGAAGTACCAGTGTAGCGCGTTCGTGGACAAGTATTTGTAATAAACCTGTTGCACTCGGCCAATGAGTTTTTCAATCGCGACCTGAGGATGTTCTATGATTGGACCTCGCGCGGGAATAATTAGATTGGGATTCAATGCGGCAATTTTTCGCAGGCTCGTTACCAAATCAGCCAGTCGGGCAGCATAACCGTGGTAACCGACGATTTTGGCTTCGGGAATTGCATCCTGCAAACTGTAAAGGTCAAGCAATCGGCCATCGCCGTAGATCAAATCACCGACAAACGCAATTCGTTTCCCATCCATCGTGGCAACGTAAGAGACGGCCCCACGAGTGAAACCTGGTGTCCCCAACACCTCAAAGCTAATTCCTCGCCACTCGACGACGTCACCTTCCTTCACCCAGCGCGTTACGCCCAACGGCCGTGTCGCGATCTTCGTCGATTGCTGTGCGTAGTCATGGAAACGACTTTTTGTAAACGCGTCCCAAAACTCCGCTGGTTTTTCCAGTAGATCACGTTCTTGCTCGGGGGCGACAACGATCGTCCCTTCAGAAATGGCATCACGGGCGTTGCACACAACGTCGCGGCGGTGGTGCGTGACCAAGATTTGCTCGAAAGCAATTCTCGATTTATTCTCAGCTCCGTATATTGCCAGATGTTTGCCGTCCTGCCTGACCACCACCGTGTTGACGGGCCCCGCCATGAAATCGACACGTGGCGTAACCACTTCAGCAGAGACACTCTGAAAGGGCAGCAACAAGGCCAGAACAAATGCAACTCGTGGCATCGGACACTACCCTCTCATTCTTTTCGGCTGTTTCCACGAATAGTCAAATCGCTTTTGGTTTTGTCTGGTCATTCGGTATCGTCATTAGCTGTCGCGAAAACGGTATCATTCACATTGGCCAATGGCCCGGGTATCAGCCATCTGAAAAGGGTTGAACCGCCTGGGGCATTGTCTCGGGCAAGTGCGACTTAAGGCCCGCGATTCCGATCACGGGTCCTTTCGTCGAACTACAAGTTGGTTTACGATACGACATCCCCAACAAAACGCAACGGTCTCGACGCAGCGTCTTGGCATTAAGGCGAGAAGTTCCACGGCCACACGTACTGATATACGCTCCGCCAACAAATGGCTTGTAGCTGAAGTCGTAAGACCAGGGCTTTCAACATGCAGTGATATGCTCAATCACCGACGGTTACTTGTAGGCTTTGACCCATTACGAATAGTTATTTTGCTGAGTAAGACCCCCTTGGCCTTGTGCCAAGGGTGAATCAGGTTGATAGCTACAAGAAACCCTCTCCCCGCCGCGGAAGGAGGGGAGGAGGGGGACGCAGCCTTGGTACCTGTCAACCTGATTCACCTGCGAGCAAGCTCACAGGGGTCTCTTTGTGAATTTACATGAAGGTTTTCGATGCATTGCATGTTGAAAGGGCTGGTCGTAAGACTTTGGCCCCGACGCAGACAAATCCAAAGTCTAACGACGACGGCTACATCCGGCAACCACGTTGTTCGAGATCTAAAATTCTTAGCGGCGACTGGCCAACCCCTTTCATTTCTTTTACCGAGGAATTCATCTGATGCGAATCGCTGTCGCAACTAGTCTTTACGAGCTCGCACCTGATGTGAAACGGCAGTTACTTGAATCGTTTCCGGATTGCAAATTCCGTGGCGAGGACGATGAGCTCGTGGGCGATGAGATTATCGAGTATTGCCAAGGCTATGAGGCTGCGATTATCGGTCATGAAGTATTCGATGACCACATCCTCTCGAATTTGCCGGGCCTCAAAGTCATCGCAATGACCTCCACCGGCGTGAATCACATCGACCCCGCAGTCCTGAAAAAGCACGGCATTCGACTGGGCTGGTTTCCCGGTGTCAACCGTGTTGCCGTTGCCGAAATGACGATCAGCCAGATGATCGATGTTCTTCGGAATCTGCAAGCTAACAGCACCCTCACACACGCCGGCCAATGGCCACAACGTCGTAGCGGAATTTTGCTACAAGGCAAAACCATTGGAATTCACGGCTGCGGCAACATCGGTAAGGAAGTCGCCAAGAGGTTAATCCCTTTCGAGGTGACCATACTTGCCTGTGACCGAGTCGACTATTCACATTTTTACACAGACCATGGCATTGAATCTGTTGAACCCGAGGAGTTGTGGGCACGTTCTGACCTGTTAACCATTCACCTGTCGCTCAATGCAACGACGCGTGGGCTGTACACGGCCGAGATACTCGACAAGCTGAAGCCGGGCGCGTACCTAGTGAACATGGCACGGGGGGGGATCGTCGACGAGCAGGCGTTGTACGATCGATTAACGAGCGGCCGCATCGCCGGCGCGGCATTTGACGTTTTTGCCGTTGAACCAGCCATCGGTCATCCTCTATTTCAGTTGCATAACTTCATCGGGACGCCGCATTGCGCCTCTAATGCAATAGAGGTTTTGGCCCAGATGGCGATCTCGGGCGTGCGCGGACTTAACGACAACTGGATTCCGGAACCGGGCCAGTATCCGTTTGATTGATGGCGACCAGTTGTTGTTCGTCGTGCTCAACCCACGTGGGTCGAGCAGCCGGCCAGGTGTCGCGTTGCATCATGTCAACGACCGAAACATCACCGATGTTAATGCCACGTCCCGTACAAATCGTCCAACTCGGGAAAAGCGTCAGCGTCCTGCTCGTTTGCTGAATCACCACGCCAGCCAGCAATGTAATTGTCGATCTGACGCGGCGAAACAATAACATTACCCTGCAGATGTTCCTGCGGAGATAGCGGCTGGCTGGGGACCAATTTGCGTTGGTTGGAGGATCTCTCGTGCTGCTCTTTTCGAGCGGAGCGTGACCCGATCGCATCTACTTTGGATCCTGAGAGCGCATCAATCTTTTCGCCCTCCGTCAAGCTGTCACTGGTCACGCGGCGTGTGGCCAGAGCCGCCCTTGGCGTTTTTCCACTGGACGTTTCACTTGCTTGACTCGCCGCCAGATTGCCCGTCAAGAACTCGTTTTGATTCCAAATATTGAAGTCGGGAACATCGGTCAGCTTATCGCCAGTAAAATCCGTCGCAGCCCAACCTTTGTTGCCCTGGAGTCGCTCAATGACTGTTGGTAACACTCGGCGTCACAGTGCGACTGGCTCCGTGAGATCAGCTGTTCAATCAACTTCCCGATTAACCGTTGGCCATTTCTATGTTGGCGTACGTCATCGGCTGATGCAATGTCGAACGCCTCGTCGAGCCGGCCATCGGGCAGCGCACATTCGGCTTGTCGAATTCTCAGAATCAACACGGCGCAGCCATTCCTTTCCGATTATTGCGAGTGCCTTGCGACGTGTGCCTCTGCACATCCACGTTGGTACCGAGGTAATCGTCGACTTCCCTAATCAGATCTTCTTCGTTCAACCACGGTTCTGCGGTGGCATAGTCACACAATTCTGCTTCATGCTCTAATACACGTTGGGCCACCGACAAACGGGTTTGAATCTGAGCCAGCAGTTTGTCGGCCTTAGTCAGCTGGCTATTGTCGATGTTATTCCGTGAACCAATCGAGGAGGCCTTGACCAAATGGTGTTGGGCCACCAACGATTCAACGTTTTGTTCCAGCTCTCGTTTGTGATGGCGGGTGTTCTCCAACATACTGTGCGCGGCGGCCAATGATTTGTCTTTCGTCGCCCGCAATCGCTGCTTGCTTATCAAGATCACGTTAGCTTCCTTACAACGGACAAATATTTGTGACAGCTGCCTCGTCACATCCTCTCGGCCGAGAGACTGGCGACCGGGTGTTAACGACACGTGCTGCGTTTCGAGTTGCTCGCGCAACTAAGTGACCTTGCGCTGCTGTGCGTCCAATTCTTGACCGGATTGAGTGATATCCTTCTCGAGGGCCGCTATTTTCACTTCCTCTTGGGCAATGAGCCGGATGTTGGCTTGTAATTCAGGAATAATATTGTCGATCAGCTCCCGTGCTCGCTTCAGCTCGAACTCGACCGGAACCTGGTCCTTAACCGTTTGCCGCACTGACCTGGCAGAACTTCGCAAATAGCTCATCAGGTCCGAACCGAACATCAACCCGCCAACGACCAAGGACCCCGCCGCGGCCATGACACCATATTTAAACCACTTGAACATCATCGCTAACTCTCTTGCTCTAACCAGGTGAGGAATACTCCAGCCATCGTACGCTCGATGGCGTCTGGTTCTGTAGACGGTGGTGGCCGTGGAATATTTCAAGAGATGGACAAAAGTTTTCGGGACCGCATTGGACGCCAAGGCATGCATCTGGCCGCTCGCGTCCTCGGCACCACGGCCTGGGATCTGTACCAACAACCGGAGACGATCGCCGTCGCGAGGCAAGAATTCACACAGCGGCTGGGCAATCGTAAATACGAACCATTGCCAAAGCCGAATCAGTCACCGCCGTTGAACTACGGCAACCCGCCTTCTAGGCGGCGCGCGGAACATTAGCGCTCAACCGTGTGCGTTTGTTCGACCTGTGGCTTCGCCGCATTTGTTTCACGAACTGCGCGGGCTCGCCTTACGGCATCCCATCCACCAACGCCTCCAAATGCCGGCTAAAATGATCGGCCAGCACTTCCATATAGGTATCGGGATGTGACCGCAGGCAATCTTTCACGATCGGCCCTAACCTGTCATCCGTCAGCACACTCCCGAAAGTGCAGTGCAAGATCTGGCGACCAGGTTTGGTGAATCCTTGGCCTCGCGGTACTTCCGACCAATTCTCGAGATACTCGGCTACCAATTGAGCCAGACTTGCCTCCGTACCAGGCGGAGCGTCGGCCAACGTCGCGGATAGATGGTAGGTCGCCCTATCCGTCTCGTAGCGAGATCGCGCAAAATCAACGATTTCCCTGAAGCTACTTTCGTCATGCCGCGCCACGACGCGCAACGCCTCCAGGTAGCTTGTGCCGGCAGTCTTAACGTGAAACCGGCCTTCCGTCGCTCTGGCAAGAGATCCATACATCGACAACTTGTCAGAACCCGAGTGCAGGCTCAGTTTGTACGGTCCCAGCAGCCGGGCAATCGCCGCGTGATCGGCCAGCGACCGGTCCAGGGCGTCAAGATCTCCTTTGAAATCGACCCCCTTTTCAAAGTCGCCAATAAACCGCGGCGCGAGGCTGACCAGTTTCATACCAGCCGACAAGCACTGGTCGGCGATGATGTAGTGCTCGGCCAACGTCGTCGGTTGGTCGGTTTCGTCCACCGACAACTCAATTTCATAGTCGCGACCAGCCAACTCTTGGACGTCGCGTACGTACGCGACCAGTTTGACCGCCTCGGCAATCGCCTGGCCATACTTCACAACCGCGCGCATACACGACTCTTCCGTCAGGTCAAGCTCCGCTGCAGGATGGATTGCCACTTTCTTTCCAACATACGAGTCGAACCAAGGGGCGATTCCTCTGGCAGCCGAGAGCTTTGCACGCACGGTTGGCTCATCGTAGTTGTCCGTCTGTTGGTCGACAAAACCAGAGGGATCAATCGTGAAAAAAGCAAATCCGGCCGCCGCGGTTACGTCGACGTCGCCGGTAGTTTTTAAGTGGTCCGCGTCGGCACCGATGTCTCCAGTCCAACCAGCTGCCTGGGCCCCGGCCATCGCATCATCCATGACCTCCTGGGCCGTTCGCCCAGTCCGCGTCATCTCGCGAATCGACTGCTGTGGAAAGATTGGAGCGATCCCTCCACCAGCTCGATTCATGGCAGCCACATGACCTGGAGTCGCTTTACCGGTGCGGTCACCAAATCCGAAACTGGGTGCCAATCCGAGTGTTGTACATCTACTGCTCATGGTCGATACTTGGATGCTCTTAGGATCGTTCGATAAATAACTGTCCGCTTTACCCTCGCCCCCCTGGGGAGAGGGCAGGGTGAGGGGATTAAGAATATGCCAGTTATTTCTCGAACGATCCTTAGTCGTTTTCTTTCTCGAGCTGCGATTTTAGCACATTCTGTAGAAGACAGATGATCATATCAGACTCGGCATGGGTAGTGCAAAAACAGGAGTTCTCGCTGCCTGCCCGACAAATTAGAATAGTTCCATTGTCGATAGCCAGATCACTAAGGTTACAAGTGAACAACATCGCACTGAATGCCGGCCTCTTTGCCATATTCGCCGTAGCGAATTTCGCGTTGGCTGATCCTCCCGAGAGTTCAGAAGAGCACTGGGCCTTTATCCAACCTGAGAAGGCTTCGCTGCCACAACCGGTCGGCGTGGAATCATGGGCGCGCAATCCAATCGACCATTTCGTGTTGGAGCGACTGATTCAACAGGGACTAAATCCGAACGCTAAGGCGGATCGCCATGCTTTGGCCCGCCGAGCGGCGTTGGACATTATAGGCCTGCCACCCGGCCCGGAGATGCTCGCTGCGTTCATCGAAAGAACCACCGCTTCAAGAACTGGCCCCTCGGGTGATTACGTTTACGAAGAATATGTGGACGAGCTGCTGCATTCGATACACGCCGGCGAACATCGAGCACGCTATTGGCTGGACGCCGCACGTTACGGTGACACCCACGGCATGCACGTCGATAACTACCGCGAGATTTGGCCATACCGAGATTGGGTCATCCGCGCATTCACGGACAACATGCCATTCGATCAATTCGTCACGCAACAGCTTGCCGGTGATCTGCTCCCCGAGGCGACGTTGGACCAGCTGATTGCTACAGGTTTCAACCGTTGCAATATCACGACTTCCGAAGGTGGCGCGATCGCGGAAGAACTCAAAGTGCGTTATATGGTCGACCGTTTGGAAACGACGGCAACCGTTTTCCTGGGCTTGACCGTCGGTTGTGCAGTTTGTCACGACCACAAGTATGACCCGATCAGCCAAGTTGAGTGCTATCAGCTCGGAGCATTCTTCAATAACACCACCCAACCGGCGCTGGATGGCAATCAAAAGGACTCGCCTCCAGTCGTGACGTTGCCCGACGGTGAGTTTCTCGACGAGTGGAATGAATTGCAAGCCAGACGTGACCAGGTGCGACACGAACTGCGCCAATGGAATTCAAATGCCAGCCAATGGTGGGTAGCGCATCCGAACGAAGTGGAACATCCTATTTCCACGGACAAGCTCCTCTTGTGGTTGCCGCTGACCGAGGGAGCAGGGGAAGCGATTGAACTGCCTAAATCAGATCGCTGGGAAACCGATCATCCCGGGGGACAACGGGGCGTTCGGTTTGGGGAGGGAGGGGGTCTGTCGCTCGACATGCCTCAACTTCATAGCGACGATCCGCTTACCATCAGTTTCTGGTTGCGCACGCCCGACCAGCTAATAGACGTGAACTTAATGGAACAAACCGGCCAGATAAAAGAGGAAGAAGCGGAAGAGGCAAAAACAGTCGGCTGGAAAATAATCATCAACGCTCGAGGCGAGCTGTCGTTGCTGCTGTATGACCGTAACGGCAATAGCGTGCATGGCAGGGTGCCTGACAACGATGCGCTACTTCCACAAACATGGCAGCACATTTGCATCCGTTATTCAGGCGGACGATCCAATTCGTCGATCAGCGTCCTCTGCGACGGTCGGCGAGTGGCGCTCCGCAATGATTCGGAAGCGTATCTCGATGCCACCGACCTGGCAGACGCGCCATTGAAGCTTTGCACGAACTGCCCGACTGCTGGACTAAGCGATCTGCGTATCTTTCGGCGGTGGGTTAGCGACGCAGAAGCCCGGCTATTGGCCCGCGAACACGCATTAAAAAGGCTACTCGCTGCGACGATCGCGTACAGCGAACTCACACCAGATGATCGGGAATCGTTGACCAGATTTCACAATCAGGTGATTGACCCGGACTACAGATCGCGATCAGCAGAGCTGGCGGCAACGCAAAAGCGGAGGGACTACATCTACGCCCGATCCACGACGACTTTAGTAATGAAAGAACTTCCGTCGGAACCGCGCGCATGGGTGCTCGAGCGCGGCGAATACGCAAAGCGAGTCAAGGAAGTCGCCGCGGATATGCCAGCTGTACTGCCGCGTATGCCGGCAGGTGTGCCGCGAAATCGACTGGGACTGGCCCGGTGGTTAATGCATCCCGATCATCCGTTGACTGCCCGCGTCATGGTCAATCGACTGTGGCAATCCGTTTTTGGAATCGGCTTGGTAAGAACGGCGGAGGATTTCGGAGTCATGGGCGAGCGTCCTTCCCATCCGGAACTCTTGGATTGGTTGGCCGTCGAGTTTTTCGAATCGGGTTGGGACATACGACACATGCTCAAATTAATGGTGACTTCCGCAACTTATCAGCAAAGCAGCGTGATCACCAAGGAAAAGCTCGGCAAGGACCCGGACAATCGTTTTCTGGCGCGCGGACCGCGCACGCGTCTAGACGCGGAAGCACTGCGCGACAGCGCCCTGGCCGTGAGCGGGTTGCTCGTACGCACTATTGGTGGACCTAGCGTCAAGCCGTACCAGCCGGCCGGCATTTGGCGCGACGTGGCGTTTGGAGGCAGCAACACACGCGAATTCCACCGCGATGAGGGAGCGGCCCTGTATCGCCGCAGTCTTTACACGTTCTGGAAACGAACCGCGCCACCCACTTCGCTGGCCGCCTTTGATGCGCCAACGCGAGAACAGTGCACGGTTCGCCGTGAGCGTACGAACACACCCTTACAAGCCTTAGTCTTGATGAATGATCCGCAATTCGTGGAATCCGCACGGCACCTTGCGCAGACGGCCATCAAACGATGCGAAGAAGACCGCCAGCGTGTTGCCTGGATGCACCAAAGGGTATTTAGCTCTGAGGGCACGGAGATCGACGTTACGGAGTTGACGTCGACCGCTCATCGTTTTCGTGCGGTATTCGAGCAGCACCCCGAGTCGGCCCACGCACTGATTCACACCGGTGACAGCCAACCTGACGAAGAATTGGCTGCGGAGGAGTTGGCCGCGTGGACCATGGTGGCCAACACGATGATGAATTGTGATAAATTTGTCAGCAAGTAAGACGAAACTTCGAAAGTCGAACCGATGAACCATCCGATCGATCAATGGATCTCTCTGGAAACACGCCGCCAGTTTTTCGGAAAAAGTGCCAAGGGACTGGGGGCGGTCGCCCTGGCTTCGCTGCTCTGCGATCGAGCTGCCGGTCTTGAGAAGAAGGAACCGCCCGGTGGTACGCTTAGCTACGGTCATTTTCCGGCCAAGGCGAAACGTGTGGTTTGGCTGTTCATGGCCGGCGCTCCTTCGCAGATTGATACGTTTGACTACAAGCCCAAGATGGTGAATTGGTTTGACAGGGAACTGCCTGATTCGGTCCGCCAGGGCCAACGACTGACCACCATGACCGCGTCTCAGTCTCGCTTTCCAATCGCGCCGTCGATTTTCAAATTCAATAAGTACGGCGAATGTGACAAACCGGTGAGCGAGCTGCTACCAAGAATGGGTGCCATGGCGGATGACCTGGCCTTTATCCATTCGATGTGGACCGAGGCCATCAATCACGATCCAGCGATCACCTACATTCAAACCGGCAACCAGATCCCTGGCCGACCGAGCATCGGCGCATGGATCAGTTACGGATTGGGCTCGTTAAACCGAAATCTGCCAGAATTTATCGTGCTGAATTGCCAGCCGCGGGGCCAGGCGCTTTACTCCCGGTTATGGGGCAGCGGTTTTCTACCCTCGAAACATGCCGGTGTGGCATTTCGAGCCCAGGGGGATCCCGTGCTCTATCTGTCGAATCCCGACGGAGTCACGTCAGAAACGCGCCGGTTGATGCTCGATCGTCTCCAGACAATAAACCAACGCACTTACAGCGAGCTGGGCGACCCCGAAACGCAAGCCCGCATTGCCCAATACGAAATGGCGTTTCGCATGCAATCCTCGGTCCCGGAGTTGGTCGATACCTCGTCCGAACCGCAACACGTCTTGGACCAATATGGTGATGACGCCGGCAAGCCTGGGACTTTCGGCCACAACTGCCTGCTGGCCAGGCGCATGTTGGAGCGCGGCGTGCGGTTCGTCCAGATCTTTCACCGCGGTTGGGACCAACATAGCACTTTGCCTAGGGACCTCCGACGCCAAACGAGCGAAGTTGACCAACCCGCCTGGGCACTGGTCCAGGACTTAAAACAACGCGGGTTGCTAGACGACACGTTAGTCGTTTGGGGTGGCGAGTTTGGCCGCACAATCTACAGCCAGGGAATGCTCACCAATGACGATTACGGGCGCGACCACCACCCCAAATGCTTTACGACCTGGCTGGCCGGAGCTGGCGTCGCCGGCGGCATCACGCACGGCGAAACGGATGAGTTCAGCTACAACATCGTTCGAGATCCCGTTCACATCCGTGACCTGCACGCCACCATTCTGCACCTATTGGGAATTAACAGCCAGCGATTTACCGTCAGGCACCTAGGGCTCGACGAGCGCCTGACCGGCGTGCAAGAGCGGGCTCACGTCGTGCGGCAGATTTTAACGTGATTCTTCTTCGTTTGCACTTTCGAGAAACAATTCATTGCCTCTTCACGGACCCCAATTTTGCACCCAGATCCCGATCTGCCTCCGATTGGTTCTGCATGGCCCTATGGCAACTCGGCATACCACCGCCTTCGGAATAAATTCGGCTACCTCTTCGGCCGCATATTGATGAGATCCATCAACAAAGAGATTTACAGATTTCGTGGAAAGCACGACTTGCGGCGACATGACATTCTCAACGGCAATGCGAGTCGACTGCCACAATTGCTCAGATTGCTCGCCAGTTCGATTTCCCCCGGTGTCATTCGCCAAACTGGTTTCATTACGTCGGTGCAATGCACAATTCCGGTAGCCGGCAAGAGATTGGATTCCCTTTTGAGCGTCTCGATGGGCGACCGCTCATCTACGCCTCCATGGGCACCGCGCAAAATCGGCTCTATTCGATCTTCCGCGCCATCGCTGAGGCATGCGTAGATACTCCAGCCCAATTGGTGATCTCCATGGGCGGAGGGGGAACACCCAGCGAACTCGGTGAGCTGGCCGGAAACCCAATTGTCGTGGCTTATGCGCCGCAGCTAGACCTGATTCGAAGAGCCAGCCTGGTGATCACGCATGCCGGCATGAACACGGCGGCCGAGTCGATCGCGCAAGGTGTTCCCATGGTGGCCATACCGGTCACGAACGACCAGCCGGCTGTCGCCGCCCGAATTGCTTGGACCGGCTGCGGAGTGGCAATCCCATTTTCAAAAGCTTCCGCGGACCTCGTGGCGCGTGCTGTAAAACAGGTCCTAGCCGACAATCAATACGCCGCGCGGGCCCGGGAATTGGCCGAGGCGAACCAGTTGGCGGGGGGAGCAGCAAAGGCGGCCGATGTCATCGAGCAACTTTTTTGCAAACGCCGATCCTCAGATCGCCTTCCATTGATTAAATAATAAACTACGGAGGCAATCCGACTTATTGCTATAACGAGAGTATTATCCCAGGTTGTGCCTTTCCATGGACCTGCCACCTCGATCAACTTGACAAACAGCTGACTTACAGCTTGAAAGTCTGCCGCCCGATGGCGGCAACGACAGCGTCCACGGAGCCGTTCGCGATTCCGCTGGCCACTTTGGCCGTTGACCGACTTCGCACGCGTCCTCGGTCCGTTTCAGACGTTCCACCCGTCTTCTTGGCGACGAACGACGAGACTTGCTGAGTCGATGGCGATAAGCCCTTTTGCAGGCTCGTCTTGCTGGCAACCGTCTTGGAATTGGACGTCAGCACAGGACTCGAGAACCAGCCAGTAAACGAGCTGTCCACAACGATGGGAATGAGGACTGGCGGCAGAACCCCCAATCGATCCGCAGCGTGTATTGTCCGAGATCACCGACAAGATCGCGCACGGTCGCCACGTCCACAAAATACTCGGTGGTTTGCACGTTGAACGAGATCGAAGCATCCAGGCTGTCCGAAGGATCTGCACTTTAGGCGAACTCAGGCTTTGATCGATTAGATTGCTCTTTTCAAAAAAGCGGCTCTCCGCGATGGTTGGTGATCGAAAAATTCATCAAACCCACCGGGAGAGCCAAGGATGGCTAAGCGTAAGGGATCTTCAAAGCGTCCGTAACCCCCAAACACAAGAAACAAAAGAAGTCGCAGCGCGACAAACGCAAGCGACTTGATTGTCCGAATCCCAAACGCAAGAAAACAACCAACGCCAAGGTGCCGTTGACCGGCGCGATGCAGACAGCGGTCTCCGTGTTGCAAGCGGTCATGAATCGCAGGATCGCTTTTCGGCTGGCGATCCTTGTGGCCGGGTGTTGCTGGCCGACGATCGACGCACCGCCAGTGCCTGGTTTGTCGCGGCAGGAGTGCAAGATGATTGGGACCGGTTCTACGATTGCCTGATCAGTGTGGGGCGGACTTCAGAAAAGTTGGCCACGGCGGTACTCGGCCTGGTCGTGGAGAAGTTCGCTCCGGGGCTCGCCGGTCGAATCCTGTTGGGCATGGACGACTCGCCCACTTCTCGTTACGGACGGCACGT
>Ga0310121_10003070_pt1 | contig 15444 bp, 10 predicted proteins | sample CB27_Tmax_986_MG_FD_203504 | JGI IMG/M metagenome (GOLD analysis project Ga0310121, IMG submission 203504) | Marine microbial communities from Western Arctic Ocean, Canada - CB27_Tmax_986 | ecosystem: Environmental > Aquatic > Marine > Oceanic | place: Canada: Western Arctic Ocean | collected...
AAAAGTTGGCATCGGCGCGGAATCTTTGTCGAGACCGACTCCCGGCCGCTGAAATTCGTAGCAGGTGATGCGGACCTTATGCCGCCCGACAACCGCTCCGTCGCCAATCTTGTACGTCGACAGGCTAAACGTTCCGTCGGGCTGAATGTCGCCGCTGGCAGGCTGGCCCGCGCGAGGTTGAAACATGACGTTTCCGAACTCAAGCGGCTGACCGCGATAGAGAACCTGGCCGCGGACATGCGCCATCGCCGGCCCCTGATCACACCCGGCGAATAGTACACATCCGGCGAGTAGTGCCAGCCAGGCGGCAAGAGTCGCAGCGTTCAAGAGTCGACCGTAAAACATAATCCGGCATTTCCAATACAGATCGGCCTGGAACCACGCCAGGCTGGGATCGCCGCCTATTGTAGCAACTGCGCCCCGACGCGTGTCTAGTGCGTGACAATTTATTGATGCACGTAGGCCAGCGACGTCTGGATGGAATGAAAGGAACAGGAACAACCTGAGCTCGCCTCAGGAATTAAGATCATCCCACCGGCCGGGATAGAATTGATCCAGCACCCTGCCTTGGTGAGGGAATTGAGGCGGACTCGCCGGTCTTGATTGATATCGTAAAGCGCGGGAGACCGGTCCCCCCAGATCAGGCAGGTGGCCGATGAACAAGCCGCACTGCACCCGGCGCGGCCACCCCCTTGACGCCACTGATCGTCCTTTTCGCCTTTTAGATTGACCCTTGTTCCATCGCGCAGACGATGGGCATAAGGTTCGGTAAACAAAACGTCCCCGATCACCAGGGGCGGATACTCATCGCTGCCATACCCGTTGCGGGCAAATTCGAATTGGGACTCCCACAACCTGCTTCCGTCGCCGGCGCTAAAAACTTGAATCTGCCACTTGTCAGACGCCCCGGTTACCGCGATCGCACCTTGGGCATAAACCAGATGTAACGCCCGGCTGTTTTGACTAAAATCATGTCTCTGTTTCCAGGCAGCGCGGCCGCCTCTTACATCGAGGGCAACCAGGTTATATTGCTGGTCGTGCCCTTCTTGATCGTCGTGCCCTTTTTGATCGTCGTGAAAGTCTTGATCGTCGTCTGTTTTTTGATCGTCGTCGACTTCAACAAACATGATCTGCCCGTCTCCAATGGCAATAGCGGGGTTAACGATCCGGCCCTTGCTGGCATAGGTCCACTTTAGCCTGCCGGTAACTCGGTCCAAGGCAAACAAGATGTCACTGGCGGTCTTGTCTCGAAAACCGCCCAGCGGCGCGCACATGCGGCTGCCAAATACCGTGTCATCGACACAGGCGAGATAACCCCAGTCTTTGTTCGTTGGGTTTTCGGGTACGTAAAACGACTGCAGATGTTCGCCCGACTCGGCATCGAAAACCCGGCACTCGCTGCCAGTCAGGGCGTAAACTCGATTGTCTAGTGCAACCATATTACCGCAGTTGGTTGACATGTTGACGCGATAGAATCCCGGGATCTCGTTTCGCCATAAAGGAGAGCCATTGTAGGCGTCGACGCCATAAATAGACTGATTGCCTGGTACAAAGAGGCGACCCTGGCAGCAGAGGGGAGCAGACGTCCGGTAGTGACGATCGACCATATCGCGACCTCCCGGTTCGCCAAACCATTGGATCTGCATCGCGGAACTGACCCGCTTTTCCTGATTGCTCCCCCGGTTGGAGGCGTCGCCGTAAAGATGGGTCCATTGCCCCGAGTCGGGCAGCGGCCCGCGCTTGATCGTCGCCCAGAGCCCGAGGGCGCAGTCAGTGATTTCGACTTCGGATTCGGGTATCTCTGCCAAACGGCGGCGAAGTTTTGTGGCAGCCTCTGCAGAAACCTCGTCGCTCGGTTGACCCAAACAAGCGACGCCGCTAAACGGATGCAACAGCCGGTACATCTCTGTCGTCGTCGCACTCATTTCTCCAGTAACGATTCCTTGGTCGCAAACGATCAGGTTCGCGAAATACTTTGGCAAATCGATAGTCGCCAGCGTGCCGTGAAGCACCGATACACGGCTACCGTAGTAACCGGCCCAATCGAGCGCTTTGCGCGACCGCGCCACTTGTTGCGCATCTGCTTCGAGCGCGATAACTTTCAGCTCGGTGCGGCGGGCCAATTCATAAGCCAAACGTCCCTCTCCGCTGTCGAGCACCAAGCAGTAGCCTTGGTGAATTCCGGACGTTGCTACGATATGATCGGCAGCGGTCGCGTAACGGTCCGTCAATTCGTCCGGGGGAAAAGGCTGCGGATTGACCGGCAGGCGTGAAATCCCGCCTTTCTCCTGGGCGTAGCGCATCGCCCAGGGTCCCAATGATGTGAAACAATGGATAGCGCCCGTATCGGTGCTGACAAATAGATTGCCGTTGGCCACGGCCAGGCCATACGCTTTGCCGCGAACGGGCATGCGCCACAACTCTCGCCCATCCTCAACAGAAAAAGCAGCGACCTGCCCGTTCCCCCCGGCAATCAGGGCATTTCCGGCCATGATCAACGAATAGGGTAAACTGCAAGCATGTTGCCACCGCACACATCCGCTCATTTTCTTATTTATCTGTGACCGTTCATCTAGGACCTTTCTCAACTCTTGATTTTGCTTATCAATCTCCCCTTCGATCTGAATTCGGATTTCCTCTTGAGCCCGCTTGGAGTCGGCTTGTTTTTCATCTAAACGCCAGATTGCGCGGTTGATATCGGCTTCCCGCTTTTCGGTTTCAAGTTTCTGTTGAGAAAGCGACTTGTAACGCGCGATATCGATAGCCCGGATGTCCGCAGCCCCATGAATGTAGGCGTGGTCCTCAGTAACGATGGCGTGAATGCCGTCAAATGCGACGATGCTGTCCCGCTGGCTGCCGGCGGCGTCAAAACCGTCTAACTCGCCAGAGGAACTGGGACCGACGTAGATCGCATCATCGAACAGAAAAGCGTAGTTGCCGCCTCGCTTTCCACCCCAGCCCAACGGCTCTCCCAGTCGTTCGCCGTTTTTTAGATTACAGATCGCTGGAGCCGAACGGCCTTGCGCGACATACAACCGCGATGCGGAGGCCAACATATATCCCTGGAGATTAAAATTCTCCTGCTTCTTCCACAATTCTTTGCCGGTTTCGGCGTCCAAGGCGCATAGATAACTTATTTCATCCTCTGCCGTTTCGCCGCCGTCGTTGGCAAAAACGCCAAACCCGCAATAGACAAGGCCGCCGTCCGTCAAAACGCCCTTATCCACCAGAACACCTGTGCGACATGGCTGCACGGAGATCATCCGCCCATTGCCGATGATCATCCGCGAGGCGTCACCCGCCTGGTACGTCCAAACCGGTGATCCATCCGCGGCCCGCAGACAATAGACCTGGCCGTCGTCCGATCCAAAGTACAACTTGCCCGCGGCCGTCGTCGGCGCCAGACGGACGGGGCCTCCGGCATAAAAGGTCCAACGGACCTCACCTGTTTTTGCATTCAGGCAATAGACTTTATCATCGCACGACGAACCGAAATAGAGAGAATCGTCCGCCGCCACAACGTGAAAAGCGCGATCATAGATCACCTTGGGTGACAGTCGGGGATAGCCCGAATCAAGGTCCTGCACGGGGGGTGATGGCCAAACGGGGCGCGGGCCATGGGTCGGCATAAAGACCCATTTCTGGCCCAGGCTGTGGCGGGCGGAAGAGAAATCGAGCTGTTCTGAAGTGACGCCATTGCGGGAATTATTGTGCATGTAAGCCGGCCAATTGGCGGCGATCGTGGCCTTGGAAATACCGAGGAGGAGAACCACGCAGAGGAGCCAAGCGAAACGTCCATGGTTCGGGATGTGACCCTGTCGATGATTAGGTATTCGATGATTCATAACAGGCCAAGTTTCGCTGTTACGAAACTTGCGCCCCGGTGTTCGCGCTGCCAAGGGCGTGGCGACGGCGCCACGTGATTCCCGCAACCCCAAGCAAGAAGGAGATCCAGGTTACCGGCTCAGGCACCGCGGTCGATGAAGTAGCCGAGGTCGATAAAGTTAATAGCGGAGCGGTCGTCCCGAAGTTCGCTTTCCACTCTGCCAGATCGGATGGACTGAGCGGATTCGACGATCCCCCCCTTTGCCACTCCAGGAAGTCGAATCCGTCCGAATCGCCGTCGCCGTCGAAATCGCCTGGCATCGGACACTGATTACGAATAGCACAGTCGGCGGCATACGCGGGATCTGGGGGCAGCGGCGCGTCGACCGACCAAGTCATGAAGTCGATGACCGCATTCATCCTGTTGGAGGCTTGTGATTGGTCTTCGTTGGCGAATCCAATCGCGTTGAGCTCAAAGAAGAGCCCAAGCCCCCCATCGAGCTTCTCAGCGATCAGCGTCGACCCATCTCCTTCGAACCAGCGAAGATCACTAACCGTTTCGCTCGGGTTCTCGCTAGGTGCATATTCGAACTCGTAGACGTACCATGTTCCAGCTTGAGCATTCAAGCTGAGGCGATCGTAGTTGCCGCCGAAAATGCGGGCGGGGTAATTGCCGGTAAACAGGCCTTCGATGACCGCCCCGGTCGTGCTGTTATCGATGCCACTGACGGTGGGATCATTCGTGTCGAAGAATCCGGCGACAATGTCGGCGCCGCTACCGGACTGGCTCCTTACCGCAAAGCGAACCCTGGCCTTCAAGTTGTGCTCGGGGCCGAGCACGGTTTGGCCGATCGGCAGTGTGACGCGCTCCGGTGCCTGGTCTCTGGTCAAGGTTAGATCGACGACGCTGTCGTCGGTGCGAACGTTCACGACAACGTTTGCAGTCCCGCCGTCCTCGATCGTGAATCCAGGGTCGACGTCAAAATCGAGCGTGCCTGAAAGCTGGGCTCGGGCGTTTGGGGCGACCAGCAGCCCCAGCAGCATCGCCAGACCCATCCGCATCGCCAGACCCATCTGCATCGCCAGACCCATCTGCATCGCCAGACAATGAGCATGCCGCGAAATTGCGATACGGCAGCACGACCGGTGGCCACTTGGATAAGTCATATGATTCCCCGCTGGCGCCATTTTGCGCCCGCGTCGCATCCGAGTCAAGAAACTTCGGCGAATGCTTTAGAAAGCGCCCTTCGTCTTCGCTGAGCACCTCAACGGGAAAATGGAGAATACGGGTATCTACTACTCGGATCCGCTATCCTTCAATCGAACCGATGTTTCGTGCGCTGCGAGTTCAAAACTGATGACGCCTGCCTCCACGTCGCGTGCAAACGCTATTGTCTCCCCACGGTCATTGGTGATTACCCCGACTTCGCGAGAAGCCTGGGCTGCTTTCAAGGAATGCTCGCCCAGGGCGAGGCGAATCTGCCTGGTGCCCGAGCCATGCCGTCCTTGCGCACCATGTCGCCACAGCCGGAACGCTTGGCCGGCGCCCGGCGTTTGCACCGCGATGCTGGTGGGAAAGTCGAGAGAGATTTCCAGTCCGTCCGCGGTTCTCAATCGGCTCGCTTCGATAAGATAAACGGTTCGTTCGCCCGTGGAAACTTCACGCCGCACGACTGCCGCGCGGCCCACAAAAATCTCCTTATCATGCATTTGCGATCCCAGATAGAAAGACGTTTCGAATCCTTCAGCCTCAACGTCGATGACCATCGATTCCTCGGCGGCCGGATTGCCTTTCATCCCGTGGCGATCTCCCACGATCTGTGCGAACCGCTGCACCTGGCAGCTCCCCGAGTCGTTCTTACGGGGATTGAGGATAGTCACGAAATCTTGTCCGGCCGAAGCTTGGCGGAGCTTGAGCCACTTGGGGCGCTGCGCCCGCACCATCGTCGGCAGCGAGTCGCGCTCGGCGTAGAATTGCACCGGGTAAGGGTCGCTGGCAAGCTCGACGAGTCCGGCTTCCAGCGGAGCGGGCGGCGCCAACAGGCCGACGTCTAGCGTCACCTCGTGCTGGCAGGAAAATATCAGCCGGTCTGGCGACTCCGCGCTGCCCGGCACCTTCCGAGGGGATTGATCTTCGTCGGCCAGCACGTGCAGGTGATAGGTTGCCTGGCGGTGGGCGTCGATCTCGTCCCAGAGTAAATAGTAACTCGGCTTCACGAAGAACACCCAGCGCCGGTAGGGCGCGCCGCTTGTTCTAGCGAGGTCGGTTGCCACATAATCGAGGTGCTGGTCGAAACCAGAGTGGACCACCGCGGCGCCTCGGATGCGCTGGGACCATTGCACGGGAGGATCTGCGACAGGGGAATCGAAGACAACCATGTTGTGCGCCTCGGCCTTCGAGAACCACTCGTTCAGGCTTGCGCCGTAGTCCTTGACGCCCGGATCGAGGGCCAAAGGTGTATTCCAGGCGTATAGCGAGAGGCTGCCCCGGTCGTGATGGTGATGTTGCCAGTAGCCCCGCGCGGAACAGACGTTCAGCAATAGATACGATTCGCGCGGCGTGTTGAATCGGTCGCGCAGCACCGCGTAACTCTCCGGCAGCAGCTCGCTTTTGAGAGCTGGCTGCTGGATGGCGGCAACCGAAGTGTCGATCAGCAGCAACCCAACGATCGGATTTCCTGGAGACAACTCCAAGCTGAATGGCGAGCCAGCTCTCTCCCAGGCCCACATTAGTCGGCCCGCAAATTGTGGATCCAGGTCGGCGTACGCCGCAGCGCCCCAGCCGAGGACGGCCTCCCAGATACTCTCCCAATTCGAGTCGCCGACCCCCGGCATCAATGCCACGCCGCCGATCGTCGCGTCGCGCGGAGTTTGCACATGGATCAACGACTCGAACATCGACTTGAAGCGTTGATCGGCAAACAAATCGACATCGTGATTCCGCTTCAGCGCCCAAGCAAAAGGGATCAGTGCGCGGAGCACCGCACCGTGATAGCGAGTCCCTTCGGGCCACGCGCCGTCGGGGAGCAGGGCGTGGTTCAGCTGCCAGCGACACTCGTCAACCGCGTGTTTTAGCCAGCTGCCGGATAACGGATGCTCAGGGAAAGTCAAGGCAAACATGCCGACCGCCGCGATGCGGTCGGTTGTCCAATTGTCGACGCGAAACCTCGGCAGGTAGTAGTCATACGGATTGAACGACGTGCCGCGTTCCATCAGCCGCGCGGCAGCGAGCGCCGTGCCAGCTTGGACTGTTTTTTCCTCCTGCGGCGAGAACAATCCGGAGGGTTGGATCATATCGAATACCAGGCAGAGATTACGCAGGTCACGACTCACGCCGAGGGCGTTTCCTTTCGCGGGGGCAGCCAAGGCCTTTTGCCAATCAGTGACCTGCGTCAGCAACAGCCGCTTGGCGCGGTGGGCGTAGGCCGACTCACCGCTGATCGTGTAGACCAGGGCCGCAATCTGCATTTCTGTCTGACCCGTAAGTGGATCGCCATCCGCATCGAGCAATCGCTTGAAATCGTGATAGACCGTGCGGTGCGGCTCGTGCTGGACCCGCTCCTTCAGCACTGGGACATCGGCCGGGCCAAACAGGAGGCGGGGCCGCTCGATGGCAAATCCGGGCGGCGGACCGGCGAGCAAGACGCTGGCGGCGGCAATAACTAACAAACCGAGTTGATGGACACACAGTTGATGGACGGACACGTGTTCCTCGCTTGTAGGTTTTCGGCGCTTAGCGCGGCCCTGCTTGAATTCCTATGGCGGTAATCTCCACATCGTCGACGATGGCCCGGCATCGGTACCGGCCCTCGTAGTCGTCGTACGTGATCAAACGGACGTTCAATTCGAACATCGCGGGCGTCGGGTCATGGCTGACGTCCGGTTCAAAAACCATATGTTTGTGCGGCGACAGATCCCAGATCTGCTTGTCAAATTGAAACGACACGTACCGGCCTGTATCGTAGTCGACGACCAACTTGAAAAAGTGGAAGCGGTCGAGACCTTCCTCAATTTCAATGGGGTCGGAGAAGTCCGAATAGGGAGAGTCGCCCCCTCCATGCTCCCATTGCCACCGGCGGGTACGACTATTGTATTGGATGCCGCCGGCCAGGAGTGCCTCTCGGTGACCGAAGTGCTCTTTAATGGGTTTCTTGCGTCCAGTCCAGAGCTCATTGAGAAAGAAGAGCCGGGCGTCGGCAAGGTTTTCAACGCTAATCCAGCCGGAGATGCCCAATCGGCCGTGCGGCTGGACGGTGGACAAGGGGACGCGGTAGTACAGAATGGCATTGCTATAGGCACTGTCAGCATCACCTGCCTGCAGGAGTTCGACGGCCGCGCGGCCCGACTTGCGGAATTGATCACGCACCAAGCGCACCGCTCCGCCAGCGGGCACGGTCTTCCGCCATTGATTCAGGTAGGGGCCTCCGCGCACCCATAGATCTGCGTCGCTCTGGTACGACTCAAAGTCTTCGTGATAGAGGCGGTGGACGTGCTTGTCGAGCGCCGCGTCGTCGCCGGGCAATAGGGCCGCAACCGTGGCGACGGCCAGAATAATCGCCAAGATGATGGTTGGCTTGGATTGATGAAAGACAACAAAATCAAGTGTCATCGGGCTAGCCGACGAATCCGAAATGCCCACAGATCTTTAATGACATGAGGTATTAGATGGTTACGAAATGCTGAATGACTGCAAAAGAAAACGGTTCGACCGAGCAGAATCGGTCAAACCGTCTTTGATCGTCGTCGTTATCCCGGGGTGCGCCGTTCTAGGCGCCGTCTCCGCGGGGAAACCTACCTCTGCATTCTCTGCCGGCGCCTGAGCACAAGACCCAGCAGTCCGCCAAGACCGATGAGAACTCCGCTCGCCGGCTCGGGAACGTTCGGCGGGTCGGCTGGCAAAGCTTCGTTAACGGCGTAAGTGACCCAGTCGAAATCCATCGTAAACACGGAAGTGGAAGAACAGCAATCCTCGTTCGCAAACGAAATAATATCGAGTGCCGCGCGGGGAGTTTCATGTGTAGTAAAAGCCCGGGGGGCGCCTGGAAGTGCCACCAGAAGAGCACCGTCTCCATCGTACAGATTCATGTCCCAAGTGCCTGCGCCAAAGTCCGCGACCAGCTCAGAGATATACCACGTGTCCGTTTGATGACTGAAGCTTCCACGTTCACGATCGGCGCCAACGTCTCCGGTACCGGTCAAGGTGGACGACCAATCTATCTGGACGAGGTCAGTGCTGCCTCCATTGCTATTGGGCCTAGCGCTGTTGTAGTAGCCCAGGGCGACTTGCGCAAAATCCTGGTTTGTCGTTCGATATCGGGTGCGGAGTCGAAAGACGTCGTCGCTGGCGCCGTAAGGACCGCCCGGCAAGGTCATGAACAGCCGTTCCGCCGCATTTTCGCGGGTCATCGCCACAGAGAGAATGCTACCGGCGATTGAGTGTTGAAAGTCGGGACTCGTTCCATCCTGCTGGCGAGTCAGCCCCGGGTCGGAGTTAAAGCCCCACGAGCCTTTGACAGCTTGGGCAGTGAGGGGCATCCACAGCATGACCACGGCGACAGTCGCAACAATCAGCAAAAAAGTCTTCCGCATGAGTCACCTCCCGATGGAAACATTAAGACATTAAGAACGTCAACAGTAGTCGTGCACAGACAAATGAAGCGGCATCTCTCGGTTGTAGTTTTGGCTCCCTACTTGCGGGCACATCGGCTTGAGCTAATACGAACCGACTTCAAAACCGGGCGAGCTGCACCGAACAGGGACGAACGTAACAAGGCGAACCTAAAAATAAGTCCCGACGAGGCCTTTACGCGTCATGATGACCCCGTGCGACAGATAAGTCAATCTTTTTCGCGAGAGGTGAGATGTAGTTTTTTCTTGCCAAAACCACTCTGGGGGGGGGGCGTTCGCCGTGCCCTGGCGGCAAGTGCCGCTAGTCACTGGTAATTGGATGGTCGCGAAGAAATTTTCCAAGTCACTTCAGACGCACGGGTTACGGCAACCCATTTCGGAACGCAGCTTTGTCCCTGCTGCATCGACGCTCAGAAGATTGAATTCGCTGCCCGCCGGAGATTGCTTGCGTCGGTTATTGCGATCTGACAGACTAAGGAGAACGGAAGTACAAAGAATAAAAAAATGACGGATGTTTGGCAGCTGATGCACTTCAATGCGCGGGGAGATCACCAATGAGAAACAAACCGCTGATGGCTATTGTCGCGGCCGCGGCACTGACGTTGTCGATGCCCAACTCCGCCAACGCGCTGGTTGGCTCGTGGGACTTTGATACCGACCCGGGGCTGCTAGTCCTCGACGAAGGCTCAAACCCCGATTTCAACTTTGACATTTCAGGCAGCATATTGTCTCTTTCCATGACACGCACGGCCGCCAAAGAGCGCTTATTCGTCGATTTGCCCGGGGGACCCTACGGCGTCGGCAATATCTACCGCATCCGATCTCGCTACCGCACGACTAGTGCGGCGTTTGCCCAGATTGCGGTCGGCTTTTACGCAAAGGACTCACCGAATACGACGACCTCCCCGAATAGCGAAAGCAACATCGTTCATTTGGAATGGTCCGATTCACTGACGACGACCGGCCATGTTTCCAACGACCGCGAGCGGCCGTCAGTTGACGTGAACGGTAACGAATTAGTGCACGAGTCTGATAAATGGTTGATCTCCGAATTGATCGCGGACTTTCCGGGGGGAACCTGGTTCATGCAGCTTTTTGACGGCGACACGAAGGAGCTGGTTGCGGAGTTTCCTTTCTTGCGGGGCGCCAACTCCTTCGGTGCCGTTGATCCCATCAATATCTTCAGTTTCACCAACGAGGATTGCTGCGCGGCCGACCGTTTCTTTACCATGGATTTCGACTGGGTTACATATTCGATTGACGAAGACCTGCCGGCAGATCCGCCCAATGCGCGACCAGAATTGAATCCCGACTTAAACATGGACGGCATTGTCGATGGTTTGGACCTTGGCATCCTGCTGGGGAATTGGAATACAACGACCACTCCCGACATGGGTGAACTCAATGGGACTCCACCCGTGGATGGCTTGGACCTGGGCATCTTGCTCGGTCACTGGAATGCCGCGCCACTGGGCGCTGTCGCCAGCGTACCTGAGCCGACGAGTCTGTCGCTGTTGCTACTCACTTGCCTCGCCGTCACCCCACGTCGAGCGCGCCGCTGACAAGGGTCTCTGAACCAACGATGGGCCGGAATTAGCTATGGATGAACAAGCTTGCACGAAGGATACGAGCGGCAGTTTTTGTCACCGAAATGGTTTTACTCTCGTCGAACTGTTAGTTGTGATCGCCATCATCGGCGTCCTCGTGGCGCTGCTTTTGCCGAGCATTCAAGCCGCCCGAGAGGCAGGCCGGCGCGCGCAATGCCTGAACCACGTCAAACAGCTCAGCTTAGGACTGCTAAACTACGAGAGCACGAACAACGCGTTTCCGCCCGGCTCGGAGCGCAATTGGGAGAGTCCGACGCCGTGGAATACGAACCAGGTCTCCTGGATCGGGCGCATCTTGCCGTTCCTTGAGCAGCAGGCGCTCTACGACAGGATCGACTTCACCCTTGAACCGGGCGACACCGGAGTCAACGTCGAAGTTCAGCGTACTTGGCTGCAGGCGGTTCTCTGTCCGAGTGACGAGAAGTTGAATGGCTGGAGCGGCTATCGCGGTGAGCATACTGAGGTCGCCGCAAATACGAATTATGTCGTGTGCGTAGGGAGCAATGACGAGGTTACCAAAGAGTACGACGCAAACCGTCATCGGCGCGGCTACAACGGGATATTTGGGTATAACTCCGACGCACGTATCGCGGAGATTACCGACGGCTTGTCGAATACGATGGCGGTGTCCGAATGCATGGTCAATAATCCCCGTGTTCACTACTACGGCGGGTCAGGGAATTACTTCGGCTGCTTGGCTGGCACGGCAAAGGATATCGCGGGGAGCGAAAACGTGGAACCGCGCGGATTCTCCTGGTTTTTTGCCCAGGTTATGCAGTCTTGGGCGTTCAACACGATCCTCGCGCCCAACGACAGTTTGACCACAAACCACGAATGTCAAAGGTGGTCTGACCAAGCGGCGCTGGCGGCACGCAGCCACCATCCGGGCGGTGTGAATGTCGGGTTTGCCGACGGCTCCACAACTTTCATCCAGGAAGGCATCGACATTTTGGTCTGGCGGGGTCTCTCGACGAAGGATTGGGAAGAGGTGACTGGCGAACGATGATGCGGTGCCGCCCCCTTTCCACAGGTCCCCTTTCCACGGGCCTCCTTCCTGCATCCTGCTGGGCCGTCCTCGCCGGGGCTGTCTGCGCGGTTACCGGCTGCGGCCCCGCCACCAAGTGCTCGTTGCAGGGTAGCGTCTCTTTCAACGGCGAACCGGTTAATGATGGCAGTATTCGTCTCGATCCGGTGAATATCCCCGCTGCCCAACGAGCCGCCGCAAGTATCGAAGCGGGACAATTCGAGATCCCGGTCGCCGACGGCATGCTGGCAGGCGCCTACCGTGTGACGATCTATGGTTTGCGGTCGACCGGTCGGCAGCTCAGGGCGAGGGAAAACTTGCAAGGGGGAGAGCGGCAATCGTATGAGGAAACGGTCCAGTACATCCCCGACAAGTACAATCGGCAAACGGAACTGACCGTTGAATTGTCGCCTGGCGAGAACAGTAAGGAATTCGAACTCAAGGAGGACTGAAGATGGTCGAGAACATCCTGGAAAAGTTGGCCCGCGGACCCGTTTCATTATATTGGCGCCTGCTGTGGAACCGACGACAGCCACATCTGTGCCATGGCTGAGGCATTGGGGAAGCCGTCGGGCTAGCCAGTTTCCTCGCGCCTCATTCCCCGCCACTCGCTTCCAACTCGGACGGCAAAGACTCGGGTCGCAGCGGCTCGGCCAGCAGCCAGTATTCTTTCATTGTCAGCCGAAAACCGATGGTCTTGTTGTCAAGATCCCTGTCAACATTGACAATTTCTGCACCGGTCGTGTCGAAAACATGTACGTCTTTTTGGCGGCATTTCCAAGGAAGCGATACTTTTAGACGGCTGCCCAGTTTCTCCAGGACCCTAATCTTGTAAGCCCTGCCCGGAAGCCTGGAGCTCACCACGATGCTGGTGGGAGGGTCGATGGCGATATCGATATTTTCTGCAGTTCTTACCCGCTTGCCGTTGATCAGATACGTCTCTTCCCGAGCATTTGCCTCGTCCCGAATCACGACGGCTGCATCGGCGTCGATCATCTCGGCGCCGTAGGCTCTTGATCCCAAAAGCAACCGCGTTGAGATCGAGCCCAAGCGCAGCGCTACCCTCGATCCACTTTGATCCGAAGAGCGATCCTCATCGCCCGTGGGATCATCGAGTCTGGGATCACCGAGTCTGGGATCATCGCGGGTGGCTCGATCTTCCAAAGGGGGATCATAGCGGAGCAAATCGAGGGAATTCGAACTCTCCTGCTTCGGATAAAGGAGGGTGATGAAATCCTGTCCTGGATGCATCTGGCCGATCTGTAGCCATTTGGGGTAGCGCCGGTAGATCAGTTGCATGACGAATTCTTTTTCGGCGAAGAACTCCACGGGATGGGGGTCATCGACGATGGTGAAGGAGGTCTCAGGTGTCCGGCAACGCGGCGAGACAATTGCCAGCTCCAGCTTCGTCTCTTGCTGACAAGTAAACAGCAATCTTTGGACCTCGGCAGAGTCATTAGTAAGCCTGGTAGGCTCGGCGTCATTTTCGGTCAAGACGTGCAAGTGGTAGGTTGCGTCCTCGACCGTATCGATGTCGTCCCAGACGAGATAGCAATGAGGTTTGATAAAAAAAATCCGACGCTTGTAGTCTCCCTTCACAGCCTCTGACAAGTCAGCCTCGACATATTCCAGTGGTTCATCGAAAAAACTATGAGAAACGGCGCCATTGACCACGATGTCGTTATCGTCAAAAACAACGACATTGTGCGACTTGCTCCTGCCGTACCACTCTTCGAGCAGGCTGTAATCACGCGATCCCGGATCGACGGTAATTGGCGTATTGAACGCATACAGAGAGAAGCTCCCGTTATCCCATTGATGATGCCCCAGATGCTCCCGATGCGTTGCCACGCTCAACAGAAAATAGGATTCGTCGGGAGTATTGAACGCATTGCGTAGGATCGAATATCCGCTGCGAAGATTCTCGCTCGACAGATTGGGTTGCGGCAGAGGCTGGATCGAGTCGTCGACGAAAACGAATCCAGCCATCTGATTGGCGGGTGACATTTCGACATTGAGAGGCGAACCGGCGCGCTGCCAGGCCCAGATGAGCCTGCCTGCCAAGGCAGGGTCCAACTCTTTATAGGCGGCCGCTCCCCAACCCAGAAAGGACTGCCAGACATTTTCCCAATTGGAATCTCCTATGCCTGGGGTGAGAGCGACTCCGCCGACGGTCCGATCGCGAGGAGTCTGATAATGGATTAACGCCTCAAACATGGCCTTGAATCGCTTATCTTCAAATAGATTGATGCTCTTATTACGCTTCAGCGCGTAGGCGAACGGAACAAATCCCCGCATCACAGCGCCGTGGTAGCGGGGGTATTCCTTCCACGATCCATCGGGCATTCGCGAGTTCTCCATTTGCCAGTCAAATTCTTCCAGCGCATGCGTGAGCCACTGCTCGGAGCGCGGATGCCGGGGGAAAGTCAGCGCAAACAGGCCCAGCGCCATTACTCGGTCGCTGTTGTAGTTGTCCATGCGGAGCAGGTAGCTGCGGCTCCACTGATTGTTCTTGGGCAAATGATAATCGAAAGGATTGAACGTCTCGCCCCGCTCCATCAGCCGAGTCATGGCGGCGGCGAGAATCCGCGTCACGTATTGCTCCTCGTCAGACGTGAAAAGACCGCTGGGCTCGATGAAGTCATACACCCAGCAATAAATCTGGCCGTGACGGCTGACCGAGAGAGACGCGCCGCGCCCAGCTTTGGGAATATAGTCTTCCCAACCTTCCATATGTTTGATGAGCAGTTCTTTCGCCGTCCTGGCGTACGCCAATTCATTCGTGGCAACATAAGCGACCGCCGCTAATTGCATATCCGTTATCTGGGCGACGTTCTCATCGATGCCAGCGAGACCTCCCAAGAGTTCGCCTTTTGAGGAAGCGTATTCCAGAAAACCACCCGCTTCATCCAAAATGTACAAGTAGTTCTTAACGAGCGACCGGAAAGGCTCTCTGGTGACCTTTTCTCGAATGGTTGCCGTATCTGCTGGACCAAAGAAGAGCCTTGGTCGCTGAATCCGTTCACTCACTGCGGAGCTTGGCAAGACGCCTAGGGCCAAGGCGCATAAAATTGGGGTCAAATCGCGAACAGAATACTTGCGCGGTCTCATGGTCTAGTATGCCATCTCATCGTCTAGCAGGAAGTCATGGATGCGGGTGCCTGATGATCGCCTACAGTTTAGAGCGACAGCGTTAGGAATGGAAAGAGAGATCCACGAATGAAACCGAGTTCGGCTTCACCGCGCTGGGTTACACCGCCCGCGCCATCGGTAGGCGAAAAAAATTGTCAACGACGGGGTTATTCCAGCATCCCGCCGCGAAATTTGCCGCCTCTGGTACTATCAATCATACTGAAGGTT
>Ga0310121_10003071_pt1 | contig 15434 bp, 11 predicted proteins | sample CB27_Tmax_986_MG_FD_203504 | JGI IMG/M metagenome (GOLD analysis project Ga0310121, IMG submission 203504) | Marine microbial communities from Western Arctic Ocean, Canada - CB27_Tmax_986 | ecosystem: Environmental > Aquatic > Marine > Oceanic | place: Canada: Western Arctic Ocean | collected...
CTCTACGATAACGCCAAGCACCGGATCGAGCACATCATTCTCTGCGGATCAATCTGGATGTTCGGCGCCGCGAAAACCGTCCCCACCCCGGACGATACCCAGACTCCCTGCCCATTTGAAGGCTACGACACGCGCTACGAGCAAATGCAGCAAACGCGTGATCGCGCAAAAGCAGACGGCATCGCTTTTTCGGCGATCATGCCGCCAAACATCTGCGGCCCGGGAAAAATCCCGCTGGATCTCCTGGGCGGGCGCGGACTTGAAGTGCATAAATCGCATCAGCGCGGCGAGCCGGTACCGCTTCCCCACGGCTGCAATACACTCATCGGCCCGTGCGACGCGGAAGACATCGCGGCCGCATTCCGGCTGGCGGTGCAAAAGCGAGAGCAGGCCGATGGTGAAATCTTCAATGTCGGCTCAGCCTACGCACTCACCGCACCGGAGTTGGTGGGCACTTTTGGGGATATTTACGGCACCAAGATCCCGATCGACTGGGTGTCGTACGAGAAATACACCACCGAGAGCGTTCCAGAGTTCGGCGCCAACTTCCACTTTCTCCAGCATATGTGCCCGGATATCACCAAACTCCGCACGAAGCTGGGCTACGACCCAGTACAGACGCCCGAATCAACGCTGGAGCGCGCCGTGAAGTGGATGTTCGACGAAGGTCTGCTCTCCTGAAGGCACCGGGTTTCCTGAGCCCGCCTCAAGGTCGACCCTAGAGAAATGGCCAGGCCATTTCTCGGTCGGGACTCATTGGCGACGAACGACTTAGTCGACCCGGCTGCCGCCGTTCGGAATGGACCAGGAAATGGTTTCCCCGTCCTTCAGGTGCGCGGTGACGGTCAAATCGTTTCCGTATGCAGCGCCAGGATCATCAAAGCGGAAGTGCTCCCGGTTGCCGTTATTACAGCAGGACCTTCGAATATTGCTGCTTATTTCCGAACCATCTGCTCCAGAAACACTTAATCTCTCCACGTTGCCCGTCAGACTGGAGGGAAGAAGGATCACGAGATTCCCGTCTCCTTCCGAAATCGGCTTCCAAAGAAACCCGGCAAGGCCACCACCAGAGGACGAGGATGAGGACGACCCGGACGACGACGATGAAGACTCCTTGGGCGCCTCCGTGCTCGTCTCGCTGGGCGCCTGATGGCCCGCAGAGCTGTCGTCATCGGATCCATCGATTTCACACCCCAAAAACCCACCGACCATACCTGCTGTAAGCAACGTGGCGAACGCCACGGTGGAAATACGTACCATGTGATAGCTTCCTTTCAACGCCTCTACGTTTAACCCCTCATGAACAACCAATGAGTAACTAAAAGCGTGCCGCAAAGTTTATCAAGCTTATTTCCATAAATTTCGTTCCCAGCAAAAATGGCTTCAAAAGTATCTACGAATTCATCCTTGAAGCCTGAAATAAGGAATGGGATTCATAGATTCGGGCAATTGGCGCCACGAAAACGATGAATGCAGGTTCGAGCGCATGAGGTTTTTCTTCGAAATACATAGGTAACTGCGGCGATCGCTGTATTTTACTATAGTGTTCCCCTTGGGATCATCGACTCTTCAGCCGCTCCATTTCCGGCGGCGAAAAGCCTGATCGCCCCCACCTACGTTCGCCAACAACCGGTCCTCGACGGTAAAATGGCCGATGGAGAGTGGGATCACACGGCGCGGGTGCTCGGATTCATTCGGGCCCTACACGTTTCGAATTCACCGACGGCAGGATCCCGGTCAGCGTCAGGGCGCAGAACTACAGCTTGATCCGGTTTCCGGTGGAGTAATTGGCTCGATTGTTGTGCAGCCCCAAGATCCCCGGGCCTTGCGCCCGGGAGTCTCACCCTAACAGAGACAAGAAACAGGCCCAGAGCCCGAAATGAGCGAGATTGCGCGTCGCTCCTTTTCTCGCTCCCCTCCGGGCTCATTTTTTTATTAGCGCTGTTTAGGGGCTTCGCAGCCTGAACCTCCCGGCCGCAAGGGCCGGGGATCCACTCCGTGTCCATGCGGGGTTAGAGGCTTCATTTCAGATCACCTCATTCTCCAGGTTCGATCGAACCCCGCGCAGGAAGGGGTCACCTGTTTTCTCCATCTGACTCAGCAATCGTATGCGCCATTTGCGCAATAAATCACCGTGCGCCGCGTCTCCAGCGAGATTCCGCTGCTCCCACGGGTCCTTCTCGAGATCATAAAATTCATCCAGGTCGTTCGCCCAATACACATACTTGTACCGCCGGTCACGAATACCGCGCACCACGTTGTATTGCAGATCTCCGTGATGCTCGAGGTAGACTTCATCGGGCCAGTCACTCGTCGATTGCCTCTCATCGAACAGGGAAAGGAGGGAGCGGCCGCCGGCAGGAGCTCGAGCAGACAACCCTGCAGAATCCACTACAGTGGAAAACAGATCACAAAGAGTGACCATCTCGTCCCGTTTTTCGCCGCAGCCAATGCGCGCCGGCCAGGTAAGGATCAAGGGAACCCGCACCAGGTCTTCACTGAGCATTTCGTTCTTGCCGAACAAGCCATGCCGGCCCATCAACTCGCCGTGATCACTGGTTACGATAATGAGCGTGTTCTCCCGCTGCCCTGTTGTCTCCAACGCGCGTAGAATCTGCCCGAACGCTTCATCAATCAGGCTGACCATCCCATAGTAGTGCGCGAGCGCCTTTGCTGCCAGTGGCCAGTTGTTCGGAACCCGACAGTAGTCCCACCCGTTGTAGTGCTTGCGGTAGGCGATGGGTTTGTCTTCGAGATTGTCATCATAGTTCGGCCACGGCTCCATCCCGTCCGGGTCGTATCGCGCCACATAAGATCCCGGTGTGCACCACGGGACGTGTGGCATATCGGTTGACGCAAACAGGAGGAACGGCTGCCCGGAGCGCTCCTGATCATGGCGGAAAATCATTTCCGCCGCGGTTTTACACACCAACCACGGTTGGGTTTCCTCTACCGACTCCGAAGTCGTTGCCGCCAGTGTGTTCTTTGTGGTACTTCGGTTGGGAACAAGAATCTCGTCCGTGAACTTGTCTTCTGGAAACTTGGAGTGCCCCGGCATTTCCCCTACCTGCCCGAATCCGTGGTCTACAGGAGCATTCGTTTTCCCGACATGCCACTTGCCGGTGTAGTACGTTTCATATCCCGCCTTCCCCAATTCATCGGCGAATGTCGGCATCCCCTCCGGCAGGTTGTTCTGGATGGGATAGTCCATATGCGAGTTGTGAAGAAGAGTGTGCTGATGTGGAAGAAGCCCGGTAAACGTCGACGCGCGCGCCGGGGTACAAATCGGTGTCGGAGTAAAGGCATGTGTAAAGACCGCGCCGTCCCGTGCCAACATATCGAAGTTCGGCGTCCGGCAAAGCCCGCCCGGCCCGATCGTTTCCCGATGCATCTGATCGGGCATGAAGATCAGGATGTTGGGGCGAGACATGGGGAATTCCGGATTTTCGATTTCGGGTTTTTGATTTCTTGGGCTTTACGGGGAGTATTCATTCCCGACATCCAATTCAAAATCAAAAATTGCCCTTTAAACATTAAAGCTGGCTCCAGTCAAAGATCGCCGTGACCTGGTTCCCGGGATTCTCCAGTAATTTTCCGTAAACCTCCGCGGCGTGCTGGGGGCGGGAGCGCGCGGGGACCAGGTTGTCGATTTGCAAGGCGCCGTCGGCTATCAACTTCGCAGCCAACTCACGATCGGCCGGAAGGTTTGCCCGCGGGCTGAGCACCATGGCTTCGCGTTGAAACAGATCCCTGGCGCCGAATGAAAACGATTCCGTGTAATTCGCCTGAAGCACGAGACGCGGCGCTCTGCCCGATCCGTCCCACGGTCGCGCACGCAGGAGATTTGCGGCAACATTGACCATATCCGGCCTGGCCGTGACCTCGAAGACCGCGTCCGGACCGTCCTCCCATTGCGCATACACCTGCTCCGAAAGCTCCCCGACCGCCGGATCGATGCACGGCACACCGATCCCTTCGGCCAGCCCCCGTCGTTCCGCGTCGATGTCGCAGGCAATCACCTCCGCGCCCCGGGCAAGAAGCCCGCGCACGCTGCATTGGCCGATGAGACCCAGACCGATCACCACCGCGCGTTCACCGGCTTTCATATCGGCGAATCCAACGCCGTGCAGAGCAATTCCCGCCACATTGATGAACGCGGCCTGGTCTCGCGAACATCCATCCGGCAGCTTGATCAAGGAATCCGCGGCGACTGTTTGATGCAGGCAGTGCGAGCCCCAGAGAGCCCCCGCACCCTCCGTAATTCGATTTCCCCCCGGCAGGAAAACAGAATCGCCGGCCTTAATTCCGGTGACTCCCGAGCCCGTTTCCTGAACCGTCCCCACCGCGGAGTAGCCCGGAACGATTGGAAACTCGGTATTGGCATAGCCCTGGCGGAAGATCCGCATTTCAGTCCCGGTGCTAACGAGGGAAACGACCGCTTTCGCGAGCACTTCACCTTCCCCAGGTTCCCCAACCTCCACCGTCCCGAATCCTGCATCCAGAATCCCATTCACCAAAATCGCCTCAGTTTTCATAGTATCTCCATGGTTTCACTTGCCTCACAGGCTACGAAATCCACACGCAACCCAGCAATTCCAATCCGAAATAGAAAAATTAGGGAGAGGCCCGAATAGCGCTGACTTAAGCTGCCGCTCCAATGTGGTCCGTTCATGATCTCCCCATTCTCGATACGGCGGAAACCGCCGTCTCCATTCTCCTATTGTCATGCTTTTCAGCCAGATAGAGGATTCCAGGAAACTGCGGCCCCCACCGTGCCTGAGAATGAACGGATCATGTCCAAGCCTTAAGTCAGCGCCATTCGAGACAGGCCCTTTCTTAATTGACCTTTTCGGTTTTCTTGAATCTAAACAGGCATGAGTATACCGGAAAGTTGCCTGATCATCGGCCTGGATGGCGCGGTCCCCGAAGTAATCGAGAAATATTCGAAGCAGGGCTACCTTCCGAATATTTCGCGATTGATTGAGAATGGGGCCTGGGCCGAGAACTGCCTGCCGCCCCTGCCCAATACATCGCCTACCTGCTGGGCAACCATTGCCACCGGCGCGTCTCCCGCAACCCACGGCGTGACCTCCTCGAGTCTGTATGACAGCAGAATCCCACTATCCGAAACCTACGCGCACAAGGGATATTCGTCGGAATCGACTCAAGCGGAGACGATGTGGGAAGCCGCCGAGCGGGCCGGGTTGCGCTCCCTTCTCATTTCATTTCCAACATCGTGGCCTCCCAAAACCAAGGGCATTCAAATCGGAACGACGGATACCTCTGCCACGGATGGATCCTTCGGGATCAAGCACCAATTGTTTTCAACCGAAAACATGCCTGCCGGTTTGAAAATCAGTTTAGAGACGGATCGGAATTCTCTTCGTGGACAACTTACGCCGGAATTGGACCCGGGTTACTGGATCGTGGATGACGAGGCGCGGCGGCAAGCCACCCGGGTAGAGCCTTTTTCCTGGACGGTAGAAATAACAAGAGAAAATGAAGTTACATTCTACAGTTCGAGCAAAACAGGAAAACGACTGGCTACATTGGGAAAAGGCGAATGGAGCAAGGACCTAAGGATTACGATTCAGGCGGCTACCGGTTCAATGGACTTAAAGTATCGAATCAAAGTCATTGCTGTTTCGCATCGTTCAAAAAAGCTGGTCGTCTACATCACTCGAATGGTTACGACGCCTCTCGCGATTCCCCCTTCCTTTGAATCGGCAATCGACAAAATCAAGGGCATTCCATCCTATCGGGACCACTTCAATTCGCCGAATATGGATTCGGTCGATCTTGATACCTTCATTGAAATCCAGGAACTGGGATTCGACTGGATCACATCGGCGGTGAAATATTGCCGCCGGGATCACCCCTGCGAAATCACGAGCGTCTATACCGTTTCGATCGACACGGTGAATCATTTATACCGGGGAATCCTGGAAAAGGAGCAGACCGTCGCGAGGAGTGAATATCGGCAGGCACGTAACATCGAACGAAGAACATACAAAGCAATCGACGATTTCATCGGGAAATTGCTCAAGATTCGTCAGAAGAACCGAATGGTTGTTCTGGTTTCGGACCACAGCGCCGTCACCTACCGAAACGATTTCAGAATAGACGACGTTTTGAAGCAGGCGGGACTTTTGGTGACGAAGAAAACGAAAGAGGGAGATGTAGTAGACCTGGAGAGATCGAAAGCTGTTTGTCAACGCGAGGTTTATATCTATGTAAACTTGAAGGGCAGAAACCCCGGCGGCATCGTTGAAAAGAAGAACTACGATGAAGTAGTGCATAAAATAATCGCAGCGCTATATGACTACACGGACCCTGCGACACAGTGCAAGCCGGTCGCCCTGGCATTGAGGAAAGAAGATGCGGGTATCATGGGACTTTGTGGAGAGGGCATTGGGGACGTTGTGGTGGCGGTACGGGGGGGGTATGGTCGAATCCCCGGCGACGAGGTGCATGGCCACCGCCTTCCCGGCGCCGAGCACCATGGAAAAAAAATGAGGTGTTTGTTGTTATTTTCCGGTGCCGGAATCAGGAAAAATGCCAGGATAACAAGACCCGTCTCCCTGAAAGATATTGCCCCGACGATTGCTCACCTGATGAAATTCCCCGCGCCGCGCGACACGGAAGGAGGGATCATCTATCAGATGCTGGAAGAGTAGTCATTTCCGAAACCGATTGGACCCATTTCCGGGCAGGAGGGGCACGTGTCCCTCGTCATTCGGGTTTCGAGATTCGACTTTCATTAGACATTGGGTATTTCGTCATTCGTCATTTCATACAAACGGATTCCCTCACTTCATAGCAATTCGAACCGCCAGGATGTCACTCCCGATAGACGACAACCGCCCGAGACTGGTCCCATCTCCCAGCGGGTCTTTCATCAGGTACTCCTGCTGGTCACGGCCAACCAGCAGAACCCAGTGGTGAACCCCTGATTTCAGAAGCACTTTCACGAGAACCGGGTTCCCCTCTTCTAGCGCGCCTTCAATGTCCTCATGCGTAGGAATCTCTGGTATCACAATGCTCACTTTCCCGTCGCTGACCCGGCTCACTGCTTCCCAAATCACCCAACCCCGGGAGGTGAAACCGTTCGCCTCCTTGAGCTTTTCATTGAGATCCATCGGGTCAACAGGGATCCCATGATGTGTCAAAGCCATGCTCAAGCAACAGAGTGTGCAACCGACCCGGCGCATCGCCTCGCCACTGCCGCCAATTTTCTCAGAGGCCCACAACGGATCGGCCTGCAAGTGAATCGGATCTACCGGGAGCGCGGAACGCGGCACCGCCTCCCGGGAGGTGGACGAAAGACGTACGTCGGTGCGCCGACCGGGAAGAAACCACCATGCCGAAATCACACCCGGAACCATAACCACGATTGCGATCAGGAAAATGAATCTTTTGGTATTCCGGGTCATCGTGTAGCGGACCGTGAGGGTAGCACACGTTGATTCGCGGTCAACCTGACACTCGAAGGAGCTGAGACTACGAGTACGATCGGGAGATGCGACGAGGATTCAGGAACAGCTACTCGCCCACGGAACACACGGATCGATACACAAAACCCGTAGACAAACACTATACAGAATGCTACGTAGTGTTTCTCCTCTTCGTTCTCTTCGCTACCTTCTGTTCAGAATCCGTTTCCTTGGAAATTCGATATTGAACATTCGACATTTCCAAATATCCAATATCGAATTCTTAATTTCGAATATCCAATGCAAGTGTAACTGGGCCCAGCAGTCCAAACGGGCGCGGCTCCTCGAACATCTGGTTGGCTTGAGTGTTGGTGACCTCGATCTCGATGGTGTGATCCCCGGCGGAGAGAGAGTGATCGCAATCGATTTTCCAGGGACGCCACAGGGCGCGGCCGACTTCTGTTCCGTCTATGGAAACCACGGCGTGGTTCGCGAGATCATCGAATTCGATCGTTCGAAGAACGGCTGGTTGCTCCAGGTTCAGCGTTTTCTTGTAGACGGAACGGCCCGAGTAGAGGCCGTACCCCTTGTCGGCCAGGTCGTCGCCGGTCGATACGGTGAAGCTTTCGGGCATCTGCGCGAGTTTCCCATCGTTGACCACGAACTTTCCGAAAATTCGGGGGCGGACGACAGGCGCCGGGGCACGGCGCTTCCAGAACAGGTCGCGCGCGTTCATGTAGTCGGTGTGCTCCAGCGCCAGCTCAATCCGGTTCTCGCCGGGGCGCAGATGCGGGGCCAGGTCCGCCGCCGGCAGCGAGGGATCCACCACCGGACTGTCCAGGAGCTTCGCTTCATGGCCGTTCACGAACACTTTCATCCGCTCCAATTCCCGGTAATGCTGGGTCTCATCCATCACCCAAACCAGCGTATCCACGGCTTGCTCAAGGTTCAGGGTGAAGCGCTCATGGTAGATCACAAAGGCTTCCCAGGCGCGGCGATCGATCCACTCCGTCTCGATCGTCACTGGCTCCGGTATGACCAGGTTGTGATCGGGCATCGAAACGGTCCATTCTCCGTCCAGGATCCGGGAGGACGAGGCGGCCGGCGAAGAACCGGGCTTTGAAGTTCCGGCGAGCAACTTGGATTCGTACGGGGCAAATTCGAGTTGGAATTCCCCTTTCGATCCTTCCACCGGGGATCGTTTGTCGCGAAGAACATCGACAAGCTCGGCGCCGTCCCAGCCCGCGATCTCAAGATTTGCGCTGACGGTCTCGTCGCCGAAATAGACGACAAACAGAAGCTGGTCGTCTCCGTCATCCCGGTAATACACCGCGAATTCGTTTCGTTGGTCCGAGCGGAGCCGTATTGGCAACTCTATCATGCCGGCGATCGCCGATTCGACGGTGTCGGAATAGCCTTTGGGCAGAGGATCCTGCCCGGAGTCAATCAGGTGACCGATTTGATCCAGGTGTTCGTCCGGGATGCCGTCGAGCACGGTACATGCATCCCCTGCCCCTTCGACCCATTCGACAAGATCCTGTGCGCTTTCGCCGTCTTCATACTGATCGGGCAGGGGACGAATCCAGAGAACCTTTCCTCCCGCATCGCCAAACTCGCGAATTTTCGCGGCGGACTCCCGGGCGATGATTTTTGTCGCGGGCACCAGGACGAGAGAGAACGATTCGCCGGCCAACTCGAGATTTCCTTTGTTCACCGCCGCGCGCTGCATGCCTGCGTAATCGATGTAGTCATAGTCGATCTGGCGGCGAATCATGTCGTGGGCCGTGTAGGTCACGATAGGAAACACTTCCCGCATGTCGCCTTCGTACCGCATCGACTTCGTCATCGGCTTCATGGGCCGGAACAATGGAAGCAGCGTTTCAGTCGGAAAGTAGTAGGCAACCGGGGCGACATGCCGTCCCCGCGTCAGCTCGCGTCCCAGGTTTGCCGTATAACGATCCCATGCGGGATAGAGCGGCCACAGGGTCGACTGAAAGAAGTAGGACGGCGTTTCGTACAGCTGGTCATGACCGATGGTATAGTGCATTGCGTTCGGGACCAGGATGTTGACGCCGAAAACATACATCCAGTCGGTGACGTGTTTCATCTCCTCGATGGTGGTGCCCCACCCCAGCAATCCGGGACCTTCGCACAGCACCCGTCCCGCCACGGGACCCTCGTTCTGGTGCGCGACCGAACTCGCGAATTTTGGTGATTTGAAAGACTCGCGGCCCTGCTGTTTCGGCGCACAGAGCGCATCCAGGCCGGGCATATGATAGGGGCGGGCCATCCGGAAATAATCGCCCATCTGCGGAATGATCCCGCTCTCCTCCGAGAAGCAGTCCCCCGTATAGATCACCCCGTTTCGGTCCGCCCATTCCCGCAACTGATCGTAGAAAGACTCGCCATACAATTCGGTGACCCGGTTCCAGTAGGCCCACCGGCACTCGTGAATTCGCGGGCTGTCTTCATCCGCGAAGGCAGCGGCGAGGCATTCGTTCAGATTCGGGATCCCTCGTTCCTCGAGCCGTTTGAACATGTTCAGCGAAAATGCGACGGTCGGCTCGGTGAACCGGTGCTGCGTATTCCGGATCATCCGGGTTTCGTCAGAGAAAAAACCCTTGAATGTGGTGCCGAAAAATTCGCCGACGTACTTTTTGTACTTCTCGCAGGTGACATCCAGAAAGCACTGCACGGCCTCGGGGTTCAGGACATCGATGTTGAGTCCGAAATCGCGGCTGATCAGCATGAGGATCCGCCATGAACCCTCGGGAGCGGACCAATTCAGAGACAAATCGTCGCACGAGTCCGTGATGTCCAGTGCCTGGCCGATCTGCATCCGTCCCTCCTCGAGAGGAACCGCCAGCACGCGCTCGACACGCGGTTCGAAGAATACCCGGTTCCCTTCTTCGATCGTCTCCGGATAGAGGTAGGGTGTGATCGGGGTCAGCCGGTCGCCCTCATCGCTGAAGGTCGTTTCGCCGCCTCCCGGCCGGGCGTTGACGGGCGCGGCGGCCATGCCGGTCTTACCCCAGTCCGGGCTGAACGCAACATCACCCGGCCCCTGCGCGTCCGTGGAGAAGCAAGAGAGCACGCGCATTCGGTAGGCCGGATCGACCTCCTGGACACTCCCCTTGGCGGAGCAGGTCGGCCAGGCAAATTCGTCGAAGACCCAGACATCCAATCCCAGCTCTGCGCTTTTCTGCACCGCGAACCGGAACCGCTGCATGAAATCGTGGGAGAGATACTCCATCTCCAATCCGAACCGCGCCCAAAGGGTCCAGCCTTCCATGCCGGCGTCTTTCATCAGAACAAGCTGCCGCTCGATTTCGGCGTACTTCATGGTTCCGTTCCAGACCCACCAGGGGATGGGGCCGAAACCGAAGGAGGGAGTTTGGGGCATTGGATGGTCCGGGGGTTGGGGTTGGGGTTGGGGAGGAGTATTTAGTATTTAGTTTTGAATTTCCAATTTCGAATGCTCAATTTCGAATTTCCAAGAAACTTCGATATTGGACATGGAGTATTCGATATTCGACATTAAAAACTAAACACTCAAAAGCCCCCACGAGCTAGTCGCTCTGAACGGTTGTCCAGCCGCCGCTGATGGAGTTGGGACCGGCGGGATTGGGGATATAGTAGACGGTGTCCGAAAACGGAACGTTGTCTCGCTTGACTGTTTCAGCGTGGAAGTCGGCGAACAGAAAATTCAATCCATCGAGGTGATAGTCAGGGATCAGCCAGTCGTTAGCGTAGGGACTCCAGGATCTTGTATCGGATCGGGGAAAAGGGGAGTTCCACTCGTGCATCTGGGTCGGCAGTTCGTCAAAGAGCAGATAGGTGCCGATGGTGTCCTCGATCTCCTCGGAAGGCAGGTTTCCCGGATGCCCGTAATCCCGCTCACAGTTCCCGGTGGTGACGGTGGCGCCTTCCCGTCCACACGGAGCGCCGACGGGGGCTGCGTTAATGTTGTAGCTGATGGAATGGGAGACATCCATTCCGAGCACATCCTCATCGAGGTTCCGTGCCTGTTTGGCCGTGGGACAGAGGAAGATCTGGATCGGGTTTCTCGGGTTCCGCAACCAGTAGTGCCTCCCGGAGCCCTTTGGGACATCGTTCAGCCATAGCTGTTCGCTGCCGTCGAGGTAATCCCCGGCCACGATGTGATGTTGCCACGAAAATGGTTCATACCGAAAAATTGAAAAGAAACCGTGATATCCATAATCGGCCCGGTCATTCGCGTGCAGGGCGAGGGCGAGTCCGAGCTGGTGCTGGTTGCTCATGCACCAGGTTGCGTTTGCACGCTCGATGGCGGTGTTCAGGGCGGGGGCGAGGAGCGCGGCCAGGATGGCTATGATGGCGATTACCACCAAAAGCTCAATCAACGTGAAACCGAGAGATTTCTTTCTTCCGCGCACTGTATAAAAAAATACCCCGTCGCGCCGCTTGTCGCAAGCGCCGCGACGGGGTCGAATCAGTCACAATCACGTTTCGATGCTTCCCCGCAGCGGGCAGGGATCGTCACCGAAATCAAGCTATTACGCAACGCGGCGGAACCGACGAAGCATCAGGAATCCGATTCCCAGCAGGGCCAGAGAGGTCGGCTCGGGTACTGGCAAAATCGTCGTGTCGAAGACATCATAGATCTGAATGTTGTCCAGGAAAAACGCTGCTCCTTCTCCGCTACCTGTCTGGCCGGCTATTATATGCTTATTGATGGCATCCGGCGCTCCGCCAGTTCTGCCGAAGTTGAAATTACCACCCACACCATCGCCAAAGGTCGATCCGTTTATGGTCAAATAGGCGGTTGGCGCGTTCTCGCCATCGACAAATGTGGCGAGGTTTACGTCATTCCATTGATTATGGACAAACGTTCCGGCGCCGCCGAATGTGGACCAGCCCCCATTACTGTCGTATAAGATGGCTCCGTCCGAATCGATACGAAGCTCGTTACTTCCCCAAGGCATGGTCCAGTGTTCGATCAACCGCCCGACGTTCGGGTCTCCGTATACCGAAAAGACAAGCGTCGATTCCGTGACATCTGCCGTCGAGATCTCGATCTTCGGACAACACCCGGCCGCGGTATTGGAATCGATCCTTAGCGAATTCGTTCCCTTGACCTGAGGCGAACCAGCGGTACCCGGAGCCGTCGATGCGTTAACAACTTGAACAAAACTCTCGGATCCCGGTTCCACGATATTACCTTGCGTGCCCACGAGCGGCGCCGCGGGATCGAAATCTCCCGAACCGTACTCAGCCGCTGCAGTCGAGCTTTCAAAATCCTGCGAATAGATCAATGCACCCCACGAATTCGCCGCGGAGAGGCCCAATGCGGCCGCAACCGCAACGACGATTACTGTTGTTTTCTTTTCGGTTTTATTCATTTTTTTCTCCATGTTCTTTGCACGTTACAGATATGGCGGGATTGCGAAATACCTCTCTCACCATAATCCTTCCTTACTGGTTCTGCTCCTGCGTTAACACGCTTCCGCGTGACGCCATACTTACTGCTACTTCACTTCTCAATTACTCGGTAGACACTACCCGGGTCGATACCCTCCGGATCCGTTACGATCATGGGGCTGCCGTTGCCGTGGATGGTACAGCCAGTATTGCGCCAAAAAGGCTTGGATGGGGTTTTGGCCGTCTGCAGCAGATAGTCCGTGCCGTTCAAGCTCACAAATGAAAATGCAGCTGCATTCGCCACCTGGATCCCACTGAGGTCCGGACCCGGGGGACCTGGGGCGGTGTCAACGATCGTGATATCGTCAATGAATATTCCAGCGCCGACTCCCGAACCTAATTGACCGGCGAATTGGTAGCGACCGATGGTGGCAAGGTCGTCATTCGCGCTGAAACCCTGTCCGTTGTTGTCGTGAAAGACGCCGTTCAGGGTCATGGTAACCCAATCCGGGCTCACACTGGCATCGCAGGTGATGGTGCAGGTGTTCCATTGGCCGTAGGTTACCGTGAGTCCTGAATCCTGCCACCCGCCCCTGTCGTATAATATGCGGCCGTCCTGATCGAAGCGGATTGCGTAGCTGAACGGTCCGCCGTACGTGACCGGCGGGTTCGCGCTACCCCCTTCCGCGGACCAGACCTCCAACAACCGGGGGCTGACAACGTTGGCTGCCGCCGCCGGAACACCGTAAAACGAAAACGTCACGGAGGATTGCGGCGGGCCCGGAATAAATTCGGACGTCGTAGGCCAAATCTGGTAGATCGGTGTCGACGGCCCGGGCGGTGGACTTGCCGTCGCATTGCTGTCGATCTTCAGAGAATTCGATCCTTCAAAAACCTGGGGCGGACCCGATGGGCTCAGGTTCGCGGTAGTGTTTGTATCCACGACCTGAATAAACCATTTCTTCTGCTCCTTAACGTTCTGCGAGAAGGCGGGGCCGGCCGGATCGAATTCTCCTGACGCGTACTCAGAGGCCGGAGTCGAGCTCTCGAAATCCTGAGTATAAATGACGGCTGCCTGCACATGTACTGACGCGAATCCGGCCACTGCCAACGCCGCGCAGAAACGGACACCGGCTCGACGGGGAAAAGAATTCGGGAGAGTCGACTGATGCACCGATCTGAATTCGCTCATATACTCATCCTGCGTATCGTTATGGCTTCTCACGTCCGCACCCTGAAAAACTTTTGGCCAAATTGAAATCCGGCCCAAAACGTAGGCGAAGAGTACCCCTTTCAAGCAGAGCGGGTCAATTGGAAATTCAGATAAATCGTTACTCTTTCTCTCCTCCTCTACTCTTCTGCCCCTCTCTACGTTTTTCTTGACTTTTATTGATAGAGTCCCCTGACTTGCTCAGCTTCGGGGTCTTATTCGAGCCTGTTTGTCGCCGAGCGGAAGTCTTGGCGACTTCCGCTACGTGGAGGGATCGTTACATTCGAAATCGAAAATCCGACATCCGAAATCGCTTTACCTGCGAATCTGGTCCAGAGACTCCTCCAGATTGTCCGCGGTAACCAGCAGGTATCGAAGATTGAAAATCTCATCCACGGACATACCGCGGGTCGGCTTGGTCTTCAGATCCGCGCCCCGCTTGAAAAAGACCCCTCCGGGTACCGTTCCCTCCGCGATGAGATCCTGGCAAACCGTCAGATCCGCGCCGGAGAGGATGAATATCGGCGGCATCTCCTCGAGCGGGTCGGAATCGAAATACGGAATCCCGGCGCAACTGACAACCGCTACCGCCCCCGGCGCCTGCTCGAAGGCAGCCAGGAACATCTCTTCTTGAATCGGCCCGCCTCCCATCATGAGCATATCGATCATTTCCGGCTCCGCGTCGAAAACGCCGTGAGTAATTCGCAAATCGGTTTTGCCGAAACCTCGCTCCAATCCCTCGAGCTGGGCCACTCCGGTCGGCGGGGGCTGGCCAGGCTCGGCAGGCCGCGACCTGAAAAGCTGCAGAACGAGGACCTCGCCGCCTTCCGGATAGGTCTGCGCGATCAGTGAGCCGAGCTTTCGCCCGGTGGCTTCATTAAAGTCCAGAACCAGCTGATCGGTAGTCCCGTCATCTCTGCATCCCCTGGTGAATATTGCCCCCAGGGAGACGAAGATCGCGAGGAGCAGGATGAAAAGAATCGGGTTTGCGACCTTAGGGAACTTCTGGCGTTGGGTGACAACGATGAGCAACGCAATGGCAAGGATGATGAGGAGGATTCTCAAGTTCAAGTTGTTGGTCCTGTTTTAGGGTTCGGGATTCGGGATCATTGGCCGGAGTTTTTAGGATTTACTGACGTTATACTCAGCAACACGTGCGGCGTCTGACTTCGATCACATTTCCCTGAGTCTGAACGTCCAACAACGAACATTCAACAAGGAAGATTTCGGGCCGGAGCCAAGGGTAGGTTGGCCTTCCAGGCCGACCTACTGAACCGCGATCCGGTAGACCCTTGCGTTGTCCCCGCCGGAGGAATCAAAGACAGACGTGGCACCGGCCTTCCCTTCGAAGGTGAATTCGGTGGCAGTCCAGTTTCCCACCGCAGGATCGG
>Ga0310121_10003072_pt1 | contig 15434 bp, 27 predicted proteins | sample CB27_Tmax_986_MG_FD_203504 | JGI IMG/M metagenome (GOLD analysis project Ga0310121, IMG submission 203504) | Marine microbial communities from Western Arctic Ocean, Canada - CB27_Tmax_986 | ecosystem: Environmental > Aquatic > Marine > Oceanic | place: Canada: Western Arctic Ocean | collected...
CGCGAGTTTCTTCCCGCCGTAATTTGGCTTCAGCCACCGACTTCGGGAATCCCTGGCGAATCATCCGTTTTGACGGCTTGAGCCACATGGAATTGGCGTGACTGTCTAGGCCAGCTCGCTCGCATAATTCCCGCTCGTCCCTGGTTTGGGATTCGGTTCCGCCCAGCATCCAGGCCCGGAGGGCGTTTTCCTGGTCGTCGACGGATAGCCCGTCAGATCGCCCGGTGGGAATCAGGTCTTGGACTCCGCTGCCGTCAGTGGGTACCTCCTCCTCGGTGACGAGTCCCCTTGCCGTTTCATATTCCACCGCCTGATCGGACATCAGCTTCGACAGTTTTTGGGCCTCATCTGCCCTGTCGAATGTCTCCTGCTCTTCGCCGGTCATGGCCCGCTTTTCAGCCTGTGCCGTCTCTAATAGAGACTCCATCACGCCGAGCGGTTCCGCCCTGTCTTCCAGCCAACTTTTCGATGATCTCATTTTCGTGCGTCCTTATAGGGTCAGCGCACGAAAAAGGGCGTGCGCCGACCGGGATTCGTTAATTGAATTCCGACGAGCGCACGCCCTATAGGGTGTGGAATCTCGTTAAGGGCGGCGGCTCGCAGCCTATAGGCCGGTCAATCCGTCGCCGCTATTGTTTTACCTCTCGGCCTCCATCGTGTCAACTTAATTGTTTGCTTCGGCTAAACGGAGCCGCATTTTCTCCATTGAATTAAAATCTGGCGGGCTGGACAGTTCGCCGGTACGCTCCGACGGTGCGACTTGGTGCGCGCGCACCACCGCCCTAGATTCGCGGATGGCCTCAGTGAAATCGTCAAGCAATACCTGATCTATGCTGCTGCGCATCGTGCTGGTCGTGCCCTCATACGCGGGAAATGTGACTATAGAGATGTCAATTAAATTTTCCGCCCTTGTTAGGTTTCGGATGAAGCGGTCGCTCTCCTCGACGATTTGCTGATCGCCGATAACGAATCCGAAGCTGCTCCCGGTGATGTCCCCCCGCTGCATCAGGACGGGCAAATCCCGCCCCAGTTGGGTATCTGGCGGGTCTATCTCATACTCCAGGCCGCTGGCGGAAACTCGCAGGTGTAGCGTCCCGGCGGCGTTGCGGCCGAGCACTTGGCTGGAGTCGTGGTTGAACAGTGCCCTGACGTCCTTCCCTAATACGTCATCGAAAAAGCCCGGCATAATTCGCTCGACTGCCCGTTTCCCTTCGACGCGTTGCGGCAACTCAAATTCGGTTTCCGGCGTCCCGTCGTAAAATACGGCGGCGGTGCCTGCCATCGTGCTGGCTTCGTCGCGGTATTCAACGGCGGAGGAGAATCTACGTTTAATCTTCATGGTTTTGGTGCTCCGATAAAATAGCCCCGGCCGCCGCTCGGCTGCACTGGGCGGTCAATCTGTCCATCACTAGTGCTACGCTGTCCGGTAGGTGCTCCTCGGTTACCTCGGCCGCCTCGAGCAGCATGCGTGAGCCAGCATCGAGAAGGTCGGCGGCGCAGCCGGCCGCCAGTGTGTCGGCGTCAGTTCCGCCGCATGCCTGGATGACTCTCGCCGGGCCGTGGGTTTCGCGTTCCCACATCGCCCGATACTTTACTTGTGAATCATTCAACCACGCGAGGAAGGTGGCGGGCTTCTTCGCTGCTCGCCCGGCATCGTGTATCCAAAGCCTGGCGACTCGGCGGAATCCGGCGTCTAGTAAATCCCTGGTGGCGAGAAGAACGGCCCGGTTGTCCGCGTCTGGTGTCGGGTCGCCGGCCTGCATATTCATTGGCACCAGCGGCTCGTCGAGTCCATCTATGGGGTTGTCGTTCTCGCTTGATCTGACTTCGTTCCTGGTGCGGCTGCCGTTGAGAATTGCAATGTTGTTTGCCTGTGCCCGGGTCAGGGTGTCCGCTCGCAAAAACGTGTCAACCAGGAACTCGACGAGGTGCGTGTCTTGTTCGTCTTCTCGCAGCAGCTTTCGGTTTGCCTCGAACTCGATCCGGGTACACCAATACAGGAGGGTGCTGGTGAAGTATGCGAGATTCTCCTGCTCGATGGAGTTGTAGGAGGTCTTCGCGTCGTCTGATAGTCGATGTGCCGGTATCTTGAAAAACCTGGCGATGTCCTTGACGCCGAATGTGAGCAGCTCGAGCAGTAGGGCATCCTTGGGGTTGATGCCCGATTGAACCCATTCAATGCCTTCATCGAGAAGCGGTGTCTTGAATTGGTTCCCCTCGCCGACTAGTTGCTTCCGGTAGTTCGACGCCCATTCTAATTTTTCCTCATTGCTCTTAAACCGCCCCGGATACTTAAGCCAGCCGCTCGGCACACCGCCATTGGCGAAAAAGCTGTCAGTGAATCCCTCGCCCGATAGCTGCCGCCCGATGGTGTTCCGCGCAAAGTTTATGAGCGATAGGCCGCCGAGGTCATTTAGTAGTAGCCCCGGCAGGTGAAAGATGTTTGCGTCCGGGTACGATCTAACCTGATCATCGCGGTCCTTAATGTTGTAGGCCCGCTGGCCATCAGGTGCCCTGTAGATGGTCACGCGATCCGCCGGCACGAACTCCATCGAGACGGCGCTACCGGTGGGGTCGCGTTTTATTTTCGAGATGCCTTTGCCGAACAGCAGGGCGTTCGACATCATCACTTGAATCCAAAGGTTCGAGGTCAACTCACCGGTGAATCGGCGCAGAAGTTTAAATGTTGAATGCTCGACGGCTTTCCTTTTTCCGTCGCCAACTCGCTGGTAGGTGTTCAGGCGTAGGGTTGAGATGTCGCCGCTGATCAAGTCGACCGCGTTCCATACGGGACTGTACCCCATTGCTGAACTGGGGCTAACTTGCTTCCCGCTTGGCGTTTTTACATTTACGCCATAATATTCCAAAATATTCGATGACGTCAGCGGAATGGCGGGATTCTCTACGCCACGGGTCTCAAATAGGGAATCAATGACGCGGTTTATGATCGTCGGGCCTAGCATGGTGGTTCTTCCTTGATGTTATTATGGCGCCGCCGGTGGCCAGGGCCAGCATGATCGCCCCGATTGTTATGCTGCACGCGGCTGCGCTTAATTGATACGTTCCGAAGCCGATCAGGGAAATGCCGGCGATTGCTAGAGTGCCTCTCATATGAATACTGGGGCGCCGCCGCTGTAGGTGCCGCCGCCGCCCTGACTGGCGGCGAACATGGCTTCGCCGATTGCCATAATTATAGCCACTATCGGGTCAATTTTGTCTACTGATCTACGCTTGGACGGCATCTGGTAGTCTCGCGTGTCTGAGTGGATAGCCATATTTAGCGCGGCCCATCCGAGCAGGCCATCCCCGCCGTGGACTATCCGCCCTTCGGCCAGTGCGTTGACAAATTCCCTGAGCGGCTCATTGTATCGCCCGCACGTCTGATTAAATGGGGCAGTGTCTATGCCGTATTCATTCAGTGCCCTGGTCGAGAATTCCCGGCAATTGTGCGGGTCAAATGCCAAGCTCCTGATCTCGTATTCTTCGCCCCGTCTCTCGAGCGTTTCGTAGATGGCGGCCGTGTCGGTTGTCTCGCCGTGCGTGACGGTCAGCGATCCATCCGCGATAAATCGGGCGAAGGGCTGGGTGCGTATGTCGCGGCGGCCCTCGTCTGGTATCCAAACGTCGGCCCTGATTGCGTAGCGTTGTTTTTCCTCGCCGCCGACGTCGACCGACTCCAGCGGAAATGCGAAACCCAATGCAGCCAGGTCATCCCGCCAGCCCCAGTCGAAGCCGGCGTGGCAGCTCAGGCCGTAAAGGTCTGGCAATTGCCCTGAGCACTCGGCCCAAATTGCGCGGGTGATCGGTTTGGTAATACTGCTGGTCAGCTTATTGCAATGGTACCGGCGGAATTCGTTTCGTTTTGCTGGATCGGTTTCCGCCTGGGTGGCCATCGTTCGCAGGTGGTCGATTTTCACTACGCCGGCGCCGAGTAGCGGGTTAGCCTTCGGCCAGCATGCCTCGTCTAGCTCGTCGTCTTCGTCGTCTATTTCGGCAATGAAAACGAACTTGCGGTCATCCTCGGTATCGTTGCCTCGCTCAACGACGGCTTTTGCCGCGAGATATTCCTCCTGCCAAATGTCTGACTCATCAGATCCCGCCGTCGTGATGATAAAAAGCAGCGGTTGATCTCGCTTTCCGAGCGATGTCTTCAGCTTCTCCATCAAGTCCCGGTGTTCTTCTTTCCATGCGTGGAGTTCGTCCACGCAAATGACGTGGGGCACTAGCCCGTCGGCCGTCTTGCCCTCGGACGATAGCGGCTCAATCTTTGAGCCGTTGGCCGAGACGGACAGGTTCCACTGAAGGCATTCGATCCTGTCGCGCAAGAATTCGCACCGCTCGACGAATCGGCGTATCTCATCGAATACGATTTGCGCCTGTTTGCGTTTGGTGGCTACGGCGTAGCACTCGGCCCTGGCCTCGATGGGGTCATCCATGACGGCGCACTTCAGGACGACACCGGCCCCAAGCGGGGATTTGCCGTTGCCTCTCGCCATAGATACAAACGACTGCCGGAAGCGGCGGAGTTTGGTTCGGGAATGCTTCCATCCAAAGATGGAAGAAATAATAAAGGCCTGGAAGGGGTGCAGTGAGAACGGAACTCCGTCATAACTGCCGGTGGTGTGCTCCAGCATCGAGAAAAACCGCACTGCCTCGTCCGCCGCACCCCCGTCGAAGTAATACGGCCAGCCATCGACGCCGACTCTAGATTGATCGTCTAGGTGCCGCTGGCCCGCTGCCTTGACTGACTTTCCGGCGATAACCTCCCCAGTCAATACGCCTGAAATGTATTGATCGATGGATGCAACAGTCGGGTCAGCTGGCACTTATTCTGGTCTCGCGGGCCTTTAGAAACTCGGTAAACGGATCGTTTTTTTGCTTCGGCATCGCGTGAACCCGCGCCCGGCTGGACGGCGTTAGACCGAATTCCGTCAACAGCCGGACAAGCAGAAGGGCCTTGCGTTCTTGGACTGTGTCGAACGGGTTGCGGGCGGCGTAGGTTCGGTCCCCCTTTACTGAAATGAATACCTGCCCGTATTTCTCGACGTTGTCGCATGCTTGGCGGTAGTCTTGATACGCCTGCGCATACAGCTCCATCGAGACGTGATCGGCTGAGGACAGGAGGCACATGTCGTCGAGTACCCGGTAGAGCTGCTCCCATGCCGTCCTGGCTACTGCCCCTAGATATTGTGGCATCTCGGGTTTGCTAGTCGGTGCCTCTGGCTCGTTAGGCCGCTTGCGGTTCGGGTTTATTTTGAATGTGCCCCGACTCTCGAGCAGCTTGGTCGGTGTCGGTTTTCGGCCTCTCATGGTGGCGCCTCTTGCCTGCGCGGCCTTTGCTGGTGTTATTTTGGTTGAAAAACGTGCATGCCTATCAAGGGGTTCCGGGGAGCCGCCGCTTCGTAGATTTTCGCCCCCCCCTCTCTGTCACCAGTGCAGCCGCTCTATTGGGCCTGGCGGTTGCTCCTTGCTGTCTGCTGGCTCATGGCCTCGCTCGACATCGGCCGTTCGCTGCTCTATCGCTGCTGTCCGTGCGTGCCTCATGTGGTCGACGACGGTGGCGACTTCATCGATGGCTTCGGCCTGCTGGCCTAGGGTATCGGTGATCGCATCCAGCAAATTCATCAGTTTATTCGAATCCATTATTCTCCTCGCCCGGTCTTCCTGTCGTGGCATGACTTGCAGAGGGGTTGGTGGTTCATTGCGTCAACGAACAGCTTTTCGTTTCCTCGGTGCGGCTTGATGTGATCAACCACGTCGGCCTTGACGATCCGGCCGTGTTCTTTGCACTCACAACATAGCGGATGGCGATGCAAATATTCCTTGCGGTACTCACGCCATCTCGCATCATAGCCCCGCTGGTTTGCGTTGCGCCTGTATCCCCGGTCTATCTTCTTGGCGAATCGGGACTTCGGTGCTCGCAGGAATTCGGGCATGTCAGCCCACCAGATTGATCCGGCCCTCGGCCGTGAGCGTATCGCCGCCGCTGGCCTCGACCGTCCACATAATCTTTCGCTCGCCGGTTACGGCCGTGAGCGTCAGGTCGGCGTGGGCCGTGGTGCTGTCGTTTGCCACCGTCAGGTTCGCGGTCGTCAATGATGTCCCGCTGGCGACGGCCACCGAGGTGACGCTGGCCAGCTTCTCGTGATCATTCAATACCCGCCCGAATTCCATCGCCACGGTAATAACGCTGGCGGTAGCATCGACTTCGATGATCTGCGGTGCGTCGCGGCCGTCGCCTAGTGGCTGCCACGTGCGGGATCGTGCTACTGAAATAGGTGCCATCTCTGCATCTCCTTATGCTGGACGATAGCAGGATAGCAGAATAGCGGATAAAGTCAAGAATTTCCAGGGCGATCAGGTGGAGAGTTCTGCCCCCTCTGCCTCAGGTGGTCGCTACGAGCGGCCGCCGGGGACAGTGGCGGATACGAAACCGCCGGGGACAGTGCGGCCGGAACGGATAAGCCAGCCTACGGGCCAATCATCCCGATCCCTCTCCGTCGTCTGATCGTCTATCGCGATACTGGGCTCGAGGTTCCCCAATTCTTGGCGGCGACATTCGCGGCCTTCTTGTCTGCCTTGTATCCGTACAGCACGCCGCACACTTTGCAGCTGATTCTGCGGTTTTTTATGACCGGCTCATGGTCGCCGTAGTTACACTTATCCCTGCGTCGATTGTCCTTCACGTTCAATCCTCCCGTTAGATTTTAACTTGTCGTACAGTTCCTGAATCTCCCTCAATGCCGTCCGCTGCAACGCTTCCCCTCGTTTCCCGTTGGCCACGAACTCAATGCATATCAGCTGGCCGCCGGCCGTCGTCGGCTCCGTCGTGTTCCCGCCGCCGAGCGGTTCCCATCCTTCGTGTCCCGCTATCATCGAGTGAGTCATGGCCTGACGGCATCCAGTTCAAATAATCCCATCTGCTCGGAACGGCTGGCAACGGCACGCTGACAATTTAGTTTAGCTGCTCGAAAGTAAGTGTCCTTGATTTCGCATCCGTAGAAACGCCGATGGTGCAAGATGCTTTCGTACCCCTCCGATCCGATTCCGCAAAATGGGCTAAACACTATTTCATCACGCAGCGAGAACAGCATGACTAGCCGCCGGATCACGCCGAGCTGGAGAGGGCAGATGTGTTTGACGTCCTTGACGTCCCGGCCCTCCGCAACATTCAGCGTATCCGTCTCTTTGATGTCGCCCCAATGGTGCTCGGCATATCGAATCCAATCATTGCGGCTGACGTCGTTATCGCCGCGTATTGGCGTCAGGTTGTCTCCCGGCGTGCGGAACTTGATGATGTAGTCGGGCAATGCTCCCCGGCTGGCGGCCCTGTCGCTTTCTAGGCCAGTAAATTGCAGCTCGCGGCTCCTTGTGCGGATCGCTTGCGCCTGCGGGTTTTTGCGAATGCTCCAGTCGTATTCGTAGATCAGCCCTGATCGCTCACCGAGTCTGATGTTCAGCCCCCGGAAGTCTCGCAGGCCGACTTCCCCTGACCGCTTCAGCCGTGGGATTTGCATGACATGGACGCATATGACGCGGCCGGGCTTCACGAGCCGAGCTAATTGACGATAGAAAAACGATAGATGTAGTTTCGCGTCTCCCCTGAAGTCCTCGCTGTTGCCGATGTCGTTTGCTTGATCGGTGTAGCTGTATAGGCTCGGAAACGGTGGCGAGAAAACAGAGAAATCGAAACAGCCATCGGGCAATGTTGCCATGTGCTCAATGCAGTCGGCTTGCTCAATATGGAATTCACCTTCAAACATCGGACATCTCCCTAAATAGAGTTTCCTGGGCAATCGTATCTTGCTCAACCAGATGAGCCTTTCGCATGACGTTCTGAACCATCGGTTCCTCGATGTCTGTTAGCGGAATATGTACGTTCAGCGGCCGCGTTGATCCGATCCGATTCGACCGCTTGACTGCCTGGTAGAATTGCTCGTATGAATCCTGCAGTCCGCTGAATACTTGCCGCGTAGCCACTTGTAGATTCAAGCCGAACCCGAGGATCTTCGGTTTCGTTATTAAAATCTTCCGCTCGCCGCTCTTGAATTGGCTGATGTATTCGAGTCGCTGGTCGAGCGGAGTTGCCCCGGTGATGTTTCCGGCGTCTGGAAATAGAGCAGCCAGTGCCCTTTGTTCCTCGTTGTACAGACACCATATGATCGTTGATTCCGCCGGCCACGATCCGACCAGCTCGGCAATCTTGGCTGGCTTGTTGCTGGGAATAGGTTTGCCTCGATAGTGGCCCTTTGCGATTTGGCCCATCTGGGACCGCGATGCTATCCCGCCGAGATCGGTTGAAAATAGCTGGCCTGTTTTGCTGGCAACTATCCTATTTTGCTCTTCCGTCAAATCTACTGGGTGGTAATGAATGTGGATTGGCGGCACCGTATCGCAATTGTCCTGCCATCCGTATGTCGCTGGATTGGTTAGGAATATCGACCAATGCGAAAGTGCCCGATAGAATGGCTTGAGGGCGTGATCCTTCAGTGCCCAACGCTCCTGCGTCTGGCCGCGATTGATGAAGTAGGTAGCTAGAAATGAGTTGACGTTCGGAAATGCGTCGAGGAATACGGCATGATTCGCATATTCGATCCGGTCATTTGGTGCCGGCGTGCCGGTGCCGCAATGTTTGAACTCGAGCCCCTCGCCGAGTTTCAGTAGTCGGGTGCCCCATTTTCCATAATGGGATTTGAGCATGGATGATTCGTCAAGTAGTAGCCCGCCAAGCTGGCCTCTTCGCATCACATCCTTGATCGCCTCATAATTGGTAATCCCTAGTTTGCCGCCACATCCGTCGAGCCATTCTTGCAGTCCGGCCGCGTTGACTTTTTCTATCTCGATTCCTGGATAGAAGTTTTCCGCTTCGGTGATTGTCTGCGATACAACCATTAGGGGTGCGACGATTAAGAATCCCTGGTTCCGTTTCGATAGCGACTGCAATGACGCTTGGGCGAATTCCAGCTGGATCAGAGTTTTGCCTAGTCCGCAATCAGCGAATACGGCATATTTGCGCTTTTGGATCGCGAGACGGGTGATCGCCCTCTGGTAATCGAACATGAACGATGACGGATCCCATGTGACTGGCGATCCATCAGTATGGTCGACGCCGAGCATCGCCGCATATTCATCCGGGAATTCCGCCATCCTCCCCCTGATCCTATACGATGGCAGCGATTTGATTTTGAGGAATGTGCGGTAATCGTCAACTGAGTTCGGGTCGAGCATTATTTGGGCCATGATTTAATCCCTTTCTGATTTCAGAATGCGGCGGACGTTCGCCCGAGCGAGTTTGACGGCGACGGTGGCAGTTTCTCGACTTGGACCGCGTCTGCTTTCGTCGTCAGCTGGCAACACGTCCAGTAATGTATCAACGGCGCCTAGCAGCAGGACGACGGCCGGCACTAGCGCGGGCACTTTGCATTGATCCGCGTGGACGCTTTCATATGTTCCGCAGTTCTCGCAATGATATCCAGGTTCCTTGGCGTATCCGGGTTTGTCGCATGTTGGGCAGTTCATTTTGCGCCGGCCTTTGGCTGCGGTGGTATTAGTGTGCCGTCCTCGCTGACGCAACACAGGATTTCGCGGATCGGCTCCGCCGCATGGAAGTCTTGGTGCGACTGCTCTATGATTCTGGCTATCGCCATTGCTCGAGCCAGGTGCGTCCTGTCGGTTAACGTCAGGACGGTTTTAGCGTCGCCAAGGTGATTGTATTGCACTTTCATATCGTTCCTTTCTGGAATCAGTCGTATTATTCCGCGTACGGTATCCCAGCAAACGCCGGGAAGATTGCCAGGGCTATATCTGATGGGAGCTTGGCGCCGAGTTCCCGCCATAGGTGCTCCTCGTCGCGGTGGCTGCGGCCAGGGACTGGGTAACAGTAGGCTGACCATGCCCCCTCTGTTCGCGTTCTCGCATGGACTAGCACCTCGTGGTGTATGGCATATCGCTCGGTGTGCGGTTCCCATGCTTTCGCCTCGTCCGCCGTTTCGGGAAATTTAAATCCACGTTCTCCGATGTTCTTCATCTCTCGCCCTCCGCTAATATCTGCCGCACTGCTGCGGCGATTGAATTGCCGGCCACGTCTGAGATGTCGGCAATGGTAACTTCGGTCGTCTCGACCATCCCGGCCAGGCACCGCAGTGCGTGTTGGCATGGCTGGGTGTCGCCGCTGCCCACATAGTCGGCTATCAGTACGCTGACCCATTTATTTTCCCATCCCGTGTCGTGGGTCGTCATTATGGTTTCCTCCGCGCGTGTTGCTCGCAAATCAGCTCGGCCAGGTCGGCGGTTGATGCGTGCGGCTCGATGTCTCGCCATGTGACGCCATCCGGGTCTGTTCCGTCGGTCATCCCGGCCAGCTCGGCCGTCATCAGCTCGATGGCCAGTGATATCGTGGCGTGTTGTCGCTTGACTATATCGGCCGCCGTCGCTCGATTTGCGGAAACTCGCGACATGGCCGCCCGGATATCGTCGCGGTCGGCTATCGCCTTGAGTCGGGATTCATATGGCTCCCCGTCGTCCAGTCCGTCGCCCCGGTGCCACGTGTCGCCCGTCGCGTGGATTTGTCCCGGGGTCGGTTTTTCTGCCGCCCCAGAAATCGGCTGACATCTGCCGTCGCACTGGTGGCCGCCGGTGCAGTCGTGCAGGTCGTATGCCGCTGGCATTCGGCCGAAGTTCCTCGCGCATTTCGTTTTTTTTGTGGTCGTGTACATCGTGTTTCGCCTTTCTATCTTTGCGATCTAGTGTTGCAGTCGAGTGTTGAACCGATCCATGTTTTCGGCCTCGTCGGTATCAATCACCTCGTATTCGACCGAATCGTGGACGACGTCCCCGACGTCCTCTCGCAGTTCCTCGGCGATGTCTTCAGCCGCAAATCTGCTATGCCATACGCTCGCGGCGTATTCGCCTAGGGCATAGGATCGCTCGCAATGGCACCGGCAGTCGCCGTCCAAGTATGTCGCGGATAATTTATAGTTCGTCATCGTTTCGCCTTTCGTGGGGGGCGTCCGTGCCCAGTGGTTTGTTCTTATCGGTTGGTGATGATCATGTCGACTTCGGCTTGGGTGATGGCCGGAGCCAGCTCGCGATTCGTGGTGATAATAGATGGATTCGCATGACGGCGGAGGTCGGCCAGGCTATCGGCTCCGATGTAGTACCGCGTGGCCAGGACGTGGAATGCCGGGCTGTGGTCGATGTAGGTCGCTCGGATTTCGGGCAGTAATTCTGAAAATTTCATCGTGTCGCCTTTCGTTGGGGGGCGTCCGTGCCCCGGTTTGGTTGGTGATTACTACCAGTAGATTTCGGATGTCTTGCAGGCCCAAGACGTCTCGCCGTTCCCGGTCGGAGTGGATTGGCTTAGGAGTAGTATTGTGCAGTGAGAATATTCGTGCACTTCCTTGATTGTTATTCGGGTATTCCAAGGGGAGGAGGGCACTTGGCTGGCTGGCATTGTTTGGTTGGTTTCAATCGTCATCGTTTCGCCTTTTGTTTGTGGTTGCCGTTGCTTCAATATCCTAATTGTATCACGGGTATATACCACGTCAATAGTATCGGCCCATAATTCCGGGAATATTTAGGGAATATATTCCCCCTCGCCGATAAATGCGTATATACTAGGGGTAGGGGGAAATTGCCCCCGGAAAGAAAGTTCAAAATGGCAACGAAATCACCAGATAAACGCCAGATTTTCCCCGTCAAGTTGAGCCCGGCCGAGAAATCCGCTTACAGAATGGCGGCCGCCGCGAAAGGCGTTCACCTCGCGGCGTGGATCAGGGGGCATTGTTCGAGGGCGGCGACTCGAGAAGCAAAAAAACGCCGGCCCTCCGTGGCCGGCTGATCGGTCCGTCGATGGCGGTGGCCATTCCGTGCCGCCCTACATCCGTGATCTGATTATTCGACGACTTCGGCGGTCACCGAGCTGCCGCTCGACGAATAGGATTTGAGCGAATACCCGGCCGATCCGCAGCCGCAACCGGCGAATCCGCAGCCGCAGCCGTAGCCGTATCTCCCATGCCCCGTCGCGATCCGCGCGAGTCGGCCGGCGCGTCTCGCCTGCCGCCTCGCCTGTCTCTCGCACTGCCGGCAGCTTGCGGCGGCTATGGTTTGCCCGACTGCCTTCACGGCGATGCGAGCGGTCGTGATGATCGGCCCATCGGTCGTTGCGAGTGCCGCGTCTTGGCTGGTGATCGCCAGCCCCAAAAATAAAACCCCGCAGAATAAAAACCTTCTCATGTCGTCCTCCAGATTACAGTCCAGAAAATAAAACAATCAGCAGCTTTACGAGCTTTGCGATGGCCGCGAGCGTCTCGTCCGAAAATAGCCATTTGAAAAACTTCTCGAGCAAGTCAATGAATTGCCCGTCCCCTAATTTTACGTATGGGGCGCCGTCCCGCATTATGTCGGCAACGCCAGCATCATCGGCCGCCCGCTCTAGTTCCGATTCGAGCCAAATGCAGCTGAGTTCGTCGGCCAGGCAAGTGGTGATGTCGGCCGCGAGATCGTCTAGGCCGTGCCGCCTGGCGTACGCCCTGACGCTGCGCATCGATCTATTTGCGTCCACCGTCGTTGGTCCCCTTGAATCGGAAAGTGTCCATCCACTGGCAATATGATCCCCGGCATATTTGCTTCCGCGTCGGGGTAAATGTTCGCGGGTATCGCACCTCTTTTTTTCCGGCGGCCCATCCACGGCCCCAAACGGGCTGAGTCCAGACGACGAACCCCAAATCTCGATCCAGGTGCCGCTGGTTCAGGGCGCGGAAAAACTCCAAATTATGATCCGCTACTCGCTCGAGGTCTGCCCGCCATCTGCCATCGCTCCAGACGTTCCCGGTCGCGCCGAGGTGCACTTCTTCGGTGCCGATTTCCAGCTCGACGGGTAGGCCGGCCGATAGTGCAGGATTGTCGGCCCGGCAGCATCGCACCGCGAGAAGCAAGATCAGGACGCCGGCTGCAATTTTCAGGACCATCCGACCAGCCAATCTGTGAGGGTGTCGCGTATGGGATATCCGGCGTAACTGCTCATCGCGTAGCTATCTTTCCCCCGCAGCATCCTGGTGGCCACGTCGGCGTCGACCCAAAATGATCCATCAGGGATGTCGTGCTGGCCCTGCGGGCCGCTGTTCCAGTTTTTGCCCCATGAGTTCTGGCATAATAGCCCCGGCCGCCCCTCATCGGCAACGCCGATAAACAGCATACAGTGCCGCCACGTCCCTTGTGGCCGTGCGAACCCGTCGCGGTCTCGCGTGTTACCGAATCCCTGACCGCTGCACACTGGGACGGGGTAGCCGTTGGCTATGGCGTCCCTGGCCTCGTCGTAGTCCGTCACCAGGCTGGTTTGTCTCACCGGGTGCTCGGCCATCGCCGGCTCGATCCAGTCGGGTACTCCGTTTCGCGGCCGTCCCATTTCGCGGGCCGTGGTGCCCGAGTACGTGCTGAAGTCCGCTGCCTGCCCGTCTAGTCTATATTGTTTCCGCAGTAGCGTGCCGCCCTGTCTGACGGCCCTGGCTGCCCATCCTCCGACCGATCCATCCCCGCCGCCGAGTTTCCCCCCGCCTACCTCGACGCGGCTGTAGGCGTAAAGCGGCTCGGTCGCCGTTTCTGTCGTTTGGTGCTCTCGCTCGCCGTGCATGACTTCCTCGACGGCTGAGAGATAGTCGACGCCCAGTGCCCACCCGTGGCTAACGCAATCGCCGATGGTCTGGCGGTGCACTAGATCGCGGCCAAATACCTGACGGACGGCGTGATATAATAGCACCGTTTTGCCCTCCCCGCTGCCGGCGGCCTCAGGGGCTGCCAGGGAAAACAGCGGCCGCTCGAGGGATGCCACCATCAACTCGCATTCCCTTGGATCGTCTATCCATCCGGTGGGGTAATCTGGCACTATTCTACCGCCCTGATACCGGCGGCAATCTCGATGTAGGCCGCGATCACTTTTGACTTGTCGCCGACGTCAATGTTTTCTGATCTGATCGCCTCGGCCAGCATGCCCCGATAAATCTCGTCGGCCTCTTTCCATGCGCCGGCCGCTTTCAGCAAATCAGAATTGGCTGAGTTGACGGCCGCGATGAGGCTGGCGGCGGTCCAGTCCGAAAGCGCGGCGGCCTTGCTCGCGATGTCCGCGAAGTTATTGGCCACCGCCGGCAGTTGCAATTTCAGCGCGGCGGATGAATCGGCGAACGAGTTGTGGGCAATTGCCGCGATGCCCTTGAGGTCAGGTGATGGGGTTGGCCCTGGTCCGCCGACGGTCACCGTTATCTTATCGACCGAGAAGGTCTTCGCATCCCAGTCGATGGCGTAGCACCTGACCGTGATCGTCGTGGCGTGGCAGCCGGACGAAAACGCAACGCCGCCGGACGCGGTCGCCTCGAGTCTCAGGTCGCCGGGGTCTGATGCCTCCCACTGGGTGGCGCCCGATGAGTCGCTGGTCAGCACAACCAGCTCACCAAAGCCGACGGATGCCGGCCCCTGTATTTGGGCATGGCATACGGCTGAGAGAATAAACGCGGCCGCTATACTGTAGGCCGCACTGAGTCGCCTATGATCCATGCCACCACGACCGCCAGGATTTGCTTGACGGTGTCCTCCGGGAGTCCAATTGTGTCGTGCAGGACGATAGCCACGACGGCCGCAGCCGCCAGCCACGCCCGGCGAGAAATAAGTAGCGAGGCGGTTTTCGTGCCGATAGTTTGCATGCCCCATTGTGCGGGCGGGTTGGCGGTGTCGTCAATACCGATGACGGCTGGCGTTTTTGCTCCAAAATTTCCTGCGGACTCCCAGGCTCGTAAGGTCTAATCAAAATGGGGTCCGTGTTCCGGGCCAGGGCATCGCGGGCTTTTGAGGTGCCCGCTTGCCCTCGGCGCAATCATGTTGCCGGTGGATGGTTTTGCCTGAGCGCAACGACCCCTGACGGATCAGGAGGTCGCCGCAAAGTCGCCGGCGGTCGGCCAGCCCTCGCTTACGGTCAAGGTTTTTCGCATCCCTGACTCTCACCCTACGCTTGACGCTCAGCGACTCGCTGCGGTGGCCAGTATTTAGCCCATACCACCGTGATCAAGATTCCTCCCGATCCTTCGGGCTGTGCTTTCGCCTTGGCCGCTGGGCAGGATCGGACGCCCTCAAATTATGATCGATATATTATTGGTTTCTCAACAACCAGACCTAGTGGCGTTGTCACCGACTCAACAACTACGTGAGTCTTGTGGTGTCTCCGTCCGGCTTTGTCTTTGTGGTTGTCCCAGTGGCGTTCAAATAGCATCAAATCTATGAGGCGGTCTGACGAAATGGGCACTCCTTGAAGATTCCCCTGTTTGTCAAATCGATACCATCCGATCCCACCATTATCGGGATCAGATGACTCCATTCTTACTACAGCAACGCCCCACTGTTTAACCAGATGACTCATTGGTGTCCGGAAAGTTTTACTATTCTTGCCA
>Ga0310121_10003074_pt1 | contig 15428 bp, 8 predicted proteins | sample CB27_Tmax_986_MG_FD_203504 | JGI IMG/M metagenome (GOLD analysis project Ga0310121, IMG submission 203504) | Marine microbial communities from Western Arctic Ocean, Canada - CB27_Tmax_986 | ecosystem: Environmental > Aquatic > Marine > Oceanic | place: Canada: Western Arctic Ocean | collected...
GGGGCGCATCAAATCGATTAATAAGAAACTCGCTAACAAAAACTTTGTCAATAAAGCTCCGGCCAACGTCGTCGCCCAGCAGCGTGAAAGCCTGGCCGAAGCCCAAGCACAGCTTGACTCAATCAAAATTGCAATAGAAAAAATTGCCGACGGGTAAAAAACGCTTCCTCATCGCTCCTCGGTCACTCCGCTGCAGATTAGGCACCTCAAGTTTAAAGAACCCCGCCTCTTCGTTATTTGCATACCGGGCCAACTGCATACTGGTCTTTCGGGCGACATTCCAGCTATAATGGAAGCAGACCGTGGCAACGCCTGACTACGGTCTTCCGATATGCCGTTCAGCAAGAGGATATGCATCATGCCCGTTTCGATGGAACTTTCGCGAATCATCATCAGCGAAATCAACGATCAACAAGTTGTTTACCTGAAGGAAGTCGACGGCGATCGGATGTTCCCAATCCTGATCGGCATATTCGAGGCAACGAGTATTGACCGACGTGTCAAACAATGTGAAGCTCCACGGCCACTGACGCATGATCTCCTGGTTAATACCGTCGAAACACTCGGTGCCGATTTTCAGGATGTTGTGATCAGCGAACTGAAAGACCACACTTACTTCGCCAAACTACGAATTCGGCATGACGGCGAATTGACTGAAATCGATTGCCGGCCAAGCGATGCGATTGCCGTGGCGGTAACGTGCGATCCCCCGCTGCCGATCTACGTTTCCGAAGACGTACTCAACGACGTGATGGGTGAAGGAACTTGAAGCCTGACGGTCCGGCGCGGTAGGATAAACGCCGCACGACAAGCAGGCCTGGACTTGTTAATTTATTCAACCCAAAACGTCTCGAAACGCTTCTTTCAGCGCAGCCAGTCCTGCATCACCTTTTTCCGGTGCTACCACAACGTTCAGGCGAACTTCACTCGTATTGATCATTTCGGCGTTGATACCCACTTTCAACAACGCCTGAAACGTTCGAATCCCAACCCCAGTGTGGCTACGGATACCAATTCCGAGAACTGAGAGAATGTCAATTTCCGGCTCGTGGGTCATATTGCCACCCAGCTCGTCAACCAGCTTTTCGACAATAACTCTAGCCTGATCCACGCTTTTGCGCGGCACCGTGAAGCTGACATTCGCATAGCCATCGAGCCCCACACTCTGCACGATCATATCGACAAGCAAATCTTCAGCAGCAATCGCCTCGAATATCCGGGCAGCAATACCAGGTTGATCAGGGACCAATGCCATGGTCAAGCGAGCCTGCGATTCGTCCAGCGCGACATCCTCGATCGTCAGATCTTCCATGTGTTGAAGTCGATCAACAACCGTAATGCCATCGGTTCGTTTTGCTGCTGTCATCGTATCGGAATAGGTGACTCGTGCTCGAGGAGGCTTTTCCAGCTCGAACTCCCTGTGAACTGCCCGCAAGGCCTCCATCGCCTTTTCTTGTGTCACCAGTACCGACACCTTGATTTGACTTGTCGTAATAGCCTGGATATTTACATCCGCCTCGGCGAGAGCGCGAAACATTCGGTCGGCGACGCCAGTCTGAGTGGCCATTCCGAGCCCCACAATCGATACCTTCGAAACGTTCGCGTCATGCGTAATTCCCTCCGCACCCAACTCGGCGGCGGCCTTCTCAACAGCCCTCAGTGCTTTGTTTAAATCGGACTCCAGTACGGTGAACGAAATATCCGCCTGGCCATCAGCACCTACATTTTGCACGATCATATCAACCACCAAATTTACTTCCGACAGTTGAAGAAATATGGTCAGGCTGGTCCCGGGCTGATCGGGTACCCCCAGGATGGTAATGCGGGCTTCTTTCCTGGTTAGAGCCACCCCACTGACAGCCCGTTCTGCCGATTCAGAAATCGGGCCCACAATTGTTCCCATCTCATCATTAAAAACAGCACTATTGCGAACATGAATGGGCACGTTGAATTTCTTGCCAAATTCGATCGAGCGGCTGTGCATCACTCCTGCGCCCAGGCTGGCAAGTTCCAGCATTTCATCGTGACTCACCTGGTTCATTTTACGGGCTTCGGGCAACAGGTGAGGATCGGTCGTGAAAACACCGTCGACATCGGTGTAAATCTCACAAACTGTGGCCTCCAGAACAGCAGCAAGGGCCACGGCGGTCGTGTCACTGCCTCCGCGTCCCAAAGTGGTGATGTTAAAAGCTTCATCGATACCCTGGAAGCCAGCGGCAATAATGATGTTGCCCTCGTCCAGTAGCTTGCGGATCCGGCCCGTCGAAATCGACTGAATTCTTGCCTTGGTGTGCCAACTGTCCGTCCGGATTCCAATCTGCCCACCGGTGAGACTCACGGCCTTATGCCCGAGCGAGTGGATTGCGATCGCCATCAACGCCACACTCACCTGCTCACCGGTCGAGAGGAGCATATCCATCTCTCGAGCCGGCGGGTCGTCACAAAGCTGGCCAGCCAGATCGACCAGCATGTCGGTCTGCTTCCCCATCGCACTGACCACCACGACCACCTGGTTACCCTGCTGTTGGGCCCGAATGGCTCTCCGTGCAGCAGCCTGGATCTTCTCTGCATCAGCAACGCTTGTGCCGCCAAACTTTTGGACAATCAAGGGCATTGGAAGTAAAAGAATTGGAGTTGATGGAATTGTGCACGGCTCATGCAGCCCACGCGGTTATGCATCTCATCATTCATCGGTTGTTCGAAAACTGGTTGGCCCAGTGCAAAACCGAGCAACTGCTTTCGCTTCGGTTCCAAAAGGCAAATCTGACCCGTGACTAATCAATGAACCACTTCATCATCTGCCACCCTTCATCAAACACAAGGCTAGATTCGTTTGCATTGCTGTCGCCGTAACGCATAAACGCGTCGGAGTCGACCCCCGTACCTGCCATCGTGACAGGCACATTGCCATGGTTATGGACCTTGGTGCGTAGAAACGTAGGATGATCGGGCGAGACCATGACCCGCCACTGTTCGTGGGCCGACAGCTCGTCAAGCATGGGACCGACGATGTGCGCATCAATTTGCTCCAGAGCCTTGACTTTTTCGTCACAGCGGCCTTCATGGGACGCTTCGTCGGGAGCTTCTACGTGAACACACACAATCTCAAAGCGGTTGAGCGCTTTAACACCAGCCCGCCCCTTTGCAGCATAGTCGGTATCGAGATAACCGGTGGCGCCGTCAACTTCAATCCGTTCCCAACCGATTAAGGCTGCAATGCCTCGTAATAAATCAACCGCTGTGATCATCGCCCCGCGGGGCCCGTACTCTTCGGCGAATGGTCGTAGCTTGGGTGCCAGGCCTTGCCCCCAAAGCCAGATATTCGTTGCCGGTAGCTTGTCATGTCCCTGACGCACCACGTTAACCGGATGATCGGCAAATAACTCGACGGAATAATCCATCAACTCGTTCAACAGGTCGCTCCCGGGTCCGAGCGGATGAAAGTCGAGCACTGCTTGATCGGTAATATCGTGCGGTGCAGTGGTTGCTGTTTCGGCCGTAAAGGGGGCAGCCCGCTTGTCCCCGCGCCAAATCAACAGGTTTCGATAGCTGACCCCAGGTACGAACTCAAGCACACCTCCAAATTTCTCCCGGGAGGCGATTTCCGTTTGTGCGGAGTTTAGAAGATCGGTTGATTCGGCCGTCGTGATATGGTCTGCCGTGAAGTCCTTCATGATTTGGTCGGTGATCGTGACCAGGTTGCAGCGGATGGCCCAATCGTTGGGGCCGAGGGTTATCCCCTGGGCTGCAGCCTCCATCGGCGCCCGACCGGTAAAATTCGCATGCGGATCGTAACCCAACAGGCTCAGATTTCCAATTTCAGACCCGGCTGGGAGATCTGGTGGCGTGTGGCAAGCACGGGCAACCACGCCTTGGGCTGCAATCTGGTCCATATGGGGCGTGCAGGCCGCCTCTAGCGGAGTCTGCCCGTTCAGTTCCTCCTGCGGCTCGTCAGCCGCACCGTCGGGAATGATTATCGCAAATTTCATCTCGCTGTCGCTTGGTGTTGAGTTAGCTTTTGTTTTTTATTTTCAAGTGGCCTCAAGTTCTCATCTTGAACGGTTGCTGTGGTGTTCAATCTCGCACCCACATGCGGACGGTTTGCCCGCACGTGCAATCGAGCTTGTCGATGCGCTCACAAGCAGTCTTTGTTGCACCCTCACTGGTCACATGTGTCATGATGACAAGGGAAACCGTTCGAAGAAGGTCTCCAGGGCTGTGTTGATCCCGTGGTTCGTGCTGCAGGATTGAAGCAATCGAAATCTTGTTCTCTCCTAAAATGTGCGTGATCTGGGCTAATGCCCCCGGGTGGTCTTCGACTTCGGCACGAAGATAGAACCGACCCTGAGTCTGTACATAATCATTGGAGGAGACGCGGGCCTTCCTGCCAGACCAAAGTTCTAATGTCCGAAATGTAAGCGCGCTACGGCCAACCGCTGTGTCGATCATGTCTGCGACCACGGCCGAAGCAGTCGGCATCTGGCCGGCACCCTGGCCATAAAAAAGTAGATTGTCGACAGCATCACCGACGACGCGAATGGCATTGTAGGCACCTCCAACCTCAGCCAGAGGTCGACCCGACTGCACCAGCGTCGGCGATACGTACAGATCCAATCCGTCACCTACCAGACGGGCAACCGCCAGTAACTTGATCTGATAACCCATTTCCTGGGCGTAGCGGACATCCGTACCATCCAGTGTGTCGATCCCCACGCAAGGAATATCCTGCCAATGTACGCGGGCACCAAAACCGAGATGCGCAAGAATAGCCAGCTTCTGTGCTGCATCGGTACCGTCAACATCCATCGCCGGATCGGCTTCAGCGTAACCGAGTCGCTGGGCCTCGGCTACCGCGTCGGCGTAGGCAGCCCCCTCCTGATGCATTTTGCTGAGGATAAAGTTACTTGTGCCGTTGAGAATGCCATCGATCGATTCAATCTGGTTAGCCGACAAACACTGACCAATGTTCGCAATGATGGGAATTCCACCCGCCACAGATGCCTCAAAAGCAATCGACCTCCCCAGCTCACGTGCGCGATCAAACAGTTCCGGTCCATGTTCGGCAAGTAGTGCCTTGTTGGCGGTGACCACATTCTTGCCATTCTCAAGCAGCTGAAGCATAATCGTGCGGGCAGGTTCCAAGCCGCCAATCAACTGGGCTACCACGGTGATCTGGGAATCTTGAATGACGTCCTCGACACGATCCGTCAAAACGCCCTTGGGAAGATCACAATCGCGCTCTTTGGTGAGGTCCCGAACGACCGCTTTTTCCAGCCAGAGTGTCCGTCCCGCGTGCCGGGCAGTTCGGTCACCGTGATCCAATAACAGGTGTGCAACGCCCGATCCAACGGTGCCGAGGCCAATAATTGCTACTTTGGTGGTATCCATCAAAAACTTTGGCTCGCTGAGTAAGAGATCTACAATTCTGCGTGGATCCAGGCCTTCAACGGTGCTCCCATCGCAAACATCGGTCAGCAACCTCTGGGGATACGTTTCCCGACCCTGAATTCACGTTAAAAAGCCGGCTCATCGCCCCCGGCTATCCTAGTTGCGTTCTGCGAAAGCCGTCAACCTGCAGCTCCTGCGTTTGCGCCGGCGGGTGAAATCAGTAGAATTGGACCGCTCATTGATTCGTCTTCGCTCCTGACTGCCGCCTGAACCTTTGCCCCCCGCTCTCTGACAAGCCCGCCCATGCCTCGCTACAACCCTGCCTCGATTGAACCCAAATGGCAAGCCTATTGGGAAAAACACCGAACTTTTGCCGCACCCAGATTGCCGGAACCTGGCGCGGACAAGCTTTACGTCCTGGACATGTTCCCCTACCCCAGCAGCGATGGTCTGCACGTAGGCCATCCAGAAGGCTACACCGCCACCGACATCGTATGCCGGGCGGCTCGCATGCAAGGCAAGAGCGTCGTCCACCCGATGGGGTTCGACGCTTTTGGACTGCCAGCGGAAGAATATGCCATTAAGACGGGACAGCACCCGCGAATTCAAACCGAGCAAAATATTGCTAATTTTCGTCGCCAACTCAAAATGCTTGGCTTCAGTTACGACTGGGACCGTGAACTGGCAACGACAGACGTCGATTTCTTTCGCTGGACTCAGTGGATCTTCCTGCAAATCTACGACACTTGGTTCGATGAAGTTCAGCAGCGTGGTCGCCCAATTAGCGAACTGCCAATTCCCGCTGACACTGCCGCCTTAGGTGACGATGCCATTCGCGAATACCAGAACGATCACCGGCTTGCTTTTCAAACCAAGGCACCGGTCAATTGGTGCCCCGCGTTGGGAACGGTTCTCGCCAACGAAGAAGTCATCGATGGCAAAAGCGAACGGGGTGATCATCCTGTCGTGCGGATGCCGCTCCTGCAATGGATGCTCCGGATCACCGCATACGCCGACCGGCTCGAAAATGACCTCGACGACCTCGATTGGCACGAAGGCATAAAATCGTTGCAACGAAACTGGATTGGCCGGAGCCAAGGTGCCGAAGTCGATTTTTTCATCGGGTCCGAGCAAGACTTCAAAGGATGGAAAACAGCGCGTCGTACTGCAGGTTTCCCCCGCAAACCTGAACCTGAAGTGCTGCGGATTTACACAACGCGACCCGATACGCTCTACGGAGCCACTTACATGGTCATTGCGCCGGAACATTCTTTCGTCGAACTATTGACAACATCAACACACGCAGCGACGGTTCAGGCGTATTGTGAGGCAGCCGCCTCCAAGAGCGATCGCGACCGGACAGAACTTGCAAAAGAAAAGACCGGAGTGTTCATCGGTGCGCACGCCATCAATCCCGTTAATAACACCCTTATGCCAATTTGGGTCGCCGACTACGTATTGATCAGCTATGGCACGGGCGCAATCATGGCCGTGCCGGCACATGACGAACGAGACTTCGAATTTGCCCAACAGTTCGACATTCCAATCCAGGCCGTTGTTAATCCGGGAACGTCGGTATCGGCAACCGACGCCGAGAAAATTCTCGCCGGTAAACAGGTCTTCAGCGGGAGCGGTTGGGCGGTTAACTCCGGCCCCTACGATGGGCTGCCGACCGCTGAATTCAAACAAAAAATTGCTGGTGATCTGGCAGCCTCCGGGCTTGGACGCGAAGCGGTAAACTACAAACTTCGCGACTGGCTCTTCTCGCGGCAACGTTTTTGGGGAGAGCCGTTTCCGATTCTGCACGAACTGGACAATGACGGAAAATCAACCGGGCGCGTACAGCCGGTTGCTCTTGACGGAATACCCATTGACCTGCCACATCTGGATGACTTTCGACCACATGGGCGGCCTGAACCACCGCTGGACAAAGCGCCGGATGAATGGCTCTACCCGGTCATCGACGGCAAACGATTCAAGCGCGAGACCAATACCATGCCCCAGTGGGCGGGCTCCTGCTGGTATTATTTGAGGTTTCTCGACCCCCGAAATGACCGGGCGGTCATCGACCCGGAAATCGAAAAAGCATGGATGCCGGTCGATCTGTACGTTGGCGGCGCCGAGCACGCCGTTTTGCACCTGCTGTACGCCCGCTTCTGGCACAAGGTGCTTTATGATCGCGGCGTTGTAAGCACCCAGGAACCGTTCCAAAAACTTGTCAATCAAGGAATGATCCTGGGGGAAAACAACGAGAAAATGTCCAAGAGCCGCGGCAACGTGGTCAGTCCCGATGCTGTCATTGCTGAATTTGGAGCCGATTCGCTGAGGCTTTACGAGATGTTTATGGGTCCCCTGGAAGCAACCAAACCTTGGAGCATGGACGGCGTAAGTGGTGTGTATGGCTTTCTGGGCCGCGTCTGGCGAATGATCGTCGACGAAAGATCAGAAGAGCTGATACTCAACCCAGCCGTGGTCGATACACCGCCCGGCATTGAGCAGAATCGCGTGCTCCACCAGACCATTAAAGCCGTCACGGAAGATGTCTCCGAACTTCGCTTCAACACGGCAATAGCGCGAATGATGGAGTTCACCAACTTCTTTACCAAAGAAACGTCGCGACCACGTGAAGCGATGACCAGTTTTGTTCTCTTGCTCTCCCCATTTGCACCCCACATCGCAGAGGAACTGTGGCAAGTGCTTGGCCATCGGGAATCGATTGCCTGTGCTCCCTGGCCCGAATTCAATCACGAACTGGCTAAAGAACACACGGTCGAGGTGGCGGTACAAATCAAAGGCAAGGTCCGCAGCAAGATCAACGTGCCGGCCGATGCCGATCAGCAGACCATACTTACCGCCGCCAAGGAAGATCCCAAGATTGCGGCGTTGTTGGCCGGGAAATCGATCGTTAAAGAGATTGTAGTGCCAGGGCGGTTGGTGAATTTCGTGATCAAGTAATGGATTTCAGGTCCGCAGCCCAATATGCTCAGCAGTTGTACTACCCACCACCACCTTAACCAAGATCTGTGAAATCATGAAGAACGTCGTCGCCGTTGTACTTGGTGGAGGGCGTGGCACACGACTGCAGCCGCTCACCTTGTATCGTTCCAAACCAGCCGTGCCGCTGGCCGGGAAGTATCGCCTCATTGATATTCCACTTTCCAACTGCCTTAATAGTGGCTTCAACCAGATTTATGTTTTGACGCAGTTCATGTCGGTAAGTCTCCACAGGCACATTCGAGGCACGTACAACTTCGATATCTTCGACGGCGGCTTTGTGGAGATTTTGGCAGCCCAACAAACCTTTGGCGGCAATACTGAAGACTGGTTCCAGGGTACAGCCGACGCGGTCCGCAAGAATCTTCGCTATCTGTCGCAACCAGAGATTGACCATGTCTTGATCCTTGCGGGGGACCAACTCTATCGCATGGATTTCGCAAAGATGCTTGAAACGCATCTCGCGACAAACGCCGACGTGACAATCGCCGCCAAGCCGGTTGATCGGTCTGTTGCCTCCGGCCTTGGAATCATGCGGGTGGATGATTCCGGACGCGTCGTCGGCTTTCTGGAAAAGCCGAAAACCGATACCGAACTCAACGACATGGCCATGAGCCCAGAATGGATCAATTCTCGCGGAGTCGCTAGCCACGGGCGCGATTGCCTGGCAAGCATGGGCATTTATTTGTTTACTCGCGACACGCTCGTTGCCGTCCTGGAAAAAACAAACTACCAGGACTTTGGCAAGGAGGTCTTTCCTGCATCGATTCGGTCCCGGCAGGTACAATTGCACCTTTTCGACGGCTATTGGGAAGACATCGGTACAATCGCCTCTTTTTACGAAGCCAACCTACAACTCGCGCGAACGGACCCGCCTTTTGATCTGATCTCAGAATCAGCCCCGATTTACTCACGGCCACGTTTCCTCCCCCCTTCACGAGTCGACGGAGCCACCATCCGCGGAAGTCTTGTCGCCGATGGCTGCGTGATCGAACAGGGAACAACCATTGAAAACAGCGTGATTGGTCTGCGCTGCCGGATCGGCCGCGACGTCACAATCCGTGACTCAGTCATTATGGGCGCCGATTTTTACGAATCAGCGGAACGAAGGCCACCCGTGAATTGCCCGGCTATGCCACCGGTCGGCATTGGAGAAGGTACCTTGATCGAAGGCGCACTGGTCGATAAAAACTGCCGAATTGGTGCTAGAGTCACCATCCGGGGAAATCAAGAACGACAAGATGGAACCCTCGGGGAACATTGCGCGATCCGTGACGGTATTTTCATCGTACCAAAGGATGGGGTGATATTCGACGACTGGTCTGCCTGAACGGTTTATCGCCCGTCCATTTGCAGCGGGTCCGCTCTGCAGGCGGAGAAAACGGTCCCCCCAATCCCTCCAATCGCTACCATTGTTGGAAAATCGTGCCACCAGCCCCCTTTCGTGGACGGGGGTTTTACCGTATGCCATATTACTTGGAGTGCCCACTGCGAAGAGGGCCTGAGATGTTTTGTGGGAGATCGCCAAAAAATGTCAATATCGCGTCACAAACCGTTGTTTATTGGTACCCTCGGGCTTCTTGCGCTGGTGGCCAGTTGCAGTGACAACGCCGGAACCGACCCACTCACCAATCGAGATACGGTCGGAATCGAAATTGATCAAATCGCCAATGCTGATGGTGTCCCGATCGGCGAAGAAAGCGATGTCGTGATCGGTACGCTTCAGCATACCAGTAAGGCGGCTAACGACACCGACGATGAATTCGGCGACTTAGCAGACACCAACCTCAAACGCGAAAGTGTCATAATCCAACCTTACAAGGGCCCGCCAATCTATCTCAATGAACCCCCGGTTCCGCCACCTGCCACAATTGTTGCCGAGCGAAAACCTCATGAAACGAAGTATAAAGATGGAACCATTCATATTGAAAGACAAATAACTCGCTATTCCGATGACCGAATCGAAAATGACGGCATGTATCGCGAGTACTTCCCCAACGGGCAACTCTTTGTCGAAGGTGAATATGTCAAAGGAGAGCAACAGGGCAAATGGGTCTATTGGCATGATAACGGACAACAATGCCGCACAGTGAATTATCAGAATGGTCTACCTGACGGCAGTTGGGCAGTTTCTCGCGCTGATGGTACGTTGGACAGTAAGCGGTCGTTCGAAGCCGGGAAACGTGATGGAGAGTGGATCAACTACGACAATACCGGTGAACTAAAACTCAACCTCTCTAACTACCGCGACGGGCAACCGCATGGCATCTGGAACGAATGGTTCCCTTCAGGACAACAAAAGCGCGATATGCAGTTCAAGGACGGCAAGCGTGAAGGAAAAGCGATCGAGTGGGACGGCGAAGGAAACAAAAGAGCCGAAGCGCATTACAAAGATGGAAAATTTCATGGCTTGGTGAGCCAGTGGTCAGCTGACGGTGAAAAGTTCGTCCAAGAATTCGACCAGGGGCGCCCCGTCAAAAAATAGGATGAGTGATCTGACGCAACTATTTCGTCAACCCCTGGAAGTTGTTGCGGTCGTTTGAATGGCATACCATCGCAAGGACCTTGTCAAGGCACTTTGGCCTTGCGAGTTCGAGTTTCCTCCCCGCGTGCGGTGCGCTAAAATGCCAGTAGTCTTCTCCGCCCTGATCACGATATGTTATGGATCAACAGCCACCCCCTAACAGTTCCTCTCCAGCTGAGCAGCCGCGGCGACCCTATGTTCCGACTGGCCTGCTTCTTGTCCTGGTCGCCCTAATCGCGGCCATGCTCTGGATCCAACCCTACGCGACCGACGTATCTAAAATAAAGAACTACAAGTTCTTTCACGACCAGGTCCTGGCAGGAAATGTCGAGTCGGTTGAGATTCGTGGCGACCGTATTTACGGGGTTTTCGTCCATCCACCACTGGCGCCATCCTCGAACCCGACAATCCAAACCCCATTGGGTGCGCCGCCTCCAAAGCCCACGGCGCCGGCAACATCCGAAACAACCGCCGCAACCGATTCCTCCTCAACAACAAAGGGAAATACGAAAACCGAATCCCAAGCTGAAAACAAAAGCAAGCGGGACGACTCCACGAAATCCGCAAATCCTGCTGAATTCAACGGAGCGACCAAGGATCCGCAACGCGAAAGTCTACAGAAGAATTTTACGGTCCAAGTCGTAGGGGAAGTCGATGATCACTTACGTAACTTCCTGCTGAACCATGTTGCTGAAGTCCGTAGTAGTCGCCCGTTCGACTTCAGCGAAATGCTCACCATGGTCTGGCTGGTGCTATTGGTATTCCTGGCATTGAGCTTTTGGAAATTTATGCGGCGAACCCGTGACCAGGTGATGGGCGGTGGAATGCTCTCTGGCGTCACCCGCAGCCCGGCCCGAAAATACGACGCCGATGGGCCTAAAATCAGCTTCGATGATGTAGCGGGCCTGGCAGGTGTGAAAAAAGACCTGCAAGAGATTGTCGAATTCCTCAAAGATCCCGAAAAATTCCAACGACTCGGAGCTCGGGTTCCCACAGGTGTCTTGTTGATGGGGCCTCCCGGAACGGGCAAGACTCTACTCGCCAGGGCGGTCGCCGGCGAGGCAGACGCTCCGTTCTTTTCCATCAACGGCTCGGAGTTCATCCAGTTGTTCGTTGGTGTCGGTGCGGGCCGAGTCCGCGATATGTTTAAAACAGCCAAAGAAAATGCACCTGCGATTCTGTTCATCGATGAAATCGATGCGGTCGGTCGGCAACGAGGTGCGGGACTGGGGGGAGGTCACGACGAGCGGGAACAAACACTCAACCAAATACTCAGCGAAATGGATGGGTTTGGTCCTGCCCCAAGCGTAATCGTGCTTGCAGCAACCAATCGGCCCGACGTACTCGACCCGGCATTGCTCCGCCCAGGCCGCTTCGATCGCCATATCACCGTCGATCTTCCCACCGTAAAGGACCGCGAAGAATTATTCAACGTTCATTCACGTGAGATCCCGGTGGCCGACAATGTTGACTTCACCCGACTTGCCCGGGCAACGGTCGGCTTGACAGGTGCTGACGTTCGCAACCTGGTCAACGAAGCAGCCCTTTGGGCTACTCGCCATGATCGGAACCAAGTCGGCATGGATGACTTCGAATATGCTCGCGACAAAGTGCTCATGGGTACCAGCCGCGACGATGTGCTGAGCGACAAAGAAAAGCTGATAACTGCCTATCACGAAGGAGGGCACGCCTTGATTGCCTGGCTGGTACCTGGTTGCGATCGAGTTCACAAAGTTACGATCGTACCACGGGGCCGCGCACTCGGTGTTACGCAACTTGTGCCAGATGAAGATCGGCACAACATTGGCCAACACGATATACGGGCACGACTCGCGATGCTTTTAGCTGGTCGCGCCGCGGAAAAACTCCACTTTGACGAGTACAGCGCTGGTGCCGAAAATGATTTGAAAGAGGCTACTAAGCTTGCTCGGCGGATGGTAACCCATTGGGGAATGAGTGAACGGCTAGGCCCGGTTGCATTCCACACCAGTGAAGACCATCCGTTTTTGGGTCGCGAGATGGCCCAGGAACATCAGCACTTTAGTGACCACACTGCCCAACTCATTGATGAAGAAGTTGCCAAGATTCTGCACACAGCTGAAGACCGCGCAAAGCAAACACTCAGCGAATATCCAGACATGCTCACCACTCTGGCCGAGGCCTTGCTCAAAGACGAGGTTCTCGATGAAGACCAGATCGACCAGCTCATTGGACCTTCCGTCCATCAACGGGCTGATGCCAGCAAGGTCGCTAAAGTCAACGGTACCAAGGCAACCCAAGTAGCTGCTATCCAACCAGTCCAACGAAAAATCCGCTAAAACAGCGGTCACTTCGTTTTCCGCTTCGTCATGTTATGATAAGAGAGTAGGTGGAACACAAACACCTGCGCCACAAACACCTGCGCTGGAGCCGCTTAGCGACTTGGGTTGCGACGAATTCTACGCTCTGCTCGAAAGCCACCCATGCTTGGCTTTTGGGTAGCAACACCTCGCGATTGCACGGAATCCGTCTACAATAATACTCGCGTCAGACGTCAGTTTTTGGAACGAATGGGTGGGAATGGCGGTCGGGATTGTCGGTGCCGGTGGAATCACCAGCGTCAAACGGAGACTAGTTTGCATCCACCCAGGAAACATCACCATCAACGGAATCGTCGCTGGCGGTGATAGCCACAGGGGGATTGTCGCCGGGCTTCGCTAGGCGTTTTACTGGCGCCAAAGCCGGGCGGTTGTTCCACTGTGGGAAAGTTTGGGATGACTCCAATGTACGAAGAAACCTTTCTGCCAGAACATTTTATTAATCGCGAGTTGAGTTGGCTGGAATTCAACGCCCGTGTTCTTGAGGAGGCTCAAGACGAAAGCAACCGTCTGCTGGAGCGCACAAAATTTCTCGCGATCTTTGCTTCGAATCTTGATGAGTTTTTCATGGTTCGGGTGGCTGGGCTGCGCGAACAAGCCTTTGGGAACATGCCACCGCAAGATATCCCGGCAGATGATCTTGGCTCATTGGAGCAACTGCAAAAGATTGCCTTTCGCACTCAGCAGTTGGTAGTCCAACAATACCAGTGTTGGAACGATTCGATTGTGCCGGCATTGGCGGAAGAAGATATCCATTTCGTAACGCAGTCGGAACTTCATCGCAAACAGCGTAAGTCACTTGATAAGTTCTTTCACCAGCAGGTGTTTCCCGTACTTACACCCATGGCAATCGATCCGAGCCATCCCAGTCCAAGATTTCACAATCGTGGGCTGTACCTGGCCGCCCTCCTTTCACGGCACACCGGGATCGGTCCCGAGCAGTTATTCGCAGTCGTGCAAATTCCGCAAGTGCTCCCTCGATTCGTAGTGCTGGAACCTGGTAACGAACAGGCATTCGTGCTTTTAGAAGATTTGGTTTCCGATCGTTTGCCCGAACTTTTTGGTGGCTACGACATTGTCGACAATGCCACGTTCCGGATAACGCGTGATATGGATATCGTGTTGCTCGAGCAAGAAGCTGATGACATGTTACGGAACATCGAATCTCGCTTGAGGGCCCGGCAACGGACAGAGGCAGTTCGGCTTGAGGTGTCGGAAGACATCAACCCAAAACTGCTCAACATGATTGTTGGTGAGGAAAGTATCAAACGTAATAACGCCGATGAGGTAAGCGGTTATAACGAGGTGTACACAGTCCAAGGCTTGCTCGACATGACAAGCCTCTTAGAACTCCACGCACTGATCAACCGCGATGATTTGCGAGATCCGCCATTGACGCCAAAGGTGCCCCTGGCACTCCACAACGATAAAGAACTCTTCGAAGAAATTGGTAAACATGATATCCTGGTGCACCATCCGTATGATTCGTTCGATCCAGTTGTGGAATTCATTCAGCGAGCCGCAAGTGATCCCCAGGTGTTGGCTATCAAGCAAACCCTCTATCGCACGAGTGGCGACAGCCCAATTGTACGGGCTCTGATCACCGCAGCCGAAAATGGCAAGCATGTGACGGCTTTGGTTGAGTTAAAAGCCCGCTTCGACGAAGCCAACAACATCATTTGGGCTCGGCAAATGGAACGCGCTGGTGTTCACGTCGTGTTCGGGTTTATGGATCTCAAAACTCATTGCAAGCTGGCGATGGTTGTCCGGCAAGAAGACAAACAGGTACGGCGGTACGTCCATCTTGGAACCGGCAACTACAACCCAAGCACGGCACGGGTCTATACCGATCTGGGTTTGTTTACCTCCGATCAGGCCATGGCCGATGAAGTTTCTGCACTATTCAACTTTCTTACAGGTTACTCTCAAAATCACGACTGGCAAAAACTGATCATCGCCCCTCAGGACCTCCATCGCAAAACTCTGGAATTCATCGAGGAACAAGCAGAGCGGGCCCGTCACGGCAAGCGGGCACGGATTTTTGTCAAACTCAATTCACTCGTCGATCGCAAGACGATCAACGCACTCTACCGAGCCAGCCAAATGGGAGTCCCGATCGATCTGGTGATCCGCGGAATCTGCTGCCTGAGGCCTGGACTGCCCGG
>Ga0310121_10003076_pt1 | contig 15422 bp, 13 predicted proteins | sample CB27_Tmax_986_MG_FD_203504 | JGI IMG/M metagenome (GOLD analysis project Ga0310121, IMG submission 203504) | Marine microbial communities from Western Arctic Ocean, Canada - CB27_Tmax_986 | ecosystem: Environmental > Aquatic > Marine > Oceanic | place: Canada: Western Arctic Ocean | collected...
AGACCGAGCCGAAAAGCCGTGGTTCAAGGCCCACCCATCGCCTCCGTCGTCACCACCCCATTCTGGAGAAACAGAGGACGAGAGGTTCCTGCGGGGGACAGCTCCCTCAGCCCCCCCTTCCCCAGCGATGGCTGGAGATTCCTGGCGGGTGTTCCGGATCATGGGCGAGTTCGTCGAGGGTTTCGAGTCTCTAGCGGAGCTGGGCCCGGCGGTGTCTGTGTTTGGCTCCGCCCGCGTCCTTCCGTCGGATCCGCAGTATGCCGCATGCATGAAGACGACTCAGCTCTTGGCCGAGGCTGGGTTCGCCATCATCACAGGGGGTGGGCCGGGGCTCATGGAAGCTGCGAACCGAGGAGCCAGAGCGGCGGGGTCGCGGTCGATCGGCTGCAATATCGAGCTACCCTTCGAGCAGGGAACGAATCCGTTCGTCGACCTTGCGATCAACTTTCGCTACTTCTTCGTCCGCAAGACGATGTTCGTGAAATACGCACAAGGATTCGTCATCTTCCCGGGCGGCTTCGGGACGATGGATGAACTGTTCGAGGCTCTGACGCTGATTCAGACCGGGAAGGTGAGGAACTTCCCCGTCGTATTGTTTGATTCGGCGTATTGGGGAGGGCTCGTGGACTGGATTAGGGAGACGATGCAGATCGAGGGGAAGATCCATCAGGAGGACATGGACCTCCTTCTCGTAACCGACGATCCCGGGGAGGTTGTCCACCACATGATCGACCGGACTCGCTCTCTCTAGAGGTCCGATGACGCCGCCGGACGGGTGGAAACAGATGGGTTGCCTGTGCGGATTGGGCAGTGCTATCGTCTTGGCCGAGTTGCGCCAGGGGCCCTCAGCGGCCACGGTCCATTGCCCTGATCGCTTGAGGTACAGGAAAGAGGTGCCGCGACGGAAGGGTTAGGAGTCGATGGGAGGCAGAGAGGTGACAAAGACCGCGACAATCCGGACGGGAGGCTATCATCCCGGCGAGCGGGATTCAGGTGTTGTGAAGCCGAAGGGCACGTCCCAGATTCGCGCTCACCAGGGCATTCAGACTGTGCCCATGCGACAGCGAAAGCCCGGGTGGCTCAAGGTGCGCTCCCCCGGCGGAAAGAACTACCTTCGCCTGAAGCATCTCATGAGGAGCCAGCTCCTCCACACCGTTTGTGAGGAGGCCGGCTGCCCGAACATCGGCGAATGCTGGGAGGCGGGGACTGCCACCTTCATGATCCTGGGCGATGTGTGCACGCGGGCTTGCAAGTATTGTGCGGTGGCGCATGGCATGCCGACCGAGCTCGACGAGGACGAGCCCCGACGGGTTGCAGAGACGGTGGCGATAATGGATCTCGAGCACGTTGTGATCACCTCGGTGAACCGGGACGAGCTTTCGGATGGTGGGGCGGGGATCTACGCTCGAACCATTCGGGAGGTACGACGACGGGTCCCTGGATGCTCGGTTGAGGTGCTTGTGCCGGACTTCAAAGGTGATGAAGAAGCGCTTGCCACGGTGATTCAGGCTAAGCCTGACATCTTAGGGCATAACCTGGAGACCGTCGAGAGGCTTCATCCTGAGGTGCGGCCGGGTGGACGCTACTGGCGATCGATCTCGTTCTTGGGCGTAGCCAAGAGGATGAATTCCTCAGCCCTGACGAAGACTGGGATGATCCTCGGTATGGGAGAGACGGGCCCAGAGATCGCGGAAGCGATGCGGGATTTGCGGGAGGCGTCGGTCGATATCCTGACCTTGGGACAGTACCTTCGCCCGTCGCCTGCTCATATTCCTGTGGTGCGGTGGGTTGCGCCTGGCGAGTTTGATGAGTGGAAACGCGTCGGAGAGGATGAACTCGGCTTCAGGCATGTGGAATCGGGGCCGTTGGTCAGATCGTCCTACCATGCTAAGGAGCAGGCGAGAGAGGTAGAGGCCGGTGCGGCGGGATCGATGCAGCATGTACTGGAGGCAGAGGTACCCGCCCCAGCCGAAGTATTCGGGAACGGGCTGCCGTTGCGGAGGCTCGTGCAGTTGGAGCTAGCCCGCCCTGAGGCTAACCGAAACCCCTGAGAGAAATGGCTGATACCAAGACGAGACGGAAGACGGATGATAAGAAAGGTGGGACGAAGACCGAGCTCGAGGGCTTCTCCCGCGAGATGCTCCATTGTTTCCTTAGGCAGATGCTCCTGTATCGACGCTTCGAAGAGAAGGCTGAAGAAGCCTACGCAATCGGGAAGATCGGCGGATTTTGTCACCTCCACATTGGGCAGGAGGCCGCCGCCCATGGGCTAGCCGGGCCACTCCGTCCGGACGACTACCTCCTTACATCATATAGGGACCATACGCAGGCGATCGCGAAAGGCGTGGATCCAGGCCCGGTCATGGCCGAGCTCTACGGCCGTAAAGGTGGTTCGGTTGGGGGAAAGGGCGGATCGATGCACATTTTCGGCGTTGATGTCGGGTTCATGGGCGGCCATGGGATCGTTGGCGGTCAGATCCCTCTCGCGACGGGGATGGGCTGGGCGATCCGGTATCGGAAGTCCGATCAGATTTGTGTCTGCTGTTTGGGGGACGCGGCGGTAAACCAGGGAGCGTTTCTCGAGTCCCTGAACATGGCTGCGATATGGAAGCTGCCGGTGATCTACGTCGTAGAAAACAACGAGTACGGAATGGGTACCGCGTTCAGTCGAGTCTCCGCGCAGCCGGTGTTCGAGCGAGCACAGGGAACCGGGGTTCCTGCCCACGCGGTTGACGGACAGGACGTGCTCGCAACATGGCGGCTCATGGAACGGCTGGTCTCCGAGGTTCGGAAAGGCGCGGGGCCGCAATATGTTGATTGCCGTACCTACCGGTTTCGAGGACACTCGATGTCCGATCCGGTCTCTGGCACGTATCGATCCCGGCAGGAGGTCGAGGGAAAGAAAGACACGGCCGATCCGATCACGATACTCCGCGACCGCCTCTTCGATGAGAAGCTGCTGACACAGGGGGAGCTGGAAGAAATCGACGGCGAAGTCCGAGAGGCCATTGAAGAGGCGGTTCGGTTCGCGGAGGAGTCGCCGGTTCCGGACGCTGCCGATCTGTACACACAGACCTACTCACAAATCAACGAGCACGGGCGCCTCTTCTTGGACCGAGACCACGGCGAGCACCCGTCCGCAACACTCAACACCTAGAACAATGGCCACCATCACGTACCGGGACGCGCTGAACGAGGCTCTAGTAGAAGAGATGGAGCGCGACGAGTCCGTCTTTCTCATGGGAGAGGAAGTCGCGGAGTACGATGGCGCCTACAAGGTATCGAAGGGTCTCCTGGACCGTTTTGGTGACGGACGGGTGGTGGACTCACCGATCTCGGAGCTCGGTTTTGCCGGGCTTGGGGTCGGCGCCGCCATGGTAGGGCTTCGGCCCGTCATCGAGTTCATGACCTTCAATTTTTCGTTCCTCGCGCTCGACGCTGTGATCAACTCTGCAGCGAAGATGCACTACATGTCGGGCGGGCAGATAAATATCCCGTTGGTATTTCGGGGCCCAACCGGTGCGGCCCTCCAGCTCTCGGCGCAGCACTCCCAATCTTGCGAGACCTGGTACCTGCATGCGCCGGGGGTCAAGGTTGTGACGCCGGCGACTCCGGCTGACGCGAAGGGGCTCCTCAAGGCCGCCATTCGAGACGGGGATCCTGTGGCGGTGATGGAGGGGGAGCTCCTGTATAACATGAAGGGTGAGGTTCCCGACGTGGAGGATGGGGACTTCGTGATCCCGTTGGGATTGGCGGATGTCAAGCGGGAGGGGGGGGACGTCTCTATTATCACAAACGGGGCTATGGTACATCTCGCGCTCATGGCTGCCACGAAGCTGGAGAAGGAAGGGATCGAGACCGAGGTGCTGGACCTTCGCTCTCTCCGGCCACTCGACGTCAATGCGATCCTGGCCACGGTTCAGAAGACGAATCGGGCAGTGGTGCTGGAGGAGGGTTGGCCCTATGTGGGTTTGGGGTCGACGATCGTTTCGATCATCCAAGAAGAGGCTTTTGACGATCTTGATGCTCCCGTCTTGCGCGTCTCCCAGGCGGATGTCCCGATGCCGTACGCGAAGAACCTGGAGCAGATGGCTAAGCCGAGTATTGAGGGCGTGATGGACGCTTGCAAGAAGGTCCTCTATTTGTGAGTGGGTCCCGAAGAGGACGCTGAACGTTTACAGAAATAACTGGTAGGCAAGGGGCGAAATGGCAACTAAGGTACACATGGAGGCTCTTTCTCCCACGATGGAGGAGGGCCAGGTCGTAAAGTGGCTCAAGTCTGAAGGCGACGTAGTCTCAAGCGGCGAAATCCTAGCTGAGATCGAGACAGATAAGGCCACCATGGAGCTCGTGGCCCGTGGCGACGGCATGCTGCGAAGGATTCTCCTCGATGCCGGTAGTACTGCGCCCGTGGGAGCCGTGATTGGAGTGATCGCCGCGGAGGACGAGGACATCGCGGGTTTGGTTGCTGGCGCTGGACCGCCCGTGTCGGAGGAAGGGAGCGCTCCGGGTTCATCCGCCGGAGCATCGAGTCCTGCCCCGGTCGCGAGCCAGCCAGCGGTGAGCGCATCCCCGACCCCAAGTCCGTCCGATGCGGCCGCATCCGTGTCGGGAGGGAGGGTCAAGGCGTCGCCTCTTGCCCGGCGGATGGCCGAGGAAGAGGGCGTTGCCTTGGAGGATGTGCGTGGCTCAGGGCCCGGTGGCCGCGTCGTTAAGCGTGACGTGGAGTTAGCCGCTATGGAGGGGATCGTGGCCGGCCCCCTGACTCCAACCGCGGGTGGTTTTGTCCACGCGGAGGAGGACTACGAGGACATCGCGCTCAGCCAGATGCGCAAAACCATCGCGAGGCGCCTCGTCGAGTCGATTGGGCCGGTGCCGCACTTCTTCCTCACGGTCGACGTCGACATGAGCCGTGCAGGGGAAGCACGTCACAAGGTGAATGCCCTCCTCGAGGCCGATGGAGTAAGAGTCTCGATTAACGACATCGTATTGAAGGCCACAGCAGTGGCGCTTCGACGGCACCGCGACTGTAATGCCCACTGGGGCGGCGACTATGTACGGAGGTTCAATCGGGTTCATCTAGGCGTACCGGTGGCAATCGACGATGGGCTGATCACGCCCGTGGTGCGGGATGCTCACCTGAAAGGGCTCGCTCAGATTGCTCCCGAGGTGCGGGAGCTCGCTGGGCGCGCTCGAGAGAAGAGGCTCAGGCCGGACGAATACACCGGTTCGACCTTCAGCGTCTCTAATCTGGGGATGTTCGGGATCGAGGAGTTCACAGGGGTCATCAACCCTCCGGAAGCGGGAATTCTTGCCATCGGAGCGGTTGAGGACCGGGCGGTCGTAGAATCTGGAAGCGTGGTCGTTCGCCCGCGAATGAAGGTCACAATGAGCTGCGACCACCGGGTGATTGACGGGGCGCAGGGTTCCAGCTTCCTCCGTACCCTCAAGCAGATCCTCGAGGAGCCCTTAACGGCGTTGGTCTAAAACGAGAATCAGGATTTGCGTTTCTGTTCAAAGCGCACCTGTGGGACCTTCCTCTCGCCCTCGTCAATCTCGAAGAACTCCCGTGCCGCGAAGCCGAAAGAGTTCGCGACCAGGTTCGCGGGAATCTGTCGGATGCGGGTGTTGTAGTCGCGGACCACTGCGTTGTAGTAGCGGCGTGCCCGCTGGATCTGGTCCTCGAGTGCCGCAAGTGTTTCCTGCAGTTAGCCGAAGTTCCGATCGGCCTTGAGGTCTGGATATGCCTCGGATAGCGCGAAGAGGGACCGGAGTGTGGACGTGAGGATGTTCTCGGCCTGAGCGCGCCTGGAACCACCTGTTCGAGCGTCCCTTCTTCGTGCCGGGCATAGCCCTTCACTGTCTCCACGAGGTTCGGCACAGGGTCGTGTCGGCGTTTGAGCTGTATATCAATGTCAGCCCAGGAGGCGTCGGCCTGCTCGCGCAAGCGGACGAGCCCGTTATAGATCACGACTCCTGCGACGGGTACGACGAGCAACAAGAGCAGAATTCAGATCGTGGGGTTCCTCAGGATGTAGTTCTGGAAGTGCAGTCAATACCAATCTGGGTCAACGTCCTCCGGGCTAGCAAGGAATAACGGGCCCTTCTAACTTGACCCGGCTGTTCCTCCAGTCCCACGTCCCGACGAGATGGGGCGACGTTATGACCTATGGCATCGGAGTCTATGGTGGCAGGGAAAGAGTCGGAAAAGAGAGATCTGATCGTCATCGGCGGTGGTCCGGGCGGATATGTGGCGGCGATTCGGGCAGCACAGCTCGGAATGTCGGTGGCCTGTGTCGAAGCCGAGAAGCTCGGCGGCGTCTGCCTGAACATCGGCTGTATTCCGACAAAGGCGCTGCTCACCTCAGCGCTGATGGTCCACGAGGTTCGTGAGGCCGGTCGCCACGGGATCAACACAGGGGAGATCACCGTGGATCTTGGGCCTGCCCAGGAGCGAAGCCGGAAGGTGTCAGACCAGATGAACAGGGGGGTCGAGTTTCTGTTCAAGAAGAACAAAGTTAGGCACTTAAGGGGCTTTGGGAGGCTCCTCGGGGGGGGTAGGGTAGAGGTCGAGTCGGCCGATGGAGAGCGTTCCGCATATCGGGCCGATCACATCATTATTGCCACTGGGTCTCGCCCCCACAGCCTCCCCTTTCTGGAGATAGACGGGGAGCGCATATGGTCGTCCGATGAGGCCCTGTTTGTGAAGAAGGCGCCAGCCAGCCTTGCCGTAGTGGGGGCTGGAGCAATCGGTATGGAGTTCGCCGATATTTTCGAGGCCTACGGCACGAAGGTGACGATCATCGAAGCACTTGATCGCCTTCTTCCGGTTGAGGACGCAGAGATCTCTGTACACATCGCAAAGTCCTATCAAAAGAGAGGGATGGCCGTGCATCTCGGGGCTTGCCTCGAGAGTGTGAAGAGCAAGGCGGACGAGGTGACGCTGACCTTCAAGGACCGGGATGGTAAGGCGCAGACGCTCGATGTCGAGAGGGTGCTGTCAGCGGTCGGGCGCGTCCCGAACACGGCCGATCTGGGTCTAGAAGCAGCAGGCGTGCAGATGGGAGAGGGTGGGAGGTTCATCGCCGTTGACGAGTGGATGCGAACGAACGTCGCCGGGATCTACGCACTCGGAGATTGCGCTGGCCCCCCCCTTCTCGCACACAAGGCTATGCACGAGGGGGTCGCTTGCGTTGAGAACATTGCGGGTAAGGCCCACAGGCCGGTCGACTACGGCAATATCCCCAATTGCACCTATTGTCATCCTGAGGTTGCCTCCGTGGGGCTCACCGAGGCACAGGCGAGAGAAGCGGGGTATGAGGTCGAGATCGGGACGTTCCCGTGGGTGGGCAATGGGCGTGCTGTGACGTACGGCGATGTCGATGGGTTCGTCAAGATCGTGCGAGATCGCAAATTCTCAGAAATACTGGGCGCTCACCTGATTGGTCCGCACGCCACAGAACTCATCGGTGAGTTCGTCCTTGGCCGCCACCTTGAGTCCACTGTCGAAGAGATCGAAAAGGCTATGCACCCTCACCCCACGCTTTCTGAGGCGATCGGAGAAGGGGCACTTGCCGCGTTGGGCAAGCCGCTCCACATATAGGTGAGGATGGTTGTCGAGTACCCTCAGATGACGGACGCGTCGTCCACGGAGATCCCGCGGATCTGAAGAATACGAAGTAGCGCATCGCCTATCTTGTTGTTCGGCGTGGAGGCGCCCGCGGTCAATCCCAACTCGAAGGGACCTGCAGGGAGCCAGTCTCCCTCCACCTCCTCCGGGGCATTCGCGTCAAGCGCTCTTTTGTGCCGGATTGTTCCCGAGTCCGGGTCTATGCATGAGGAGTCCTGGACGTGGAAGGTCTCTGTATAGTTGCGGCACATGTGCGCCAGGTGGTTGGTATTCGACGAATTGTACCCCCCGATGACTACCATCATATCCGGTGGGGCCACCATCATCTTCAACACGGCGTCTTGCCGCTCCTGAGTGGCCGAGCAGATCGTTCCGAACGACCGGTAGTTGTCCTCCACATAGTCGTCGCCATGTGCCTCTCGGAGCGCAGCCTCCAACCGCCCGCCGATCGCCATACTTTCATTCGCGAGCATCGTGGTCTGGTTCGCCACTCCGAACCGAGCCAGATCTCGGTCGGGATCAAAGCCCTCGGAGCACTTCTTCCGGAAGTGCTCCACGAAGGCGTCCCTCGATAGTCTTCCGGGTCGGTCTGCGACGTGGTCGCAGACCAGCTCCGCCTCCTCCATGTCCCGTACGATCAGATACTTTCCACCGGGGTGTTTCCGGACCTGGGAAGCGGTCGCTCGACTCTCCTCATGGGAATACTTACCGTGAATGATGGATGTGAACCCGTTCTTGGCGTAGCCGTCCACCCGTTTCCAAACCAGAAGTACCGACCCGCACGTCGTGTCTACGAGCACGCACCCGATCTTCCGAAGCTCCCCGAAGGCCTCGATCGTGACCCCGAAGGCCGGGAGCAGTACCACGTCCGTCTCCCTGACGGAGGAGAAGTCGAAGCGGCCCGGTCCGTCCGGGTAGATGAAGCGGATGCCCATCTCTCGCATCCGCTGGTTGACGTGCGGGTTGTGAATGATCTCGCCTACCAGATATACGGTTCGGTCGGGGAACTTCTGGCGGGTCTCGTACGCGTAGTCGATCGCTCGGTCCACCCCATAGCAGAAGCCAAACTCTTCGGCCAGACGAACGGTGACGTCTCCGAACTGAACTTTATATCCTTGCGCCCTGATTTTCTCGACCAGCGAAGAGTGATACTCAGACTCGATGACTGGCCGCACCTCATCCTTGAGGCCGAACCCCTTACGGAAGTATATCTGCTCGATGGTCATGCTAGGTCGTGTTCCAACTCTGGCCGCCTCTGAGATGGGAGCGGTGCATTTGCGACCAATGTCGCATAGTCTCCACGAGAATACCAACCGTGGCGGACCCCAGCGGGCTCCGCCAGTGTAGCGACAGCATGAACCCCATGCTTCGCTTGGTCCTTTCCCTCGCCGGTCTTACGCTCTCCGTCCAAGTGTTGGTCGCCCAGGCACCCGTGTCGCCCGCAGATTCCTCGGATATCGTGGACGACGCACATGACAGCCAGGCCAACTTTGAGCGGTTCCGGGAGAGCCGAATCCCGGTGGCTGCGAACTCCCGACGCGGAGGGTGCGACGAGCAGATCGGGAGGATCTGCATCTGGTTTGGGGGGGCGGGGGAGACGGACTTCCCCGCGGAACCGCCGGAGACTTCCCGGGCTCGGGTCGACCTGATTGTGGAGTTGGCGGCTGCGAATCGACGCATTCGGGACCCCTGGATCGTGGGCCAGCTCGTTCAGTACATAGTCGAAAGTGGCAGCTTCTCCGAGGCGGAGAGGGTCGCCCGCGAATGCGACCTGGCGCAGCCCTGGTGGTGTTCCGCTCTCGTGGGATATGTGCTCCACCTCGACGGACGATTCGTGGAGGCAGAGGTGGCGTTTCGGGAGGCCTCTGCCGGAGCGCCTCCGGAAGAAGAGGAACGATGGCGTGTGCCTCGCTTTGTGTTTACGAGCGATCGTCGCGACGAGTTCGAGGACGCCGATGGGCCGGAGAGGAAAGAGCTCTGGGAGACCTTCTGGCGGTTTTCCGATCCGCTGTTCCTGGTGGAGGGGAACGACCGACTAACGGAGCACTACACTCGCTTGGTGGAGGCAACGAACCAGGAGGACGCGGAGAATCCCCACAACCTGCAATGGGGTGAAGACCTCGAGGAGACGCTGATCCGATACGGGCGGAACGTTGGCTGGAGTCGGGTCATCAGCGCGCCCCGGGGGCTGGCTGCTTCTGCGGATCCTCGAAGCACAGTTGGCCATCACCACCCGCAGAGCCGAGGCTACCTCTTTCCTGAGGAATTCCTTATGGCGCCCGGTGACGTCGGGGCGGAGAGATGGGTGACGGCCCCGCGCGAAGCACGTGCCTGGTACGCTGCCCCCTACGCTCCTGACTTCCGGGGGTTAGACACCCAGGTCGCGCGCTTCCGGCGAGGTGATGAGATGCTGGTGGTCGGGGCTTATCGCCCTCCCCCGGTCGAGCGAGATCCCTTCGCAGCCATGGCGCCCGCGAGAGACCCGCAGCCTCAGCGTCGGAACCCCTTTGCCAGTCGCTCGGGGTTCGGACAGCCCGATCCTCCCCCGGGTCCCCACGCGGAGCCTGAGGCTGAAACAGGCATCGGTGGTCCTGTGCAGGCCGCATTCTTTCTGGTTCCGGAGTCTGGCGGTGAGATCGTCTCTGCCGAAGGCACGGACCAAGAGGGCGTGATGACGCTCCGAGCTCCGACCGGTCGGTACGTGAGCAGCATCGAGGTGTTCGAGCCCGGTGGTCAGCGGGCCTGGCGGGCGCGCCAGGGGGTGAACCAGGTCCAGATGATCCGGGGCCTTGTGACGGTTTCGGATCTTATGATCCTGCAGGAAGACGCGCCCCTTCCCGACGACCTGGACGAGGCCATCCCCCTCGCTCGCCCCAACGTGCGGATTCGGTCAGATGAGCGCTTCACGGTTGCGTGGGAGGTCTACGGGTTAGGTGTGGACCAAGAGGTACAGGTCACTCTTGGTTTCACCGAGGGCAGGCCGGGATTCCTTGAGCGCGTGGGGGCCTTCCTCGGTGTCGTCGAACCGGAGCAGCCGGTCGAGGTGACCTTTTCGGATGCGGGGACGGGCGAGGTGCAGACCCTGTTTCGGGCCGTCGCTCTCCAACTGCCCGACCTAGAGCCGGGGGATTACACGCTCCATCTGCGGTTGGACCTCCCCGGAAGGGAGCCCTCCATTAATAGCCGGCCGATCATTGTAACGCCCTAGACCTACGGCACGAGCACAAGCGCACCGTCGACGTCTCCTGCTCGCAGTCTGTCGAGCGCGTGGTTTGCCTTCTCGAGAGGGAGCACCTCGGTGGCAACGTGAATGGGAATCTCCGGGGCGACTCGAAGGAAGGCTTCCCCGTCCTCACGTGTGAGGTTAGCGACGGATCGGAGCACCCGCTCCTCCCACAGAGTCTCATATGGAAAAGCGGGAATGTCGGTCATGTGGATTCCCGCACATACGACTGTGCCCGCGGGCGCCACCGCCCGCAGGGCGATGGGCACCAATGCTCCGACGGGTGCGAAGAGGATCGCAGCGTCGAGTGGTTCCGGGGGGAGATCCTCGGCGCTCCCCGCCCACACAGCGCCTAGGGATCGGGCGAACTCCTGTGCCCTGACATCCCCTCGCCGCGTGAACGCATATACGTCGCGTCCGTCGTGGACGGCTAGCTGACAGAGGAGATGTGCCGCCGCCCCGAAACCGTAGAGGCCCAAGCGCGGGGCGACGCCGGCGATCCGATACGCTCGGTATCCGATGAGCCCTGCACAGAGGAGTGGCGCGGCCGCCACGTCCTCAAACGGCTCAGGAATCGGGAATGCGTACGAGACGTCCGCGATCAGGGCCTCGGCGTATCCCCCATCCCTAGTGTACCCGGTAAACTCGGCGCGGGCGCATAGGTTCTCCCTTCCAGCTCGGCATTGGACACAGTCCCCGCACGTCCGCGCGAGCCAGGGGACCCCAACGCGGTCGCCGACCGCTGGGGCAACCACGTGCGAACCGACAGCCTCGACAATGCCGACGACCTCGTGCCCCGGAATCAGGGGAAGCTTGGACGCTGTCAGCTCTCCGTCGACCACGTGCAGATCGGTGCGACACACCGCGCACGCCCGCACCTTCACCAAGATCTCCGTCGGACCAGGGCCAGGGGTCACCACATTCCGGAGGTGGAGCCGGGTGCCCGGCTGATCCAGTATCATCGCCTTCATCTCGCTTCCCCTCTCAAAGCCGAAGGAGTTTCCGATCCTGCTTGGAAATAAGATACGAAACCCCCGTGCAGGCGGGCGGGTTGCTCGGAATCGGGACCCTGCCGAAGCACCGCGTGTCGACCCATCGGGTGGAACGGACCTGCACAAGGAGGAGGACTGAGCGATCCGATCGCTCAAGCGGTGGGGGAGCTCGCGACGTCGCTCTCTCGGGGGCGCAGTGGGATCGCTACGTGCAGGGCGGAGCGTTCTCACGCTCCTTCCTCGAGGTCATCTATCAGGGGGTGGAGGTAAGAGAAGCTCCGGTGAGTCCGGAGGAACGCCAGGCGGCTCAGATTTGGCTACGAAAGCACGCGGGCTTCCCTGCCGGTGGGCATATTGCAGTGACCATAGCGGATTTGGATGACTGGGAGAGCGGGCTGGATGTTCTACTCTGGGCGATCCAGAGCATTGTCCGAGAGAACCCTCAGACTCGGTTTGTAACCATCGGCGAAGGTGAACACAGCGAAGAACTATACCGGCGGATACGGGCTCGCGACTTGAACAGGTTCATCTCGTGGCACGGATCGCATGACGACGTAAGTCAAATCCTCATGGGATCAGACCTTTTCGTTCATCCTAGCTTGCGGGATCCGCTCCCCGTCCCCGCGCTCCATGTGATGTCTGCCGGGCTCCCGGTTGTGGGAACCCGCGTGGGAGGGGTGCCGGAGATCATTGGCACCTCGGAGGCTGGTTGGCTCGTGCCAAGATCCGACCCGGACGCGCTTGCGGAAGCGGTGGTCTACCTTTGCCGCGACCCGACCAGGCTTTCGGTGATGGGCCGCGCCGCGGCTGAGCGAGTTGCCAAACTGTTCGCCGTGTCGGGGTGGGCCGAGCGGCTGGAGGTGCTGTACCGTGAAGTGATCGACGATATGCGGGCCGGCAGATCCACTCGACCCAACAGCTACGCCCGGCTCGACGTGAAGCTTCTTAGCCTGAACGGAGTCCGCAGCTCGAATGGGGTTGGGAAGTCAAAGGGAGCTCGCCCAACCGACAAACCGCAACCCGTACTGGAGTCAGCCTCAGTCACGGCGGGTGCGTAGAATCAGCGGGGGCCCGGACCCAATTCGCTATAGTATGAGGTGCTTCTTCGACTGGGTTGTCTCTTCGTGCTCGTCCCATTGGCCGAGCTCTGCCTGCTCATCTGGATGGGGCAGGCCATGGGATTCTGGCCGACCATCGCCCTCGTGGCAGGGACGGGGATCCTTGGGGCTGGGCTCGCCCGCCGTGAAGGCATGCGAGCCCTCACCAGCGTCCAACACGAGCTTGCCAGGGGCCGGGTTCCTACCCGAGCCCTGATGTCCGGGGCGGCGGTTCTGGTCGGCGGTGCGTTGCTTGTTACCCCCGGCGTACTTACCGATGCATTCGGTCTCCTGCTACTGCTTCCACCCACTCGCAAGACCACGCTCGCGTGGCTTGCTCGCAGTCTCGAGCGTGCTCTCGCCAGGGGAACGCTCCAAATGTCGGTTTGGCATTCCAGCAAAGCGGCCGCACCGGGCAGCCACGGGACGGTTGCCTCGGAAGCCCATGGACGTGACGCAAGTTTTTCATTTGAATTCGGGTCCGACACCCAGCGAAGAGAGAAGACCGGGGACGAGAGTCCGCCGGCTCGCCCCGGGGAGATCGTCCAGGACTGACTCCGACGGTTCGAACTAAACTGAGGGAAGCGCGATGAGTAATCCCGAAAACTTCTTGGAACGTCTACTCGAAGAGCCCGGACCCTCCGGATTTGAGGCCCGGCCCGCGAGGGTCTGGCGGGGCGAAGCAAAGGGGTTCGCACACAAGGTCTGGTCCGACGTTCACGGGAACTCCTTCGCGGAGGTGGGGGCCGAGCGCAGGCCTCGAGTTATGCTCGCGGGGCACATGGACGAGATCGGGTTCCAGATCACGCACGTGGACGAGGAAGGCTTCGTCTACATCGATGGGATCGGCGGGTGGGATCCGCAGGTTGTTGTCGGCCAGCGAGTCCGTGTCATGGGCCGCCTGGGAGATGTACCCGGTGTGGTTGGGAAGAAGCCGATTCATCTTCTGACGCCCGACGACCGGAAGAAGGTCACCAAGATCTCAGATCTGTGGGTGGACCTAGGCGCAGCATCCGCTGACGCGGTCACTGAGCTCGGGGTTCGGGTCGGCGATCCCATCGTCCTTTCCCCGGGATTTCTGCGGTTGGCCGGTGATCGCATCGCCTCCCGTGCGATCGACAATCGCGTGGGCGCATACGTCGTGTTGGAGGCGCTGCGGCTTCTCGCAGCCGACCCCGCACCCCATGCGGGGGCGGTCGCAGTTGGCACGGTACAGGAGGAAATAGGATATTCGGGGGGTGGGGCCCGATCCTCAGCTTTCGCCCTGAATCCGGAGGTGGCGCTGGTTGTGGATGTCACTTTTTCGACCGACGTCCCCGACGCCAACAAGAAGGAGCTAGGAGAGCACGCGATTGGTGCAGGGCCGGTCTTGAGCCGAGGGTCATCGATGCATCCGTTCGTGTTCGATCGTCTAACGGAGGTCGCTGATCGCGAAGAGATCCCTTACAGCATCCAGGCGGCACCGCGAGCGAGCCGTACCGATGCGGACGGGATCTTCCTCGTTCGCTCCGGTGTGCCAACAGGGCTGATCTCTATTCCGAACCGATACATGCACTCTCCCAATGAAATCGTTTCGGTTGAGGATCTTCTCAGGGCAGCGCGGCTCCTGGCTGGTTTCGTGCGGAGCCTCGAGGAAGAGAATCAATTCGTTCAGGAGTAGCTGCGCCTCCTTCCCAGGAGGTGGACCAAAGGAAGACAACGTTTAGCCATAGGAGGTCCGCTGCAACGAGATGGAACAGACGCAAGCTGGTAGGATGAAGGAGGAGAATCGTGGCCGGGCCAACAAGAAGCCCGGCCAGGGCCAGATAAATCAGCGCCAGGCCGAGTTGTCGCTCGGTTTCGGAAGTCCCAAGGCGACGTCGCTCTACCCCCAATTTAACGAGGACTGCCGCCGCTAGCACTGCGAGGAGCGGATGGACGGTTCTCAAATAGATCAGCATGTGCTCCGGACCCAGATACTGACCGAGGCCCTCGCTTAGGCTTTCCACCGGGAACGCGGTGCCAGCAAGGCCCGTCCACGATCCTAAGGCGGCGAGAAGGATCAGGAGCAGCCCCGCGCGGACCACGCGTCGCGTGCCCTCCTGTTTAGCTGCCGTCACCTGCTGAACAGCTCGGGATGCCCACCACGCTGTGAGGCCTAGGGCAGCCATGAGGAGGAAGGTATTCGTGACCTGGAACGGCCGAATCAGAACACGTCCGGCGGAGATATCGTTGGCGACCCATCCCGAAATGACCAACAGGGCACCGAAGAGAGACTCTGTGACTGTAAACACAACAGACCACGTTGCTGCCCGGGTGACGGGGTGACCACGTCCATACGCCTTCAGTGCCCAGATCGCCATGCCTAGCACAAGGAGTAGGACGATCCCGGAAGAAACGCGGTGTAGATACTCGATCCATGTGGGAAGCGCGGCCTCCGCAGGCACCACCGCACCCTCGCAGAGAGGCCAGTCCGTCCCGCACCCGTCTCCCGACTCGGA
>Ga0310121_10003077_pt1 | contig 15417 bp, 10 predicted proteins | sample CB27_Tmax_986_MG_FD_203504 | JGI IMG/M metagenome (GOLD analysis project Ga0310121, IMG submission 203504) | Marine microbial communities from Western Arctic Ocean, Canada - CB27_Tmax_986 | ecosystem: Environmental > Aquatic > Marine > Oceanic | place: Canada: Western Arctic Ocean | collected...
CATCGAAACTTTCCACCCATTGAAACTTTTCGATCGGGTGAATCAGTCGGTCGACCAGCTTAACGTCATGCTTGTCCACGCGTCCGTTGCCGTCGATGTCGACGCGGGGAGCCTCTTTCACATCGCCATCCAAGTTCTGTTTTACAGCAGAAAGGTCCGCATCGCTCAAATCTCCGTCGCCGTTGACATCACCCCGCAGCGTGCGGACCTCTAACGGCCGCTCATGGTCCGCCCAGTGCAGCACGATTTGGTAGGTCGCTTTATTGCTTAACACCGCACCCTCTTCCCGATACCAGATCGTTCGGCCATCTTGCGATACGGTTCGCTGAAATTTTTCGGCCTGGTCGGGGCCCATGGTTTGACCATTTTCATCGGTGCGACGAATCTCGGCTACGGCGGCATGCGCATCGCGATCGAACATAAATGCGAATTGGTTGTTCGAGAGACGCGGCGCGGTGCCTCGATCGCCTGGCTGCCAGGCAGTAAGCTTCGGTTTCACCGCCGGTTGATGACCGGCAAACGATCCGCCTGTATCGAACTTGAACAGCTCACCGGTGCCACCGGGTAACAAAAAACCGTAATGCCTATCGACATCGATCCGTTCGATGACGCCGTCAGAACGACGCAGATGTTGGATCGCTTTGACCGAGGGGTGAAACGAGAGAATCACCTCGGTAGCGAGTTGATCGCCGGTTCGGTCTTGGGCAACATCCTTATTGACGACCAAAAAATACTCCTCCCCGGCGTCGTTACGAAAGAAACCGACAACCAGATGATTCCGATTCAGTGCGGCCGTCAGATTGGCCAACCGACCAGTGCGTCGTAGCCAATTTGGAAGATCATCATCCCGGTCCATCCAGTAGCGGACCTCCTGCTGGTCGCCCGCGATTGGGACCCGGTCCAAGTGAAACGCGCCCACGGGCGAGAGACGAATCAGGGCCTTGGTGACATGAGCAATCTCACGATTGATCGGGGCCAGTTGCTGGTAGGTTGTTGTTGGTTGAAAGCTGCCATCCCAATAGGTCGAACCGAGGACCGCCGGTGTCCCCGGCCCGCTGGCCCACATGAAATCAGCGAACCCCCGTACTCCGTAAGCCAGGCTGGTGAATCGTTGCAATCTCAACTCAGATTCACTGAATATTCCGTCGCGATCCGAGGAATAGGCCCGCGGATAGACCCACCACGGCACCCCACGCTTGCGCGACCAACGCGCAAATTTTTCCAAACGACGGTAGTAGCCCGCGCGTGACTGATCGCTACGAAACGAGGGGTAATGCTGAAACAGCATCACGTCCGGACCGATCGTCTCGAGTATATAATCCCAATGTTCGGGGGACATACTTCCGATACTGCTGAACGTGATCAAGGACGAGATCGTTGAATCGTGGTGTTCGGCCAGCCAGTCACGCACGGCGCGCATGTAGGTGGCGGGGCCGCCTTTCTGGACTTCGTCCCCCAGGATGACGCCGATCAGGTGTTTATGAGTGGCTCGAGCCTTCTTGAAATCATCCTGAAACCGCGGCAAATCCTTGGGCTCATAGCCCAATGCCGCCAGCAGCACGGCCGGCAAACCGCGGCTGTAAGGATGCTTCGAACTTTCTGAACCGCTGCGAACACCGTCAAAGAACGTATTGAGACCGGACTCGTGAAAATACTCCAGGTTCACCTGCTCCCCGCCCTGATAGCGGTGAGTCTGCCAGGCCGTTTGCGTGAAAGGCCGATTGGACTGCCAGGCGTCGTAGCGTTCGCTGGCCCATACCACGTGCGCCAAACCGATCAACAGAAAGATTGAGAATAGCAATCTCATCGGGGCACCTGATTCACTAATGAGCACGTGGGATGATCGTAAATTGAACTGGTTCACCTTGGCGACACTTATTCATACTCGCCACAACTGGCTCGAAGCGCGAGTCTTGATGTTACGCCAATGGCAACTGATAGGAATTTTAATCTGCTGACACGGCTGCACACCCAATCGCTTTACGACCCTTTATGGATTTCACCCTGATTTTATCCTATCTGTGAGAGGAATGCCCCTACTGCAAGGACAATTTCTGGCGAAAGAAGTACAGCCCCGTGCTCCACCGCCACAAAGATAAGCAGGGGTATCCTTGTTCTGCTCGTGATGGTTACATGGTCGACTCGCGATATGAATAGGGACTCCACCAACGGTGCACTTGCGTCGGTCGCGCAAATCCAGACTCGCTGGGCCAGGTCTCCTCTGCCGCGGCCACAAACGACGTGGTGCACAGCACGCCAATCAGCACCCCGCCAAAGCAAACCCCGGTCCATGTTGTGATGGCATGGTTTGGTTCTGGGCATGGTTTGGTTATGAGTATGGTTTGGCAAACAGCCCTCACGGTAAATTCTCGTGTTTCAGTGAGTGTTGGGCTGGCCTGGCAGCTACCTTAACACTAACTTAGAAACGACTTCCTTCTTCGGGGATACGTCACTTGCGACACGCCTTCGACGAATGTGAGTCGCAAAAGTCATGGGAAAACAACGATGCTGATAGCGGCAACCAGCGATTCCAGTGCCCTCATTCAAGATACACCCCATCTACTGGTGTTTTTTGCCGGGTTTATTGGCCTGGTCTTTTTGGCGTCGAACCAGCCCGTCTTAAAGCCACTCTTCAAGTTCATTCCACCCATCGTTTGGATTTACTTGCTTCCGGCAGTTGGGACATCGTTGGATATCACACCAGCGATGTCGCCGTTGTACACGTGGTGCAGTAATATCTTGCTGCCGGCGGCGCTGATTTTGCTGACACTTTCAACCGATGTTAAATCGATTGCCAGGCTGGGCCCGCTGGCGCTGGTGATGATCCTCTCGGGAACTCTGGGCATTGTCATTGGGGGACCTGTTGCCCTGGCAATTTTTCAGTCACAACTCGATCCAGAAACCTGGAAAGCGCTAGGGGCACTGGCCGGTTCATGGATTGGGGGTGGCTCGAACATGATTGCCATCAAAGAGGGCGTGAACTGCCCACCGGGCCTGTTCAGCCCGGTGATCGTTGTCGACTCGGTGGTGGGGTATGGCTGGATGGCGATCCTGATCGCTTTGAGTCGTTACCAGGATCGCGTTGACAAGTTCAATGGAGCGAATCGAGAAGTCATTACCGACTTGAACCAGCGGTTGAGTGCTTATCGGGCAAAAAACAGTCGGCCTCTTACGCTGTCGTTCTTTGCGATGATTCTGGGTGTCGGATTCGTGGGAGGTTGGTTCTGTATGTGGCTGGGCCAGCTGTTGCCTGAAATTGAGCCAATCATGACCCATTTTACCTGGGGTATTTTACTCATCCTGATTGTGGGGCTGACATTATCGGTGACACCAGCCCGGCGGTTGGAAGCCGAAGGGGCCAGTGCCATTGCCTATGGTGGCCTCTATTTCCTGGTAGCCACCATGGGAGCCACTGGGGATTTACGGGAAGTTGTCAAGGCGCCGCTGTTGATCGCAGTCGGCGTCGTCTGGATCATGATCCAAGTGGTGTTCCTGGCAGTCGCAATGCGGCTGTCGAAAGCACCCATGTTCTTGTTTGCAACCGGGAGCATGGGAAATATCGGGGGAGTCATTTCCACGCCGGTGGTCGCGGGGATTTATCAGCGCGGCCTGGCACCGGTCGGCGTGTTGATGGGAGTGGTGGGCAACCTTGTGGGGACTCCCGCTGGACTGTTTTGTACGTACTTGATGTCGAAAGTTGCGATGGCCTATTTTGGCGCAGCCGCGCTCGGGCCTCCGCCATGATAGGGTCACATGAATGCCCGGCACAGGTTTTCACGCACTGCTCCCAGACGCCAGGCTCGTATCTCACCATAATCATACGCATCTTTTTGGGTAGTACACACTTTTGAGAGTTCAACTTGCCAAAGCAAACCGACCTCTCCACGCAGTGAAGAGACTCGCCAGGCCCATCACCACAAACCGCAGAGACGAAGGCTCAGGAACCGCCGCACTACGACCAGCCGCGGGACTGCCAAAATTCAGGTTCCACAGATCGTAGTCGGCCTGAACAACCGTGGCTGCGCCGGAACCGGTGCCGCCCAGTACCGACGAATCATCACCCAGATTGTCGCGCCAGAGGGTGTAATCGGCTGCGTCGACGGTGCCGTTACCGTTGTAGTCGCCAGCTGTGGGGATGCTCGGGAACGCTTCGAGGACGTCGTAACCCAGGTCGCGCAACAGGGCCGCATCCAAGTCCGTAAAGTACTTCCGAACACCACTCAGAGAGTTCGGGTCGAGAACAACTTCTGAGACAATGTCGGCTGAGTCCCACACGAGCGACTGTGTGTTCGTGGAAAAATGACTTCCGTCTCCGGGTGCAGGGCCCCCGTAAACCTCCACCAGGTTCTCCCCGATAAAATTCCCGTCTGTGTCGACTCCCACGTAGTCTTCAAACTTGCTGCTGCTTGCACCCAGGGCGTGCATCAGCTCGTGGAGAGCTATGACATAAAGGTCACGCCTGCCATTGGCCGTTGTGTCGATGGTTTTCAGGTGAAACCCTTTCCAGGAGTCGGAGCTCGTCGACCAATCCCAGTTGTCGGTCGAGATGTCGACATCGGGCTGCTTGTTGTCATCTTGAACACCGTAGTTGTTGGTTGGATCGACCCCGGGATTCGAGCCGGCATACCACGCTTTTGTCGTATTGAAGTAAATTTTCCCACCCCAGGTATTGAACTCCGACCCGTCGTGGCCGGCAGCATTCCGCCGGTCGGTACTGTCGGAGCCTCCCTTCGCATTTGAGGTCGATCCTGCATCAAACGCAAAAGCGCCGACATAAACAATGTATTCATTCGCGCTGACCGACGACCGGTTGCTCGTGTGAATGTTATTGCTGCTCCGGGAGTAGGTGTAGCCATCACCGTCACTCTCCGCGGTGCCTTCCAGCAGGTTCCCGTCGAGATCAAAAATCGAGCTGGCCGCGATATCCGAAACCGAAAAAGTTTCGTTGAGTGTCGGCAGGCTTTCCCAATCGTCGTTGGTGATGATGGTCGACAAAAACTCCGCGGCGGTACTCACCGCATCGCGCCGTGCCTGCCCTTCTGCCGAGAGGGGGTCAAACCAGTTCTCGTTGCTGGCATCGAGCGCATAGTCAACCACAATATCAATCGCGCCGGCTCCGCGGGCGACGATTAGCACAAGAGCGCTGGTTGCAAAAACGACGCTGAGCTTCATGAGACTCAAGGCAATCGCTGCCTGAACAAACCACTCCAGCGCAGCGATGCCGACTCATGCCCCTGGTACCAATGTAAATCAACCATGCACCCCGTGCAATCAACTATTTTCTGTGGGAGGTCCTGTCGACAGCACCTCCTAAAACAGTGGCTGGGAAAGCGGGAGATTGGGGTCGCACGTTTCAACGCGGCAGGTCAGCTGAAGAGAGCAAAAAACAGCAAACGCAGTCCAAGCAGCTGGCCGGCGTTGTTTTTAATGTGATTTTTCTGGGCAACGTGCAAAATCACTTGTCGCCCAGCTGGACTTTTTCCTTGCCAATGGCCCCCGTGGAAACGTAGGCATGAATGCCGTCGGCTGTTTGAACCACCGAGTAACTACCTGCGTCCTTGATCACGCGAATCCGCGTACCCTCGGCAAGCGTACCATCCGCCGGGCGGCCCTGCTGTGGCCCATCCGTGTAGTACGCAGTGCTGCTGGTGATCACGTCGGGGAAACTGGTTTCCGCCGCCGGTGCGTTACCCGGGGCTAATAGTTTGGGACCCTCGGTTGCCGTGATGGACTGGTCCTGAGGTTTGTCTTCCGGCTTGTCTTTGGTTGCCGGCGAAACACCGCTGGGCTTGCACCCAATTAAAAAACTGATTGCCAGTAACAACAGAACCAATCGCCAGTGCATGAGAGATCTCCAGTTTGAATTCCAGGCGAAATCCATTACCGCACCAGCAGCATAACGTAAACCGTTGGCCAACAACAACGGGAATCGCCGGGTCCAATTGGGGTAGACTGCCAGTCGCCGCAGGGGTCCACCAGCGTGACAAACCGTAAAACTCCGCGGCCTACCTGTGGCAGGTGCCCATCTCAATTTGTAGAAATTTTGTTTTCACCTCCCACCGTTGGTAAACTAAAGGTTGGAGTTCCCGCACAACTGGGAGGACAACAATGGCTACGAAGTTCATAGTGCACGCCATGTGCTCTTTGGCCTTGGTCATTACGACTGCGATTTCCGAGGCCCCGTCCCGGGCAAACGCGACTACCACCGGCGACGATGATCGCGAAACTGGCCCGGTAACGGTTACTGGCTACGCGATTGGTGCGCCTGGCCCAAATCGAAATCACCAGAAGTCTACAGGTCGCATGATTCGTTGCATCATGCCGGCACCACAAAAGCAGGGAAACTGGCACCATGTCTGATCTAATTAGCTGGTTGCGTTCTTGGGAACCACTCCTTCGGGACCGGGTAGCGGTGGTTACAGCGGTCGTGTTCGTGCTCTCACCTGCAGCCGGTGCTGCGCCACTGACGATTGACTCGGGCAGCCAAAGTTACTACGTCAACGGCAACGAGACGGTCGACGAGGTCCGCGTTGGCTATATCAACGACTTCAACCGGCTTCTCGTCCAGAACGGGTCAACACTCACTACTACCGAAAATAACCGGCTCTACGTTGGCTATGGGGCCACGTCGTCCAACAATTCTGTCAACGTCAACGGGACCGGATCCACAATCGATACCACGGGCGACTGGACATTTGTCGGTCTCTATGGCGCAGACAACACGCTCTCAACCAGCGATGGCGGTACGATCAACAGCCATGGCGGCCACGTTGGTTATTACCCGGATTCAACAGGAAACCGTGCGCTGATCGGCGGGTCGAACTCGAGTTGGAACCTGCTGGGCGAGCATCTCTACGTCGGCCGGGAGGGAGATAACAACGAGGTCTGGGTCACCGCTGGGGGCACGATCGCGATCACTGGCACCGGCAAGGGACTCCGGATCGGGGTCCTGCCCGATGCCAGCATCAATCGTGTCACGGTGACCGGCTCCGAGGCGCTGCTCGACGCAAACGAAGACATCTATGTCGGTCAAGCGGGTATGAACAGTTCGCTGACCGTCGCCGAAGGTGGTGCGGTCATGAATACCGACACATTTCTGGGATACCTGGCCGGTTCCAGCGGGACAGGGACGGTCACCGGGCCCGGTTCGGTGTGGAACAATTCGGGTTCCGTATACGTTGGCGGACACGGCTCGGGAGCCGGTGGCAACGGGACGTTGACCGTAAACGATAACGGCCTGGTCACCGTCGCGAATACGACCAGGTTATGGTCAACAGGGATTATCAATTTCAACGGCGGCAGCCTGACCACCGGTTCCTTCGACAACAGTGCCGCAGGTGCATTGAATTTTCATGATGGCACGTTAACGGTCAACGGTGCGGGCGGCACTTTCAATCCGGGCAACACCGATTTCACGATTGACGGTAACACGGCAACCGACCTGCCTGAATTGGTGATTGCCAATACGGTCAGTGCCGTGCTACCGAGTAGCTTGACCGTCGGCTCAGCCAACCAGGGACAACTTGCGGTCGAGTCAGGCGGCGTGGTATCCAGTGTTGATGGTCACATCGGTGCCAACGCCGGTTCAACGGGCCTGGCGACGGTCACCGGGCCTGGTTCCAAGTGGAATAACTCCGGTTGGCTGTATGTCGGTGGAGATAGTCAGGGATCCGGTGGCAACGGAACATTGAACCTTCACGATGACGGCCTGGCAACCGTTTCGGACACCGTCAAACTGCATTCCACGGGAATTATCAATCTGAATGGCGGCAGCCTGACCACCGGTTCATTCGACAACAGTGCGGCAGGTACATTGAACTTTTATGACGGCACGTTAACGATTAACGGTGCAGGCAACTCTTTTGTTCCAGGCACTTCTGATTTCACCATTGACGGCAATACAGCGACCGACCTGCCCGAATTAGTGCTTGACAACACGGTCAGCACCTGGGTGGGCCACCTTACCGTTGGATCGGAGAAAAAGGGAGCGCTCACTATCCAGGCAGGTACCTGGGTCGAAAACTACGCGGGTACGATTGGCAAGGAAGCCGGCTCAACGGGTGTGGCAACGGTAACCGGCACGGATTCCCGTTGGGAACTCTGGGGCGACCTATCTGTGGGCTACGAGGGTAACGGCACGCTGAAAATTGAAGCAGGCGGCGTGGTGTCCACAACCACGGAAACGCGGAGCAACACCTACATTGGTCGATATGCCGGCTCAACAGGCGTGGCAACGATAACCGGCGCGGGTTCGCAGTTGAACAACGCACTTACCCTGTATGTTGAAGACGGTGCACTGAATGTTGAGGCGGGAGGCTTGGTTTCTACTACTTATTGTGTCATCGGTTATTCTCCCGACCAAACGGGCGTGACGACGGTCACCGGCTCCGGTTCGCGGTTGACAGTCACCAGATCCAGTTCGGATCCGGTCGACTTGCTCAACCTGTATGTAGGTCACCATGGTAACGGGACACTAAACGTCAGAGATGGCGGCATAGTTTCTAACTCCCATAGCAGTGTTGTCAGTTATTACTCCTACTCAACAGGTGTGGTGACGGTCACTGACCCTGGTTCCGAGTGGAATCATTCAGGCGACCTGTACCTGAGCGTGGAGGGCAACGCTACCTTGAATATTGAAAACGGAGGATTGGTTACAGTAGGTGGAACAACGTGGATTGGCTATGGCTTCGGAACAGGCACGGTCAACTTGACGGGCGGAAGATTTGAATTTGGCCAGATGACCATGGACGACTTCAGCACGATCAATGCCACCGGTGGTGCGTTGGCCGGAAACGTTAATATCACTGGTGTTAACAATATCGCTTCGCTGACGGCACTACAGAACTCAATGGTCAACCTCGAAGACGTTGCCGCGGCTAACAGCGGTCTGCTGCATGGCAGCGCGACCCTGAAAAGTTCGCTTGCCAATCAGGCCAGCGGTGAGCTGCGCACAACGAGTAGTGATTGGGTTCGTTTCGAAGGTACTGGCAACATCAACGCCGGTGAAATAAACAACATGAGTGGCCAGGTCGAGTTTACTCAGGACCTGGCCAACCACTCGGACGGCGAAATCAATAATTTTGGTGGCGCCCTGCACGTCGGCGGTGCCGTCGATAACGCCAGCGGTGGATTCATTGGCGGCAGAGGCCAGTTCGTCGCCGACGGCGGCTGGAACAATTCGGGCGTGTTCGCACTCAGCGGCACCACCGATATCCTGGGGGATTTCAACAACGCCAGCGGCGGCCAGGTGGTCACCAGCGGTGGGGCAACCACCACCTTCTTCGACGATGTGACCAACAACAACGGGGCCGAAATCGCTACCGGCAACGGCAGCCACACCGTGATCTTCGGCGCCGCCACCGGCGATGGGGATTATACCGGACTCGGGGCGCTGCACCTGGAGGGTGATTTGCGTCCCGGCAACAGTCCGGCAGCAGTCCATTTTGGCGGTGACGTTGTGCTCGGAACCAATTCCGCAACCTTCTTGGAACTGGCCGGCACCGATGAACTTCAATACGACCAGCTACTGATCACAGGCCATATCGATGTCGGCGGCCAGTTGACGGTAGAACTTCTCGGCGGATTCGAACCCGCCACGGGCAACAGGTTCGACCTCCTGAAGTTCGGCAGCCTGTCGGGCAGTTTTTCAGAACTCCGTTTGCCGGGACTCTCGGGTGATTTGCTTTGGGATAGCTCCCAACTGCTTGTCGATGGTACGCTGTGTGTTGGGTCTTGCGTGGCGGGCTTAAGCGGCGATTACAACGACGATGGCATTGTCGACGCGGCTGATTACACCCGTTGGCGGGACAACCTGGGCAGCGATGCTGCTGTTCTGAACGGCAACGGTAGTGGTGCCCCCACGGTCGTCGCCGCCGACTACGATTTGTGGAAACTGCACTTCGGCGAAGTGCTAGCCGGCAGTTCCCAAACCGAACCTGTCCCCGAACCGGGTACCCTGGCGGTTACCTACCTGGGCCTGCTCGCACTTGCTTCGTGTCGATGGCGCCGATTTACCCATTGAGCGGATCCGAGTTCCAAAACGGGTAAAGGGCCGCCCACCGATCCTGGATTTACGATCGTTACCAGCAGCTTTGTGGATTGGGCCCCGGCAGAGATTGGTTACCCTTTACAATTGGGACGCTGGTGTGTTCTTGTAGCTAAGCTACCGGTCCAACAAGTCACAGCGCCCCACTGAAAGGGAAACAACCGTGATTGCCACCCTCGCACAATGCTTGCGCTACCCTGCCCTGGTTTCATGGCTGCCACTGTTGTTGTGCGTGGTGGCAACTGGCCTCGCCCATAGCCAGGAACCAACAGCTACCTTTACGGATACCACCGAAGACGTGGGACTTAAAATCTCCACCGATGCCGCCTGCTGGGCCGATTTAGATAATGATGGCTGGGTCGACCTCTGCGCGTCGGGAGGGGTCTGGAAAAACAACGACGGAAAAACGTTTACCCGCGTGGCCGATGTCGATACCTCGATTGCCGCCGATTTTGACAACGACGGTCTGGTCGACCTGTTTTCGTGGAATGCCCGCAAACTTTATCGCAACCAGGGAGAGATGAAGTTTGCCGAGTTCACCCTGCCCGAACTACCACCTTCGCGTTCGCGGGGCGCCTGCTGGGGAGATTTCGACGGAAACGGATTTGTCGATCTGTTTGTGGGGGGCTACGAAGACCTGGACGCGGGCATCGCCTGGCCCTTTCAAATCTTGATCAATGAACAAGGCAAATCGTTCAAGCTGCTCCAATCTCAAAGTTATACCCGGGCCCGCGGAATCACCGCCTGTGATTTCGATCAGGATGGGGACCTTGATGTCTATGTCTCGAACTACCGCCTGCAGCCCAACCTGCTGTGGCAGAACAGTGGCGATAAGGGGTTTATCGACGTGGCCAAAGAGTACGACGCCCAGGGAACGTCGCCCGGTTTCGGTGGCGGCCACACGGTTGGCTCCGCCTGGGGCGACTTCAACAGCGACGGCCTCTTCGACCTGTTCGTCGGTAACTTCGCCCACGTCGACGGCCGGGGTGACCAGCCGAAGTCGCGATTCCTGCAAAACCTGGGCCCCGACCACCAGTACCACTTCAAAGACCTGGGCCCCAGTGGAGTGCACTACCAGGAATCGTATGCAACTCCCAGTGCGGGCGATTACGACAATGACGGAAACCTGGATGTGTTCTTTACCACGGTCTACGCCGGCGCCTCCTTTGGCCGCCGGAACTACCCGGTCTTGTTCCGCAATAATGGCCAGTTCGAGGTGACCGATGTCACTGCCGAATCGGGGCTCGCCGATCTCCCGCCGACCTACCAATCGGCCTGGGCCGACTACAACAACGATGGGGCCTTGGACCTGGTCAGTGCCGGAAAACTGTTCCAGAACACGGGTAACGGAAATTCCTGGTTGAAAGTCTGCCTGCAGGGTGACGGCAACAAGGTCAATCGTGCGGCCGTCGGCGCCCAGGTCCGGATCAAGGTTGGCGATAATATTTATACCCGCCAGGTGGAATCGGGCACCGGTGAAGGGAATCAAAACGACCTGACACTTCACTTCGGCCTGGGAGACCACCAGGGTCCTGTCGACCTGGAGATTACCTGGCCAGACCAGCACCGCCAGGTCATCAATGGCGTGGCAACTGGCCGCACAGTGACCTACACCTACGACGCCGGCTAGCCTTACGACCGGCAACCTGGTGCGACCGGCAACGTAGAGTGACCTCCCACCGGTACTGCCCTGGCGCGGTCGCCGGTTGCATCCCCACCACGCTGCTGGCCTGGCCATCTGTCGCGGCGCCGCGGCCCTGATTCGGAAAAACTTTCGCGCGCCTGGGGTCAAGGTTCTAGAAGCCAGACTCTTCTGGGGCAATCTTCCTGGAAAGTGGGTCCCCTCAAACACTCGCTCTGCTGAAAACCGGGGACCGAGGGGAGCTGATTCTCGTTGGTTTGCCCAAACGGCCCGACGAGGCTGGCGACTTTGGCCATTACGATGCTGCCAAACAGTCGCCACTTCCCCAGGAAGTGGGGGATTTTTGACAACTCCTCAACGGCGACCTACTCTTGTCGACGCCAATTTTGGCAACCGCTTCCTGCAAAACGATCTCCCTGCAATGTGGGTTAGCGACTCCACGCATCCTCACCAAGAAAAGGAACACAGGTTGGAGACTTCCCAAAAATCAACATGGATGGCCTACGGCGCGATGCTCCTGGCGATGATAATCGTCTCCGGAAATTTTGTTTTCGGAAATCACGCCATGCAGGATCTTCCAGCCCTGCCCCTGTCGTTCTGGCGAACCGTGATTGCCACGCTGTGCCTGTTGCCTCTGGCACTCATAAGTCGAAAAAATATCGCCGCGTTTTTTTTCGAGAACAAGCTCAAGGCCATCACCCTGGTACTGACGGGAGTCGTCCTTCCGCCATGGTTCATCTACCTGGCCTTAAATTCCAGCAAAGCTAGTCGATCTGAGTGTTGGCTACACGTCGATTCCACTCATGACGGTCCTGTTATCGGTCATTTTTCTCAGTGAGCGGATTTCGATCGTGCAATACTTGGGGCTCGTCTTTGCCCTGTTTGGATCGCTGGTCTTTGCATTCCACGGCGACTTGGAGAACGTGACGAACTTTGATCCGCATATTGAATTCTTATGGATTATTGTCTGCGCCTTTTCCCGCAGCGTTTACCTGGTGCTGCTGAAACTCTGGAATGTACATCCCTCACCAGGGGAGGGGTTGTTCTTGCTTCTTCTATTGGGAACCCTCGTGTTACTACCAGGATTCATCCACCACGCAACCACGCAGATGAGTCCGCTGGAATATTCGCCACAGCTTTGGGGATCGATTCTCTTTATCGGGATTGGCATGGGCGCCGTGTACCTCTACCTCATTGGACTGGGAACCAGTTGCCTGGGTGCTACCAAGGTATCTCTGTTTACTTTCATCGTCCCGGTACTGGTCGCGGTGGAGTCGATCCTGTTTCTCGACGCAACATTGCATCTCTACCAGGCTGTGGGGGGCGTGCTGGTACTCGCCGGTGTATTTTGTGTTGCCTACTTCCGCAGCCCACCTCGCGCAACGCCGGCAACTTCCGCTTAGAATCGACCGGCTCCTCTAGTTTCTATCGCGCCTGCCGCCTGATGTGGAAGGACCGGGGGCTTGCTAACCGTTTCACCTTTGCAAGTCCCCCATTTTTCGTATCGGGGAGTCCCCGGAACGCGCCCCCAAAAAACGACCAACACCCACAAAGAGCCGCTTGCGGCAACCGACGAAACGCAACCAGGTCTCGCTCACGCTGCGTACGCTCAAGGATTTTTTTCCGCCCTTGAACCTATGCCAGAAAATAAAAAGGTCGTGCCCTCTGGACTTCCAACTCCTTTTGCTCCCGTGGCGAAATAATTGCATTGAAAGTCACGGCTGCACATAATGAACCTTAGGGGCTCGTTCAATCCACCGAGGTGGCCAAAGCGTGCAACGCGAACCATCAAACATGTCATGCCTGCGGACTCTCTGCTTATCGCTGGCGGTCTTGCTGACGGCAGGCACCGCAACAGGCGAGGGCTGGGAATACCAGAATATGGCCTGGGTCCCTGGTCCGAACAGCACCTCGATCCGCTCGCCACTTGATTCTCCCCACCCAACCTCCCTCACCTGGAGCATTGTACCGGAGGGCGTGGCCACGGCCGGAAATGCAAACCGGCTGACGGACGACTTTTTGGACATGGGCGTGACCGGCCTGACGACGGCTGCTCAATACAAGGCGGTGCTGGCCAGTGCCATGGACCAGTGGGCAAGTGTCGCCGACATCACGAACCTTGGCTATGTGACCGAGACGGGCGCTGTCGAGATCGGCGGAGTGGCGCATTACACCGACCGTGGACCTGCCTCGGGGGTGGGACATATCCGGTTTATGGCCTTCGACCAGGAAGCGCTCAACGGTGCTACCGCTTACGCCCAGGCAACCTATATTCCTGAGCCGGACAGCAACGTCGATAAAGCCGCCAATCACTCCAAGGCAGGCGATGTTCGTTTTCGCTCCGATGCCAACCTGTGGGATGACCCCCTCGGCGAGACCTATTTTCACAACATCGCCATGCACGAAGTAGGACACATTCTGGGATTTGGCCACAACTGGACCTCTGGCTCGGTGATGGGCAGTCCCTATACCGAGTCGAACCTGGGTGTGGTAGATATCGCGGGTGCCGTTGCCATTTACGGGCCGCCCCCGGTGGACATGCTGACGGGCGATTACAACGGTGACGATGTGGTCGATGCAGCCGACTATACGACGTGGCGTGATAACACCGGTGCACCTGCTGGAACACTGCCCAACGATGCGGTTGGCGGCAGGATCGGTAACTCCCATTACACCCAGTGGCAGAACAACTTTGGCAACTCTGCCACCGGCAGCGGTGCGGCCGTTCCCGAGCCGACCGCCACAATTCTTGCCCTGCTCGCGGTGGCCCCCGTCTTCGCGCGGCGCCACTGATCACGTGGTAACTTCGCAACGGTTCGGAAGCAGAGGTTGTCCCGGAACCCTCGGCCCTGGTGCTCGCCATCATCGGGCTGGCAGGCCTCTTGGTCAGCCTCAAGGAAGCCAGCCGGAAACCTCAGGCTCTGGCATTCACTTGCCAATGGCTCCCGTCGCTAAACCCGCGATGTTCATTTGCATTTTGGTGACGGAAGCCATCAACTCCTCTGGTGTGGTCGCTTTGTCCATTTCGTCCAACCCTTCGTTCACTTGTTTCAAGACGTCCAGATACTGCTTCCTGCTTTCGGTGTTGTCGAGCGTCGCGAGCTGTTTGACCATTTGCTCTTTGGCGGTAGCGACGTGGGCATCCCATTCTGCAGCCATACGGCTGGGTACCCACTTTCCCTCGACACGCGTAAGATGCGTTTCTTCAGGATCTTCCCCCGGCCTCGTTATCTCGACAACCGCTTCGTCTCCGTCTTGTGACTTGGCGGTGACCTTGGTCTTCTTCAGTTGATCGAACGGACTTATCGCACTCCCCTCAACCTGCGCGGAAGAGAGTTTTAATATGGTGCTGACCGGTCCGCGAAAGAACGCACCCACATCCAAGGTCTTCAGCTTTGATGTACTTGAAATGTCGCTGTTGGCAATGGTCTGCAGAATAGACAACCCCGTCTGTGCGGCCTCGTTTTTCTTGTCGTCATCCTTGGCCAAGAACGCAAGCTGTGGCAACTTTTCAATTAACCCCTGCTGTTTCTTGACGACTTTCACGAGATTTTCCAAAACGGCAAATGATTGGTCATAGACCTGGGGGTCGACCTTGTCACCGAACTGGGCTTCCCCCGATCTATGATCCAGGGCCTATGAGAAAATCTAGGTCTAGGGATCCGCTGGCTTGCCGTAGCGGAGAAGATTGCTGAGGCGTAGCCGAAGCAACCTTTGCAGCGGAGGGAAG
>Ga0310121_10003078_pt1 | contig 15417 bp, 25 predicted proteins | sample CB27_Tmax_986_MG_FD_203504 | JGI IMG/M metagenome (GOLD analysis project Ga0310121, IMG submission 203504) | Marine microbial communities from Western Arctic Ocean, Canada - CB27_Tmax_986 | ecosystem: Environmental > Aquatic > Marine > Oceanic | place: Canada: Western Arctic Ocean | collected...
TTATCTCCTTATCATGACAAAATAGGACAGATTCATTCCATCCTTTTGGTGGTGGGTTATTCTGTTACTAGGAAACCCACCGAAACCCTATCCAATTACGCTGCTAGAGCGTAATCTTGAGATGAAACGAAATTATCGTTTGCATTTACTAATTTGACCAATAACGGAGTCATCCGACAATTCTCCACTCATCTATTCCAGCCTGTCGATCCTATTTCGCTCCCAGCATAAACACACGAATTAATTAAAAATGTCATCGTGTTTAATCCAAGCATCACAAGTTGGGCAACCTTCTACTGTATCAGGACAACGTGTTCCAAACAGTTTGTGTGTGTAAATCCAACTAATCAACCTATCTAGCATGTGCCTTCCGTATGTTTATGGTGGAAGCGGCGGGTACTGCCCCCGCGTCCAGTTCTGTATTCAATTCGTATCATCAAATTGTATCTTATTTATACCATACGGGGATTAAAAAGTCAAGTACCTTATTGTCATTCCTCGTATCGGCTTAAATTCTTCGGAAAGTTTAACATTTTTACCTACAGAAATTACGCATATTTTATTGGGGTCCACAAAATCCAAGACAGTAGAAGTTCCTGTTTTTTGATTTAAATATAACGCAACTGGATAACCAAATGACTCAGATTGCCAAAATACGACAGGCAATTCTTTTGCTTCATTAGCTATACCATCTAAAATAATTTCTGGTTTGCCACAAATAATCGGTTTTTGTGAATGAAAAATGTCTGGTATATTAAGCGCTGTAGCAACTGGTTTTACTACTTTTTCAGGCAATGTCTCGCCGGTTGTTTGACATCCTATTAATACAAATACTGATAGCAATGCTATTAGATATTTCATTTATCTTTATCATCCTTCTTATCTTTTGCATCGGGGTCTTCCCTAGCAACATCCACATCTCCAACGACAAACCCATAACCATTCTCCCTCAGAAATGCACGAATTTCAGAAATAGGCCTAGACCATGCAATATGAGGAATAATATTTCCATATCCGAAAGCACCTACCATTGAAGGAACACCAATCATTTCATACTTATATCTAGATTTACTAAACGCCCATAGAGAACCGCCACTGTTACCAAAAATAATAGGAGCGCTGGATAGATAGAGGGCGCGACCTTTCGCATCCTTACCACTGATACCACTTAATAGTCCTTCAGTTGGATAAGGTGGATTCGACATACCACTACCTACTGCCCAAGTCTTTTGAAATAGATATGGCCCACCAACATCCTCTGGCCAGAGAGTTGCAACATTCTTTATAATTCTCTCCTTATCATCCAAACGTAAAAGTGATAAGTCTCTGTGTTTATCCCATGCAACAATACGAGCAACACGGCCAGTTGTACCTATCGCAGTGCTATAGTCATTATAGTCCCACAACCTAACATGAACCGGCCGTCTAGTTTCTTTCTGTATCATCTTTTGTTTCTTCGGATCAAACTCTTCTTCAATACTTACAGCTGAAGCAATAACATGGTGGTTAGTTAAAACAAGGGTCCAAACCTTTTCATCTCTCCATGAGTCATGTTTTCGTACTCCACTAAAAATAATGGTGCCTGATCCTTGTCCATCAGAAAGGTCAACCATAACGGTTGGATAAAGCATCTCGGTAATTTTCTTTACTGGTGCTTCTGTGTCTGCATGTACTGCTGATATTTGAGACATAATTAACAATGTCGCAAACACAGCGGTTGCGGCGTATTTTACTAATTTATTGAACATTTTCTTCACTCCAAATTTTGATTGTCTCTGACAATCTAATCAAATACTCTTGTTTATTTTTAATAAATTCTTGTACCGTACCATCTTCTGTTACTACTAGAATTACTATCTGTGAAATTTCTGTGCCCGTCAATTCACTAAACATCTCAGCATAAGCTGAACCTTGAATATAATAATTCTCATTCCATTCATCATTTTTTTCTTTTGTTGAGGTCTTAAAATCGATAATAGATAACGTACCTTTATACTCTGCAATGCAATCAACTCTACCAGCAACCTTATATTTATCACTATATAATCCTGCCTCTTGTGCATAGATATTATCTATATTACCCAGAACAGACTTTAATTGTGAAAATAGGCAATATGGTAGAAAATTCTTCTTGTGTTCATTCCATTTACTAGGGAAATTAAAATGCACATTGTTGAGGTAATCCTCGCACATATGGTGAACCTTTGTGCCGCGAGCTGCAGCAGTTCTTGATATATGGTTAGCAACTTCATTGCCCACACGTTTACGCCATTCCGTTAATCCCTGTTTGTTACGGACTGATAGCACGGTTGTGATTGAGGGATACTCATTGCCCTCTGGCGTTTCATATAAACGCACACCGTTATTATTTGTTGCTGTTATAGTGGGCAACTCCACTGGTATATGATTGAACATTATTCTCCAAACTCATAATTATATATTTCGATATCTCTTTTATATTTTTCATAGATTATCATTATACTCTTATCATCATAATATTCTGTGTAAGGCTTGTGTTCTGTTTTGTTCTCATGAGAAAATATAGGTTCTTTTTTTATTCCGATTAAATTAAAAATGTTATGAATTTCTTCTTCATAATTTTCAAATCGGGCAACATAGTCTACATGTTTAGACCAACCAGTTTGTTCTTTGCAACATACTATACAATTTTCACCCATTAGAACATGTTCATTTATAAAATCTAAAAATGGCCTATTATATTTATCATAAAAATAATGTGATATCATTCTATCCCAAGGATTTCTAACAAAACAAAATTTAAAATAAGAGTCAAACATTTCTGGCCAATTTTTTTTCACTATAGATGGCTGTACATGATGTTCATATGGACTTTCCTCATCATCAACTCCAACAATATCAGCATAAGGTCTAAAAGTTCTCCAAGAAGATCGTGAAGCTGTTTTTGGAATAGCAAACATAATGAATTTATATCTATGGGATATTTGCATTATGCTAACGCACGAATCCTCTCAACTAATCTATCTGCTCGATTGGTTACTTGGCGATACCAAGCGCTATCTACCATCTCATCTGCGGCAGCATTCCAATCACGGGAATCTATGCCGCGTTTCATACCCTTGAATTTGCTCAAACGAGGGCGGCCCATATTGAACATCATATTAGCAATCACTTGCTTAGCTTCTTCTGGCAAGTGTTCCCACTGTACATACAATTTTTCACAGTCTGATATTACACCTTGAACATCATCTTCAAATGCTTCTTGCACTCTATATACATCAACATCTGTGCCCACAGACCAACCATTTTCTGGATCGCGTGCTGTTATCAAATGGCCGATGCCAAAAGTATCATATCCAAGATGATCTTTATAGACCTCATACTTGACGCCCTCATCAATTTCAAGCTGTTCTCTCAATTTTGCAATATCCATTATTCCATTCCTATTCCTAGTTTAATCTTATTGATTAGATAATTTCTGACAAAACCAGATCGAACAATATCACCTATTGTAAACTCTATACAGTTAAATTCTTCCATTTCCTCAAGGATACGAAGAAAATCATGCAGGCCATTACGTTCATTAGTTCTCTGAAGATCAGTCTGATCAAAGTCACCACAAAATATAATACGCGAGTCCTGCCCAACGCGAGTTGTGATAGTATCTAATTCATGAAAGTTCATATTTTGACACTCATCTACTATAATGACTGCATTATCAAATGTCAATCCCCTTAGAAAAGATGTTGACAAGAAATAAAGCGTACCCTGGCCCTTGAGGCGATCATATAGATTATTGAAGGATTGTTCGTTAGGTTGTTCGAACATAAATTGTACCATGTTCTGATATGGTACTTGATACAATGCAGCTTTGTCTTCCTCATCTCCAGGCAGAAAACCAATTTCTCTTGTAGGTATAAGAGATCGTACTATTACTACTTTATCATATGAAGTTTTTAAATCTAAAACAGCTTGAATTGCAAGATATAATGATACAAAAGTTTTACCCGTACCAGCTGCACCAAACAAAAATTGGTTCTTATCTTTTTTCCAAGTATTAAAAACTATTTTCTGATTATCAGTAATTGGTTTAATTACAACAAGATTGTTAAGATTTATTTCTTTATTACTTTTTTTACTAGCCATAACAATTCCTATAATGTTTTCTTTTTACTTGCAGAAAAACCATCGCGAGCAACTTTCTTTGCATGTTTACTAATTGTGTTCCTCGTATTAATTTCTTTATGAGTTTGTGTACTGCCACCAAACCTATCTGCAAGAGGAGAGCCAGGATGTGCTCCAGCAATCCGTTGCATGTTCTCTGTGAATCCACCATCTACCTTGGGCCCAACTCCCATTAAATGGTCGCCAGCAATAGCAACTGCTACGGGAACTTGACGAATGTTGTGACTGCGTTTAAGATACGTTTCTCTTTCAGCCATAGACATAAACATGTCAAATGTCTCTTCGGTATTTTTATCAAAAAATGTGTATGTAGGCATTATACATCTAGCTCCAATTGTCGATGGTCGTCGGCGAGCAGTGCCACCTTACGTTCAAGCTCTTCTATCCTTTTTTCAAGGGAATCTTTGGTGTATTTGATTCGTTCTTCTGTCACTCGCCTACCCATGTAATCCCAGTAACCCTCTCTCTGCATTGAACCACTCCGGCATTGCTCTGCGCTTCCATGTCGCAAAGTCTGATTTCTCTACTATGTAGTAATTCTGATAACTCCTAACTGTGTCATCACCCTTGCAATATTCGGGCATACACTTGGGCGGGTCAGTGAACCCCATCGGCATTTCTAAAATATGCAATGGCGCGCGGCTGAGTGGGCCATGCAATCGTTCAGTAGCATGTTTCTTACCATACCGATAAGTATACTCTCCCATAAGAGCATCCATGTGTTCATATAACCACACATAGTTTTCTATACTGGAACGTGCCCAGATTGTACTAGGATGATTCTTGTGAGTCATCTTGTACATACCAGCTTTATCGGCAAGTTCATCACCGTCAAGAACACGGTGAGCAGTGGAGAGCATCTGAGCACTCTCCAGTATCATTTTGACAACGTGTTTATCACACATCATCTGTGCAGCTTTAACGGGGTCACGGTCTAGGTAAAAGATATTCATTTCATTTCCTCAATCGTATCCATAACAGCGTTCATGATTTTTCCTTATTGACAATTACTAATACTTATAATACTACATTGGAACTGTTTTGTCAATTCTCTTTTCATTTTTATTCATCTTTCATCTCCACTGCCACCAAGCTTTCCACGTTCCATCCTAGACCGCAACTTATCTACATTAGCCTGTGCAACCTCTTCTAGTGTTACACCTAGATCATCTGCAAGTGCAGAGATATACCACAACACATCGCCTAACTCTAACCCAACACCAAACAAAGTTTTGCCGTCCCGCAGATGTCTCTTAATTTTCTCTGCAACTTCTCCAGCTTCACCACACAACCCAAGTGTAGGATATATCACTTTACAGTCTTCTGGATAGATTGCTGTTGAACGTGCGAATTCTTGATACTCATCAAATGTCATTTTTGGCTCCACTTATAAAAAATATGATCTTCAATTTCAATGGTCCTCGTTTTTGTCTTCGCCCATGACGGAGTCACATAATCTGCATGGTAGAATGTCGCACCATCAGTTATATCTATAAGATTATATTCATTACGAATCATACCATTGGCAATATCTAGAAACTTAGAGTATATTTTTTTGTTTTTAGGAACATCCGACTTTCCATCACACCACCATGAAAATTGACATTTATTCTTGATGGGGAAAAAAACAGAATCATGGGGGTTTTTTGTTTTTCGAGTCTTCCAACTCTCTCTAATAGGGCCCTGTTTAATTACCTGACACACTGTATTAGGAAATCTATCATCTCTAACTCTATTAAAAACTACAAAACTTACAGCAAGAGCTCCACCCACACCCTGACTTCGGGCTTCATGATACATATTCATTGCAAGACATTCAGCAGAAGGTTCCGATTTTGGAACTTCTGCTTGTACTGGCGAAATCATTAATACGCCAGCGAATAATACTTCTCCAAAACTCATTAACCGTTAGCTGCGCCAGGAGACTGTGGATACATTTCGTGTTCAATTACCATGTAATCATCATCCCAATCAAACGCTTCCCTTACCACATTTTCAGATAATCCCTTATATTTTCGATGCAAGATTTTATCTTTTGCGGCAACAAGAATTTCTGCTTCATCTGGATGTAATGCTTCTAGTAATTGAACGAACATTGATTCACGTTTATTCTGTGTAAGTTTTGGATTACCACCTTCAATATAATGATATAACTTACGTGCCTCATATGAAAGATTCGAATGTTCTGTACCCTCTGGTGCATCATTAGGTAAGTAAGGCACCTCACCTTCTGGGAGTAACCATTTGACTTTAGGATCAAATGAAGATTTAATAACCATCCTTAAAGATGCATCATTATAAAATTTTAGGTGATTAACCTTATCTTTCTTAGATTTGATTTTTGATAGTTTACCCAAAACCTCTGAGTAAAGTGGTGTATATGTATCGACTGCCATTAGAATTCTCCTATCGATTCAGTGAGGGTACTTAACCTCTTTTGTATAAAATAATTTAGTAATTGACTACGATCTCCTGATGGTGAAGACCTGTAAGTTTCTAGAATCTCACTAGACAATTCTTCTGGTGTATATGTAAGATCAATTAATTTTAGATTTCTTTGGTAGTTCCTTTTAACTTCATCATTAGGAGCTACATCATTAAAATCATGATCTATCCAAGAAGAAATTTTCTTCTTTGTCATGGGTTTCTGTCGTAAACCATCTACAAAGGTATTATCCGGTGAAAGGACATTTGGAACACCATCACTGGTATCGCCACGAAAAACATGTTCTTTAGCATATCTAACTGGGTCTTCGCCGTTAATCATCTTTTTTGTAATGGGACTATACTGCTTCACATTAGGGAATCTCTGTAGCTGTATAAAATCCTTGTCACCAGAAAGTATCATAATTTCCTCTGCATATTCAGAACATAATGTTGCAATAATATCATCTGCTTCTGCGCCATATACCTCTACTGATTTGTATGGCATATTGGTTTTAATTTCTTCCTTAATGGTATTTAGACAACTAAAAATAGCATCCCAATCCCTAGAATCAGTATCCCTACCTTTTCTGCGGCTGTATTTGTATTCTGGGAAATAATCACGCCTCCAATAATGTTTAGAATCGTAACATAAAACTAGTTCATCAAATTCTGATATAAAACGTGTACGATACATGCGTAGTGAATTAAGTATCATATGCCGAACCATTTTTTCTTCTGGTTCTTTTTGTTTAGACATATGCATTTGCATCATAATGTTCGCCATCATAATTTGACTCATATCAACTAATATCATTCTGGCACGTACATATGAGCATTAAAACTCATACTCCTTCTTTCCCCTTTACTGTAAAAGGGATATACAAAATGTTTAAGCCATGATGGAAAAACCAACAACTTACCCACTTCTGGTTTAAATTTCAAATTATCACTTCTAAATCCTTGGTTCTCACCAAACATAAACTCTATAAGTCCATTTGCTGGATAATGATCTTCCCATTCCTTCTCTACCTCTTCATTCATCTTTGGTGGTAATTTAAGATAGATTACAGCAGAGAAGTCTCCACTGTGATGATGCCAAGGATTATACTCGCCTGCATACTGACTAACCACCCAGCTGTGAGCCATATGTATATTATCCATTGTTGGTACAGCATTATCAGCAATCTTTTTCCAACCATAAGCAGTGTTGTTTTTTATACAGTCTTTTAAATAATCAACACATGCACCTTTCATGGTACTAAAAAGTAATTCTCTATGTTCTTTATTTTTTATAGGGATTTGAACTTCTTTACTGACCTTACCTACTAACTTATGTGACCAATCCCACTCAATGCTCGCAGATTCACTGCCAAGAACTTTGTCAGCAGTGTCGTTAACAATCTTTATGAATTTATCTGGAACAGTAGATTCCATTATCATTGGAGAAAAGGGCCTATGAAATTTCTGGACCATCGTTATCTTCTAACATTTCAACAAGAGCCATCATATAATCAAAATCAACTTCTGTTCCAATTGTATTATCTGGATGAATCTCAACATTAACAAATTCTTCAACGAATTTATGGATTGGGTGCGAAAATTCTATATCTCTATAAACAGCACCCTGTACTAACTCAAAGATCATTGCTGTATCACGAATAAAAGAAGCTTCTCCAATATCAATACCCGACTCTTCCATTACCCGAACCATCTGTTGTATTACTTTCATAGTAATATCATCAGCTGCCGATCGGGCCAATTGTTCAGCAATGGCTTTTTTATCAGGTAGATTCTTTTTTCTTTTTTTCCACGGACCTTTTATTACGTTTCCGGCGTTTTCGTTTGGGTTTTTGCACATCGGCATTATTTATTCCACTTTCCTCATTTTGCATTTCCTGTGTCCACATCATACCAATATCAGGATAAAATGTGTCTACATTTCGTTTAGGAGTTCCATCATCATAATATGCCATGACAACGCATCTCCATCCCATTTTTTTCTCTTGATGTTCTCCATAGAAAATATCTATCCAATCCCCGTCACGTAGATATTTCTGCATATTACGAATATATCCTTCGTGATTTGCAAATCTAGCAATAGCACCTTTTATATTTTGTCTTACCCCAACACGTTCAGCAGACATTAAGTCTTTCTGTGTTTTAATCCATTGTTTAACTGATTTAGGACTAATAAAATGGTCATCAGGAAGGACATGCAGGGATTCGTGTATACCAGACTTTCCGTAATCAGGGTTCTTTTCAGCTCTTGCTTCTCTCGCCTTTGCAAGACGTTCTGACGCGGCAGCCTTCTGTTCATCAGACATAGGTTTGCGGGGCTTACGTTTCTTAGGAGCTTTCCACCCACTATTGTCTGTAGAAACAGTAATTTTATTTCGTTTTACCATAATATTATTTATCTACTGTACATGTGTATGTGCATGTGCATCTGTACATGTGTATGTACATGAGCCAGAAAACGATTGTGTTATTTTTGGTATAACATCATAAGTCACCACAAGATACCCAATAAGTATACCAATAAAAAATTTAAACATAAATTTTCATCTTATTTAGTTTTGGAAAGTGCATCTCTCACTGTCTCGGCTACAATTTCTGAAATAGGGATTAATTCTTTATCACCATCTTTATCGATAGAGGTTCTAATATATCCCCCGTTTTCTAGAGACTCTAAGCAAAAACCAATTGCATTTTCAACAACAGCTCTTGATTCCATAAACCTACCCAACCAATAAGCTCCGGCCATAAACCCAACAGCGAGTAATGCGTGTGTGTATTCGTTTAGTTCCATAACAATATTTATCCACTCAATTCATTCTATATTACTATAATACACTATGAAAAGAGTTTTGTCAAGTACTATTTTCGCATATTTGCAAGAGGATTTTCAAGGGCTCTCTTGATCTGGTCCTTGATCTCCTTCTTGACGGTTTTTAACTGGTCATTCATTCTCTTTTCCAGAGCGTCCATATCGTTCCGTATTTGTTCTCTTCGACTGTCAAAACGATCTGAATTTACAGTTATCATATTACGAACTTTTCTATCGTTTGTCTCAACACTTTCTCTCACAAGTTTAAATGCGTCCTTGCCCCGCCTCTCAATATCATCCACAGTTCTCTCTAGAGTTTGAATATCTTTTTTAAGGTCATTCTTGATATCTCTAGTATAATCTGTAGAAGTAACAACAGACTCCTTGGTTGTAGAAACTTCTTCTCTAAGAGCTTTCATTGAAAGTTCTAGAGCTGCCATTTCTTTTCTAAAAGATTTTTCAACAATAGATATTCGTTTATCATATCCTGATAAGTCGGGAGCAACATACTTATTTATTTTTATTTCCATAGCTTGATAGCGGTGCCACAACTCAAAGCCTCCCCACAGACCACCGCCGATTGTTCCTAATAGTGGTAGTATTAGTAGGAGCTTACTTCCACCAATTTTAATTCCTTTATATTCTACCTCAGCCATCTTTATCCCCTGTATTGACTTTCTATCAATGCGTTATGTGCAGCATCACTCCCCCCAAACATGAAATATTGATTATAATTATTATCCGATATAGTTGCATCTGGGATTCTTGCATCAGTAAAGAATCCTACTGGTTGAGGTATTAATTTTTGAGCACTGAAAAATTCTCTTGTGTTTCCTAATACTTGCATAATTACTAAAGTTTTCAATTGATTTGCGTTGTCATATTTTCCACTATCGCCCATTTTCTTTAGAATCTTCTTAGCCGCCTTCTGTTTTGCTTCTTGCTTCTTTTCTTGTTTTGTTTTAGGTTTTGCTTTTACTATCTTCTTTGGCGCTGCTTTCTTTGGTTCTGTTTTTACTTCTTTTTTAGGCTCAGGTTTTGCTTCCACCACCTCTTCTTCTTGCTCATCAACTTCACTAGTTTTAGTAGGCTCTGGCTGTTTAACTTCTGCTGTTTGCGTATCCGCGCTGGCCGGTTCTGGTTTGACTTCAGTTGGTTCTGGTTTGACTTCAGTTGGTTCTGTTTGTGTGTTTGGAGTAGAAGGTGTAACTGTTTCCATTTCTATATCAACATTCATCTCTATTTCTACCTCTGAAATTGGCGCGGTTATTGTAGGCATTTCCATTTCAGTTGTAGTACCCATTCCAGACATTTCTATATTAGGCATTTCCAGTTCTATTTCCATAGATACATTTTCATATGTGGGTGCGGATTCCATATTATCATCTATATTGGGTTGTATATTTGTTTCACCAGTTGGACCTATATAAATATTATTATTCTCAAATATAGTGGTTGCAATCTCAATCGTTTCTTGATCGAAGGTTCCAAGAGAAACAAATGTCTCAATAGTGGTAATCTGTTCTAATACTATTGTACTGATAACATTATAAAGCACATTTATTGTAACATCATCAAACAATGGTCCGATAGAAAGATTTATATCTCGGCCACCAACTTCAACGATAAGACTTGTTAGTGTTCCACCAAAATTAAAACCACCAGAATATGATTGAAACCCACTTGCAACACCAGCCTCGCTCAATATATCTGTGCCTGCAAAACTTACTGTCGTTCCATCTTTGCCAGTGATATGCATATAGATTCTATCAGACGCATCTTGCTTATCTACCTTGATCGTATAGTTGGTTCGGCCGCCACTGGAACCAATACTTAGATTTGATACATTAATTGTCTGAATAAAAGTTGTTCCCATACCAGGCACACCTTGAATGCTTGTTGAATTTCCACTTCCTGTTATCTGGGCGCATTTATCTGTACCTAAATTAACTCCCTTAGAACCACTGCATCCCATACTAGCTGGACCTTGACCACCCCAATCACTGCTCATATCTCCACCAAAGCGTTGATTGCGTCCCATCTCTGAAACTTTTTCATCAGTGAGAAGATCGCCAGTATCTTCATTAGTTACTGTTGTGGTTGTTGTGATGGTGGTGGTTGTATCTATAGTTGTGGTTCCAGTAGAATTAGTAGAAGATTCTGTTACTGTAGTTGATTCTATTACTTCTATAACGCCAGGATCGCAAAGGCCCACAGTGCCAGAAGGACAAATTTCCTCTGCATTAGAAGAATAGGGGAAAGCTAAAGAACAAACCATTAGACCTAATAATAAAACTGAGACTTTCATCTAATCACCCCATTCTGGATTGTCATTATTGTAGTCCTCTTCCTCTTCCTCTTCTTCCTCTTCAATTCTTTTCACTGCAACAGTTGTTGCCTCTGTGGGAATGTCTTGAGGATTTTCTTCCCATGCTTTCTGTGCGTCCTTGCCAATTTTTCCTTTGTATGGGCATGGCGTTCCAGCCATTATCATAGCATCAAATATCCTATGATCTTGACATAGCATAGACACGGCAGCAACTTTCATGCCCATACCATACAAGCTACGAGCTAATTTAATCCGCTCGCAATTTGAATCTGTAATTGTTATACCAGTTGCAAGGCCGAAAAATGCTGTTTGGCCAGCGACACTAAATGCTGACTTACATACATCATTGTTGTTTATCATAATTGACGGTGCTGAAGCTGTTGGCGGTGTTTTATCGGTCACTACAGTTGAAGAAACGGTATTCGAATCTGCTGCAATTGATATAGAAGGAATTAAAACCACCAAAAGCATCAAAAATAATGCTTTAATGTAATTCATAACTTACCTTTCTATAATATCTTTATCACAAACTATTTATAATTGATCCAACATCCACTCTAAATATAAATCCTCATTTAAAATTTCATAATTATTGCAATTACCATACGTTTTAATATGAGTATATACTCTGTGAGGCGCATATTTCTCGACCATAGTTTTCCAAAAGCTTATTGGCTCTACTGTACAATGTGCATTCTCTCCACTAGGAAGAACAGCAATGGCTGGTCTGGTGCATATTGCGAGAAATACAAACCTTTCTGCCCGTGTAAATATATGATCAAAAATTTCTGGTAACTGTTCCTTCGGTATGTGTTCTAATACATCTGTAGAATATATACCATGAAAAGGCCCATCAGGAAGTTCCTCATATTCTGGAACAGCAGGATCATATAACGCAGGCATTACACCAAACTCTTCATGGTGCTTCCACTTCGTATATTGCAAACCTTTACCACAACCATAATCTAAAAGTGTCTCAGCTTTAGTATCTAGTACTAAATCTTTAATATGATGCAGTTGAGGTTTTAAATTATTGCCGGGATAATTGGTATCCTTCTCAGCATGATATTGTTTATATTGTTCAACCCATTCATTCATTATAATTATAATTCACATAATGAATTCAGTTCATCATGTAACCCCACAAAATACTCCGCATCAACAACCACTAAAGGTTTCTGATTGTTCCGTTTAATAAAAACGACAGGTTCATAGTCTCCAGAGTTGGCTTCTGCTTGTTCGTATGACTTCCACACATTAAGTGCTTCTTGGTTTTTACACTCAATTGAGTATGGAAATTTATCTCTTGCAGCTCTAGCCATAATTAGGTCTTCACCCCCTGCGCCCATACTACGAGATTCAATATCCTCTGGATGAACGTCAAGTTGTTCTATCAATTGGTCACGAACCCACTGTTGAAATCTACGGCCTTTTGCTTTAGCACTTTGGGTTTTCATCACCAACCCATCATTAATCTAGTTGTTTCTGGTACGCTGTCCATTGTAAACGGGGGCTCAAATGTTATCTCTACATGTGCGCTCTGTACATTTTCTACATAACACGCTTGAGTCATACTACCAATAATTTCATCAGCAAAAGGACAAAAAACACTAGTTAGGGTAGCAATAATTTCCACAGAAGATTCTTTTTCATCTATGATAATGTCATATATTAATCCCAAGTCATATACATTGATACCTTGCATCTCAGGATCATAAACTTCCCGCAAATTAGCGATTATGTGGTCTTTATCTATCATCTAATCTATTTCATCCCAATCTTCTATTTCATCTTCTAATTCACTTAAAAGGTCTGCACCACAAAAAGTACAATACTCCATAACATAATATCTTTCACTCATGTTATGATATATCTTATATTCTGCTTCGCATTTTTCGCATACGATTAACTTCACTGTATTTCACAGAATCCAGCCGAGCATGCAAGCTCTTGTGATGCAACAGTCATATCAGTTTTTTCGTATTCAGACAATTTCTTCCAATCAACTTCTTTTGGCATCTTATTAAGAAGAGTTTCGTACTCCTCTTTTTGAATGTCTTGGTATGGTGCTTGTTTATATGTATGTTCGCTGAAAGGAAGGAAACTCACTCCACTCATATAATCGAAATGTTTATATACCCACGCACCAACTTCAAGCCACTCTTCTTCTTTTACCGAAATGGTAACAGATGGTTTATGCTCACACCAATGTTTCTGATATATCAACCAAAGCTCTAGTTGTTCAATTGCAGACTTTTCTGTACGAAATATTGCACCTTGGTCTACTTTATGGGGGAAAGAAAAAACAGCAGTATTACTAGGATTTGTTGCATCGTCTTCTACAGGAAACCCAACATCAACCATCATCTTTGTAAGAGGGTCTTTCTTGTCTCCACGAACAGTTCTAATATAGTAAGGATTATGCCTTGCATGGATACCAGATGCAGCATTAACCAACTGGCTGACTGTGCCAGACGGTTTAACGCACGTTATAGCAACACTTTGATTGATCCCTATCTTTTGTGCAAACTCTTTGTTTACCTTGACCGCTTCTACTTTTAATTCCTCTAATAGAGATTTTAGATCACCTTTCTTGCCGTTTGTGTATTGGCAGTCCATAATACCAGTAAGAGAGACTCCTAAAAGTCTTTCCTCTTCGCAATTCTTTTTCCATGAAGAAGAAACATATTTGAAATTTGTAAGAGTAGATTGAAATGTACCAAGAATCGTTGCAAGCCGTACTTTCTCTAAAAGAGACTCCCTAGTATCAGATTCACGTATTACTACTTCTGATAGATTACAGAATTCACGATTACGTAAAATTATCTCAGAACAAGGATTTGTGCCAAATTGGTAATCTTCTGTGTTGCGTCTTCCATTTTTAGAGGCCATCTTAACTGCGCTCTCACGATTGAAAATACCACGTTCTCCAGACTTAGAATCATAAAGAGCCTTCCATTCATCCATGAAAACACCTATATCTGGTTTTTCTGTGTAACATGCAGAGTTATTTGCAAGAGCACGTTGAGGTTCTGTGGTCCACCATTGACCAGACTTTGCAGCCCTCATACGGTCATCAGAAACATTAGACAGACTAATTAATGCAGACCTACGAACTCCGCCAACAACTACAATCTCTGCAATTTTACAAACAATATCGTGACATTCGATAGAGGATAACTTACGCCCTTTTGCCCCTTGAAATGTAGTAACAGTAAAATTAAATAAATTTTCTAGTGGTTCTGGACCAGATGCTCGTCCACCAAAAGTTTTAAGTGGAGCTCCAGCAGGACGAACTTTTGATACGTCCCAATGTGGAATCTGTCCTATGTATAACAATCCAAGTAATTCTTTAAAGGCCTTAGCCCAACCTAATTTACTATCTGCAACATTAATAACAATATCAGACTCAAAAAATTCTTCTGCAACATCTGGAAGTTTAGCAACATATTGACGTTCGACACTGAAGCCAACTCCAGTACCATTCATCAGTACATATAAAATTTCATCAAAAGCTTGTGGACGGTCTACTGCAACATAGGAACAGTTATACCCAGCAATGTTCTCACGTTTCAACGCTTCACCAGCAGTCATAAGACAACGCATAGATGGCATAATTTTTTGAGACAAAACTGCTTCTTCTAATTCGTTTCTGAGCTTGTTTGTAAGT
>Ga0310121_10003079_pt1 | contig 15408 bp, 15 predicted proteins | sample CB27_Tmax_986_MG_FD_203504 | JGI IMG/M metagenome (GOLD analysis project Ga0310121, IMG submission 203504) | Marine microbial communities from Western Arctic Ocean, Canada - CB27_Tmax_986 | ecosystem: Environmental > Aquatic > Marine > Oceanic | place: Canada: Western Arctic Ocean | collected...
ACCGGTGGATTTCTGGATCGTAGCCACCAGCTTTTTCTTGGGTAGGCCGCGCAGCCGCGCAACCACTTGTTCGAAATCGATCATCCGGGTCAGGAGAGCCGGGACACAAGATCGTTGGAGGTTATGACGTCGGCATAAAGCGGGAAGATGTTTTCACAATAGAATTCCTGCTCCAGAGGTGTACGGGATGCCGTACAATCCGAAAGGATCGATACACGATAGTTGCGTTCGTGGGCCGCCCGACCGGTCGAATCAATGCAGATGGAGGTTACCGCCCCCGCCAGAACCACATGTTCGACACCATTTTTCTCCAATACCTCGTCGAGCAATGTATTGGAAAACGCATTGAGGCCCCGCTTTCCTTCCACCGTCACAATACGATCACCGTAACTCTGGAATTCAGGGATCACCTCGGCACCCGACGTACCGGCTCGAAACGCCTGGACGTCTTGAATCGCCTTTAATATCCCCACGGGATTTACCAATTCACGGTAATCTGCCGTGAAAATAATCGGCGTCTGTATCAAGACTGCATTGGTGTCTTTCAGCCGATCGACCAACGCCAGGCTATTCTCCATAACCCGGTTCGTTCGATCCGACTCTTCGATAACCCCACGAAGAATCCCATCCTCCGCGAAATAGTCATTCTGATAGCCCACCATAATCACGGCTGTTTTTGCTGATTCCATATCCCTCTCCTACGTTTCCCCTCGCAGGGGACGTTCGTTCTGCTCGCCAACAACGGATCTTTGCATAAGAAGCTTGAGGACAAAACGAAAAAAGAATGGCCCGATGCCATCGTCTCAGGCTCTGCCGGTCGGTTTCTTTGCCTGACTGAAGGCCTCGACTATCATAAATCAGATATTCAGGAGTTGATAGGATGAGTGAATCCGAAGGCCCCATTCCGGAAGAGGCCGAAGAAAAAAGAAAGTTGGAACGGCTTATGCCGGTGCTCTTAGTGCTGCTGGTACTCTACGGTTTGACGCAATACTGGGCCCTGACGAATAAGCCACCACAAAACGTGCCGCTCGATAACGGCCCAACCGCGGCCAACGACGCGCAGACAACGGACGCATCAACTCTCGACGCCACACCAGGGCTCGCGGATAGCCAGACCGATGCAGAGCAGGAGGATGCCACCACAGCGCCCGAAACCCCATCGGACACGACGGTGGCCACACCCGCACCGGAAGACGTCGGCCAAACCCAACCCGCGCCGAAAGACGCCGGCCCGCCACAACCTCCACCAACGCCAACTGTGAAGAAGGCACCTGTGCAGATACCCAAAGCACCTCCCACCCCAAAGACAGTTGCAACGAAAGCCAGTCCCGCGCCCAAACCAGCGCCCAAAGTGAAAGTATCGAACGAGAAGAAAGAAAAGAAGCCCGCTAAACGTATCAAGCCGGTCATGAAGCCGGGGCGGATCACTGTCACCGGCGGATACGACGCAGATATCGTCAAGAACTACATTCACAAACAACTCGAACGCCTACGCTGGTGCCATCAAATGGCCCTGCAAGACGACCCGGAGATTCAGGGCCGTCTGGTAATCCGGTTCGCCATCAACTCGGATGGCACCACATCGAAGGTAAAGATCCGACGGTCAACGGTACGAAATACCGATCTTAAACGCTGTGTTCAGACCACCATCGACACCTGGCGCTTTCCGCAAACAGCCGACGATAGCACCGCGGTCGTGACCTATCCGTTCGTCTTCAAGATAACCGAATAAGCCCTCCGATTGACAACTCCACATAGGGAGCCGATCCTCGGCTGCGGTGTGAACCTCGCACCGATCCAAATAATGGAGGACTATATGTTCAAGCGGATTCTCGGTCTCGGATTTCTCGGTCTGTTATTGGCCTGCTTTTCTCTCTCCGCCTGTGGCGGTGGTGGTGGTGGTGACTGTGGGAAACTCTACGGAAACCTGAAAACAATGGGCGAGGATATTGGCAAAAAAGATAAGTTCATGCGTAAGTGCAAGAAGATGCCCGCCAAACTCGTCACCTGTCTCGTTGCAGCTAAGTCGCCAGAAGATATGGAGAAATGTGACAACTAGGCCGGCAGTAGACATCCGAAAACAGCACTACGGTCGTCATCGATCCGTTCGGCTTCAGAGTGGCCGACGGAGCCCTCCAGTTGACAACTCCGCATAGGGAACCGATCCTCGGCTGCGGTGTGAACCTCGCACCAATCCAAATAATGGAGGACTACATGTTCAAGCGGATTCTCGGTCTCGGATTTCTCGGTCTGTTAGTGACCTGCTTTTCTCTTTTCGGCTGTGGCAGCAAGAAAGGTGATGGCGGCGGCGGTGGAGCAGCCACCTGTGCGTCAGCCTGTAACCATGTATTAAAACTCGCGAAAGCAGAAGCTACGAAAGAGATGGCATCCCTGCCTCCAGAAGGACAGAAGATGGCTGGGGAGATGTTGGAGAAACAGCTGGACAGCATGAAAGGCGCGTGCGTCACCGAATGCGAAAAAGATCCAGACCCAGCAAAACTCAAGTGTGCTCTCAGCGCCAAATCCATGGCTGATATTGAGAAGTGTGAGTAGCCTGGTCCTTCCGATCACATTCTTGTAGCGACCGAGCCATTTTTGTCGCTGCAGTACAAGACCAGATTGTCCAAATAGGACGGACCGCTGTCTAGGATTCAGGCGGCGGTCCGTTCGGACAGACGCCGCTCAATCCAGGCTCGCAGCTGGGCTTCATCAATGTCCAACCAGGCCAGAGCTTCGGCTGCATCTGTAACCGAATCGTGAAGTTTGGCTTCGGTCACAGCGATAGATTGAGCCAACCCCTCACCAGTACGCTCCAGGGTTTCATCCTCGTGCTTTCGGTTGAGAACCAGAAGCTCGAGGGCGGAGGGTGTTGCCGGGGCCAGCTGAACGACAGGTGGTTGCAAGACCTCACAGGGGATCGAGAACATTCCCAACTCCAGCTGCGATTCAATTGTATTCACGCGGAGGGTGAGATCGCCCACGCTAGGGAGAGCCTGAATCAGATTACGCATGGCCGCACCGGTGATTCGGATCCGCCAGCTCTCGCCAGTGCTGTACGTCTCCATAGTCCCCTCTTCACCCGACCAGAGGATCTCCAGGGTCCCGTTCCCACAGCGCCATAGCGCATCACCGGGAGGTTGGGTCCAGTTCTGCTTGATACCCTTCATCAACTGTTTGAGATTATTCGCGTTTACACGTGCACTCATCAAGCTCTCCTGGTCGCTACTCTGGGCGGAAGAACCCTATAATCGGGGGTCCCACTTCATGGTATCGGCCGCTACTTGGCATTCTTGAGCTTGGCCTGTCCACGTTTTTCTGTTTTCCCCAGTCCGGACCCTGTTCCCGGGGTGGTCGACATAGTCTAAGGGCCGTATTATCTTCGTACGAAACGAACATCTGAAGGAGGAAAAAAATGAAGACTGTCACCACACTTGGGCTCACCCTGGTTATTTCTTTCTCCTACTTGCTGGCCGGATGTGGAGGTAAGAGCGCTGGTAACGCCTGCCAGAAAGCTGTTGATCAGGCCAAAGCTTGTGCTGAGGAGATTTGCAAAGGCACTGAAGTAGACCATTACGACAAGAAAATGTTCTGTGATAGCAAAGCCATCTTCGACGATCCGGCGATCAAAACCTGTTCCGCCAAGTGCTCAAAAGCATTCACCCGTGGCATGCTCAAGAACAAACATCTGAATACCTGCAAAAGAAAAATCAACGGCTTCTCAAACGCCCTTTCTCTGGGTTGCGATGCCGACTTTAAAAAATACAGATAGTGGACAGTTTAGCCCGTAGGATGTTCCAGCTGGGCATCAAAACCCAACCGTTTCTACAATAGCGAACCGGAGCCAGCCCCTCTCTCAGATCTGGGTTTATTCGTCGGGATCGCCGTAATCCAGGACCGAATAGGGACACATATCGCCTAGAGTCGGCCCGTGGCAGGTGCTGTTCCATTCGTTGGGAGAGCAATCAAAGCTCTGCGGGCAGCTATGATTCTGCTCACAACCACAGCCGCAACTATTCTCAAAGGCAACCACATTTGGCGCTGAGCAATCGAAGTCAATGACTGCGCATTGCATCGGATCGGTGGAGATATACTCGCGATACCAATCCTGCTCCGGATCACAGGGACATCCCGTCTTGGTACAGTTCGGATGGGCCGTAAGTTCCCCTTCGAGCTCCACCACCTGGCAAATACAGGTATTGCAACCATCGACATCCGGGAAGGACTCACCCTCGCCATATTGCACGCCAGCGTATAGACAGAAGGGCGGGCAGCCAATCTTGGTACAACCAGAGACCTCACCATCCTCGCCACATACGCAGGTATTACAACCATCTGTAGATGGGATCCCGCCCGTACCATATGGATAGATATAGCCGTTGTAATGGCAACCCTCCGGCACACAGCCCATCAGGGTGCAGACGACCTGTCCATCGTCCTGGCACGCACAGCTATTACAGCCGTCCGACGCTGGGAATGTGTCGCCTGCGTTATAGAAGGTGCCCTCATATTCACAATCTCCGGAACACAACATCTCTGTACAGGCAATAGCGCCATCCTCTCCGCAGGTGCAGGTATTACAGCCATCTTCAGCCGGAAAGCTCTCACCCTCCTGGTAGGTCTCGCCATTATGGGAACAGGTGGTGCCGCAGGCCATCTCCGTACAAGCTACCGATCCATCGTCCTCACAGGTGCAGGTATTACAGCCGTCATCGGCCGGGAACGTATCTCCCGGGCTATAGGTCTCCTCGCCGTATTCACAGGTGGTGGGACAGACCTCCTCTGTACAACCGACCGATCCATCGTTCTGACACTGGCAGGTGTTACAGCCATCTTCGGCCGGGAAGGAGTCACCCGCCTCGTAGGTCTCACCACCATACTCACAGGTCGTAAGACAAGCCATTTCGGTGCATTGAATCTGGCCATCATCTGAGCAACCACAGCTATTGCACCCGTCAAGATCCGGAAAGCTATCGCCGGCCTGGTAGGTCTGGCCGCCATATTCACAGGTGGCCACCACATCCGAATTACTACCATCCGGAGACCCGCAGGCGATGGCTCCAACCAGAAGAACAAATACAAATAGTATACGGATCACATTATTACCCATGACTTCCTCCAACGGCTCTATGGTCGCCCTACGGTCATCTTATACCATCGTTCGAAACCAAACGCCCGATTCCAGGACATAGTATCGTGAAATATGCTGCGCTCGCCAAGTGGGGTCGGCGTTTGTACAATGCTCCCCATCCTAGCCTCCCCAGGAGAAAAACATGCCCATTCGCCATCTATCTCTGATTCTCATACTTCTATTTTGCGCTTGTGGTAGCAGTAAGGGAACCGATCCAGCCGATGGCGGTACTCCAGACGTACCGACCGATAATGGTGTCGATATCACCGATGCGGGCAGTTGCAGTTATGGAGGGCAGAATTATGCTGTCGGCGACTCCTTCCCATCCGATGATGGCTGCAATACCTGTTTTTGCCATGAGGGCGGAACCGTTTCCTGTACCCTGATCGATTGTCCGGCCCCCGATGTTATGGATGTGAGCGATAGCCCCGACGGCGACCTTTCGGATGAGGGAACCGACCAGGGCCCGGGGGTAGATGCCGAACCGGATACGGACGCAACGACCGACGCAGGAACGGATTTCGGTCCCCAGCTGGATGTATCGGACCCGAATGGAGACGCCGATGGTGACAACATCCCCAACGGCGAAGACAACTGCCCCTCGGTTTACAATCCCGAGCAGTACGATTGCGACAATAATGATGTGGGCGATGCGTGTGAAGACAACGCTTTCCCCGACACCGACGAAGATGGTCTGGGCGATCCGTGTGACGACGACGACGATAACGACGGCCTGGATGATATCGAGGAGATGCAGTTCGGTGTGGACTGCTCCATAACCGACCCCCATCTGGCCGACACCGACTCGGATGGAGTATCCGATTCCGAGGACGCCTATCCAAACGACCCCTACCCCGCCTTCCTGACCCAGGAGAACACCAACGGAACCATTACGGTCACGCTCTCCAATGGCCAGGGTGAGTTCCTGACCCCCTTCGAGGTAGGAAACGACCTGGGAGCCCTATGTGCGCCTATGGACGGTAACTGCGACGCCTGCAACCCGGGTGAATACTGCTCCATGGGATCCTGCATCCCCGAAGATATAAGCCTGTGCGAGACCGCCTGCGAAACAGGAACGGTCTGTCGACAAAGACGCTACTACGCCATCCTGATCGCCGACTTCAACGCGGATGGTGGGATGGACTTCATCGCCCACAGCTACCCTCCGGAACCAGAACTCGGAACCTGTACCGGTACAGATACCAGTTGTACCTCTAACGAGGACTGCAGCGGTGTAGAGACCTGTGAAGGCTATAAAGCCACCAGTTATCAGGTCTGGTACTTCAAGCGATTGACGGTCTCCGGCAACTTCCCGCAGCAGTATCTTGGTACTGTAGAATACCCCATCAGCGGGATCCTTGGCGATGTAAACAACGATTATCGTTTCGATGTGGTGGCGTTCCGATTCACGAAAGTGAACAACCGGTTGGCCACTTGCACCGGTACCACCTACCTCGGAAATTACATCGACTTCACGACCACATGTGCTGCGGGAACGGCGGCCGAGAATTGCGCCTTCACGATCGTGGATGATTCCCTCGACATCAACGATATTATCGCGAACGAGTGGGGGGCACCTCGGGCGCGAGAGGCTCTTGATCTCAACGACGATGGTTATAATGACATCGTCTTCGGTGTCTACCCAGATGGTGGCAACTCCACCACCGATGTCTATGTAGTTCCCAGCCTCGCAGACGGGACCTTTGGGGTACCGTCCTTATTATTCCAGCACAATGTGAACCAGGACCAGAGTCCAACCAACTCGATCCTTTTTGCCGACTTCGACAACGATGAAGACGGCACAGGCGATGTCTTAATGGGGTTGGATGACGACGGCGACGCCGGCGGCGCCTGGCTATATCTCGGCTCTACGGAAGAACAGACCGATCCGGGAACCAACACCTTCGCGGTCTTCAGCGGTGACTCCACCAAGGCCTTTGATATCAATCCGAACTGCAATACAGGATGCGGTGAATCCGTGGGACATTCGTCCAGCGCCAAGACCTTCGACTTCAACTTCGATGGCAGCATGGATGTGCTCCTGGGCTATAATTACACCGGACCATGGACCGTTCCCTCGAAACTGGTCATATTCTTCGGAGAGGGTGACGGAACGTTCGGACTGGAAACCCAGATCGGACCCAACTGGAGTGGTACCCAGGGTAATAGCTTTCAGGTACCCCAGCGCATCTGCCCTTGGTATCCCTGAGAGATATGCAACGCATTTTCGTCAACGGAATTGAGGGTGCCGGGATCCCGGCCAACGACACGTCCGTCCTCCTCGGGCTGACGGTCTTTGAGACCATCCGGACCTACCAGGGGATCCCCTTCCGACTGGAGCGTCATCTACAACGGCTGACCGGTTCGGCCAAGCAGATGCACATCGAACTGCCCGATCAGAGGGCCATGCATGATGAGATCATCTTCTGTCTGGAGCAGGCACCATCCGACGGCCCCATGCGCGTACGGTACACCGTCAGCGCCGATGGCAATCGAATCGTAGATGTGGCCCCCCTCGACACGTCTCGCATCTGGGAACCAATCTCCGTAGGTCGTCTCGATTGGCAGCCCCCCGAATGGCTACCCGGTGTAGTCAAACATGGTAGTCGAGCGGGTTGGGTTGTGGCGGCGCAGCAACAGAATGTGGTGGAAGTCCTACTGGTGGACTCGAAGGGCTGCATCCTGGAAGCCAACCGCTCCAACGTCCTGGTGGTCAAGGACGGCGTTGTTCGTACGCCGCCTCTGGACACACGCTTCTTAGAAGGTGTGACCCGTGGAGCTCTACTGGAAGCCGCTGCAAGGGAGAACATCCCCTACCAGGAAACACCCCTCCCCTTTGATGAGTCGTACGATGAGTTCTACCTGTCCTCGACCCTGAAAGAGCTGGCGCCCGTTGTCGAGATCTGTGGCCAGCCCGCTCCGGGCGACGGCCCCATCGGCTGCAAACTGCTCGAAGCGTTTCGGGAGCTGGTAAAAGAGGAGACCGGCGGCTAAGGCCGATCTCCTCGTTTCACAAAGAGATCAGCCGCCGGGGTGCACCATAATTACAATCTCGGCCTGATCGTAGCATTCCACCATTTCACTTATCTCCATACAGCTACAATCAACAGTCTCATTGGCTGCACAGCTATCGGGGATGGGGCTACAATTGTTGTAATACTCGGGCTGGCCGGGTCCCGCGATATCATTTATGGAAATGGTACATAAGTGGGTCGTAGGATCACATTCGATCTCTCCACAACGAACCAGATCCGAACCGAGGAGGTGACAACCACCGAACTGGAGGGCGTCATTTCCTCCAGCCTGCAACTCACAGGTGTTCAAGGCCGCCGATCCGTCGCAACCGCAGGCACCAACACCACCGGCCGGACAGATCTCCGGGCGTGGGATACAGGTCCCGAGTTGGCCCCACATGCCGCAATTGTCGAACTCGAAGTCACATACCTGGTTGGCACCGCATTCGGCGCTGGAGGCGCAACCTTCGGGACAGAACATTAATGTGCACGCGATCTGGCCATCTTCATGGCAGCTACAGGTATTACACCCATCACTGGCATCCCAGGAATCGCCAACGTAGTAGGTCTGCCCCTCGTAGTCACAGGTGTCCGGGCAGTCATCACCACTGCAGTCCTTGGCACAGTCTTCTTCGGTGTAGAATACTTCCCAGCCCTCGGGCGATTCACAGGGGGTTGGGTATTCGCAGCAAAGGCCCGTATCGGGGTTCTTCGCATAGACGATCACCGTGTCACAGGCCCCTTCAAAATCGAGCGATGGTGGACACTCGGGACAGGCGATCTCGGTGCAGGCCACCTGACCATCGTCCTGACAGTTGCAGGTATTGCAGCCATCACCAGCCGGGAAGGTTTCACCCGCATTGTAGGTCTCGCCTCCATGCTCACAGGTGGTCGGACAGAAGATCTCGGTGCAGGCCACCTGGCCGTCGTCCTGACAGTTGCAGGTATTGCAGCCATCACCCGCCGGGAAGGTCTCACCCGCATTATAGGTCTCACCCTCGTACTCACAGGTGGTCGGACATTCCTCCTCGGTACAGCCTACTGAGCCGTCGTTTTGACAGCTACAGGTATTGCAGCCATCACCCGCTGGAAAAGAATCACCGGCATTGTAGGTCTTCCCATCGTATTCACAGGTGGTCGGACAGGCCATCAGCGTACAGGCGATCTCGCCACCATCTGTGCAAGAACAGGAGTTACAACCATCGTCTGCAGGAAAGCTATCCCCGACGTTGTACGTGGTCCCGTCCTGTTCACAGGTCACGGGAGGGGTATCTTCTGCGCAACCCCAGAGACCAGAAACCAAAATCGAAACAAACAAAAAACAAATACCAAAACGATTTAAACCAAACATAGATTTTCTCCAATCAGTTCAAGTTGAGACTCCATATCTATGCGATAGACAAACCATATCGCAAATGTCTTCAGAAAATCGGCGGCCGATTACAACTCTGACGACGCCCATTCGCCGACGATTGTCAACGCAACAGGGCCAGTGATACGATTCCAGCCCAATGAACGAAGCCCTACATCGAACGCTGGAATCCACGCCCTTACACTCCAACTGGGTCCTGGCCGGGAACACCGTAGTCGTATTCACGACGGTCCTGGCGGTATTTCTTCTCTGGTTCCTCCTGGAACTTCGGACCGCACGTCGTGATGGAAAGTTGGTGCGATCCATCCATCCCTATCGCCGTATGGTGCCCTTTATAATGCGCCAACGAAATGAATCGGTGGTCTACTTCGACAGCCAGATCCGGGCAGACAAACTCCTAACCTTCGTAGAGCAGGCCGGTTCCGACATCCGATTGACCCATTGCATTGTGGCCGCTCTGGGCATGACCCTGAAGGAAAACCCCAAGATGAATCGCTTCGTGGTGGGTCGCCGCCTATATCAACGGAATGAAAGCTTCGTGACCTTTTCCATGAAGCGCACAAAGCTGGATGCCCAATCGAAGATCGCCGTTGTGAAGTTGGCCATCGGACCGGACGACTGCTTCTCGGACCTGGTTGAAAAAATAAACGAAAGGATTGGGGTGGAGCGAAGCGACGCCAAAACCCATGTGGACCGCGAACTCGATTTCTTCCTGCAATTCCCTCGGCCTATCTTGAATCTGGCGGTTCGTTTTCTCCAGGGCCTCGACTACTACAATCTGCTACCTGCCAGCTTCATTCGCAGCGATGGAATGTATACAAGCGCCTTTGTCGCCAATCTGGGAAGTCTGAATATGGACGCCGGCTATCACCATCTATACGAATGGGGGAACTGTCCCCTCTTTCTTATGGTAGGAGCCGTACGCGAGGAAGCCGTCGTAGAAGATGGAACCGTCGTGGTTCGAAAAATTCTGCCCCTCCGCTGGTCCTTCGACGAACGGATCGATGACGGCCTCACCGCGCGAGATGGCCTACAAACCGTCCAACGCATTCTGGAAGAGCCGGATACCCATCTCTCTAGCTCCACTCCGGTTCGTGAGGACACCCCGGAACATGCCGAGGAAACCGGGGCGATACCGGGCTAGGTATCCGTGCCACGAAAACTTGCGCAATCCACGGTTTTTCCTGACCCTATAGACTACGTGTTTTATTGGAGAAGCCTATGCGCCGTCTGTTTTTAGCTTTTATTTTTGTGTTGTTTTGCGGATCTACCACGTGGGCCAAGCCCAACTTTCCCACTTTCATACCCAATGGAGCCGTGAATGGTTGCACCAACTGTCATTCAGGCAACCCCTCCTCAGGGAATCCCAACCTGGGCCCCTTTGGCCTTACGGTTGCGGCCACGGGAACACCACCGAACTGGGATATTCTCTGCCCCGGTGATTCGGATGGCGACGGAGCCTCCAATGGTCTGGAGTTGGCTGATCCCGACTGCGTCTGGACGAAAGGCGACCCCAATCCCGGATCTTCGGGCGATGTCTCTCTTCCGGGCGATCCCAGCTCCGTTCCACCCGGCTTTGGACCTTCCGATCCGGATACAAGTGGTAACGATGACACCGGTGGTCCCGCCGACGCGGGTGGAACCGAAGATGTTGGCGTGGACGACTTCGGAACCGACGAGGGTGAAGACGATCCCGACGAGGGTGAAGACGATCCCGACGAGGGTGAAGACGACCCCGACGAGGGTGAAGACGACCCCGACGAGGGTGAAGACGACCCCGACGAGGGTGAAGACGATTTCGACACAGGTGAAGAAGAATTCGACGCGGGTGAAGATCAGTTCGACTCGCAAGGAGGGGGGCATATCGACATAGATGAAGAGGAGCTGGTCGATGTGATTTTTCCCACAGATCTGGGACCACCTGTGAACGTAACAACCCCTTCCGATGGAACAAGTGGCGGTGGTTGCCAATCTACAAGCGGACCCGCCGGGTCGGACATGCCCATTCTTTTCGGACTCTGCCTCTTCGCTGGTCTTGCCCTACGACGCCAAGCCCACTCTGAAGTCTAGATCAACCTCGTTGGACCGCGGATGGCTCGTTGGACGCCGTCCATTTCGACTGGGCATCGTAATACGACGCAAAGCACGGACGATTGATATAACGGCCTGCTCCTCGAACACTGCGGAGATCTCCATCGTGGTAGACCACCCTGCCCTGGCTCAGGGTCGTTAGCGGATTGCCGATAACTTCCATCCCTTCGTAGATATTGAAGTCGATGTTCTGGTGATGGGTCTCGGCAGAGATGGTGCGCGACCGGTCCGGATCCCAGACCACCAGATCGGCATCGGCCCCGACCTGAACAGCACCTTTGCGGGGATAGATATTGAAGATCTGCGCACAATTCGTAGAGGTGACACGGACAAATTCGCTTGGAGTCAAACGACCGCTTCGCACACCGTGGTGCCACAATACGCTCATGCGATCTTCAACACCACCGGTCCCATTGGGGATTTTCCGGAAGTCATCTTTCCCCATTTCTTTTTGAGGCGTACAGAAGCAACAGTGATCCGTTGCCGTGGTATCCAACATACCGGACTGTAGCCCACGCCAGAGAGCGTCCTGGTGCTCCTTACTACGGAACGGCGGACTCATGACGTAATGCGCCGCATACCGCCAATCGGGGTTCCGATACACGCTGTCATCAATGATGAGATGTTGTGCCAGTACCTCTGCGTAGACGCGCTGCCCTTCCAATCGCGCCCGGGTTACAGCCTCAAGGGAATCAATACAGGACGTATGCACAACGTATAAGGGCGTACCCAGCACTTCGGCGATACGCAAAGCGCGGTTGGCCGCCTCGCCCTCCACCTCGGGGGGACGTGAGAGCGGATGCCCCTCGGGACCGTGAATGCCCTTTTCATAGATTTCTTTTTGCAGCCGGAATACCAGTTCGCCGTTCTCGGCATGCACCGTACATATGGCACCCAGTTCGCGAGCCCGCGTGAAACTATTCACCAGGATCTCGTCGTCCGCCATGATGGCGCCTTTATACGCCATGAAGTGCTTAAAGCTGTTGACACCGTAGTCGCGGGCCAACGTGCCCATATCTTCAAAGACCGTATCGTCCCACCAGGTGACAGCTACGTGAAACGAATAGTCACCCGCCGCCTTTTCTGCCCATTCACGCCATTGCCGATAGGCATCCATCAGCCTTTGCTGCGGGTTGGGAATGGCGAAATCGATGATCATCGTGGTACCACCACAGAACGCGGCCGATGTACCCGTAAAGAAGTCTTCCGAGGCGACCGTCCCCATAAAGGGAAGTTCCATATGGGTATGCGGATCAATGCCACCTGGCATGACATAGCAGCCACCGGCATCAACCGTTTCAGCGCCAGCTGGCACATCGAGATCTTCTCCGATGGCCTGAATTATTCCATCGGCGCATAGTACGTCCGCACGATACGTATCTTCGCTCGTAACAACGGTTCCCCCGCGAATTATCACCGTCATATTCCTCTCCTATAAAAAACCGACAAATCAGACCGCATCGATACGATCTAGACCTGATTCTCCTACCACGTCGGCCTGCGCTTGAAAAGTTCCATTTGAATAAACCCGGTCACCACCCGTCGAGCGAGTAATGGTTTTTGTTTTTATGTGAGGTTTGTCATGCGTATTTTCTTTGTATGTTCTGTCATATTCGTTCACATTCTGCTGTTATCTCTGTCGAACGCTTCGGCCACTCCGCCCCTATTGCAACAACCGAATACTCCCGTCGTTGTGCCCACCTCTTCCACGGCGAGCCCAACGCCTCAGGTGAAATCGACGGTCGGCGCACGGAAGACGCTTCTTCCACGCAGGGCGACACTGAGCCTCGCTTCCTGGGGCCGGTGGATCCACGCGCAAAAGCCGATCTGGATTTCCCCCCCCCGGGGTCCTGTCGCACAGCGCGCTCCAAAGCAGACTATCCGAGCGCGACGGCCTATCTCCAAACGACGCTGTTCTCTTCGCAACCGCAGCCGACGCTGCAAGTAAATCGAAAAGACCCAACAACTCCCTCTCAATATCCCCAGAGAGACAAGCCGCCCCGGTCAGACCGGGGCGGCTTTTTTGATCGCGGAGGAACGATTCAGTTTGGGTTTTCTGCCAGGAGCAGAACCGCCTGGTCCAGCAGCTCGGCAAACTCAATCCGCAGTGGATCGTTGCCGGTATTCGCGTGGATGAGTGAAACAGCAATATCAAGCTTCTCATTGCTGGCGTAAGGGCTCTCCTTAAGCACTTCCGATATGGCCGCCACAGACGCAGCCCATTGCATATCGCCAGAGGTCTCGCTGAGATCACCGGCAACAGAGGAGATGCTCTTCCAAACCTCATGGGCTGGATCGTCTTCGGTGGCTCCAACATCCTTATAGCGGATCTTCACCCGGCATAGTTCGTCAGACGCGACCTGGGTTTCCCCATCGAAGGGAGGGTTGTCCACGAGATCGGGAGCACCTTCCGGCACCGGAACAAGATCGCCAATTCGTACAATCTCGTACAAGGCGGTTACGGTATGGCCAGCGCCAACCTCACCAGCATCGACCTTGTCATCACGGAACTCTTCGTCCTTGATGGCTCGATTCTCGTAGCCGAGAAGACGATAGGCCAATACCAACTCCGGATTGAACTCCACCTGGATTTTCATGTCCTGAGCGATGAAAAGCATCGTGGACAGCATACGCGTATACACATAATTGATAGCCTGATCCGCGTCTGAAATGACACCGTACACGCCATTACCCGCATTACTGATCTTTTCCATCATGCTGTCGTTGAGATTCCCAGTCCCAAAGCCAAGAACCGTGAAGGTGATTCCGGTCTTGCGCTTCTCCTCGACGAGCTCTACTAGAGCGTCATCGGACGAAGGCCCCACGTTGAAGTCACCATCGGTGCAAAGGAGGATGTGGTTCATTCCGTCGTCGATAAAGGCCGCCTCGGCCTGATTATAGGCAAGGGTGAGACCAGCCGCTCCGGCTGTGGACCCATGTGCGCCGAGGTTATCAATTGCCTGTAGAATGGCCGCCTTGTCGGATACAGGGGTAGCCTCAAGAGCTACACTGGTATTACCCGCATAGGTCACGATCGAAACCGTGTCGGTTTCGTAGAGAACCTCCAGGGTCTCTTTCAAAACCAATTTGACCAGGCCAATCTTAAGCGACGACGACATACTTCCGGAGGTATCCACCAGAAAGACCAGGTTGGTAGGCTTCTTCTCCGCCTCCATGTCCCGGCCACGGATCCCGATCGAGATCAGATCCGTTCCCTCGGTAAAGGGATTGGGGGCTGCATCAAGGGTCAGGGTGAAGGGCCCGTCCAGGTCGGGGATCGGGACCGGATAATCATAGTCAAAGTAGTTCACATACTCTTCCAACCGAACACTGGTTGGAACAGGCAGAACCCCGTTGTTGATATCGCGGCGGAAAATGTCGTAACTCGCCGTATCCACGTCCGCCGCAAATGTGGATAGGGGATCGCCTTCAACCAGAATGAAGGGATTGGTTCCCACATCCTCGTATTTATCCCCCGAATTACTTTCGGGGATTTCAGGCTGTGCCGCATCGGATTCAAACAACGGTTGGCCCGCTACGTTTCTAGATTCCGATGGTGCCCAGTCCATACCCATCGGCACATTACAACCGAACAACGACACAATCAAAAAGACAGATAGACCATACAAATATACAAAACGTCCCATAACAAACTCCTTTCCAGCTATATGGTTATATATGACCTATACGCTAGAAAGTCCGACCACCGATTTCAAAGCACTGCATCGCATTACAACGTTTTATGTATGTCGCCGGCCGCCGAATCACGAACGAGTAGAGACCCAGGCCCTACGCCGTGCAAG
>Ga0310121_10003080_pt1 | contig 15402 bp, 16 predicted proteins | sample CB27_Tmax_986_MG_FD_203504 | JGI IMG/M metagenome (GOLD analysis project Ga0310121, IMG submission 203504) | Marine microbial communities from Western Arctic Ocean, Canada - CB27_Tmax_986 | ecosystem: Environmental > Aquatic > Marine > Oceanic | place: Canada: Western Arctic Ocean | collected...
ATCTTCACAAATGTACCGGAGGCTCAGAACAACGGCAACGCGGCAGCCAATCGAATGAAGGCTTCCGGCGAGAGGCGCTCGGGACGGTCCGATAGTTCGAAGCCGACACTCGCCGCTACGCGTCGTACTTCACCTGCCGGGACGGAGAGGTCCGGGTGGTCGCGCAGGATCTTTCCCAGCTGCTTTCGGCGCCACTGGAACACTGCCCGTACCACGGTGCGGAGGCGCTCTTCATCCGCAACAACGAGCGACTCGGGCTTCAGCGGCTTGATCCGGATCACCGCAGAATCAACCCCTGGTACTGGCCGAAACGCTCCCCTGCCCACACCGAAGAGACGCTCGACCGTTGCCACGCTGCGCACGCCGACGGCGAGCGCACCGTATGCTTTGCTTCCGACCGAAGCCGTGATGCGGTCCGCGACTTCCTGCTGCACCATCAGGACTATTTCACGGGGCCGGGGCCGCTCGAGCAGCCGGAAGATGATCGGCGAAGTGATGTTGAAAGGAATGTTACCGACGACGAGCGCGTCGGACGGGTCACGCACCCGCTCCCAGAACGGCTCCGCGAGAACGTCCCCATGCACGACCAGTACATCGTCGCGGTCCACCACCTCTGCCGTCCACCACGCAGCTAGCTCGTCGTCGAGCTCGATGAGAACGAGCCGGCCTACAGTCCCAATGAGGTGGTGCGTAAGAGCGCCTCGGCCCGGTCCGACCTCGACGACCTCGTCACTCGGCTTGGCCCCCAACGCGGCGACGATCTTCCTTTGCAGGTTCGGGTCGACGAGGAAGTTCTGACCGAGCGAAGGTTTGGCGCGTTGCCGGGACGGTTCACTCATGGCGTGGAACCGTGAAGTCAGACTCTGACGACCAAGACAGTCCGATCGTCACCCCGAAGCTGGGCTCCTCTGGGTTCCTCTGGCGACAGCGCGAAGAGACCGTCCACGATGTCCATCGGCTCCCGGTACCGGTGTTTGATCGCAGTCTCGAGGATCAGCCTCTCCCCGTCGCCTCGTGAGTCGGATGCGAGCATGTCGGAGAGTCCATCGGTGAACAGGAGGAGCACGTCGTGTTCGGGCTTCCAGCCGACCATCGCCTCGTGATACGAGTCGGGACCCGCGAAACCGACGGGCGGGTCGGTGGCTGTAAGCCGCTCCGCGGTCCCGTCGTCCCGGATAGCGAAGGCATGGGGGTGACCGGCGTTGGAGTAGACGAGCGTGCCAGCTTTCGGATCAAGCACGCCATAGAAAAGGGTCAGGAACATCTCGGTGGTCTCAAGTTCACCGGCCAGGGCATCGTCGAGCGAGCGGAGAACTCGAGCGGGGGACGTGGATTCTCGGGCGTAAATGCCCGCGACGCTCAGCGTAAGGGTCATGATCAGCGCTGAAGGGAACCCGTGCAGCGAGACATCGCCGAGCATGACGCCTATGCGCTCTTCCGGCAGCCTGAACAGCTGGTAGAAGTCGCCACCCACCTGCTCAGCGGGATCCACGCGCCCCCCGGCGTCGACCCAGTCGAAGCGATCCGCGGCCGGAAGCAACTTCATCTGCAGGTCGTGGGCGAGCTCCATCTCCTTTGCCATGCGCTCCTTGGAGAGACTCAACTCCACGAGCCTGTGGTTCTCGAGAGCCGCCCCGATCTGCGACGCAATCGCCGCCAGTAGCTTCTGGTGGGCGGTGCTGAAACGGCCCCCGTCCTGGCGCCCGATGAGATTCACAACGCCCACGGTGCGTGACTCACCGGTCGCCGGTGCATACCGGATCGGCACGGACAGGAAAGAGTCGCCTTCACCCCCGGCGTCACGCTCCACCCCCGTGGGCCGGCGGGTCGCGATGATCGGCTGTCCGCCTCGGAAGACCATCGAGGTCACGGCGTCTGGGTCGTCCGCACTAAGCGCTCCACGACGACCGTCGTCGCCCGTCTCGGCACAGAGGTAGAGCTGATCGTCCTCCGCCTCATACACCCACAGCGAACCACGCTTCGCGCCCATGACCTCGCTAACGTCGGAGAGAATCGTTCTTGCGCCGTCGTCGAAATCCAGCGTGGCGCCGAGGGTCTCGCTGATCGAATAGAGGAGGTTGATCTCCTCGAACCGCTCCGAGAGTTCGTACGTGAAGAACTGGATCTCGCGCTCGGTCTCGAGCACACGCTCGAGCGCCGGGGCCAGCGCGGCTGCGATCGCGTCCGCATCGCCGTTCGTCGAAGCAATCTGCAGCTCGAGCGGCGGCCCTTCCTGCACCGCAATCGCCCGGCACGCGTCATTGGTGGTTTCGGTGTCGAACGCGTCGCTCGAGTACACGACCTCGCTGGCAGCGCCCGCCTCCGCGGGTGGTACGATCAGCCGCAGGGAAGCGTCGAATGCCCTCTCGAAGTCAGCGAGCGTCTGGAGGACCGACTCGGGCAACGTCGCGAGGACGAGCCGGTCGGGCACCGTCACGCCTGGGCGCCACCCTCGAGGGCGCTACCCTGCTCGAGCCGAAGAACAAGTGTGACCTGATTCCCCTGATCGTTGTACGACACTTCGTCGAGCATTTGACGCATCAGGAACACGCCCCGGCCACTCGACTTGAGAATATTATCCGGTTCGGTGGGGTCCGGAATCGTGCTCGGATCGAAGCCCCTTCCCTGGTCGGTGATCCGCGCCTCGAGTCGGCCGTTCTCCAACGTCACCTCGACGCGAACGTGCTTGGACGGGTCGTGCGCATTGCCGTAGAGCATCGCATTCGTTAGCGCCTCGGTGAGCCCCACCCGGAAGTTCAGGCGCAGGCGCTTTTGGTGCGTCTCACAGGTGCGGCAACGTCGCATGACGTAGTCGACGGTGTGCTCAATGGAGCGCACGTCCGTCGGGATCTCGAATACGAGTTCGTTGTCCATCTACCCCTGATCTGAAGCCCGAGAGCTCAGGGTACGGGAATCTAGGATCAAAATCCCTCTAGCGCCTCTTCCTTGGTATCGGTGATTCGGAACAGCGTGTCGAGCTTAGTGAGTTCGAAGAGCGTCCGGAGATCCTCATTGAGGCTCGACAACCGAAGCTCACCTCCCTGCTCCCGGATCTTCTTCGAGAGGCTGACCAGGACCCCGAGTCCAGACGAGTCGATGTAGCCCGTGCTCGAGAAATCGATCACGAACTTCCGGTCGCCACCTTCGAGCTGATCCAACACCCGTTGCTTGAGCTCCTGACGGTTCCCGACAATGAGCTGACCCTCGACTTCGACGAGAGTCGCATCACCGTTTCGCGATACCTGAAAACCCATGGTTCACTGCTCCGGAGTTGGATTCAAGCCCGCCCGGCCAGGTCCGAGGACGAGGCAAAGCACAGCGCATCAATAGTAAGAAGGGAACAAATGTTCAGGCAAGGCAAGCATTCGGAACAAAAAGATCGGCAGGCGACGAAACTTCCGTCAGCTATTCGGCTTCCTCCACCATTACCGCAGTGATGCACGCCACGGAAACGATGTCCGCAGGTAACGCACCTCTGGAGAGGTCGGTGTAGGGCTTCGCCAGACCTTGGAGAATCGGCCCCGATACTAGCGCCCCCGCCAAGTGTTGAACGAGCTTGTAGGTGATGTTGGCCGCGCTCAGGTCGGGAAAGACGAGCACGTTCGCCATCCCTCCCAGTACGGAGTCCGGCGCCTTTCGCCGGGCCACGCCGGGCACCAGCGCGGCGTCGACCTGGAGCTCACCGTCGGCCACGACCTCCGGCTACAGCTCCCGAAAGCGCATCAGCGCCTCCCACATCTTGGCCACGGCAGGGCCTTGCGCAGACCCGTCGGTGGAATAGCTGGGGAAGGGCACGCGCCGCGGCGAGGCCGATCTGGGCCAGTCGCTCCGATGTAGGGTCAGAGACCACGCCCGCGTCCGTTAAGGTCAGCACCGACGACCCAAGAGGGTGTGTGCGCTCAAGGACCATGTAGAACGAAGAACTGAGCGTGTCGATATCCCCGCCCGTCCCAATACCACTCAGGCCGGCTCGGACGACATCTTCCGTAGTTCGAACCGATCCCGCCACGGAGCCCCTCGGCCTCGCCGTCACGAACCATGAGCGCCGCCTGCAGCAAGGGGTCGCGCACCGACTCTCGTGCGTCGGACACCGTCATCCCTCGATCCGCATGCAACTCACGAAAGCGCGCGGCAGCGCACTCGACACGATCGGGCGACTCGGGATCGAGAACCATCACCCGCTCCGGATCTATCCCAGCCGCGCAGAGTCCGTCGCGAACCGTCCGCGGAGGTCCGAGAAGGATGGGCTGATAGAGCTCCGAGGCGACCGCATCGTGCAGCGAGTCGTGCACGCGAGGCTCGGTCCACTACGGGAAGACCAACCGGCGCTTGACTGAGCGGGCCCGGCCCCGGATTTCCTGGAGGAATTCTCCGGACGTGCCCCTCACGCCTCGAGCTTCTCCCGCAGGCGGGCGAGCACTGGCGGCGACACGAAGCGCGAGACGTCCCCGCCGAGCGACGTGACTTCGCGCACGAGCGAGGAAGACAGGAACGAGTACTCGACGTCGGGCACGAAGAAGAGCGTTTCGATCTCGGGCCACAGCTCCTGATTCATCTGTGCCATTTGCATTTCGTACTCGAAGTCCGAAATCGCACGCAGGCCTCGAACGACCAAACGCGACCCTAGGTCTCGAGCGAGGTCGACGAGCAGGCCCTCGAAGGCCCGGGCCTCCACACGCCCGTCGGTACTAAAGATCTCGTTGATCACGGCTACGCGCTCTTCCACCGTGAAGAGACTCCGCTTCTGCTGCGTCGCGCGATGCGCGACGGCCACGACGAGCCGGTCGGCCACACGGAGGGTCCGGCGGGCGATATCCTCATGACCCTTAGTCATGGGGTCAAAGGATCCGGGGTAGACTGCGACGATCGGGCGGGAAGAACTCATGCTTCGGCCGTCAGGGTCGTGAGGGCGGTATCACCGTAGCGCCGCGTAGTAGCGGCTCCCGGCAGGCGGAGGGTCTCGTGCGAAGGATGCTCTAACCAAAGTTCGCACGCAAACGGGCGCTTCCGCCACTTGTCCGCAAGCGCTTGAGCGTGGCCGCTCCCGTAAGGAGGATCCGCCACCGCGAACGAGAAGAGCCCCGGGTCGTGGTTCAAGTACCGGAAGACGTCGTCGGCTACGACCGTACAGCTCTTGACAACCCCTAGTTGTTCGATATTCGCTTCGATCACGCGTATCGCTCCCCGGGCCTTCTCGACGAAGGTCACGTGTCCGGCCCCGCGGCTCAGCGCCTCAAGGCCCAACGCACCAGACCCCGAGAAGAGATCGAGCACCTCCAGATCGTCGAAACGGCCACCCATCGCCGCCATCCACGCCTCCCGGACTCGATCCGTGGTGGGCCGAACACCTTTCCCCTTGAGGGGCTTGAGCCGATGGCCACGGAACCGGCCCGCGATGATCCTCATCACGCGCTCCCCGAAGCGCGCAGTGCGATCAGGCGAGCCTGAACCCGTGCAGTACCTCGCCATTCGTTCCTTTCGATGCGACAGACCACGTCGTGCGGCACGGCCATGACAGCCTCGGGAGGGTGTCGTTCAGCAAGACCGAAACCGATGGCGTCGATCCGCCCCGCGCCCTGCCGCAACGTCGCCTTGAGGTGGTTCTTACCGACAACCTTGGCGCGCTGGAGTGCGGCAGCGCTCACGACGAAGATGGGGCCTGGATTCCCGATACCGTGCGGGCCCAGATAGCTCATCCAGTGCACGAGTTGAAGATCGACGTCCTCGAGCTCGAGCACGATGTCGGTGCGCAGCCGCGGCCGCAAATCCGCGGGATTCAGCCGTGAGCCAGCTTCGGTATTGAACGCCTCACGCAGCGCCGCTACGGAGTCTCGAGTGACGTCCATGCCGGCGGCTTGCTTGTGCCCCCCGAAGCGCAGCATGTGGACCGAGCAAGCCTGTAGCGCCTCGTAGAGATGGAACCCTGGAATGGACCGCGCACTGCCTCTACCCCGCTCCCCGTCGAGCGCAATCATGACGACGGGTCTATGGATGCGCTCCACGACACGGGACGCGACAATCCCGATCACTCCCGGATGCCAACCCTTGCCAGCGAGAACGACGCCGAAGTCGGAGCCCGGGTCGTATTCCCGCTCCAGCATTGCGAGGGCTTCGGCCAGCGTGCGCTTGTCCTCGTCTCGCCGGTCCCGGTTCGTCGTATCGAGCTGCTCAGCGAGCTGTCGCGCCTCCGCCTCATCGTCTGTGAGAAGCAGCCGAAGCGCATCCGCAGACTCCCCGATGCGGCCCGCAGCGTTGATTCGGGGTGCCACCACAAACCCCAACCTGTCCGCCGTGACCTCCGCGACAGGCACGCCTGCGACCTTCAACAGTGCAGCGAGGCCACGTATTCGCGTTCGCGCAAAGCGTCTCAGACCATGGTGAACGAGCACTCGGTTTTCGCCAATGAGCGGAACGAGGTCCGCGACCGTCGCAAGAGCAACCAGATCCAGGTAGGTGACGAGCGCCTCCGAATCGGCATCGAGCCCGTCGGCGACCAGCTCACACAGCTTGTAGGCGACTCCGGTGCCGCACAGTCCCTTGTCCGGGTACTCGCAGTCGGGACGCTGAGGATTAACCACCGCCACGGCGTCGGGAAGTGACCCGGGAACCGCGTGGTGGTCAGTGATGACGACGTCGATGCCTTCGCGACCCGCGCTCGACACCGTCTCGTGAGCGACCGTGCCGCAATCCGCAGTCACGATGAGCGTAGCGCCGGCGGCCCGGGCCGCGGCCAGACCGGCGGCACCGAAGTCGTAGCCGTCTCGCAGCCGGTGTGGCACGAACGGGACGATGTGCCCGCCAAGGGTTCGCAGCCACCGCGTGAGTAGGGCGGTCGCGCAGATCCCGTCGACGTCGTAGTCCCCGTGCACGAGAATCCTGTCACCCGCACGCACAGCGGCCGCGATGCGCTCGGCGGCCGCGTGACCATCCGCCAATCGAGCGGCGTCCCGTAGATGCTCCAGACGAGGGCGCAGGAAGTCTTTGGCCTGGTCGGGCGCCGTCACTCCACGCGTGACCAGCACCGAGCATACGGCGGCGGGAAGCCTGAGCGACTCGACGAGTCTGCGGACCGCCCCCGGGTCAGGCGTGGGGGGGATAATCCAGGTGGGATCGGGGGAACGGAGTTTGCTCGCGAAACCGTCCGGCCCGGCCTTCGTCACTCGTCGCCCGTGTCCTCGTCGTTGGTCTCTTCCGGAGCGGCTGTATCATCGGCGTTGGCATCGTACGCTTCGTCGGTCGCAGCGGCCTCCGCGGCGACCTTGGCTACCTCAACCCTCGCCGCCTCCTCGGCGGCAGCAGCGGCGACGGCTTCTGGATCCGGAGCCGCCAGGATCACTCCGCAACCCTCGCAGCGGATGAGCACGTCCCCGTGGAGTACCTCGTTTCGAACCTGGAGTGGCACGAGCACGAAGCAGTGTCCGCAAGCACCATCCTGCGTGAGGTCGGCGACGGCGATCGACCGGCCACCGCGACGGATACCGTCGTACAGCCGGAGCTCCGACGCATCCATGCTGCCGACGAATCTTTCCCGCTCCGACTCGAAGGACGCTAGGCCCTTCTGTGCGTCCGCTCGCTCCGCGATCAACTCGGCCATCTTGGGCTCGACAACATCCCTCTCCTGGGCCAGCGTCTCGTCCACCTCTCCTAGACGTTCCTCCGTCTTGCGGATCTGATCGATCAGCGTGTACGCCTCCTGTTCGTCCACCTGCAGCGCACGCTTGACCATCTCGAGCTCGGCGCTGACGGCAGCTTCCTCGCGCAGATTTCGAACGGATCCGAGGCGTTCGTCTAGCCGTTTCTCCCGCGCGCGCTTCTCGTCCACGCTAGCCACGAGACGGCGCTCTTCGAGCTTCATCTCCTTGAGACGCGTACGGGTCTTTTCGGCCTCGCTCTCCAGGACTAGCGCCGACTCCTCTGCTTCGACGAAGCGGGGGTCAAAGTCACTGATCCGCTGTTGCGCTTCCAGGATCCTGAGATCGAGGTGTTGGAGCTCCTTCAAGGCGGTGTGGCGCTGCTCCGTCATGTGCTCGGCTCGTTCAAATTGTGTCACCCCGCAGCTTGCGTGCAGTAGTGGTCCAATCGTCGGGGCTGATTTCCCGCCGTTCGCGAGAAAGCCGCTCCTTCTCCTCAATGAGGCTTCGCTTCTCCCCATCGCCAGCCGCCGCCGCGATCCGCAGATCGAGGTCCTGGCTACGACGATCGAGCGTCGCTACGTGGATGCGGGCGACAGACTCTTCGAAAACCCGCCCCGCATGCGCCAGCTCTTCGGGATCGGACAGGATCTCTTGCAGCCGTTGGGCGGCCAGGGGATCCATTGATACCTGTGGAGCACGTAGCCCCGGATCGTCGAGAAGCGCTTGAAAGATGGCGCGGTAGGTGGAATCCACAAAGTCCTCGGCTCCCACGCGCTCCCCAGCCCGTTCGACGAAATCGGGGTTCTTGGTCATGAGCAGGAGCAGTTTACGCTCAGCGCCGAGCTTCGGGACCCTGTGCGCCGCGACGCGAGGCACGCTCGGGGGTGCGTCGACGCGTGCCGGCCCCGATCCACTCCTAGCTCGTTCCATCTCCGCTTCGAGTGTCTCGCGGCGCACTCCGGTGCGCTCGGCGACCTTGGCCACGTAGATGTCGTGCAGCGCCGGATCGGAGGCTGCGCGGATCGTTGGCAACAGACGGTCCACCGCAGACCGGATACGCTCGATCGACGAGAAGTAGTCCTTTCGGTCCAGAATCTGCAGCTTACGGTCCAGCACATCGACTGCCTGATCCAGATACTGCTCAAGCCCCTCGGGCCCTTCGGAGCGCACGAGCGTGTCCGGATCCTCACCCGCCGGCAGAGTGACCACCGCCGGATGCAGCGCCGCCTCGAGCAAAGTGTCTCCCGCCGTGAACGTCGCCTTGAGGCCAGCGGCGTCCGAGTCGAAGAGGAGGAGCACCCGCGTGGTGTAGCGGGAAAGGAGCTTCGCTTGCTCAGGCGTCAACGCGGTGCCCAGCGGCGCCACCACGTTTTCGAAGCCGTGAGCCGCGAGTGAGACGACGTCCATGTACCCCTCGACCACGAGCGCCGCCTCCTCCCGCCGGATTGAATGCCGCGCCCAGGACAGGCCATAAAGATTGCTGCCCTTGTGGTAGATCGGGGTCTCGGGCGAGTTGAGATACTTGGGGGCGCCCTTGCCGTGACCCTCGAGCACGCGGCCACCAAACGCGATCACGCGTCCCGAGAGACCTTCTATCGTGAACATGATGCGCCCTCGAAAGCGGTCGTACGGCTCTTGAGACCGCTCGCTTCTCCCCAGCAGACCAACCTCGATCATCAGCTCCTCTTCAAGCCCGTGTTTCGCAGCCGCATCCCGCAGCCCGCGCCACTCGTCGGGAGCGAAGCCGAGCCCATAGCGCTCCGCAACGTCTGCGCCGATGCCTCGATCCTCCAAATACTCACGCGCGGCGGTGCCAACGCTCGGATCCTCGAGCTGACGTCGAAACCAGTCCCGCGCGAATCCGTTGATCTCATACAGCGGCCGGTTAGGATCCTCTTCCTCCTGGCTCCGCTTCACCTCGCGGACCTGGACACCGGCACGCCCCGCCACGTGCTTCACCGCCTCTACGAAGTCCAAGCCCTGGCGCTCCATGACGAACGAGAAGACGTCGCCCGATTTCCCGCATCCGAAGCATTTGTAGAAGCCCTTGGCCGGGACGACGTAGAAGCTCGGCGTACGTTCCTGGTGGAAGGGGCAGTTCGCCTTGTACTCACGACCGGCTTTCTTGAGCTGAACGAACTCGCTAATGACATCGACGATGTCGGCCGCGGCGCGGACCTCCTCAACCATGTCATCCGGGATCACAAAGCACCTCCGAAGCTCGCGACCGTTACTCCGGACCCGCCCTCACGTGGGTCTCCCATCCGATGGACCTCGACCCTGGCGTCATCGTCGAGCATCTCGGTTACACGCTTTCGGAGTGCACCAGTCCCCTTGCCATGGATGATGCGGAGTTCTGCTAGGTCCTCGAGAATCGCATCGTCCAGCGCGCGCGACAATTCGATCTCCATTTCGTCTACGCGCAGGCCTCGCAGATCTACTTCCAACCGCGCTTGGCCTCGACTGGGCGCGCTCCATCCTCCCGCGCGGACCTCCGGCTGTGGAGGAGCGTCGACCACCTCCAGTTCGGACACGGGAACCTCAAGTCGAACCGTCCCAGCCTCCACCACCGCGCGCCCGGAACGCAACTCGATCACCGCACCCAGTGCTCCGGTCGCCTGGATCCGCACTCGGTCGCCCACCTCGATGTCGACGGGGCTACCCGAACCTCGGGCCTCCGAACGGGTCTTCCGGTATCGGTCTGCTGCCTGCTCTACACGCCGACGAGCCTGACGCGTGCTTTCCTCGAGGTCAGCGCCCTGCTCGAACGAAGTCCGCAACTCCAAAATCGCGGCCTCAACCTCGGCGCGCGCCTCTAAAAGCAGTATACGCGCTCCTTTCTGTGCACGGTCGTCCGCATCGCGCTCGAAGTTCCGAAGCATGCGCTCCCTTCCCTCCATGCCCTTCTTCAGCCGGGCACTCTGAGCGTGCTTCAGATCGAGCTGGTGCACGAGCTTCTCCGCTTCCCGCTCGAGGTGTTCGAGGTGTGCGAGGGTTTCCTCCATCCGTGCCCCATCGTCCTCGCGGTACGTCTCGGCCCGATCGAGAACCTCGGCCGGGAATCCGAGTCGGCGTGCGATCGTAAGACCGTAGCTGCGACCCGGTCGCCCTTTGAGGAAACGGTAGGTGGGCGCCATTTGGTCAGCATCGAACTGCAAGGACGCGTTGACGATTCCGCTGCCGTCGCCGTCGAGGCGCTTGAGCTCTCCAAGGTGCGAGGAGACGATGGTCGTCGCCTTCCTCACGACCAGCTCTTCGAGTACCGCGCGAGCGAGAGCCGCTCCCTCCGCCGGATCCGTGCCGGTCCCCATCTCGTCGATCAGCACCAGCGACCGCGGTCCAGCTCCCGTCACGATGGCCGACAGGTTGGCGAGGTGCGCCGAGAAGGTGGAGAGCGACTGCACGATCGACTGCTCATCACCGATGTCCGCGAAAAACGAGTCGAAGACGCGTAGGCGCGTCCCCCGCCCCACCGGTGGCACCACGCCGCTTTGTGCTAGCGTACAAATCAGCCCCGTCGCCTTGAGGAAGACGCTCTTGCCCCCGGTGTTGGGACCCGATACCACGACCGCTCGCTCCCCCTCATTGAGCTCGAGCTCGAACGGTACCACCGACATCGGGTCATTCTCCAGCAGCAGCGGATGGCGACCGTCACGAATGTGGAGCGTGGGGTTTTCACTATCGGCGACTTCCGGGACCGCGGCCCTCCACGACAGCGCGGTGCGAGCACGAGCATGGATACTGTCGAAATCGACCAGCGCGTCGAGCACCCCGCGTAACGTGTCACGCTCCTGAGTGATCTCCGCGGTGAGCTCTCCGAGGATGCTCCGGATCTCTCTTCGTTCTTCGCGTTCCACTTCGCGCACTTCGTTCATGAGAGCGATCGCCGTGGGTGGCTCCACAAACAACGTGGCACCCGACTGAGACTCGTCGTGCACGATGCCCCCGACTTCACCCTTTCCCTCCCGGCGTACCGGGATGACGTACCGCCCGTCTCGGATCGTCACCGAGCCGTCCGCCACGACGAATCGCTCGGGGAGCGTGGTCACGAACGCCTCGAGCCTCTTCACGATCCTGGCGTGCGCACCTCGCAACTTACTCCGAATCTTTTGGAGCTTCCGCGATGCCCCGTCGAGCACTCGGCCCTCCCCGTCGACACACCGGCCGATCGTGTCCTCGATTTCCCTTCGTGACAGCAGTAGCTGGGCGACGGTCAGCAGCTCGGGATAGCGGCCGTCACGCGCCTCGAACTCCGCCGAGAGACGGCGAGAGGAGTTGAGTAGAACCGCCGCGCTGTGCAACTGCATCGGCTCGAGCAACACGCCTTCCGCAGAGAGTTGTTCCAGCGTGTTCGTCAGATCGGGTACCGGAAACATGCCCCAGTCCGGATCCTCCTCGACGAAGCGCATCGCCGCACCGACTCGCCCAAGCTCTCGGGAAATTGTTGCCGGGTCGGTCTCTGGGCGTGAAGCGAGTATGCGATCGCGGGCGAGGTCACTGGCCGCCCGCGCCGCCACGCACTCGAGCACCCGACCAAACTCGAGAACCTCGAGCGCATGCTCGCTCACGCGGGGATCGCCCGCTTTACGATCACCCTCCTAGCTCCTCCCGTTAGGATCCGGTTCGCCGCCTTGCCGTCGAAACGGCTCCGGATCTGAGGCGTGATGCGTACCATAAGAGGGCCCATCTCATCGGCGCCGTCGGCGATCGCCTGCTTTACGAGCGCTCGCACTTCCTCTTCTGAGAGCCCCTCAGGTAGGCATACAGCCAAGACCTCCGACTGTGACTCCTCGTTCGTCGCGAGCTCCTCCCGGCCTGCGGCCCGCATTTGGTCAGCGGTATCCTTACGCTGCTTGATCCTCTTCGAGATGACCTGCACCACGCCGTCGTCATCGAGCTCGCCGCGTTGATCTATCTCTTTGTTGCGCACTTCCGAGAGCACAGTCGACAGGACGAGCGTGCGCAACTTGTCGCGCTCTTTTCTGGCCGCCGTGAGGTCCGCCCGCAGCCGGATCTTGAGGTCGCTGGACACGAGTAGTCCGCCTCTTTGTTCGGGTGGGACGTGCGCCGGGCAGAAGCTACGCCTTAGCGGGCCGTGGCAGAAGTACAACACGCCTAGACTCAACCCGGAGGCCACGTCAGAGCGCGCCCACCCAACAGGTGCAGATGCACGTGGTCCACCGTCTGACCCCCGTCGCCACCGGTGTTCATCACGGTGCGATATCCGCCTTCAGCAACGTCCTCCGTCCGAGCGAGATCCCGCGCCACGAGCATCATTTCACCCAGCACGTCCTGATGGCCGTCCAGCGCCACCTCGAGCGATGTGATGTGTTCAGTGGGGATGATGAGAATGTGGACCGGTGCCTGGGGGCTGATGTCGCGAAAAGCGAGGAGATCCTCGGTACGGTGCACCACGTCGGCGGGGGTCTCGCCTGCGACGATCTCGCAGAACAGGCAGTCGGGGTTGTTCATGAGTATGCTCCGAAGACGGCGAGTCGGGCGTGCTGGGTTCCCTCCCACGGATCTAGTGCGTGGGAGGGACCACGCGCAACGCGAAAAACACACGCGGCCCGGCGACGTCCCAACACACGGCCGGCCGAACCATGGAGATGCCCCTTCTCGAGTAAGAGCTTGCACCTCCCCCCCGTCAAGCTCACCAAGGAGGAGCCATGAATCCAATCATCGAGTGTGCCGAGCGTATTCTGCTCGAACACCCGCACCCCGCCCTCCGCCTCACCGAGCTGCACGAGCTCCTCACCCAGTGCTTCGACCGCAGCCTCGAGCAATCGCGGCTACGCGGGATGCTCGAGGAACACCAAAAAGTCTTCCGAGTGCTCGATCCGTGGCGCGGCCCATGGAGGAGTCCGGAGCAGCCACGGACGGCTCTGCACGTGGCCGACCCGTGGGTCGTCATCGTGACACATCCCGATGGAGCCGACCCCTCGCAGAGACCAACGGCTCTGAAGCTGAGAGATAGCGTTCGTTGGCTGGCGCACGACATCGACGCGCGCTCCGCCTACGAGGTCAATCGATGGTACGCCATCGTTCTAGCCGAACGGCGAGCGCGCAGCGTCATCGAGCGAAAGGCGGCTTGAGCTCTAGCACAGGCTGCCAGGAAGCAGGTCATCCGGTGGCATCTAAGAGGAGCGAACGCCATTCACCATCTCGGTCGATCGTTCGGCACGTGAACCCGAGCTGTTCCGTCTCGTCACGCAGCTCATCGCACTCGTGATCGAGGACTCCTGAGAGAAGGAGCCATCCGCCAGGTCGCACGGCGGCCCGAACGCCGACGATCAGCGTCCGTAAGAGGCCGGCCTCGAGGTTCGCCACGAGGCCGTCAACCGGACCCCACGCCTCGAGCTTCTCGACATCGTCCCACTCGATGAGCACGGTCACCCGATCCGTCACACCGTTGTCGTGCACGTTCTCGTACAAGGCCTCAGCCGAGAGCTCGTCGGACTCCACAGCGGTTACGTGAGCCGCGCCGAGACGTACCGCCGCCACCGACAGTATGCCTGACCCGGCTCCGACGTCGAGCAGTCGATCGCCCGGTGATACGGCACGGTCGAGCAGCCTGAGGCACCCACGGGTCGTGCCATGGTCTGCGGTGCCAAACGCCATCCCCGGATTCAGGACGATGACCAGGTCCTGCGGTCCAGCCCTGAAGTCGGTCCAGGACGGACGCACCACGAGGCGGTCGGTGATTCGGCGGGGGGCGAGCCCCCGCTTCCACCTCTCGGCCCAATCCTCGTGAGCCTGCCACCGAGTCCTCAGCTCCAGGTCCACTAGTACGGTCATCGCCACGAGTGCGTCCCGGACGTCCGCGACGAACGCTTCCGGGTCATCAGGTTCGCGTACGTGCGTCACGCACCACCCGTCCTGTTATACCGCAGCGCTCCCCCCCACATCGACGAGCCCTTCCGCGAGGAGCGGGATGGACTCCTCCACGGAAGGGCAGCGTACGCTCAAATTCCAGCCAGCGTAGGCTCGCTTCACTCATCCGCCAGAGAACGCCTCCTTCACCCGTGACCAGAACCCCTTGTGGGCGCGCCGGCGAATATGCTCTGGCGCGGGCGACTCGAGCTCACGGAGGCGACGCATCGCATCCTCCTGCTCATTCGTGAGCTCGTCAGGAGTCCACAGCAACACCCTGAGCAGTTGATCCCCACGGTAGTGACCATTGAGTTCAGGGAGACCGAGTCCCTGCAACCTCAGAAGGTCACCGCTCTGAATCCCCGCCGGCACCGTCACTCGCGCGCTGCCCTCGATCGTAGGCACTTCGATCTCGTCGCCGAGCGCGGCCTGCCCGAAGGTGATCGGTAGTTCGTGAATCAAGTCGGAACCGTCCCGAACGAAGCGCGGATCGTCTTCCACCTCAAGCAGGACCACGACGTCTCCTCGAGGACCACCCCGCGGGCCGACGCTTCCTCGCCCGCGAAGCGTGAGGAAGTTCTCCGACGTGACGCCGGCAGGGACCTCCACCTCGATCTTTGTTTCTCGCCGAGCCCTCCCCTCGCCACGACACGTGTCGCAGTGTTCCTCGATCACGCGCCCTTCGCCCTGGCAGGTCCGGCACGGCTGTGCGCTCACGAACTGTCCGAACTCCGAACGTTGGATGTGCCGCTCTTCACCGGCGCCACCACATATGCTGCACACAGTTGGTACCGTGCCCGCCCGCGCCCCCGAACCCATACAGCTTCCGCACTCGTCGAGCATCGCGACCCGCAAGGTCTTGGTGACGCCGTGGGCCACTTCGGGAAGCGTGAGC
>Ga0310121_10003081_pt1 | contig 15396 bp, 20 predicted proteins | sample CB27_Tmax_986_MG_FD_203504 | JGI IMG/M metagenome (GOLD analysis project Ga0310121, IMG submission 203504) | Marine microbial communities from Western Arctic Ocean, Canada - CB27_Tmax_986 | ecosystem: Environmental > Aquatic > Marine > Oceanic | place: Canada: Western Arctic Ocean | collected...
TCGAGAGAATTGGACGTCTTTACGTGCTGACTATGTACGATCGGCGGAACAATCTGGCGCGTGATGTGGTACGCGATGTGAGGGAGCATTTTGGCCGAGAGGTCGCAAGAACGGTGATACCTAGGACGGTGAAGGTGGCGGAGGCGCCTGGATTTGGCCGGACGGTGCTGGAACATGACCCGCAGGGAGCGGCTAGCTTGGCGTACCGCGTGTTGGCGGGAGAAGTGGTGAACGGTGCCGAGGCGTAGTACAGGGTTGGGGAGGGGGATCGACGCGCTGCTGCCGCGGGGCGTGCAGCAGGTGTTGGAATTGCCGAGGGAGGTGATCCGGCCCAACCGCCTCCAACCGAGAGATCGAGCGGACGAGGGTGGATTGAGGGAACTGGCGGATTCGATTCGGCTCCATGGAATATTGCAGCCGGTGGTGGTGGCGGAGCGTGATGAGGACGGGATGTATGAGCTCATTGCGGGGGAACGACGCTGGAGAGCGGCCGGAATGGCCGGATTGACGGTGATACCGGGTCTGATGAGGTCGGTAGGGGAGCAGGAGCGGTTACAGCTGGCGTTGGTAGAAAACTTACAGAGAGTGAACCTGTCGCCGGTGGAGAGGGCGCGGGCTTTTCGGCGGTTGCAGGCGGAATTTGACTTAACGCAGGAAGGTATAGCGGAAACGGTAGGTAAGAGCCGGTCGGCGGTGGCGAATACGATGAGGTTGTTGGATCTTTCGGAGGATGCTCTGCAGGCGCTTTCCGAGGGGCGAATAACTGAAGGTCATGCGCGGGCGATTTTGGGGACGCGCGATCCGCTGGGAAGGGCGGAGCTGCTGGAAGGAATCCTGAGGGAAGGGATGAGTGTGAGGGGGGTCGAGCGGGCGGTGAGGCGGAGGAATGATCGGGTGTCGCGCCAGTCAGGTAACGATGTTGAGAATCGCTGGCTGGAGACTGCTTTTAGGGACTCGTTGGAGACGAAAGTCGAGGTCCAACGAAAGGGGACGGGGGGAAGGATAGTAATTCATTTTTATGACGACGAGGATTTGAAGGTACTGTTCGAGCGAATTACGGGTGGTGGGGATGTTCCACGTGAAACAGCGAGCGACGGTCTGGGTCGGACGGGGGTACGTGGTGCATGAGTGCGGTGGCCCAAGGGGGGTGGGATCGCGAGGCTGTGACAGCCGGCCCGAATTGAGGTCGTATGGCTAATCGACGCAGGAAGCGGGATACGCGTCGGTCCCGGCGCGACCGAAAGGGAGAACCGGCGAAACGAAAGGTGCCGATACTGCCTTCTCCTAGGAAGGCGAATATAACGCGCGGAACCACCCCCCGGTTGCCGGAACCTTCTGGAGGCGTTCTGAGGGAAGACTCGGAACATCAGCAGGATGGGATGTCAGCGGAGCCGCCGGGAATGGCTCTGGGAGACCTGCGCTATGTCAGAAAGGATCTCGTTCGGATTCTGTCGCTGGCCGGGGTGATGCTGCTAGTACTTGTCGTGACCGCCGTGGCCTTGGGCTGACGGGACGAGGATGGGGATGTCCGGACGCGGTTCCCCCGCCCCCCCCGCTACTGTCAGCGAGCGATTCTTGAAGCCGCGGCAGTCCGGGGAATTGAGAGAGCTAGTTTGGAAGGCAGCTGGCGGGAGTCTCCAGGGCAGCTCCGGACAGGGTGGCGTCGGCGACCTCGGCCCGAATCGCCTCTTGACCGGGCCTGATGAGGTAGGAGCCGTCGGAACCGGTAATGGTGGTGCCGGAGACGCCATCGTTGAGAATCACCTCGCGGGTGATGTCACCCATGGAAAGGGTGGATGCGAGCTGTAAGAGGCTGACGAGATCGCCGTCGGCGACGTTGGACTCGACGGCACCGCCCAAATCCATGAGTAAGGAGGGAATGTCGATGAGGGAAGCGGGACGCAGAAGGCTGGAGATAAGACTGGTGACGATCTGCTGCTGGCGGCAGATTCTGGCGAAATCACCGGATGTGTCGTACCGGCGAGAGCGTGCGTACATGAGGGCCTCGCGGCCGTCGAGATGATTCTCGCCCTGTGACAGCCGAAGGATTCCGCCGGATCCATCGGGGTTGGGGACAATATCGTCGAAATCGCGATTAGCATTGATATTGACGCTGTCGAGACGGTCGATGATTCGGGAAAAGCCGTCGAAATTAACCACTGCGTAGTAGGCGATGGGTTGGCCGGTGAGTTCTGTCATGACCTCCAGCATGGTATCGGCGCCGTAGCGGGAGTAGATACCGTTGAGACGGTCGGAGGAGCGATTGCAGTCGGCGACGCAGAGATCGCGGGGAAACGAAATGAGGGCAGCAGACCGGGACTCAAGATCGGCGCTGAGCAGCATGATCACGTCCGTATTTCCGACGAAGCGGTCCACGACGTCCACCCCTAGGATCAGGACATTGAGTCGCTCAGAGGTGTCGATAGTGACCGGGGCGGCCTGGCCGGCAAGCAATATGGTGGTCGAGTGATCGCGCAATTGAGTGGAGAGCGGGCCAGGCTCGGCCGGAACAGGCAGGCGTTGAGGGGACGGCAGAGCGGGAGCGTCCAGGATCTGCGGACCAGTCTCGTACCCGGGATCGGTAGGGCCCCCGTCAGAAGCAAGCGAAGCTTGATGACGGTTCATCAACTCGGCGAAGCCGGCCGGATCTGGCGTGACCGCCGGAACGCGGAGGGAGACGACTGCAAAGATGAGGGAGCCGATGAAGGCGGCGACCGCGACTCCGCAAAGTACAGCGAGGGTAATGACCAACGGCCTGACCCAAGAGGGCGTGGATAATCTAAAGAGGGTGGAAGCTTTGAAGGGCATTGAAAGAGTGGGCCGGAGGACGCTGGCTCAAACGGGTGCTGTTCTATTTTCGTCACTCGGCGTCCGCCACATGAGATGGGAAGCGGATGTGTCCTATCCTCTCTGCTGTGGTATCGATCGCACAGGCCACTTCGTTACGTTGAGTTGAGCGGTTGGGTCACCGCGGTCGAATTTAGACGGGGTCGTTGAACGGACTATGTAACTTTCTGGCGATCGTTGCGGCAAGAATGATGGGCGGCCTGCCGTCGAACGAACCGGAGAGAGCGGGCGGATCACGATGCGATCCTCCGATCCGTCACCATGAACCTGGAGAAAAAAGGTCCGCCGGCGCCCAAATCGTCGGGGTATCGACTGGACCGCGAGGGCACCTAGTTGAAATTTCCTGAAGTCGGGCGCGGAAGCCAGGGTGACGGTGTGTCCGCTGACGTGACCGGGACGGTGGAGGCGGCAGAACGGGACCTGTTGCAGTTGATTCGGGGCGAGTCCGCACCAGTGCTGGCGTACGCGCGGGCAGAGGTGGTGTCGCGCGGCGAGGAGAGGCTGCGGCGGATACGGAATTTGCTTGAGGAAGCTGGCCGGCCCGAGCGAAGTTATCCGGTTATTCACATTGCAGGGACATCGGGGAAGGGGTCAGTGGCGGCCTACGTGGACGCTATTTGCAAGGCGGCTGAGATCGGAGCCGGCCTGCACATGACGCCGTACCTGCAAACGCCACTCGAAAAATTGGTGTACCGCGGCCGGATGGCGACACCGCTGGAATTTCGGGAGCTGGTCGGTTGGATACGGGACTTACAAAACCGGCTGCGGTCAAAGGATCAGGGGTATGAAGCTCGTTACGGGAGCAGCTGGGTAACGCTGACGATGGAGTACTTTCGGCGGAAAAATGTGGACGTAGCAATTCTTGAAGCAGGGGCAGGTGGCAGGTTTGACTTGACGAACGCGGTGGCCCCGTTGATAACGGCGGTGACGTCGGTGGGGATGGACCATGTGAACACGCTGGGGCCGACAATCCGGGACATCGCCTGGCACAAGGCGGGAATTTTTAAGGAGGGGGCGCCGGCGCTGACGCTTGAAACGAATGAGGAGGCCCAGGCCGTGCTGCGTGCCGAGGCGAAGAGAGTGGGGGCGCGGTTCCGGATATTACGGATGGGGGCCGATTTCGTGGTCGAGCCGGGTCGCGGGGTCACATTTCACGGCAGAAACCTCCGGGTTGAAGCGGCACGTCCGCGGATGCCCGGACGGCATCAGCTGGAGAATGCGGCGGTGGCGATGGCGATCGCCGACGAAATGGCCGAGGCTGGCTTTTCGATCTCGTCGGATGACGTTGGCCGGGGAATCAGAAATGGCACGCTGCCGGGCCGACTCGAACTCGTGAGCGAGCGACCGGATGTCTATCTGGATGGAGCCCACAACGAGGACAAGGCGGTGGCGCTGGCCCGGAGCCTCGGAGCGTTGCTCGGGGACAGGCGACTGACGCTGGTGTTGGGGGTGCTGGGCTACAAATCGGTGGAGGCGGTGACGGCCCCGCTGGCGTCGCTGGCCTCGAAAATCGTAGTGACGGAGCCGCAGGTATACATGAAGCGGGCGTATCCGGCAGAGAATTTGCGAAAGATGGCGAGCAGGTATTGCGAGAACGTCGTTTGTGAACCAAATACTGGACAGGCTATGTCGACGGCGCTGGCCGACGCGAACCCGGAGGAGGTTATCTGCGTGGCCGGTTCGATGTACCTGGTGGGTAATGTGCGGTCGCGATGGTATCCGGTGGAGCGGGTCAACGCCGAAGGGAATTCGTGGCCCGAACAGGCTGGAAATTGATCGCTGACGGAGATTGCCGAAAGTAAAGTGGGGGTGATGGCAGTGATGGAGAGCATCGGAAAATGGATTGTTAGAAAGCGATAACAAGGGACGTAAACGCCGGGCCACCTAGGCTCGGATCGACCGAACAAGAGTTACCGGGTGGTCCGCTTGATTACGGGTGGGACGAAGATTTCGCTACAATCGCCGTGCTTTTGCAAATTTGGAGATGGTGATGGGATTTTCTGACGCGGTAAAAGTGATGCGCGAGCAGCGGCGATTAACCAAGGCCGAGCTTGCCCAACGAAGCAGTCTGGCGCCGTCGTATCTGTCGCGGTTGGAGTCTGGCGACTATAAGAGTCCGTCGATCGAGACGCTGGTGTCAATCTCGCGGGGGCTGGAGATGGATCCGAGGGATTTGCTGGTGCTGGCGGGATATGTTCCTGAGGACTACGCAGCGACAGCCCGCGGGCTTGCCGAGGAGCAGGTGGTTCGGTTGACGCAGGAGGCGATCCGGAGGATATCGGAGGTGGCCCGCGAATCGCTGAATGTGTCGGCGGAGACTGACTCGATATCCAGGTCGGGAGGGTTTGACCCTGAGTCGCTGGCTGAGAAGTTGAAGCAGCGGCGTCAGTTGGTGGGGTTGACCATCAATCAGGCGGCCCGACGAGCGAGGGTGCCGCTGCGGCAGATCGCGGATCTGGAGGAAGGTTCGCTGGAATACGAGCCGCCCGAGCTGCGTCACATACTGGGCGCGGGCTATGGGCTAGCAGACCAGGAGATAGGGCAGATGATCCTGGAGATGTCGTTGCACAGTCTGCTGCGGCGGCAGCCCGAGGTGGGCGAATCGCAACGGACGATGATTGTCGACGTGGCGATCGCGGCGATGCGGCGAGAGGCGACCGAGTAGCTGCGAGGATCGGCCGGGTCTGGGGGAGAGATTTGAGAGTCTGGGTGGTTAGCGCCTTAGTTGGACGGAACGATCGCGATGGCGCTGATGTCGTTGCCGGCGAGACCTTTGGCGGTCTGGTATTTGGTCCAGCCGGTCCCTGCAGCGGCGCTCGGGTCGTACCGGCTGACACCGGCGGCGGTGGCGATCCAGAGGCCACCGGCGGCGTCCTGAGCGATAGCCCGGACGGTGGAGTTAATGAGGCCGGAGTTGCCGGTATTGATGTTCGAGAAGTTGATACCCAGCCACTTGCCGAGTCCCCCGTCGGTGGCGACGAAGATTTCGTTCAACGTATCGCTGCCGAGGCCGTTGGCGGTCGTGTAGGTCGTGAAGGTGCCGGAGGTCCCACTGGCGGAACTGGCGATGACGGATCCGTTGGAATCCGATCCACACGGTGCCGGCGGAAGCGGACACAGCGACGGCATTGATATCGAGGCTGGGGAGGTTGGCGGCATCGACGGTCTGAAGGAGTGTCCAGACGTTGTTGGCGCCGTCGAATAGGGCGGCCCTGTTCTGGGTAGCGATCCAGACCCGATTTAATCCTGCGTCAACCAGATAAAAATCACGGACAGTGTTACTGGGCAAGCTGCTGGTGTCGGTGCGGTAGCGATGGTATTGATCCGTTGTGGTGGCGAGCAGTTGATCGGGGTCGTAGGCGCTGACGCCGGTGGCCGGGTGGCCGATGAATACCACCCCGCCCGGGGCTGGCGCCGGCCCGGGCGCTGATGTTGTTGTTGCCCATCCCTTCGGAAGTGATGAAGCTGGCGTCCTGGGTGAGATCGCGATTGAAACGGTAAAGCCGGTCGTTGGTGCCGGCCCATATACGGTTGTTTGCATCGACGAAGAGGGCGTTGACGGTCCGCCAGGTGGTGCCATCGAAAACCGAGAAACCGTTGCCGGCCGTCCCGACGATGATTAGCTCTTTGTTGGTATCGATGGTCGGCACGGGGGTGGCGGTGGGGGTGGGAGTGGGACCGGTCGGGGTGTTGGTGGGGATGGGTGTAGGCGTCGCCGCAGGAGTCGCCTCGACTCTGACTACCGCGTAGCTCTGGCCCGGGAGGAGGGCTCCGGCGGCCTGAAACGGCGTTAACGAGGCCCACTGGCTGTTCGGATAGGTCTGGTCGCGGAGGAAATCACCCAGGAGGGTGAGCGTGACCCGGTACCCCGGGGCGTTGTCGGGGATGCTCTCCAATACCGCAGCCTGAAAATACTGGCGGGTGATGCCAGGGGTAGCGCCCTGGGCCAGCAGCGTGCCGGCGTTACCGGTGTCTTCGCGGGCGTCGGTCTTGGGAAAGCCAAAGCTGTCGCTGCTGCCGAGGCTGTCGAAGAAGTCGCGGAAACCGGTGAACTTGCCGGTGATATCGACGTTGGACACCTTGTGTCCCCAGGGCCCCAGCGCGAGGCCGGTGTTCGGGTTGGTGATGCCGGATTCGCCGCGCTGATAGTACTGGGTGAGGGTTCCGGCTTCCTCTTCAAAGACCTCCGAAGTGGGCAGGCCCCAACGGTCGCTGCCGCCGGTATTGATGTAGTGATCCTTGAAGCTGGCGTCCTAGAATTGGCCGTTGACGACGACCCGGAGGTTGGGAATGTTGTGTCGAAGGCTGATGTTTTGGCCGGTCGGAGTGGTGACGAAATCGCTATCGAGGACGCTGACTGAAGCGAAATAAGTGGCCGCGGCTCCGGCGGGGACGGCGAGAGCCAGAGTTACGAGGAGCAGGCCGACGAGGGCGGTGAGCAAGACGAGTGCCGGGGATCGACGCCACCGCCTGGTCATCAGCTTTGCCTCCGTCGCCCTGGCGCCCATGATTTGGGGGATCCGGCGATACGCTTTCCGGTGCGTGGGCCGCAGGGCGCGCATGCTTACTGGAGATTATAAGCGCCGCTGGCTTGTTCCGACATTAAATACACCACTGGTGGGAATTCTGGCAAGAACAATTGCCTGATACCACAAGATGTTGAGGCTAATCGCGGGGCCGCGACCAGAAGGTGATAATGGCCTCTTCGGTCTCGCCGCGAGCGTCCCAGGCGGATCTCAGATGGGCGTGGTCGAAGCCGCCTTCGCCCCAAGCGCGACCGCCTAGAAGCTCCTCCACTGCGGCGGACGCGGATCGCCACCGCCGCAGAAGGCTGGCCAGTTCGCTGCGCTCCCGGCGGGAGAGGTCCAACATGCTTGGGGTGCTCCGGTGATCCCGCGCTACTTGCGACGCAGGACGAGCAGCGGGTGGCGTTGTTCGGCGCCACGGCTGGTGCGCTGAACGTACGTGCTCTGGACGGTTTCGATATGAGTAGTCGAGTCGAGGACATCGAAGCCGGCGTTTCGAAAGGCGTCGAGGAGAGTCTGGAACGTTCCGCGATGAGAATCCGTGTAGGTGATGACGGTTCGGGCGCCGGGCTTCAAGACCTGCCGAATTCCGGTAGCTAATTTATCGATCTTGTTTCCCCATTCAGCGGCTGATTTCCCCCGGACGGAGTTGAGGACGAGTTCGTCGTCACCCCAGTCATCGGCCAGGCCCAGCCAACTCTCCCAGACGAGATTGAGTTCCGAGAATTGAATTTTGTCCGAGTATGGCGGGTCCAGGAAAGCGAAATCGATGGATTCGTCCGGGATCGAGGTGAGGTCGATCGCATTGCCGACGCCGGTCCAGGAGGGCGAGGGATAGGAGGCGAACGCATGTAAGGCGTCGGCGGCGCCGATGATCTGGCCCACGATACGAGGCAAGGTGGCCATGGGACTGCGCTCTTTGCGAACTGGCGGAACGTAGTACATGCCGGGCAGATAACCGCCCCCGCCTTCGAGATGTTGGGCCTTAAGGCTGAGGCTCATCAGCGCGGCGGTGAGCAAGAGGAGGAGCGTTTGCCGATCGTCGTCGGGGAAGGTGTCGATGCCTGCACGAAGGGTAGCGATGGCGTGCAGATTTCGCGGAGTGAAAAGCTGGTGGACGCTGAAAATGCCACGCCCGAAAAGTTCAGCAGTTTTCAAGCCTGACGGGAATGAATTGGTCGGAAACCAGTGCGCCGGGGGCGTGTCAGCGGACCGGGCGATCGAGGGCAGGTCGAACTCGTGGAAGGCGGCGCGGGCGGTGGGCTCGGGATCGTCGTGCCGGCGACGGAAGAGCCTGGGGCGACAACGGCCGCGGCAGCGGGCGGCTATTTCAACGATTGCCTCGCCGTCCCGAGGACGCCGCCGAGGAAGGGCCTGCCGGCAGTGAGGACAGAGTTTCGCGCGACCATCGGCGACGGCATCCTCGGCCAGGAAGTGGGTGAGGCACGAGTTGCAGCGGTAACGGTCGCTGGTGACGGTGAACCGGGTGTCGGCGACGCCGCCGCATCGATGGCAGCGGGTGGCGTAAAGCTCGTCGATTTGATCGCCGACGCGTTGCAGCAGGGAGGCGTGGAGATTCTTGATGGAGGAACCGGAAGGTAGAGATAATGAAGTGCGGGTGATGAACGCGGCGGCCGGAGAGCGGTCGATGCCGATGCCGATTCGACCCGCCGCGGAAGCCATGAGCAGCGTGCCTCCGGACCCGCAGAAGGGGTCAAGTATGAGATCGCCGGGCCGGGTGTAGGTATCGATGCAGGTGGTGAGGACTTCGTGGGGTTTCTTGGACCAGTAGCCATGAATCCGATAGGTCGGGGTGGTGCGAGTGCCGCGGCTGAGCCGGAGGGGGCGGGTGGAGGTGAGGGGAGGGTTGGGGTGGCGGTGATGGTGAACGAAGGCAGATAGGGTGCCGTCGGTGGTTGTCTGCAATTCCGGGGACCGCGGGGAGGGGGCATGTTGGGTCGGGATGGCGCGCGCGGTGGTCATGGCAGCACCTTCCTAGCCTCGCCGATTTCTCTGCGCCAAGGATAGGCCAGACCAGGTAGGGAGCGGTGGAGAGGGGGCAGGCGGACGATTGGCGAAAATAGTTGGCCAAATGTAAAGCAGGTAACAGTAGTTCGGGTACGGGAACGGCGTAGTACCGGTAGTTCGGTGAAAATTGGACTGTCGGAAAACTGAAGAGCGAAGACTGAAAAAGGGCAAACTCGTCGCGAGGCGGGGACGCAAAGCTCAGGGGCTCACGAAGCCAGTCTAGCTGCCAGGTGGACGGAAACCCGTCGGTTAGGCAGCAGGCCGAACCGGACGGGTTTTTGCTTGCGGCGCCTGGTGGTTCCAGCTTTTTGGAACAGCGGCAAAACTGAATATCTTTTCCCCGAAAAGGGCACAGCCATCGTGAGATGGTGACGCAAAGCCACGGGACTCCAGGAGTCAGCCGGGCTGCCGCGGACACATGAATCCGCTCGCGACCATTGCGGTCCGAGCGGTTTTTCTTTTTCTGGGATAGCCCGGGTGGAGGTGGTCAGGCCCGGGATCGAGGAGTGAAGAAGGAAAACCTGACCGAGTCGGAAAAGTTGAACTCAGAAAAAGAGGACAGGTAATTCTCAGATGTTTAGCAAGACGTATCAGATGATCAAAAGTGACGAGGAAGGACAGGCCCTTGTCGAATACGGGCTGATCCTGTTCCTAGTCAGCGTGGCGAACCGAGCCCGGGTGGCGGATAGGATATGCTCGCGATTGCTCGGATTGATGTGGCGGCGCAGGTTTGGACCTGAGGACGCCCTGGCGCTGAGCCCGGTCGGTAGCGTGCACACATTTTTCATGCGGATGCCCATCGATGTCATCTTTCTTGACGGCGCCGGAATGGTGCTGGGTGTCCGGCGTTCGTTGCCGCCGTGGCGAATCGCGGCCGGTGGAACGAGGGCGCGCCAAACGCTGGAACTCCCCGGTGGAACCGTCAGGCGGCTCAGACTGCAGCCGGGAGACCACCTGGAATTTGAGCCGGTGCCGGCTTGATACCGAGAGAGACGGGGTTGTCGGCGACCGTGGGCGATGGCGGTCGCAGCGGGAGACCGGCGATAGTGCTATAAATGCTCGATTCGTTGCATGCGCCCGGCGGATGGGACCCCGGAAGCAGGAGTAGTTGATGACCGATTCGGTGACCGATCAGAAGGCGACCCCGGTGGACCTGCCGGCCGCCGCGATCGAGGACCTGCGAACCGGGATCCAGGCGTTCAAAGAGGACCCCGGGTCGTTGCTCGAGGCGTTGTACGTGGTGCAGGACCGCTTCGGTTGTGTGCCGCGAGAAGCGATCGAGGTCATATCGGAGGAGCTGGGCTACCCGGAGGCCCACGTCTATGGGGTGGTTACCTTCTACACGATGTTCTACACCGAACCCCAGGCGACCCATATCCTGCGCATTTGCCGCGATCTTTCCTGTCATGTCAACGGCGCGGTGGGAGTGATCGCGGCGGCGGAGAAGAAGCTGGGACTCCACTCCGGCCAGTGCTCCGAGGATCGGGAGTTCAAGATCGAGCAGGTTTCGTGTCTGGGGCAGTGCGAGCGACAACCGGTTCTGCTGGACAACCTGGCGGTGCATGGCTCGATGACGCCGGCCCGGGTGGAGGAATTGATCGATTCTCTCCGTGGTGAGGCGTCGTAATGCCAGAAGTACTGGTTGTAAACCGAAACCTGCAGAAGGAACAGTCCTGGCTTCTGGAGACTTACCGGCGGGACGGCGGGTACGCACAGGCTGAGCGGGCCGTGAAAGGGATGTCGCCGGAAGAGGTGATTGAGGTGGTCACAGCCTCCGATCTGAAGGGACGTGGTGGTGCGTTCTTCCCGACGGGGTTCAAGTGGAAGCTCGTTCGAGGCGATCCGAACACGCCGCGCTATGTGGTGGCGAATGGTGACGAGAGCGAGCCCGGAACGTACTGCAACAGATTCCTCCTGGAAAAGGATCCGCACGGGTTTATCGAGGGCATGATCATCGCGGCGTACGCCGTTGATTCCCATACCGGGTACATATACATCCGTGGTGAATATGGGCTCGCCATCGAACGCGTACGGGAAGCGCTCCGGGAGTGCTACGAGGCAGGGATTCTCGGGAGCGGAATCCTCGGTACGAAATTCGATCTGGACATAATCCTGCGACGGGGTGCCGGGGCCTACATCTGTGGTGAGGAGACGGCCCTGTTCAACTCCCTCGAGGGTAAACGGGGAAATCCGCGTTTCAAGCCGCCATTCCCGACAAATTCAGGCGTGTGGAGCAAGCCCACGACGATCAATAACATCGAGACTTTCGCGTGCGTAGCTCCGATCCTTGAGCATGGCGCCGAGTGGTTCAAGGACCTTGGCGACGGTGACGACAACGCCGGGACGAAGGTTTATTGCCTTTCGGGGAACGTGCGCCGGACGGGCCTATTTGAGTTGCCGTTGGGAGTGACAGCGCGGGAACTGATATTCGAGTACGGCGGCGGCATGCCGGAGGGGCGCACCCTGAAGGCGTTCAAACCCGGAGGGGCGTCGGCGGCGGTGCTGACAGCCGACGAGGTTGACGTGAAGTTGGACCCGAGCATCATGCAGTACGGCACGATCATGGGCACCGGAGGATGCATCGTGCTGGACGACACAGCTTCGATTGTGGAGTCGGCTTACCGGGACGCTCTGTTTTTCGAAGAGGAAAGCTGCGGTTTTTGCATTCCCTGCCGTCAGGGCACGCCGAACCTGGTGCAAATCCTAGAACGCATTTTGCACGGCGAGGGCTCAATGGCCGATCTCGATCTGCTTGAGTCGATCGGCGAGTCGATGGCGTCGTCGTTCTGCGGGCTGGGTCAGTTCGCCTACCGGCCGGTGGTGGGAGCGTTGCACAAATTTCGGGACGAGTTCGAAAGCTACGTCCGCGGCGAGCTGCCGGTTTCCGCTTAGTAAGCGGTGCATCCTGAAGCCTGGGGTTCCGATCGCGCCTCAGGTAGCCTGATTCGAGGTGCTTTGGGCTCCGTGATTCTGGGTGGACCAGGACAGACTTAGACCGAACGGCGGCGGTATGCGGAGCGCGGTGTGAAGCTAGGCGCCAGCGAGGAATACGCCTGCGAGACCCAGGTATATGGCCAGGCTGAGGGCGTCGTTGATGGTGGTGATAAGGGGTCCGGAGGCGATGGTGGGGTCCACGCCGCATCGACCGAGCGCAAGGGGCACGGCGGACCCTAGGCCGGCGGCCAGGGTGAGGGAAAGGGTCATGCTCACGCCAATGTGCAGACCAAGCCAGGGGTCCAACTGCCAGACGTAGGCCAGGGTACCGGCGACCAGTCCGCTGGCAAGTCCGAGCATGAGACCGTAGCGAGTTTCTCGCAGCGTCCTGCGTGGGACGGCTGGGCGGGCGGCCTTCTTGAAACGCTCCGAGCGCGGCGGCGAGCGACTGCACGCCGACACTCCCGCCGGTGGCGGTGACGATGGGGATGAAGAGGGCGAGCACGATCAGTCGCTGTATCTGATCGATATAGCTGCTCATAAGAAGGCCGACCGCCAGTTCGCCGATAACGGTGACGAGAAGCCACGGCAGGCGGTAGAACACCGGACCAAAGAGCCTGGGCCGGCGGCTGGTGGGCTCCTCAAAACTTCCGGAGACGCGGAGGAGATCCTCAACAGCTTCTTCTGTCAGAACGTCAACGGCGTCGTCGATGGTGATCATGCCGACAAGGTGACCGTTGTCGTCTACCACGGGGATGGCGAGGAGGTCGTATTTGGCCATGCTCTGGGCGACCAGCTCCCGGTCGGTGTGGGCGCTCACGCGGACAACGTCTGGATCGCAGATGAGGCCGACATCGATGTCCGGCGGGGCGGCGACGAGGGCTTGCAGCGAGACCACGCCGACGAGGGTGTCACTCGCGTCGATGACGTATAGATAGTAGATATCGTCCGCGCGCTGGATTTGCTTACGGACGCCGTTGAGGGCCTCGCGTACTGTGTGGTCGTGGCGGACGGTCACGTAGGTGGTGGTCATCAAACGCCCGGCGGACTCGTCCCCGTAAGCGAGCATGTCTTTGAGTTCGCGGGCTGCCTCGTCGGGCATCGAACGGAGCAACTGCGCGGCGCTCTCGTCGCTGAGATCGGCGATCAACTCGGCGTCGTCGTCGGCTTCGAGCTGTTCGACGACTCTGGACATCCGGTCCCATTCGGTGCCCTCGACAAGGGCTTCGGTGGTGTCTTCCTGAGTCTCGTCAAGTACCTCAGCGGCTACCGGGTTGGAGAGGAGGGAGAAGACAAATAGGCGGTTTTCATCGGTGAGGTCGTCGACGAAGCGGGCGATGTCGGCGGGGTGCATTTGGAGCAGAGTGGCACGCAAGTCGCCTCGATTCCCGGTTTCGACCATCGCGTTCAAATCTGCATCAGGAGTCATCGACGGCTTTCCCGCTTCTTGGGTGTCCGGACGGATGGGACCGGCTCGTGCGTATGCCAGGTGCCCTGGGGTAGGCTGCCGGCCGTCGATGCACGTCCTTGATCTTGGCCTGGGAAAACAGGGTCGGAAGGACGGAGGGCTCGAAGGAGGGAGTGGATGCTAGCACGGCCCTATTGGGGGTGTGGACCGGTGTCTTCGAGGCCAACTGGAGCCGGCGACGGACTCCGGACCAGGCTACCGGTTCTCCAGAACCCAGGCCTTTCCGTGGTCACATCGCCGCAAGTAGTCGCAGTCATTGCACCGGGAGTCGGGATTTGGTGGAAAGTCGGCGGCGTTGATTCGTGCGGCGGTGGTTCGAATAGTGTGTTTCGTGGCTTCCAATCGAGGTGTGTCGACGCCGGCGGTGCGAAGGGAGTTGCCGTTCAGATAGTAGAGGCTCACCCTGGTCGGGTTCAGACCCCAGTACTCCTTGCAGGCCAGGGCATAGATTGAGAGCTGAAGACTCCCTTCGGCGGGGTTCCCGTCGGGCGCGGCTCCGGATTTGTAGTCGATCACCGCCACTTCGCCTGAACCAAGGTCGTCGACCCGGTCGACGATGCCCTCGACTCGATCGCCTCCGAGTTCCAGGCGGAAACGTTCTTCCAGTTTCAGCGGCCGGCCAAAATCGGTCTGATTGGCCTTCCAAAACTCATGCGTCAGCGTCAATGCTTCAGCGCGCCGGTCGACGGTTTCGTCGCGGTCGAGGACGCGGGCGCTGCGCCAGCGGATTTCGAAGATGGCGTTCAGGTCTTCGAGGCCGGTGGAAAGGTTGTCGCGAACCCGGACCAGAAAGTCAGAAATGATGTTGTGGACGATGGCGCCGGCCAATAGCCGCGGATGGTAGGGCGGGCGGACCTTCTCCACGTATCGAAGGCGGTAGGCCCAGGGGCAGAAGTTGAAAAGGCTGAGCTTTGTGTAACTGAGTCGCAGGGGGACTTCCTGTATAGGCCAATTAACGACGATTTTTCACGGTTCGTCCGATAATCGGAGTAACCGATTATGGCGAGACTAGCAGGGATAGAACGGGTAACCGTCAACGAGTCGATTGTTGCGCGCGTCCGGCGGCTGAAGGCCGAACCCGACAGCGGGCAGCAGCTTTTCATACACCGGGTGGATGCCCAGCTCCTGGCGCAGTGTGATTCCGACGGCAGCCAGCATTTCGACGTGACCGAGCTGGTGCAGGGGACGTTTCAAGCGATTGATATGCTCGTTTAGGGTGAGCTGGCCCCAGTATTATGCTGGACATGGCATATGGTGATCTTACTGGGGTAGGCATCGCCCCAACGGGCTACGCCCGGGGTGCCCACGCGGTAGTGGCGGAGGTCGGGGCGGTGAAGGGATTGCTGGGGGTACAGCCGCTTTGGACGCACGCGATCGAATTCCCCGAAGAGCTGGCGAGTCGCCTGCACGGTCTTACGCGGCGACACGTCGCGAAGGCCGAATTGCTCGAACTGGACGCCGCGATCGGCGGTTACTACGCGGAAGTGGTCGATGATCTCCTGTTGGGAGCAAGGATCGGGGACCGGAAGATTCAGTACATCGCGATTCAGGGTGTCCCGGTGGGCTCGGAGGACCAACACCCAGGGGCGAATC
>Ga0310121_10003082_pt1 | contig 15393 bp, 13 predicted proteins | sample CB27_Tmax_986_MG_FD_203504 | JGI IMG/M metagenome (GOLD analysis project Ga0310121, IMG submission 203504) | Marine microbial communities from Western Arctic Ocean, Canada - CB27_Tmax_986 | ecosystem: Environmental > Aquatic > Marine > Oceanic | place: Canada: Western Arctic Ocean | collected...
GGAAGAATGCCGCCGAACCGGAGGAGCCGGATGTGCTGATCGCCGTAGGCCCTGGCGTGAGGGGGATCACCGTGCGCACCCTGCCCGAGGACCCGGTGCAGCACTTCGCGAAACTGGAATGGCTTGGTACGCCCAACGTCCTCAGCCCGAATCATCTGGACTGGGGGATGGACGCGCCGGCGACCGCAGCCCGGAAACCCCGCGGGCCAAGTCCGATCACACGCACGCAAGAGTCTGGACCACCTAGCTCATTGCCGACTCGGCCCGTCCCGCTGCGGTCCGTCATTCGTCAGCGGCGGAGCGCGGTAGCGATGGACGGGAAGACCAAAATAGACCGAGACCTGTTCTATCGCATACTCCACAGAACGGTCGCTAGCCAGGACCAGGTCCCCTTTAGCACGCTGCCTTGGACCCCGTATATCCACCTGGCGATCTTCGTGCACCGCGTAGACGGGCTACCCCCTGGCTTATACATGTTAGTACGCGACAAAACACAGCGGGCTGGGCTGGAGGCGGCCTGTACTCGCGCCACGTCGTGGGTGCGCGCTCCTGGCTGCCCTGAAGAAGTCGACCTATGGTGTCTCAGTCAATCAGATACGAGGCGCACCGCACAAGCGGTCTCCTGCACCCAAGACATCGCAAGTGACGGGTGTTTCAGTCTTGGGATGGTGGCGGAGTTTGAGCGTCCGCTGAATCACTACGGCGCCTGGTTCTACCCCCGTCTGTTCTGGGAGGCAGGCGCGATCGGTCAGGTGCTCTACCTGGAAGCCGAAGCCGCCGGGATCCGGAGCACCGGAATCGGTTGTTATTTCGACGATGCGATGCATGAAATCCTTGGCCTTGAAGACACCACCTATCAGGACCTGTACCACTTCACAGTCGGCGGTGCGGTCGAAGACACTCGGCTCACCACGCTCCCGGCCTATGCGGATTCACTATAATTCGCTCGCCAGGGCACTCGCCAAATGCGTCGTAGGCTAGAGTGATGCACCCTCCTCTCGAAATTGTCGAAGGCGCAATTTCCCCAGACGAAGAACACATCGCACTCAGCTACGGATCGTTCGACAGAGATGAGCCACCATTTCCAATCGTGGCGCGCGTGTCGCCAGGTACCATTGGCTGTTCGTGGAAAAGGGTGAAGCTAATCCATGGGGCTACGCACGATACCACTGCACGACAGGCGCTAATGTGTACAGCCACGTTCACTGGGGGTGGGTGTCTAAGTGTTGCTCTGTGCTTCCGATGCGTCCAGAGGCAACCGGGACACGACCGTCCAATCCGAGACCGGTTTACTCGGAGTTGGCCAACTAATCGCACAGACCGTGATCTTAACGGCATCCTCACCACGGTCATCGATAACGTGGCCGCAGTCGCGAGTAACAACTATACTGAAAGGTGTAGCTCATATTGTGGCTGAACACGACAATAGACGGTGAGCGAGCAGTAGACACTGCGAAATCGCTCGGGTCTTACGTTATTCCCACCGGTTCGAGGGACTATGGTACTGAGTAAATCCGAATTCATCGCATCTCTGCAGAACGAAATCCGTATCCTTCTTCATCTCGCAAGCAAGATCGACCGTTCGACGCTTGATTACCGCCCCACGCCGAAGCAGCGCAGCACGCTGGAGCTGCTCAGGTACATGGGAATGATGGGGCCGATGATGGTCAGGTACGGCCTGGCCAAGGACGGGGAGTTCGATCGTGACGCTTGGATGGCAGAGGCAAAGGCAGCGGAAGCGCGTGACTTCGACCAGACACTCGCTGCGATTGCTGCCCAAACCGACGAGTATGCAAAGCTGTTCGCGGAAGTGACCGACGACGATTTTCGGTCTGAAATGACTGCCTTTGACGGTAGCAAGATGACACGCGGCAACTACCTGGTCAGTTCTGTGCTCGGAGGCTGCGCGGCCTATCGCATGCAGCTGTTCCTGTATCTGAAGACCTGCGGACAGGAAGAACTCGGGACGTCCAACCTGTGGCGAGGAGTCGACGCCCCGGCATCGACCGGATAGAGCGCCTGCTTCCGGAGTAGAAGGTGGCAGGTTCGATTCCGTCGCGTCTCACATTGATATTGATACGGAGCGAATGATGACCGTGTTGGTGGCTGGAGGCTCCGGCAAAACTGGGTTGCGACTGGTAGAACAGTTGTTGGCTCTGGGTCTCACCGTTCGTGTAATTGTGCGCGCGTCGCACGCGCTTCCCGAAAGCGGTCTTGGAACACCTCAATGTCACGGTCGTCGAGGCCAGCATTCTCGACCTTTCGGATGAGCAGATGGCCGAGCTTGTGAAGGGTTGCGATGCGGTGGTCTCATGCTTGGGCCACGTCGTGAGTTTTAAAGGCATCTTCGGAGAACCCAAGAAGCTTTGCGCGGACGCAACACGACGTTTGTGCAATGCGATCGAAGCGAGCCGTCCTACTTCGCCAACGAAGTTCATTTTGATGAATACGGTTGCTGTCCCTGATCCGGATCTCAGAGAACAGAGAACGTGGTTTGAGCGCTGCGTCCTTACTCTTTTACGCTGCCTCATTCCTCCTCAGGGCGACAACGAGGCTGCGGCAGAGTACCTTCACGCTGCCGTGAGTAGAGAGAACAAGCATTTGGAATGGTGTAGCGTTCGGCCAGCCTCATTGATCGACGGTGAAGTCTTTCCGTACGACATCACAGAGTTTCCGGTGACGAGTATCTTCACCGGTCGTCCCACGACACGAGCGAATGTTGCTCACTTCATGACAAAGCTCATCGGAGATAATGAGCTTTGGAGTGCATGGAAATTCAAAAGGCCGGTCGTGTCATGAACTCTCAAGAGACTCCACCACCCTCTACGTGAAATCCTTGTCCAACAGCTAGGCGCGCAAAGTAGTGACCCAATACGATTTCTTCAGGAATGGCACACCAATGCAAGGAAAGCCCTGATACATCTGTGGGAGTGCGACGAGGCTCGTCAAGAAGCGACGAAAAGTAACAAGACGACACCAATTACAGTCGAAAATATCCACCCCACGAGACACACCCCCACCGCCCGGAAGGTGCTGTGGTAGTCCAGGGCTTGACGGATGGCAACCACCATGGTGACCAACAGCCAAATCTGGGTGAGACTTAAGACGAGGGGACCCACGCCTGGGAGGCTTCCGAAAATGCGAAGTAGACCCGGTGCTTGGGCGAACCCCAGGGTTCGCATAAGCTCGCCGACGTCTGCGCGTGTTTGGGGCTCTGGCAACAGCCGGGTACCAATGATATAAGTCACAAAGGACCAAGTGCCCCACCCGATCAACGACGCGATGGCGCCGATAATGAACGAGCTAAGACCTCCAGCCCCCAAGCCAACTGATCCGATCCCACCAGCGAGACTGGCCAGAACCACGACTCCCGTGGCTTGGCCAGTGGCACGAGTGTCGGCCTCCACTTCTTCATAGACATGCACGTCGAGCTTGGCCGCTCCGATCATCCGCTCTGTGAAACTAGCCAATTCGCATCTCCCTTAGGCGAAGTCGTTTTCGCTTGGCCATGATAAACCAAACCGAAGGTTAACCGGTATCGACGATGCGGTATAGATTAGGATACGTAAGGTTGAAGGAGGTTCAGATGCTTGAAATCCTCATTGTTCTTGTCATCGCCTTGATCGTGTTTGGGCCGAGACTGCTCAAGGCTCGGAAGAATACGGACGACTGACCCTTTTCCGTAAATGCTTGCGAAGGTTCAGATGTGACGACTACTCGTGATAACAGTGGACGGTTCAAGGGAGACGGGGATCACGTGATCGCGCGGCGCGTACTCGCCCAATAGATCGCCGGTACGACGAACAGGTTCAGTGCGGTCGACGAAACCAATCCGCATACGACCACAAGTGCAAGTGGGGCTTGGATCTCGCTGCCCGGTTCTCCAAAGCCCAAGGCAACCGGTACCAGCGCCAAGCCGGTTGACAATGCGGTCATCAAGATTGGTACGAGTCGATGGACCAAACCGCTGTCAACCTGTGCTTCTTGAATAGCCCGTCTCGCCGCTTGGCTCTTATTTTATTATTGCGTGGTTTTTCGGTTGCATCACTTGCGCATCAAAATACGATAGTGCTGATGCATAGCTTGTGAGCACGGTAACAAGTTGTGCGATGAAGAGGAATGAAAAAAATGTCGGTACATCACTGATCGTCTGTGGCCGAACGAACACAATTGAGACAATTGTTCCGATCGCAAACACGCCAACGTTTAACAGCGACAGTATTGCAACCGAACCTATCCGGCGGTTCACAAAGCGAGCAGCAGCAATCGTCGAACCAATCACGCTCAGTCGCTCCTCGGTAATAGTACGAATCGCGGCGTAGGTAAATACAACCGTTGTCATCCCCATCAGTAAGACACTCAGACATAGGAAAAAGGGACGCATAGCCGAGATCGACCCGTCTAGTCCAGGGCCTGCGAGTGCTATGGCGAGTAAGAGAAGAAGGCCCTTCACACATACTTCAATAAGCAGAAGACGAACAAAGCGAAAGCAATAACGTGTACACGATCGAACAAACACACCGAGCTGAGAAAGTCGTCGATGAACGAGTGAGTCGAGGAGTCCACCGAGCAAAAACATCCATCCGGCAAGATAGAACGGCCATGTCCCCACATATGGAAGGATGTGTCCAAGCGAAACCGGATCGGTCTGAAAAGTTGCGATAAATTGCTGCCGTACAAAGTTTCTGCTCACCAAGGTGTTTAAATCGTCGATTGCTGGAGAACTTGTGATCAGGCATAGTGCGATGAGCGCGACCACCAGGAACCAGACTGCCATGAGCCGGCGGCATCCATCGACAAATGCTCTAATAACATCGGTCAATCCTGATGCAAAAGACATGGTGGTCAACTACCGCACGAGAAAAACAGGCACGAGCATGGCCACTTTTGCCGACCGGGAGACCCAGGTCGCCCAACGTGGTGAATCACGATAGTAACGATAGCTGTCCAGTAGGCCTACAGCTAAGATGACCGAACCGACGGCCACCTCATGCGAGCGAGAGCCGTTTCCGATGGTTCGGGTATCTCGTTCTGGCGGACCTATGCCGGTGAGACCAGTGACACCGTAGAGGATCGAGGTGCCGGCGTGAAACGCAAGAATTCCTTTTCGGTACGTGGCGTGACTCGACTGAATATGCGGGACTTTCGTGAGTAGTGCTTCCGCGACCACAAACTGTGCCCAGAGACCGGCTGAAGAGACTATCGATTCTCGCCGATCGGACAATTCTCGCCGATGAGCCACGGCAAAAAACGGAAGACCGCCACCGCGAATACCCTTGAGATAGGGGTCACTTTGAAATGCGACGTTCGCCACGAGGTGGCCTGCCTCATGAATGCCGAGACCTAGTCCGATGCCAAGAAGTCCGCGACATAGTGAGCAAGCGCTCTTAGCGGAAGGTATATTTTGGTTCGTGGTTAGATTGCGTCCATCGAAACCCTGTGCGTTAGATCTCGACTGTAAACCTGCTAATGCGGTACCAGATGAAAAGAGGTGTTGTGCGTGAACAGCTGAGTTGAACAGGAGAAGCAGTACACTGAACGCTGTAATTCGCACCAACATTTTGCTCTAGGCTAGCGTAAGTCACTCAGGAGGCCGCGAGGCAATAGAGATACCGCTGGCCACGCAGATAGATTGCACGGTCGACCACGGCCGCAGACGCGTCGATTTGATCATCTAGCGTGTTCGTCGCCACCACACGAACTTGGGCACCAGTTTCAAGGACAAGCGTGACCCCATCGCGACTCGTGACGTAGAGGTGGTCACCGGCCACCACCGGCGATGCGTAGATATCTCGAATGCCTGGAAGACGCTCAGGTCCGTACAGATTTCGACCGGTTTTGGCATCATGGGCCGATAAAATCCCGGAATTGCTTTTGGTGAAATACAGAATCCCGTCGTGTAACACGGGCGAGGGAACATACGGGGTGTCACGATCGAGCGACCACACGATCGCATCGGTACCGGTGATATCACCGCGGGCCTTTGACAGGTCCACCGCGTACAGTTGATTCCCGCGATAGCCACTCATCAGATACACGATCCCTTCGGCCGTCACCGGCGTCGGAATTGCATTGGGCGTCACGCCAGCACCTTCCCAGACTAGGTCTCCGGTATCCAAGTCATAACTCCGAACTCGATCCGTCGCACTGGTGATGACTTGGGTCTGCCCCTGGTGTTCCACCACAAGCGGCGTTGACCATGACGTCATTTCGTCACGAGCTGTCCGCCAACGTTCCTGGCCCGTCCACTTGTCAAGCGACGCAATAAATGACTGCCCCTGATGGTCCCAGACCACCACGATGGCATCACCGTGTAAGGCCGGCGACGCACCTTCTCCAAACCCCATACGGACCTCCATGTCACCAAAATCCTGGTCCCAGAGTAGCGTCCCCTCCAAGTCATAGCAGTAGAGCCCTCGTGAACCGAAGAAGGCACATAACACCTCGCCGTCAGTTACGGCTGAGGCCGACGCCCAACTGCCAGTCGAATGACGCCCTTCGTGCGGTTGTTCAGACACGGCAATTTGTTCCCACATAACCGAACCGTCGTGGCGGTTATAGGCGCTCACGGTGAACTGCTGGACGTCGCGCGAACTGACGGTTCCCACGAACCGATCCCGCAGACGCCCGAACAGTCCTGGCCCCCCTGCGCTGCCGGTACCAGCGGGTATCGCAGAAAGAATAAAGACCTGGTCATCCCAGACGATGGGTGACGCTGAGCCATGGCCCGGAAGTTCAACCTTCCAGCGAACATTGTGCGTCTCGCTCCATTCGGTGGGAGGGTCAGCTGTTGGGGACACGCCGGTTGCCAACGGCCCACGCCACTGGGGCCATCCATGAGTCTGCGTATCCGTTAGACCTGTTTCTTGTCCAATCAACGACACCGTTACTAGGCTCAGTGCCGTAACGATGAAACTAATAATTCGCACGGGGTCCCCTTTGTTTATGAGAAATTAAGCAATGCGACGTGCCCGGGTAATTATCAATCGCCGACATTAGAGTATCTTGAAATTGTATCGACATGTTGGGGCTGCGCGAGTGGTGGAGGAAGTGAGTAGTCCTCCGATCGTGATTTTTTACCTCCGGATCGAAAATTGACAGACGCCGTTGAAGCGCCGGTCGCCTCCACGTTACTCTTGGATATCTGAGCATTCGTGATTGGGTTTTGAGAAAGCTAATGACTGGTCGTTTCGCACTCCTTGTTCTGATCGTGATATTTGTGTTTTCTGGCCAGAATGATTCTGGACGGGACCTCCGCGTGCGTGCAGAGCGAGGGGACGCCGCAGCGCAGTACGAGCTTGGGAACGTGTATGCCAGCGGCGATGGTGTTCCGCAGAACGATGCGGAGGCGGTGAGGTGGTACCGTCGGTCGGCCATGCAACGTTTTGCGTTGGCTCAGGCTGGTCTCGGACACATGTATTTTTCTGGTCGCGGTGTGCTGCAGGATGACGACGAAGCGGTGAGCTGGTACCGGCAGTCGGTTGAATATGGTGAGCCAACAGGACAGAACAACCTTGGGTACATGTTCGCTGAGGGCCGCGGCGTGTCACAGAGCGATGTTGAGGCAGTGAAGTGGTACCGCCGTGCCGCCGCGCAGGGCGAGGCGGCGGGACAGAACAATCTTGGGTACATGTTCGCTGAGGGTCGCGGTGTGCCACAGAACGATGCGGAGGCGGTGAGGTGGTACCGCCGTTCGGCCCAGCAAGGGTATGTGTTGGCGCAGGCGAATCTTGGCTACATGTACCGGGCCGGCCGTGGTGTACCGCAGAACGATACGGAAGCGGTGAGGTGGTACCGATTGGCGGCGGTACAAGGTCACGCGGCGGCGCAGGTGAACCTTGGGGGCCTGTACCAAGCCGGCCTTGGCGTACCACAGAACGATGCGAGGGCGGTGAGGTGGTACCGATTAGCGGCGGACCAAGGGTCTGCTGTGGCACAGCTGCAACTCGGGCTGCGATACCGCGACGGGCGAGGTGTTGCACAGGACAACCAGACCGCCCACATGTGGTTCAACCTTGCCGCAGCGAGAGACACTGGTGACACCCGTGATGAAGCGGTCGTAAATCGAGACAGGGTGGCAGCGCGAATGACTCCTCGCCAAATAGCCAAAGCCCAACGCCGTGCCTTTGAATGGGACGAGACACACTCGTGGCAATCTCCTGCCGCTGATTCTTTGCCCCCGAATCGACAATAGGTGTGCCCGTTGAACCGTTCATTTCCAGAGAGGGCGGTCGGGACTGTATATGGCGCCACTCGCTACTAAGCTAGGCTGTCCACGAATTAGATCTTCCCGGATCAGTACACCCTGAAACACGTCGACCGACGAAGAAAATAGGACCTGATCGTACGAGTATGAGTAACATGTCGGCTACTGTGGCGAGCCATAGGGGCAAGCTGAGTACTACCCACTGACTGCCACTGGGGAACCGAGTTGGAGTGAGGCGCTAATGTTTCGTTTTATTCACGCAGCAGACTTGCATTTAGATAGCCCGTTCAAGGGGCTCAAGGAAACGAATTCGACAGTCGGAAATAGACTGCGGCGCGCAACGTTTGACGCCTACACAACGTTAATCGACCTCTGTATTGAGAGAGACGTCGACTGTCTTGTCATCGCTGGCGATGTGTTTGATGCCGCCGACAAAAGTCTTAACGGACAACTGAAATTCGTCGATGGTCTGAAGCGACTCGAAAAGCATGACATCCGAGTATTCATATGCCATGGCAATCATGATCCTCTCGATAGTTGGCAAGCGCAGTTGTCGCTTCCGAAGAATGTTCATCGATTCACTGACAAAGCAAATTACGTGCGGGAAGACGCGGGAGGCTCAAACCGGTATGTGGTATGCGGGGTCAGTTATCCGACACAAGAGGTGACAGATAGTTTGGTAGGCGAATTTCCAAAACGGGATTGGTCTGAGTTTACGATTGGGTTGTTGCATGCGAATGTCGGCGGTAACTCTGTGCATGCGTCGTATGCCCCGTGCACCGTTGAGGAATTGACAGCGGTGGGTTATGACTACTGGGCGCTTGGTCACGTCCACACGCGCACCATATTGCAGGACAACACCCCATGGATCGGCTTTCCTGGAAATACGCAAGGACGATCTCGCAGAGAGACAGGTGCGCGCGGCGTATACGTCGTCGATGTTGGAGATGACCATCGGGTCAATACAGAATTCGTACCGGTTCATGCGGTTCGTTGGGAAGATCGTAATGTCAGTATTGACGGACTTGAGACAGTGTCCGCACTGGATGAACGCTTAAGCATGGAGGTCGATGCGATGCGTGACGCTGCCGGCGGCTGTTCAGTGGTATATCGGATTCGTCTAATCGGACGCGGTCGTGTCCATCGACTTCTTGCAGACCCCGACAGTATGCAGCAATTGTCCGACCGACAGAATGAAGGTGTTCGCGGTGATCGCGAACCGTTTCTGTGGTGCACGGATATAGCAAAAGCAACCGCGTCTGAAATTGACCTGGATGGTTTACGGAAGGGCGACGATGCCGTCGGCGACTTTCTCAAACTGACGAAAGAATTGGGGCAAGAATCGGAATTAGCCGAGCAACTGGCGCAGGAACTATCACCGTTGTTTACATCGAGAATTGCCAAACGGCACTTGCAGGGATTAGTAACGACCCCTGCAGATGCCCAGGCGTTACTAAAGAAAGCCGAAAGCACAGCGCTGGATCTTCTGGTGACTGATGACAGCGACCTGACTTAGTGATGAGCAATGCGCATTAACACACTGCACATCGACGGATTCGGCGTTTATCACGACCGTTCGATTGAGACGGGTGCGCCGCTGACCGTATTTTATGGACCGAATGAGTCTGGTAAAAGCACGATTCTGGCGTTTATTCGAACCGTGTTATACGGCTTTCGCTCGCCAACCTCCAGTAAATGCTACCCGCCGTTGTCTGTGGGACAGCATGGTGGTCGGTTGGTGATTGCGGATGAGTCCGGAAAACTCTTTACCGTTGAACGACATATAGGCTCGCGCGGCGGTCAGCTGGTCGTGCGGTCAAATGGTAAAGAGATAAGCGACGGGTCAACGCAGCTTGAGACTCTGTGTGGGAACCAGCCGAGGACGGTGTTTGAGAAAGTAATGTCATTCAATCTTGGCGAATTACCGAATCTACTCGACCGACAGGACGAAGATATTACGAGTGAATTTTATAGTGCAGCAATTGGCGCGAATGCATTACAGGACGCGATGAAGACGTTGAAAAAACGCCAGCAGAGTATCTACAAGACAGCTCGCGCGAAGGGATCCTTAAAAGATCGATTGGCCCACCTTGAGGACCTCGACAAGTGCTTACGCGATGTCGAAGGACAGTCCGCTGACTATGCGGACACGACGCGACGACTTGATGAACTGAAGGAATCACTTCGCTCGTCAAAGGAAAAAGAAAAAATAGCCGAGGCTGAGCGTGATGAACTGAAGCGATATCTCGACAGTTGGTCTCTGTGGTGTGCACTAGTGGAGTTCGATTCACAACTGCCTACTGAGAGTCGATTCGACGACTTTCCAGACAACCCGATGATCAGATTGGACACGTTTGAAACAACTATCGAGGAACATCGAGACAAAGTAGAGAAGCTAAACGCCGCAATAAGCGAAACGGAGGTGCTGGCGGAGCGTGCCATTACCCATGAAACACTCATCGGTGACTCGGCGCGATGTGATGCGCTCGTCAAGGGAGAAGAAAAGCATCAGAGTGCGTGTGCTGATGTGCAAGGGCGACAAACGTCAGTTAACTCCAAGCAAGATGAAGTGACGAAAACCTTGCGCAACTTAGGGCCCGATTGGACGAAAGAACAAGTTGATGTTTTGGATATCTCAGTAACGGTGATGGATGAAGTCGATGGATGGAAAACCAGGTTCGATGAGGCGCAGCAGCAGTCGAAGACACGAGGAACAGTTCTCGATAACGTAGAGGACTCCTATCGAAAGCAAGAACTTAATGTCACCAGGTTGGAAAACGAGATCGATCCGAGTATGGGTGATGCACTTGAGGCCAACGTTTCCTTGATTGAGACGACACTCGCTCGGCATACGGCATACATCAGGGCTCTTGAGAACCCGTCGACAAGTCACCGTTCGCCGTCAGCGCATCCGATATCACGATGGTTTGAGATAACCATCGGAGCGCTATCACTGTCAGCCATCGCGTTAGCGGGTTGGATCGAGCTGCCGTGGCTCGGTCTCATGGGTGTCGGGGGACTCGTCATCGCCCTCCTGATCTGGAAGCTGCGCGGTGAACCGCACAATGCGAGAACGTCGCAAGATGCTGAAGAAAACGCGGAGGCTGAAAACAGTCACCGAGAGTATGCGGACGCGTTACATCAACTCGGATTGGGTGAGCCTGAAAGTGTTGAAGTGTCTGATTTAACGAAGCTTCAAGAACGTTTAAGTGCTGAAATAAGAAGCCGCAAAACGTTGGCTGACGAGCGCAACGTGCTCAATACACGGGCAGACCAGGCGGCACTTCAGCGTAAAGCGAAAGTGGCCCATCAAGATCAGATTGATGAACTGAAAGCACAATGGCGTGCATGGCTGACGTCACATGATTTTCCAGAGACATTGCAGGTTCAGAATGGTGAGTTGTTTGTCGAAAAAGTTAAAAATGCAAGAACCGTAATCGAGTTACTAAAGGTAGAAGAAAAGCGGTTGTACGGGATCACTCAGGATATTAAGGAGTATCGCCAACAGGTGGAGGCTTTGGCTGAGCGGCATGACATCCCGTTGGATGCGTCGATTACGGATGCGACGATTTGGACCGAACAAATCAAAGACCTGTTGGAAGAAGCCAACAAAGAGCAGGAAAACCGAGAGAATGCCAGGAAGAGCTTAAGTGCGTTAAAGGTGGATCATAAGACGGCCTGCGCCGCGAGGAACCGTGAATCAGACAAGCTAAACGAATTGTTGAAAGCTTCGAAAGCGAGGGATGTTGAGGAATTTCGCCGCCTGGCGAAGGAATCCCTGCGGATACAAGACGTCAAGTCGAGTCGGGAAGAGGCCCGCGGGCAATTCCGTGCGATGTGGAGGAATGAGTACACGGATGAAGAGCTCGCGAAAATGTTTCACGACTGCACGAAAGATGACCTTGAGGGCAGGCTGAACCGTGTCGATGATTGGTTGTCAGAACTAAGGACCAGTCAAGAGGAGGACCTGAAGGAGCAGGCTACGTTGGAGGCGACGCGTGAATCAATGGACGGGGATGAACAGGCGTCCCAATACCGGGCGGAACGAGAGGTTATGCGCACGGAGGCAAACGCCCTTGCAGAGGAATGGTCCACACTCATTGTGGCGCAGTGGTTGCTCGAAAAGGCGCGTCGTAAATACGAAGACGAGCGTCAACCGGCTGTCATTCAGTCGGCGTCTGGGTGGTTTACACAGATGACCGACGGGCGTTATACAAAGATCGTACCTCAGGCAGAAGGTAACAGCGAGTTTGCGGTGCTAGACCGCCGTGAGAGAACCAAGACGCCAGCCCAACTGAGCCGAGGAACACAAGATCAACTCTATCTGGCACTCCGATTTGGGTTGATTCATAACCATGGTGAGCGGTTGCCGGTCATTGTGGATGAAGCGCTGGTTAACTGTGATCCGGATAGGGCGAAAGTGGCCGCAAGTGCATTTGCCGAATTGGCACGCACGAATCAGGTGTTGGTAATGACGTGTCACCCGTGGATGAGAGATTTGTTTGTGCAAGCCTCCCCGGATGCAAAGGTTGTTGACCTTGGATCGTAAGTGGAACGAGTTTCAATGCTTGCCGCGAACAATCTGAAAACGCTGGACGGTCGAAGTCGTGGAGGTGGATGGATTAACCGACACTACTCGTGGAACCGGCGGTTTTGGCTCGACGGGTTCCTGACACCTGTTCACTCCGATAGCGTCTCCAGGAACCTGGAGGGAATTTGGCGCGCCATGCGGATCATTGTAGTCGACCTGCTGGCAGTGCTGGATGGACGTCGCATCGAGAAGGCAATCATCGTCGGAAGTTCGCTGAGGGAAGCACCGCCATCAATTTCGCCATTGCGTATCCAGTCAATCGGTTAGTCATCGAGTGTCTGGAGGACTTGCGCGATGCGATCATCAAGCGTGCGGACATTGGCGTGTCACGCCTCTCGCATTCGTCTCGTGCTACGGCAGCACCACGCTATGAAGTGCGTTCTATGTCATGTCATAAAATTAGACGCACCGGTGCTGTGCTTGTCGAGTCATTTTATGAGTAATCTTTGTTAATTAGTACGCGAAATTCTTTCTCATTCAAGAGAACCGTTGCCGTCCTCGTGCTGACGGCCAGCACTGCGGGCCCACTCCAGGCCCAGGAGGTGGGGCAGGTTCGTGTCGAGGTGTTCGCGGCCAATGAGGCTGTCGCGAATGCGGAAGTCATCGTGAACGGAACTACGCTGCTGACGGACGCCGCCGGCGTTGTCGCGATTCGCGTGCTGCCAGGAGACACGCACATGACGGTTATCGTCGAGGGGTTTCTTCCGGCCACCGTCTCCGTCGACGTGTTTGCGGGGCAGGAACGCGTGGTTCGCGTCGACCTGGTCGAACAACCAGCGCTCGAAGAAGAGGTGACCGTTGTGGCCACCACCCGCACCGACCGGCGGATTGAAGACCAGCCCCTGCGAGTGGAGGTACTCAATCGAGAGGAGATCGAAGAAAAGATACTCATGACGCCGGGCGACATTGTCATGATGCTGAACGAAATGGGCGGGATGCGGGTCCAGACGACGTCGCCGTCCCTCGGTGCGGCAAGTGTGCGGATTCAAGGTATGCGTGGCCGTTATACACGCTTTCTTTCTGACGGACTCCCGCTCTATGGCAGTCAGCCTGGTGGTCTTGGGTTACTCCAGATTCCACCGATGGACCTCGGGCAAGTGGAGGTCATCAAAGGTGTGGCCTCAGCGTTGTATGGCGCTGGTGCCATGGGTGGAGTGGTGAACCTCCTCTCCAGGCGACTTGGTGATGAACTTGAACGTGAGGTTCTCATCAACCAGTCGACGCTGGGTGCGACGGACGGCGTCTTGTGGCTGTCTTCGCCGGTGTCTGAGTCATGGGGGGTGACTTTCCTGGGCGGTGGACATTGGCAAAACCAGACCGACGTCGACGGCGATGGGTGGGCCGATCTGGCGCACTATGAACGGGCGGTTGCGAGACCGCGCTTTTTCTGGGACGACGGTGCAGGCCAGTCCTTGTTTGTGACTGTCGGTACGACAATGGAAAACCGCGCCGGGGGTTCGCAGCCGGACGCGACCCGACCTGACACCCTGATGCCGTACCGAGAATCGCTCGACACGAGGCGGTTCGATCTCGGTGCTTTGTGGCAGACGGTCCGCGGACGCGCCGTCGTGACGGCGCGAGCGACCATGGCGCGGCAGTGGCACGACCATGTCTTTGGGACGGTTCTCGAGCACGACCGCCATGACACCGGTTTTGCTGAGGTCACCCTGCGCAGGTCAACTGGCCGGCATACGTGGGTCGGTGGTGTGGCAGTCGAACAGGACGCCTACATCCCGACAGACCTGCCGCAGTTTGCGTATGCGTTCACGATCCCAGGCGTGTTCGTCCAGGACGATATCGACGTACGCCGGTGGTTGGCACTCTCGCTCAGCGGACGACTGGACCACCACAGCGAGTACGGCTTGTTTTTCAGCCCGCGGGTGTCGGCACTGTTTCGGTCGGGTGATTGGTCGACCCGGCTGTCTGCCGGCACGGGGTTTTTTGGGTCGACCCCGCTCACTGAAGAGACCGAAGCAGCTGGACTCGCACGTCTCACGCTAGATGGTCCGTTGCGTGTGGAACGCGGTCGTAGTGCATCGGTCGACGTGACGCGAACCCTCGGTTCGGTCGCCCTGACGACGACCGTTTTTCAATCGCGCATCGCCAATCCGGTGCACGTCGACCGTTCGACGTACACCCTCCGCAACCTTCTGGCGCCGACGACGAATCTGGGGATGGAATTCCTCGGGACCTTTCGGCAGCCGCCGTTCGCTATGACTGCGAGTTATACCTATGTGCAGGCACTGGAATTGGTGCATGGGGTTCGCGATGATGTGGCGCAGACGCCTCGCCATAGCTTTGGTCTCGTTGGCATGGCCGAAAACGAGGACGGTCGGATTGGTATAGAGGTCTATTACACGGGGCGCCAGCGACTGGAAGCCAATCCGTATCGGGAACTGAGCGATCCGTACGTTGTCCTTGGCGTGTTGGCGGAACGGCGGGTCGGACCGCTGCGACTCTTCGTCAATGGCGAAAACCTCACCAGTGTGCGTCAAACCCGCTGGGATCCCATTTTGCGACCAGACCGAGCGGCCGACGGACGATGGACCGTCGACGCGTGGGCGCCGCTTGATGGACGGGTGATCAATGGCGGCGT
>Ga0310121_10003083_pt1 | contig 15393 bp, 12 predicted proteins | sample CB27_Tmax_986_MG_FD_203504 | JGI IMG/M metagenome (GOLD analysis project Ga0310121, IMG submission 203504) | Marine microbial communities from Western Arctic Ocean, Canada - CB27_Tmax_986 | ecosystem: Environmental > Aquatic > Marine > Oceanic | place: Canada: Western Arctic Ocean | collected...
TATGGGACGGGTGGCTGAGCGCGTCAGGAGTCAACCCCTTTCGGTTCATACCCTCGGCACCCGAACTGGGGAGTTTCCAGGATTCGGATTTGTTCAGCGAGATCAATTCCCCCGACTACCACTCCATCTATCCTCCCCTTTCGCAAATCGTGTTCCTCACAGGGGGAGTGATCTACGAGTGGGCTGGCTGGCCGGCGGCGGCGTTTGCTGTGAAGGCCGTGTTCATGCTCTTGGAGATGACCGGACTCGCCTTTCTCTTCGGAGCGGTGCGAGCCATGGGGATCCGGCCCGGAATGCTGGCCCTGTATGCGCTGAATCCCTTGGTCCTTATCACCCTGACGGCCGGAGGGCACTCTGAGAGTGGGCTAATCTTTGGACTCGGGATGATGGCATACGGCATCTCCAAACAGAAGCAAAAGCTGTCGTGGGTGGGCCTTGTTCTTGCGGGAGCTGCCAAGGGCATTCCCTTTCTTATTGGGCCACTCCTCTTACGGAGACAATGGGAGGAGACCGGTCCGCGGAAGACTCTGGATGCCGCTGCACCTGCCTTCGTTTTGGGTCTCGCCCTCCTCGCCCCCTTTTACTTCCCTGGTGTGATGCGGGCCGTGGGGTCCTCCTTAGACCTGTATGTTCGCCTCTTCGAGTTCAATGCGGGCCTGTACTTCGCGTTGAAAGAAGCGGGGCTGTGGCTGACGGGAGCCGATTGGGGAAAGACAATAGGCCCAATTCTCAGAGGGATCTTCCTAGTAGGAGCTGCTTGGGGGTGGCTTCGATGGCCAATCCGCAGGAAGGAGGGATTCTTTCGAGCAAGCCTGGCTGTCCTGGGCCTCTACCTTCTGACCTCGACAACCGTCCATCCTTGGTATCTCACCTGGGGTCTGGCCCTCGTCCCCTTTACGCCGTTTCTAAGGGGAGCGTGGGTCTGGGCGTCTTGGGCGGCCTTTCTCACTTACTTCGTATACATCGGAGTACCCCAGGTGCTTCCGGTGACCGTGTTCTGGAGTGGAATCGGGATCTTCCTTGTCGTCGAGGGAGAAGGAGCAATTCGTGACCGATGTCTCCAGATGGCCGGACATCGCAAAGCTCGGCAAATCGCCCCACATCTGAAGGGAAGCCTCATCTTGGACCTAGGTGCCGGTGAGGGGTATGTCGCTCGGGCTCTAGAAAGAAGTAACCGGCGTTTCTTGTTGATGGACGTCGGGCCGTTCTTCCGAGTAACGATCCCGGGAGCGGTCTATAACGGCCTGGACCTCCCCCTAGCAAACCACTCAGTGGACACGGTGCTGGTCTCCCTCGCCCTCCACCACGCCGAAGACCCCAACCGCGTGATCGCTGAAGCTCTACGCGTGGCCCGCGAAAGGGTCGTGGTGACGGAATCGACCTATCAATGGGACTGGGAGCGCAGGCTCCTAGAGATCGCTGATCATGTGGCCAACCGAACCCGCGCGATGACCCGGAGCAAGTCGGGAGCCGAGACCCCCCATTTCCGCACAGTCTTCGATTGGGAAGTGTCCTTCCGGGATGAAGGTGCCGTTGTATTGCGTTCTAAACGGTTGAACATCGTCGGCCACCGACACCATCTGTTCGTGGTTGAACGACCTGCCCCGCACCAGACGGATTCAGAACGGGGCAAAACCCCCGAACAGCTTGGCTTGGATCCCAGATAGAGAAGGTGCTTCTGCCAGTATCCGAAGGCTATGGAGCGACCGGAAGAGCGCTTGACAGCTTGGCGGGATCCGAACGATTATCGTTCTCAACAGGTGAATCCTGTCCCTGTTAACATTTGCAGGATGCCGCATTGACGACTCGTCTTCCCTTCCGGAAGGTCCACGCCATGAGGGATCACTCATTCACGCACAGGCCGCGCTGGAGCATTTTGAGTTTACTGCCTGTGTTCGCAGTTGCCGCCCTGGTTGCTTTCCCGGAACCGGCGTTAACCCACCAGCAAATAGACGATGTCACCGAAGTGACCTTTACCGGGGACATCGTGGAAATCCTACAGGAGAATTGCCAGATCTGCCATCAGCCAGGCGCCATCGGTCCGATGTCTCTGATGACGTTTGAAGACGTCCGTCCCTGGGCACCGTTGATTCGGGAGAGGGTCATCAAGCGTGCAATGCCCCCGTATCACTATGACACCGACATCGGTATTCAGCGACTGAAGGAGGACAAGCGTCTCTCCGAACAGGAGATCCAGACCATCGTCGCTTGGGTGGACTCCGGTGCGCCTCTGGGTGACCCCGCCGACATGCCTGCACCCGTGAAATGGCCCGATGCTAGCGAGTGGCGCCTAGCTGCTGAATTCGGGCAACCGGACCTCGTAATCCCCTCTGCACCGTATACCGTTCCCTTGGGCGGTCAAGACATATTTTGGCAGCCGGTCGTGCCTACCGGGCTCGAGGAGGACCGCTGCATGAAAGCGATTGAAACAAAGCCTTCCGTCCCGGGACGAGTTGTGACACACCACGCGAACTCGACCTTCCGCACTGAGACCCGGAGCGGGAACATACGACAGAACGGTCGCCTTTCCGAGTATGCGCTCGGAAAGCTGGGGGAGATCGTACCGACGGATGCATGTAGGACGGCTCCGGCAAACTCTTACGTGGCCTGGGACATTCACTACTTTCCCGCGGGCGAGCAGATCCCCGACGATCAGGTCGAGGTCGGGATCTGGTTCCACGATGAGGACTTTGTGGAGGAGACAGCGTACCGTCAGAACCTGACGTTGTATTTCCTGCAGGGTGGCGACTACGACATCCCACCCCACGGGACCTTAATGACCCAAGGATTCCACTCGTTCGATCACCCGGTACGGATCGACAGCTTTCAGCCGCATGGGCACCTGCGGATGGTAGCAATGTCGCTGGAGATCTTCTATCCGGAAACGGGGCGCCGTGAGATGGTCAGCATGATCTCGAACTGGAACCCGCTCTGGCACCTCAGCCACATATACGAAGACGATGTTGCGCCGCTCATCCCGGCAGGCGCCGTGATGACCCTCACGGCCTGGTATGACAATACCGATAACAATCCCTACAACCCGGACCCCGATCAATGGGTCGGTACGGGTCAGCGCACAGCAGATGAAATGTCCCATGCCTGGATAGCTGTGACTCATCTCGATGAGAAAGGCTACGAGCAGATGGTTTCCGAGCGGAGACGAGCGACCGAGAATGACGCCCCGTAGACTCCTGCATGGCCTCCTTGCTCGGACCGTGGCCCGTTTGAAGTGAGAGTCGACCGAAGGAGCCTCCAGGAAGATCTGTGGGCTCTTTTCAACGTAGACCAGGTACATACGATTACAGGGCAAGCCAACGTCATCCCCTGGGGTTGATAAGAGTTCAATGACGCAACGCAGCGTAGCAATTGCGGGGTTTGCGGTCGCCGTGGTCGGACTGACCACGCTCCCCATACAAGCGCAACGGCCTTCATTCCCGCTTTCACCCCTGAAGCCCACGGGCGACCTCGTTGCCCCATACTTCGATGGGTGGTACCCGAATGCCGACGGCAGCTTTACGCTCTCCTTCGGCTTTATGAACCGAAACACTGAAGAGACCGTAGACATTCCCCTGGGCCCAAACAACTTCATCGAGCCGGTAGAGTTCGACGGGGTACAGCCGTCGCACTTCCCCCCCGTATATCGGGGCGGCTTCATCGGCCGTCGTGAGCGGGGCGCCTTCGCAATCCGTCTGCCAGCACATTTATCTGATAGAGACGTGGTCTGGACGCTGAGCCACGCAGGCCATACGTACTCGATTCCCGGGCGCGTCACCTCCCCAGCGTACGAGCTTGGTTACCTCCCAGCTTCAGCAGGCTCATTGCCTCCCATCCTCCGATTCGCGGAGGCCGGTCCGGAGGCGACCAGCAGGGAAGGAGTGTACGCGGATCGTCAGACGATAAGGGCCGCCGCCGGGCTACCCCTGACGGTGTTCGTACGGGATCTAGGTGAGCGTGAGAACAACCAACGGATTCCCGTGAACGTCACCTGGCAAAAGCACCAGGGGCCGGGCCGGGTGGAATTCGACTATGGGACTGAACGCGTAGATATGGAGGGGTGGGGAAGGGCTGACAACATGGCCACCTTCCGTGAACCAGGTAAGTACGTGCTCCGGGTTCGTGTGGACAACTTCAGGGCGTCAGACAGCAGCTTCGACAACCAATGCTGCTGGTCCAACGGATACGTGCCGGTGACAGTCACGCCCTAAGGACAAGAGTTCTTTGATATTTGATCGGTCGCACCCGGAGTATTCTACACCTTTTGACCCCCATGTTTTTTCAACAAACACGTTGAGCCCTTCGACCGATTAACAAGAGAGAGCTGTGCTCGTCCTTTTGAGCAGCAAATCATGCTATGAGGGGAATTTTGGACCGCGCGACTCGTGTTTCCTGATCCTTGAGCGTATTCCTTGACATTTGCTCGGCGAGCCGGATATTTTTAACCCAAATTAGAATGGTGGGTTGTCTCGTTTTCGAGAATCGGTTCTGCCAGGAGAATGACACCATGAAATTCACGAGATACCAAGGTTGGATGTGGCGGAGTGTGGCTCCTGCGCTGGCCTTGGGCGTGTTACTCGCCCTTTCAGGCCCCGCGGCCGCGCAGAATGCTGATCAGGACGAAGTGACCTTCGCCCCGGACATCGCCCTCATTCTCCAGGAGAATTGCCAGGTCTGTCATCAGCCCGGAGCGATCGGACCGATGTCATTCCTGACCTATGACGAGGTGCGTCCCTGGGCACCGATAATCAAAGAGAAGGTGATCACACAGGAGATGCCCCCGTATCACTACGATACGAACGCCGGTATCCAAGAGCTAAAATCAGACGCACGGCTCTCGGTGGAAGAGATCACGATGATTGCAGAGTGGGTCGACGCCGGAGCACCTTCCGGCGACCTGGCCGATATGCCGCCACCAGTGGTGTGGCCTGATGCTGCTGAGTGGCGCCTTGCCGACAGGTTCGGCCAACCCGACATGGTGGTTGGGTCAAGTCCTTACACCGTGCCGGCGGAGGGCGGGGATCGCTGGTGGCGTCCTCAAGTGCCATCGGGGATAGAGGCCGATCGCTGCATCATGGCGATTGAGACGAAGCCGTCAGTTACGGGACGTACAGCGGTACACCACGGGAATTCGCGCTTCCAGATACAGGACGAGGACGGTGAGTGGGAGGCATTCGGTCGTCTGTCCGAATACGCGCTCGGGAAGCTAGGCGAGATCATCCCACAGGGAGCATGCCGGAAGGCGCCTGAAAACTCCCAGGTAGCCTTCGATATCCACTACTATCCCAACGGGACCGAGGTCGTGGACGATGTCCTTGAGGTTGGGATCTGGCTTTATCCTGAGAACTACGCAGCTGACTACGACCAAAACCTCCGTTCCTACTCCCTCCAGGGGGACATCGACCTAGCGCCTCATGGAACGGCGATGACGCAGGGATTCCATTCCTTTGACCACCCGGTCCGTATCGACAGTTGGCAGCCGCACGGACACTTCCGCTTAGTCGCAGGCTCACTCGAGATCTTCCATCCCGATACGGGCGAGAGAGACTTGGTCTCGATGGTCAGCAACTGGACCGCGTACTGGCACCTCAGCCATGTGTACGAGGATCATGTAGCTCCCCTCGTGCCAGAAGGTTCAGTGATAGTACTGACGCAGTGGTACGACAACTCAGCCAACAACAAGAGCAACCCCGATCCGACTGTCTACGTCGGTCGGGGCAGCCGTACCACGGACGAGATGTCGCACGCGTGGATCGCGATTACGCACCTGGATCAGGATCATTTCGATCAACTGCTGGCGCAGAGGGAGGCTCTAGAGGAACTTCGCAACATGGCAGGAGGCTGAACTAAGCGGCTAGCGGCTTCAAGCCCGTACTTGATGGGCAATGCAAAATGGGGGGTCTGGGGGATAGCGAGTTAGCCCCCAGACCCCCATTTTTGTAGGTGGATGCAATGTGGCCCTCGCTTGGGGTTGGCGGAGGCGAGAGGTACTAAACATCATAGCTTTTCTTAAGGACTGTGGAGAGAATTAAATGCAAATCCGCTTGGCCGTGTGTGGTCTTACGACCCTGGCTGTCCTCACCAGTTGGACGCCGATCGAGGCTCAGCGATACCCTCTCGCGCCCAGAGTTACCGCTGGCGAAACCATACATCCGTTCTTTGAGGGGTTCTACCTCAATCCCGACGGATCAAGGACACTCTCCTTCGGATATTTCAACCGGAATCTGGGTGACAACCCGACCTATATTCCACTGGGAGAGGACAACTTCATTGAGCCAGCAGAGTTCGACGGCCTGCAACCCGAATGGTTTCCCATCCGGCGACAGCGGGGAGTGTTTGTGGTAACGGTGCCACCCGACTGGCCCATCGACCGAGCGGTTACCTGGACCTTCCAGAGCGGTGGGGAGATGTTCTCCGGGCCTTCGTCTTCCCACGAGGCGTACGAGTTGAAGTTCCCGATGGCGATGGGTAGCAGTCCCCCGTTCTTGAGGATGGAGCCAGAGGGAGAGGAGAGGTTCGGGATTGGGGATCCCCTTCGGTCTGAACCGAGGACCGCAAGCGTTGGAGAACCGATCGAGTTCACGTTCTGGGCCAGGGATCAACTGGAGCCCAATGCACCGAGAGAAGAGGTCGCGGTGCGAGTTACCATGTGGACGCATCGGGGCCCCGAACTCGCAACCATCATCGCGGAGCAACCCCCGGAAGATGAACCCCCAATGCTCAACAGCACTCAAATCCCACTCGACTCAGACGATGGAGCCGCGAACTTCAGGGTGACCTTCGATGAACCGGGCGAGTATCTCCTGCGCGTTATGGTCGACAACCACGACGCAGTCGACAGCGGTCAAGGCGACCAGTGCTGCTGGACGAATGGATTCGTGGAGGTGGTCGTCTCGCCGTAGAGTTTACCACCCACCTCCCGGGTACGGCTGGGACTCCCACCAGGCGATATCCGGGCGATGAGACCAGAGAATCCCGCGAATCAGGGACTCGGGCTCGTCGTTGACCCTCTCGAGCAATCTGAACGCCGCCGTCCTAGTCAGCGGCCCCGGATCCTGACTGGCCCAAGCTTCACGGGCTCCCTCCCGAGCGCCCTGACGCTCACCGGTATTATCGGCCATCCTGGCATCCTCTGGCTCGAGACCAGACCTGGCGTCAGCAGTCTCCGAACGGGCGAGCGATTGATCATCGATAGCGACCTCATCATCACTCTCACTCGAACTACTTTCTCTGTTGACTTGCTCTCCTGGAGGAACCAATGCATCTAGCCTGCGCTGTGCTAAGGCTAGGTTCCAACGAGCTCTCTCATCGGTGGGATCCAAGTGGAGGGCTGCCCGATTATTTTCGACTGCTCCAAACAGTGCCTCCATCGCTAAATCAGGTTCCGATGGACCCTGAACAGCCGTAAGAAAACGGTACCCCAGATTGTAGAATCCGCGTTGAGCAGCAGTGGGATCCTGGCTTTCCGACGCTCCGCGCAGGTAGACCTCCGCCGAATCAGGATCAATCTGTAGGAGAGCCGTACCTAGGTTATAGCGAGCGACAGGGATCCTATCGCCCTCTCCCTCGGAACCGCGATAGATTTCCGCAGCGGCTGGGGAATCTCCAGCCCGGTAGAGCCGATTCCCACGTTCGAGGCTGAGGTGGTCCTGCCGGAGGAAAACTGGTACAAGAAGCGCGGTGGCCACCATCGCTATCAAGGCCCAACGGCGACTGTTCCCCCAGACCTCCTTCCTTCCCTCATCCGTTGTCATCCCAACCTCAGCCTACGGGTGGACCGGTCCCACGGTAAGGTCACATCAAGCATGCCCTCGGCTAGAATCAAGAGGAGCGCTCCCAGGCCTAGTAAGAAGGAGAGATCGTAGCGCGCCCAGATCGGCACACCGTCACCAGGACTCAGATCGGGGATTAGGGACGGGTCCTCAAGATCCACGCGGAGAGCCCGAAGTTCGGTCTCACTTGAAGCATTAACATACTGACCACCTCCCGCTGCAGCCACCTCGCGAAGCAGCGGCTCTCGAAGCTGTGACATGCCCCTAGTTCCAGTCGCGTCCAGAACCGGGCCTCCCAGCTGGTAGGTGCCAGAGGGCATGATCATCCCTGCTCCTGACGTCGTGCCTACTCCAACCGTGTGAATCCCAATCCCTGCTTCCCGGGCCACTTCGATCGCCCTGGACACTCCGTCGTCGTTCTCACCGGTCTCGCCATCGCCGATCAGAACGATGAGCTTTTCCCCTACTAGCTCCTGACCCGACAGGTCGGCACCGATAGCCCGCCCCTCTGTCCTAACAGCCACCGCGGTGGGCCGCTCAAGGAGCTCGACTCCTTCTTCAATTCCGACGGACAGGAGCGTCCCCGGATCGAGAGAGCTTGCGATCGTCGGCGTTATCCCTCCCAGGAGAAAACGAAGAGCCTCATGATCGTGAGTCGGCGGTGCGAGCGGATATCCGGTTCCTGCGAAGAGCAACAGGCCAACTCGGTGATCCTCAAGCGCATCGACCAGTTCGCCAGCAACCCCCACAGACCGTGCAAGTCTTGTCGGGGATACATCGGCCGCCTGCATGGACGCTGAAACATCGATCGCCAGGATCACCTGTTTCACCGGCAGCCCTGGTTCTGGAAACTCCAACCAGCGTGGCTCCGCCGCCGCGATGGCAAGTGCCAGCCCACCGAGTCCCAAGAAGAGAGCTCGCTCAATCCTGAGTCGGTACAAGTTAGACCGGGAAAGCCGGTCTACCGCCCGCTGTCCGCCAAGAAACTCTGCTAGGCGACGTCGTCGTCCAGCGTGACTCCAGAGACCCACCATGATCAGTGCGGTCAGCCCCACTCCGAGATGAAGAAACGAAGGGTCCTGAAACGTCATGGAACAAGCCCCCATCGAGATCCGCGAAGCAGCATCTCAACCCCCAGGAGAGACAGGCCTAGGAGGAAGAACAATGCCCGGTAAGAGTGACGAATTTCCCGCTCAACAAGCTGCCGTACCGGGCTTTCGATCCGATCGATTGCCCGGTAAATAGAGTCGAGCGCGAACGGACTGGAAGCGCGGAAATACTGCCCACCAGTGAGTCCAGATAGGCCCTCGAGCACGGTCTCGCGCTCCTGGGCCAGCCGCTGTCGTCCGATTGTACGCTGGCCAAAAGATGACTCTTCGGGAGAGAGAAAACTGATTGCATGGATCCGGACATCAAGCGCAGCGGCGGCCCGAGCCGTAGCAAGCGGAGGCAGCTCGACACCGTTATGAGCGCCGTCCGTCAACAGGATCACGACCCTCGGTTCACGCTCAGACTCCAGGAGCCGTGCAATGGCCGTCAATACCGCACCCGAGATGTCGGTGCCGTCGCGAACGAGTTGTATCTCCAGCGTCTCGACACCCTGGGCTATCAACTCGGGATCTGTGGTCGGCGGAACTCTGGTCACGGCTTCGCCCCCAAATCCCACGAGACTCAACTCATCATAGGGACGCCTTAGTGCGAAACGAGCAGCTGCCTCACGGGCCACCGAGATCCGACTGATTCGGTCACCCATGTCCTCTGCCAACATTGAGCTCGAGAGGTCGACGACCAATCCAAGACCCTTTCCTTCGGTGGTTATCTCTTCGATGGTTTCGACTCGCTCGGGTCCAGCAAGCGCCACCACGAGACACGCCAAGGACGCCGCTCTCAAGAGCCGGGGAGCCGTGAGAATCAGAGCCGCTCGCACACTGGACCACCACAGCCGCTTCTCCCTCGGATCTCCCCTGGTGTACAAAACACCTCGACCTACTCTCGGCCAAACGAGGAGGCCCCAAAACGGCAGGAGGGCAAGAAGATAGAGAAGGTCAGGTCGGGCGAATTCGATCTGCATCATCCTTCGGGCATGCCCACGATCCAGTCGCGAATCATCATCCAGTGTCCCTCCGCAGCCTCGATTTCCGGGCGATACCGCCCGAATTTCACCCACTCGGCTACCGATACCGCGGACGCGAGGACCTCAACCGAACTGGGACCCCAGCGGTCGCGGAGCCTCTCGAGCAACTCACTGCTTGTCAGGGCGATACCCCACTCCTGCTCGTACTGCGCCGAGAAGCCCCGGAGGACCGCAGTCGAACCTTCGTAAAACTCGACAAATCGGCCCTCGGCATGCCACCCGAGTTCCCGGATTCGGTCGAGCTCACGAAGAGCCTCATCCCGTGGTGATCTACCCTGGTCGTGTCCCTCGGTGGCACTATTCGCCAGCTTCCAGCGCGAGATCAAAAACCAGGCCAAGACCGTGCTGGCAATGATCGTGACGCCGATCGCAGAGAGGAGCCAGATGCTCCATTGGCCGCCGAGCACATCTGCAGGTGGCCTCGGAAAGAGAGCGTCGCCTGCCTCGGCCATCTCCCTGAGCGGAGCGATCTGGATGGCCCCAACAGGAATCAGGGTTCTCCGGGCTCCGTCCACGGGGTCCAGTAGCGCGTCACCCAGGTCGCTCGCCGGCCTCACACCACTCATCTCTGGATCCGTCACCTGCCGGATCCAGAGTTCCAACGATGGCAGGTCTACCCGACCATTCAAGAACCCCATCACTGGATAGTTTGCTCGAACATCTACTGAATCACCTGGGCCGGCGATCTCACTCCAATCTCCCGGCCCGGCACTCACTGAGGCCGTTGCTGAAACGAGGGTATCCGGAAGGAACGCTATGACCCCGGGCGCGATCCTGATTGTGAGCTGAAGGTCGAACACCTCCCCGAACTCCGGGGACTGTGGGTCCACCGTAAACGCCACCAGACGGGCCTCAATTGGGGGACCCTGGGACTGCCCCAGAAGCTCACGATCCGCTATAGCCCCGAGCACTGCGGCAAGGAGAATCACCACATTTGCCAGCCTCGAACTCATCGGGGTGTACTCCGCCGCATGCGGAAAAAGGAGTCGAGGGCAGCGACTGGATCTCCAGCGGTATTGATGTCGACCAACTCGGCCCCGACCTGGCCGAGGAGGGCAGCGGTGTCAGCCTGATCTCGGAGTACGCTGTGACGGTAGTGCTCGCGCACCTTCCTCCGTCCGGTATTGAGAGTCACCCTGCGACCAGTCTCCGGATCGGTCAGCTCAACCCATCCCACGTCCGGTAGCTCTAGCGTCGCCTCCGCAACAAGTCGGATCGCGACCAGGTCATGAGCCCCCGCTAGCTTTATCAGTGTCTTGCGGAATGGCGACCCTGGATTACTCTGAATAAAGTCACTGATCAGGAAGATTGTGCCCCGGCCGGAGAGGGTACGGCTGAGCCAATCCAGCCCGATGCTCAGGTCAGTACCCCGTCCTCGTGGCTTGTGCGAAATCAGATCAGAGAGCAGACCAACTACATGTTTTCTCCCCGACCCGGGTGGAATAAAGTGTTCAACCCGGTCACTCACGAGCAGGAGGGAGACTCTGTCCTGATTCCGGACGGCAGCAAATGCGAGTGCGGCCGAGATCTCTGCCGCCACCTCTGCCGCGCTCCTCTCGCCAGGACCGAATCGGCCCGACCCCGAAACATCAACGAGAAGCACTAGGAGCAGATCTCGTTCCTCCACAAACTGTCTGACGAACGGTGTGCCGCGGCGGGCCGTGACCTTCCAGTCGATCGCCCGGACGTCATCGCCGACCTGATAGCCTCTGACGTGGGAGAACTCTAGGCCCCGACCGTGAAAGACGGACAAGTACTCACCAGGGAAGAGTGAGTCCACGAGCCCACGAGTGCGAAGCTCAAGCCGTCGAACCTGCCGAAGGATGTCGACAGACGGCAGGTCTCCCTCAGGTCGTCGTACCAGGAGCCGAAGAGCACGCCTCCCCAGGCTTCTCAGCATGTGCGGCGCCGTTCCCTAAGGGGAGGGCACCGTGTCGAGGAGCCGGTCGATCAGATCATCGGGTTCTATCCCCTGTGCATCGGCCTCGTAGGTGGTACGTAACCGGTGCCGAAGCACCGGGTAGGCCATGGACTTGACGTCATCAGGAAGAACGAAGTCCCGGCCCTCGATATATGCGTGAGCGCGCGCCGCTCGGGTCAGAAAGATGCTCGCTCGCGGTGAGGTGCCGAACTCGATAAGGTCCTCGAACTCCGGCAGACCCGCGTCCGCAGGCTCCCGAGTCGCCAACACTAGGTCGACGACGTAGTCCCGGATCTTCCGATCTACATTCACGCCGTTAAGCTCGGCTCGGGCTTCAAGGACTTCCGGAATAGTGGCCACTCCTCCTTTCTCTGACACAAGGTCCTCATCCAGTGAGGGGTCGACCCCCTCCGCACTAATATGACTCAAGGCAATACGCTCGATGATCTCCCCCTCTTCATCACGGCTGGGGTAGCCGATTTGCAACTTCATCATGAATCGATCGAGCTGAGCTTCAGCGAGCGGATAGGTACCTTGCTGCTCGATCGGGTTCTGGGTTGCGAGGGCGAGGAAAGGGGACGGGAGGGGATACGTAGTGCCGTCGATCGTAACCTGCTCTTCCTCCATCGCCTCCAGGAGTGCGGATTGCACCTTGGGCGGCGCCCGGTTGATCTCGTCTGCAAGCAACATATTCGCGAACACCGGTCCCTTGTAGACCCGGAACTCTCCCGTTCCTTGATCATAGACCGGGGTCCCTATGACATCTCCGGGGAGTAGATCTGGCGTGAATTGAATTCGGCGAAAGGAGATACGAAGAGCACCAGCAAGAGACCGGACAAGCAGGGTCTTCGCCAATCCAGGAAGCCCTTCCAGAAGGACGTGACCGCCAGTCAGAAGTGCGATGAGGAGCCCCTGGATAGTCTCATCCTGCCCGACGACTTCTCGGTGTACGGACTCTTCGACCCCTCTAAGAAGCTGAATTCCCGCTGTCTGTACTGTCTCTGTCGGTATTGACACGTGAATATCAGAGCTCAAGTTGGACCTGCGTGGATGGAAAGGCTTTTCCGAGCCTTTTGAGAAGAGCCGAACCTTTGTGTAATTTAAACGATATAATATTCGGAGGGAGGGTACGGAAGGGGTTCAGGTCAGGCAAGGGTCGAAGAGCATTTGACCTTGTGCCCCCTCCAGATACCTCCGTATATAGAGGAGAGTCTGACAAGTGAGGTAACTTTCGTGCGCCTTGTTCTTTCTATCGACCGGTGAGGCCCGCCTTGGTACCCGCGCGAGTGCTAGGAGGAGGAACCACCCTGGCGGTGATGCTGGCCGTCGGCGCCTTTGTCTTTGCCTCCCCTGGAGATTCCCATACTGCGGCACTGGACAGGAGCCTTCCGCCGTCACACCCCAGCGAGGCACCGAGCCCCGGATTCAGTCTGCAACAGGAGTGTCCCCGCGGGTACATAAACCGGCCGGAGCCCAATCCTCACCAGAATTTCTACTTTACAAGAGGCGCGTACTCAAGCTCCCGACGGGGTTACGGCAGAGGAGGCTGGTCCACGGACTTCCCGAAGGCGGACCGGCAGTTCATCTATGTCCTGCAGCGAACCCTTGGGTGGGACACCTTCTCCTGCGAAAATCCTATCACCCTAGACAATCCGCAACTCCGCCGCTTCCCCTTCCTGTACATGCTCGAAGTTGGTCGCATGGCCCTTACGCCACCTGAGGTAGAGGGTCTGAGGAGCTATCTGCTCGCCGGCGGCTTTCTCTTCATCGACGACTTCTGGGACAGAAATGAGTGGGCCAATTTCGAACGTGAAATCAGACAGGTCCTCCCCAATCACCAGATTGAGGACATCCCCATGGATCACCTGATCTTTCGGATTATCTACCCGATTGAGGAGATCCTCCAAGTGCCCAACCAGGGTGCTGGATCCACCGGAAATCCAGATTACTACGGGGAATGCTATTACGGCAGTTCCTGTACACCTACCATACGCGGAATCTTCGATGACGATGGTCGCCTCATGGTCGTCATGGCTCACAACAGCGACCTTGGCGACGCGTGGGAATGGGCTGAACAACCGAGTTACCCTTACGACCGGTCTAATTTCGCATTCAGTTTGGCCTTTAATCTCATTGCGTATGCGATGGCGTATTGAGAACTGCTCCCGTGGACCGGTCCAGTTCTGCTTTCGCCCGTTTTCATATCTTTCGAAATACGCCGAGACCGGCGTTGTGACAGTAGCCCCCCAAACACGTTGATAGGGATCGCATCCAGCTTCTCGAAGCAAACGCACTACTTTCTCATATCGAGCTTTCTTTTGGTCCGCTCAAAATCCTCCCGGAGTTACTTGTCCTGGGCGAAAGCCAATCTCAGACCCCAGAGCTAAGGGTCACAGATTCGAACCCTGTTAGACGCATTTATAAGGAAGCCCAGGGAAACTCCGTAAGGCTCCCTCAGCCTCTTATGGTGTCGTGGCGTAAGCACTCACTAACAACTATTTGCAACCGGCACAATTACTATTCGTATCCCCGTGTCGACTGCTCTTGAACCACTGCTGGTACAGCGATAGTATTATCGCTAGCCATTGCGCCCCAGTATTTCACCTTCAAAGGAAGTATTTCAATGAGATACCCTGTCCGATTTCCCCTTCTGGTCGCTGGGCTAGCGATAGCCGTGCCAGGCACCTCCGCCGATTTCAGACTTCCGAGTGCCTCAGCCCACTTCAAGCTTTTAGACCCCGCCCCTTCGCTCGTCACAAATGACCGAGGGGACCCGCAGAAAGCAGGACCCTGTGGTGGTACTAATGCTGATTGGGGCACCCCGAGTTGGGCCATTACCCAAGCCGTAGGGGGCCAGAATCTGCCTCTAAGAATTCAGGAAACCGTGTACCATCCCGGACATTACCGTGTAGCGTTGGCCGTGAACCATCCCGGAGAGTTGCCGCTTGACCCGGTTACTACCACGAGAGATAGCGATAGAGGACCTTGGTCTGTGTCGGCTGAAATTGAGGACTCGCCACAGATTCCCGTGCTAGCCGATGGCCTGTTCGTACATTCGAGTTTTGATGCTGACGGCCAACCCACGCGGCCGGAGGGTCGGTTGGATCCCTGGGAGACGGAGATAGAGCTCCCGAACATCAACTGCGAAAAGTGCATCCTGCAAATCGTGCAGCATATGGACGAGCACGCGTTCAACAATCCAGGTGGATACTCGTATCACCAATGCGCGCATCTGCAGATCACCGCGGATCCGGCAAAGCCGCTCTCTACTGGATGGCCAGCAGAGCGTTGAGCAGCTAGACCTCACGATTCTCCGCTATCTGGCGAATTGAAGGAGCTACGGGGTCTTTTAGGATCGGGGGTTGCGCGCAAATTGACGTTATAATCCTGCGACGTCGCCACACGTCCTTTGAAAGGGGGACCCAGCCCTCTCCCTGGGGGGTCTGGTCTCCCTTTCGTACAAGAATCTCCCGCTTTTCGACACTCCTGGTGGGGAGGGCGCGTCCTCCCGGCACCCAACTCTCTGATCAAACCTGGAGCTACATCCGTGCTCACACCCTGTTCCATATTCG
>Ga0310121_10003084_pt1 | contig 15393 bp, 11 predicted proteins | sample CB27_Tmax_986_MG_FD_203504 | JGI IMG/M metagenome (GOLD analysis project Ga0310121, IMG submission 203504) | Marine microbial communities from Western Arctic Ocean, Canada - CB27_Tmax_986 | ecosystem: Environmental > Aquatic > Marine > Oceanic | place: Canada: Western Arctic Ocean | collected...
TACGGTCTCGACGCCAACAGCATGCTCAGGACCCAGACGAGCGGGGCCACGCTGCGTGCAATTCAGGGACGGCAGCCTCCGGTGCGCTTGATTACGGCCGGTCGCGTGTTCCGACCTGGCGAAAAAGAGAATGAACTGCACCTCAAGGTCTTCCATCAGCTGGACTTGATATGTGTGGAACCAGGTGCTTCGGTGAGCTCCCTGAAGGCGACGCTCGAGCAAGTCCTAACCGTGGTCCTGAACAATGTCGACGTCAGATATCGCGAATGCGACTACGGCTTGGTTGACGATGGCATGGACGTAGACGTCAAAGTCGAGCGGGATTGGCTGGCCGTGGCGGGATGCGGGATACTCAAGCCGGCAATGCTTCGCGAGGCGGGGCGCGATCCACGACAGGTCGGCGGCTATGCCTTCGGTCTGGGTCTGGAGAGACCGGCGCAGCTCAAGCTCGGGTTGAAGAACGTCCACGAATTGTGGGGGCCGCCTTACCTGCAACCTGCATAGTTCGACCTGGCGGCGTCGCTATCCCTCCGCCGCCAGGTCGATGAACTCGATGGGGTCAGTGTCGGTCTGCTTTACACGGTCCGGTACTTGGATCCTCAGCATCGGCTGCACCTTGTTGTATAGCGGCGTCACGACCAGGTTTCCGGCATCGGACGTCTCGAAGTAGTAAAGGTCCCGGTTCAACGAGTACCGGCGTCCATCAGTGGACTGGCCCAGGAAACCAAGCTCGTCCACCATGTACATGTCGAGCTGCCGGAATTGATGCAGCGCCTGTGACTGGCGAACCGTGACGCACAACCCGGTGCCTGACGGCAGGCGGCTCTCGTCCAGAGGCTCCGTCGCCGCAACGAGTACGTCGGGCTGAACGTGACGCAGGCGTTCATAGGTCCGTTCGTCGCCGTAATCGATGAACAGGTGCGAAGGCACACCTGCGTAGATCAAGATCGTGGCCACCTCGGCCCCGAACTGACGCCTCTTGGACGACGCGATGACGGCGCTCGACCGGACCTCATCTAACGACAGGCATTCCTTAACAGCGTCGGCGAACACGTCGTAACGATATTCGCCCTCGCTGGCCCCCTCGGCGACTGCCACCGAGTCGGCGGATTGTCCGCGGTACGGGCCGACAATCCAGTCGACCTGCTTGGGCTCCGCTAGGACATCCGCGAGGCGCTGACGGCGGTACCGCTTAATCGAGGTGATCGGTATGTCGGCGAACTCCTCGAGGCTGCTGACGCCGGCGAGTCCGCGTAGAAACCCTGAGTAGAACGTGGTCTTGGCGGCGGCCCGCACCACTCCGTCGAGTAGCTCGACAAGATTGTCCGGTGTGTCAAATGTCCTCATCTTACAAAGCGATCTCTACCCACACGTAGCGACGCCCCGGCGGAGCCCGTCTCAGAAAAGGAGCTGTCTTACCTCCTCTCCCTTGCCGGGAGAGGATTGAGGTGAGGGTGATTAGGCTAATGCATGAAAAGCGTCGTTGATCACCATCGACGCGACGACTTCGAACCTTCCCCCTCACCCTAGCCCTCTCCCACCGCGGGAGAGAGAACTTCTGAGACACCCTCCGGCTGGCGTATCTACTACCAACGATCGGGTGTTTGCTCGACAATCTAATATCCAGTCGGCTCATTATAGTCGCGCTACTCAACACGTGGGATTAGCTCAGCTACCTTTGTGCTAAAATCACCGCCGAACTGAGGGGCTCACCCTGAAACGAGAGTAGTCATATGCTCCAGACGGCGGCAGCTACCATGACCCGACCGCAGGAAATCGCTGCTCGACTAGCCGCGTTATCCGACACTCCCGCCTTCGTCTACGACGAGGCCGAGGTCCAACGGCTGCTCGCAATGACCGACCTACTGAGGGCGGACGGTCATTGCGATGTCCTGTTCTCGACGAAATCCCTCCCCCTCTCGCCGGTTATGGAGCTGATGGCCCCGCGCCTGGACGGTTTCGCCGCAAGCTCGCTGTTCGAGGCCCGGCTGGCCCGCGAGACCGTCGGCCCGGACCCGGCACTCCACCTCACGACTCCGGGCATCAGACCCATCGACGCGGGTCAGATCGGCGAGCTATGTGACTTCGTCTCCTTCAACTCCCTCGGACAATGGGAGCGATTCCGGGCCGAAATGCAGCCGGCAAGCTGCGGCATACGCGTGAACCCGCAGCTTTCCTTTCTCGACGACGACCGCTACGATCCCTGTCGCTCCCACTCCAAGCTGGGTGCCCCTCTTGACGCTCTCGTTGAAATCGCCGAACGCCAGCCCGAACGGCTCGAAGGCCTGGAAGGCGTCCACGTGCACACAAACTGCGACTCCACCGACCTGCGCCAGTTGGACGCGACCGTAGAACACCTCTGCTCTCGGCTGGACGGGCTGCTACGAAGGCTCGAGTGGATCAACCTCGGGGGAGGCTACCTGTTCAACGGCCCCGATGACGTCAAAGCCGTCGCGAGGATCGCAGCAGGACTTCAGACGTCGTACGGCCTGCGAGTGATAATAGAGCCCGGAGCGGCCCTTATCCGCACGGCCGGCTACATCGTCGCGAGCGTTTTGGACCTCTTCGACAGCGGCGGCAAACGCCTCGCCGTCCTCGACACAACAGCCAACCACATGCCCGAGGTGTTCGAATACGGCGACGAACCCGTGGTCACGGACCACCGCGACGGCGCGCCCCACGAGTACATACTAGCCGGCTCAACCTGCCTGGCCGGGGATATCTTCGGCGCCTATCGTTTCGAAGAGCCGCTCGATCTCGGTTCCAGAGTTGCCTTCGCCGGTATGGGAGCCTACACCCTTTCAAAGGCCCATACTTTCAACGGCATAAACCTCCCCGACATATACGCTTTAACGCCTGATGGCGCACTCGTCCTCAAAAAGCGATTTACGTACAAGGACTACTCCAAACACTGGGGACGGAATGCGCCTCTCTGAGCAACAGTTCGATGTCCGGCTGCTCGCCGGCGGCAAGCCTGTTCTCGAAAGCCTGGTCCGCGCACTGGACCTGGAATCAAGCCAGGGCGAGGCGCCGCTGCGGTTCGTCGTGACTGCCTCCGACGGGCAACACTACCGGTGCGAGATCGGCGTTCAGACCGGTGGCGCCAGAATGCCGGCGTCGATATTCGACTTCGTCCCAAGGAGCCACGAGAGCGTCGATAGTTTCAACGCGGTCATGCTCGTACCGACCGGCATAGGAGCGGAAATCGGCGGCCACGCCGGCGACGCCACGCCGGCCGCGAAACTCCTCGCCTCTGTCTGCGACGCGCTCATCACGCATCCCAACGTCCTCAATGCTTCCGACATCATCAGCATTCCACACAACGCCCTCTATGTCGAGGGAAGTGTGATTTCCAGGCTGCTTATGGGAACGGTCGGGCTCCGCAAGGTGAGGAACAACCGGGTGCTCGTGGCCGTGCAGGATCACAAGGAGGAGATGTTCACGAATTCCGCGATAAACGCGGTCAACGCCGCCCGGGCCTCGTACGGCCTGGTCTGCCCCCGGGTCATCCGCCTCGACCAGGGCTTCGAAATGGGGTCGCTTTACACCGCGTCTGGCAGGGCGTCAGGCGAAGTCCGCGGCATGGACGGGCTGCTGGCGGCCCTCGAAAGGTACCGGCCCGACTACGATGCCGTTGCGATATCGTCCATCATTACCGTCCCCGAGAGCTACCACCGGGACTACTTCGCCAGCGCCGGCGCCATGATCAACCCATGGGGCGGCGTCGAGGCGCTCCTCACCCACGCGCTGTCCTCCAGCTACAACGTGCCGACGGCCCACTCGCCAATGCTGGAGTCGCAGGACATCGCCAACATGGACGTGGGAGTCGTTGACCCGAGGATGGCTGCCGAAGTCGTCTCCCTAACGTTCTTCTTGAGCGTCCTCCGGGGGCTGCAGCAAAGCCCCGCGATCGTCGATGCGCCCGTGGAGATGCGCGAACCTGGCGTTCTGACGGCTCGCGACATCTCATGCCTCGTGATTCCCGACGGATGTATCGGGCTGCCGACTCTGGCCGCGTTAGAGCAGGGCATACCGGTGATCGCCGTCCGCGAGAACCGGAACCTGATGCAAAACGACCTTTCCGCGCTCCCATGGTCTTCAGGTCAGCTGCACTTTGCCGAAAACTACTGGGAAGCGGCCGGTGTCCTCGCGGCGCTCAAAACAGGTATCGCCCCCCGGTCTGCCCGACGTCCTTTCACGTCCGTCGAGACGGAGAACGCCGAGGGACGCGGACCTCTCGCCACGAGAGAGTTGGCGACGAGGCTGGCGACTTTCTGACGACCGGCCTCCCTTGGCCAGACCTCGACAGGCCCACGCCGTTCCACGCCGCTACCTGATCACAGCTATCGCGAATCCCTTTCTACACGATCAAGAAGCGCCGAAATACCCTAGCGGCCCATAGAGATTGGCTCTATTCTGGACTGGATGGCACCTCGTCTCAGACCCAGGGCCTTGTTTCCTCGAACAGCGTCCATCCCGGCCTTAGTCGCTCTATTCGTCCTTCTTTTCGCTGCCCCAACGTCGCTGGCAGACCCAGGCGTCGGCGACATCAAGACGATCGCAGGCGGTGGGGTTGGTGACGGAAGCCTCGGGATTCTAGCCAGTCTCAACACGCCGAGCGGCATCGCTGCCGACAGCTCCGGTAACCTCTTCATCGCCGACCCGGAAACGCACCGCATCCGACGCTGGGACCGTTCAACGAACGTGATCACGACCTACGCCGGAAACGGCACGGCTGGCTTCGGGGGAGATCTGAGGCCGGCTACTCAAGCGACCCTGAGCTTTCCTGAAGGAGTCGCGATCGACTTGGACGACAACCTCCTGATTGCGGACACGGGCAACAACCGAATCCGAAGGGTAGACGCGACGACGGGAATAATAGCCACTATCGCCGGAAACGGCGAATTCGCCTTCGGGGGCGACGGCGAGTTGGCCCTGAGTGCCAGACTCAGAGCCCCATACGATGTCGTCGTGGACAGCCGGGGGAACATCGTCATCGCAGACACGTTCAATAACCGCGTGCGCCGTATCGACGCGGTCACCGGGGTCATTGTCACGATAGCGGGCAATGGCGCCTTCGGGTACTCAGGGGATGGCGGAAATGGGAAGAACGCCAGCCTTCGGCAGCCTCAAGGCGTCGCGACCGATAGCCAGGCCAACGTCTACGTTGCCGATTCGTCCAACCACCGGATCCGCAGAGTGGAGATTGCTACAGGCGTGATCAGCACCTTTGCTGGAACTGGTTTCGAGGGCTACTCCGGAGACGGTGCGGCTGCTACCAGTGCGCGGCTCTTCCAACCCAGCGGGGTCGCCATCGATTCGGTCGGAAACATGTACATCGCCGATACGGGCAACAACCGTCTCCGCAAGGTTGCGGTGTTCAGCACCAACATAACCACGGTCGCCGGCAACGGGCTGGCCGAGTTCGGCGGCGACGGTGACGACGCCGCATTCTCTCGGATCAACGCCCCCAGAGGCGTGGTGGTGGACCCGCAGGGACACGTATATCTCGCCGACACCGGCAACAACCGGGTAAGAAGAATCGAGGCGAGCCTCAATACGATGTCTACCGTTGCCGGGAAGGCCGGCAGAAGCTTCTCTGGGGACGGTGGCCCGGCCACCAGTGCGACGATGTCCAAACCCGAAGCCATCGCAGTCGACAGGGCCGGCAACGTCTACATAGCCGATACTGACAATCACCGCATACGGCGAGTGGACGCCACCACCGGCAAGATCACCACCGTGGCAGGTACCGGCAATCCGATTTACTCGGGTGATTTCGACCAGGCAACCAACGCGGGGCTACGTTTCCCGGGAGGTCTCGCCGTTGACAGCAAGGGCAACCTCTACATCGGTGACACCCTGAACAGCCGAATTCGAAGGGTCAACCCTCAAGGCATCATCCGGACAATCTCCGGCACTGGTGGCTTCGCCTTCACCGGCGACGGAGGCCATTCTTTGATCGCCACCCTCCGATTGCCTCACGGCCTGGCCGTCGACGCCCAGGACGACCTCTATATCGCCGACACGGACAACAATCGCATCCGTAGAATCGACACCGAGCTGGGCACGATAACGACGATCGCAGGGTCGGCCACGGCAGGGTTCGCCGGTGACGACGGTCCTGCCACCGCAGCGGGCTTGTTGGCGCCGGAAGCCATTGCGTTTGATGCGCAGGGCAACCTGTACATAGCCGACACCGGTAACCATCGCATCCGCAGAGTCGATGCCGCCAGCGGTGTGATCACCACGGTTGCGGGAAACGGGAGCCAGGGCGACTCGGGAGACGGCGGGCCGGCGGTCAACGCCAGCCTTTCATCGCCTGAGGGCGTTGCGGTAAGCCTGGACGGGGATGTCCTCATTGCGGACACGCTAAACAATCGAATACGGAGGGTCGACATCGGCACGGGCGTCATAACGACTATTGCCGGGACCGGGGTCTTCGCGCTCACAGGCGACGACGGGCCGGCCACCGACGCGAACCTGGGCCAGCCTCGGGGTCTCGCCGTCGACCAGGCGGGCAACCTCTACATCGCAGACTCGTGGAACCACAGAGTCCGCACGATCGAAGCCATCGCGGCGGCTCAACCGACCCCCACGCCCACGCCTACAGCGACAGCGACGCCGACGCCGACAGCGACAGCGACGCCGACGCCGACGCCGACGCCGACGCCGACGCGTACTCCCACTCCGAGCCCGACGCCCACCGAAACCCCGACCGCCACGCCTACGCCAACCGCGACACCTACGGCCACGCCGACAGCAACGCCGACTCAGACTCCTGAAGCGACGGAGACGCCAATTCCCACGCCGACGGAAATTCCGCGCCCTACGGCGACGGCGACCCCCAGTCCCCAACCGACGCCTACGCCTACCAACACGCCTGAACCATCTCCGACTGCTACGCCGTCGCCCGGCCCGCAGCCGTCACCTGTGCCGATAGACGGGACGCCCCAGGCTACATCGACTTCGCCCGAAGAGACAGGTCCAACTCCTGCCCCACCCGACGCGTCGCCGGTCCCGACTCCGGAATCGGACGGCGGAGGGGCCAGCGAACCCGACACAGACCCCGCCATCGTGATCGTCACGGTCGGAGTTCTGGCAGCTTTCCTCATCGTCGGAGTCACAGTCTTCTTCGTGACGCGCGGCAGCCGTCGCGGCTACTGATACCCTCTACCTTTTCTCCCGCACCTGGGAAGAGACTGAGCCTGTCCTGAATCAATCGAAGGGATGAGGGTTCTTACCTCCTCCCCCCTGGGGGAGGATTGTCAAAGATCCCGAGCCTCTCGGGGAGGAGGGGGCGCCACCCAGCACCACCTCAAACCCTTGTCCAGCCGACACCTTCCGCGTAGAGTAACGGCCACACCCCACGCCCATCCGGAGACTTGGAGGACAAGGCCGGTGCTCGATTTCTATGAGACCTCCGCCCTGTTCACGCCTGAAGAGCGCCAGACGCAGGCGACCCTTCGCGAGTTCCTCGAAGCCGAGGCCGCGCCCCAAGTACGAGACTGGTGGGAGACCGGCACGTTCCCCAATCATCTCGTGCCTCGGTTCGGCGAGATGGGCTTGCTAGGAGCAGGTCTGCCCGAGCCCGAGGACACTCCGCCTTTGAGTAGCGTTGGGTATGGGCTCGTCATGTACGAGCTCGAACGCGCCGATTCGGGGCTCAGGAGCTTCGTCAGCGTTCAAGGTTCCCTCGTCATGTATCCCATCTTCACCTACGGGTCCGAAGAGCAACGGCGACGGTACCTCCCCAAGCTCGGCTCCGGGGAGCTGATCGGGTGCTTCGGCCTCACCGAAAGAGAGGCTGGCTCGGACCCTGCTTCGATGACCACTCAGGCAAAAAAGAATGGCGAAGATTACGTACTTAGCGGCGCGAAGATGTGGATAAGCTGCGGGGCCTTCGCCGACGTCGCCGTCATCTGGGCAAAAGACGAGGAAGAGGTCGTGCGAGGGTTCATCGTACCGACGGACTCGCCAGGCTTCACGGCCCACCCCGTCCAGCGCCAGATGAGCCTTCGCGTCGGAGGCGTCGCCGAGTTGGTGCTCGATGAGGTCCGCGTTCCGCCGGCCCAGGTCCTTCCCAATGCCATCGGCCTTTCAGCGCCGCTATCGTGCCTGACACAGGCGCGTTACGGACTCGCCTGGGGAGCGATGGGAGCACTCGAGGCCGTCTACTCCGAAGCCCTCGAATTCGCGAAGAACAGGGTGACTTTCGGACGGCCCATCGCCGGCAGGCAGCTGGTCCAGGACAAGCTCGTTCGGATGCTGTCCGACCACACCAGCGGACTGCTGCTCGCCTGGCGACTCGGAAGGCTCAAGGACGAAGGGCGTCTCGAACACACCCAGGTCTCGCTGGCCAAGCGGCGTAACGTGCGGAGTGCTCTCGAGGGCGCCCGCTCGGCCCGCGAGATACTCGCCGCCAGCGGTATCACCCTCGACCACCACGTGATCAGGCACATGCTGAACCTTGAGAGCGTCGACACCTACGAGGGTACGCACGACATACACACTCTGACCCTCGGCAGAGAAATCACCGGCCTCGAAGCCTTTCGTTAGGGGAGTTCATATGGGCGCACTCGACGACGTAACCGTATTAGACCTGTCCAGACTTCTCGCCGGGCCGTATTGCACGCAGACCTTTTCCGATCTCGGCGCGACCGTCTGGAAGATCGAACCGCCATGGGGCGAAGACACTAGAAAACTGGGACCGCCTTTCGTCGGGGACCAGGCTGCTTACTACCTATCGGGAAACAGAGGTAAGAAGAGTGTCGCCGTCAATCTGAAAGAGCCGAAGGGACAGGAGCTGGTCCGGGGCCTGGCCCGCCAGGCCGACGTACTTGTCGAAAACTTCAAGACCGGCGACCTAGCCCGCTATGGGCTCGACTACGAAAGCGTGGCCGAGATCAACCCCCGCATCGTCTACGCTTCCATCACCGGATTCGGCCACACCGGCCCTCGGGCGACCGAGCCCGCTGTCGACACCACCTTGCAGGGGCTGACCGGCCTGATGAGCATCACGGGCGAAGCGGACGGCCCGCCGGTCAAGGTGGGTGTCGCCGTCATTGACCTTTTTGCGGGCCTCCTGGCCGGTGTCGGCGTGCTGGCTGCCCTGCGCGAGCGAGAGCGCAGCGGTCGCGGCCAGGCCCTCGACCTATCCCTCTTCGACGTCGGGCTCATGAGCATGGTGAACGTCGCTCAGAATTACTTCGCCACCGGCGAGCCGCCCGGTCGCCTGGGCAACGCACACCCCCAGATCGTTCCCTACCAGGGGTTCGAAGCGAGCGACGGCGATTGGTTCATGCTGGCATGCGTGAACGACGACCAGTTCCAACGCCTCGCTGAAACCATCGGACAGCCGTCGCTTTCCGACTCCGCCCGCTTTCGGACCAACGCCGACCGGGTAGCCAACCACGGCGCCCTGGCGCATATACTCGAGGACGTATTCCGCTCCCGGACTCGCTCCGAATGGGTCGACACGCTTTCCGGGGCGAAATTAATGGCGTTGCCGATCAACAATTTCGCCGAAGCCCTGGCCGAGCCGCAAGCCGAAGCCCGCCGGGTCACCTGGGACGTTCCACACCCGTCTTTAGGGAGCGTCCGGCTGATGGCCAACGCCCTTCAGAATATGAGCCGCACCCCCGCGGCGTCCCAGGGCCATCCGCCGCTCCTGGGCGAACACACCTTCGAGGTCCTGGAAGACAAGCTCAGCCTGAACGCAGCGGAACTGCAGACCCTCGAAGACTCCGGCGTCATCAAAGACGCTTCTTCGCCCCAAACCCCAACCCCTAACCCCTAACCCCTAACCCCCTCTATAATGCCCCCATGCTCGTACGCGACGTGGGCGAGGCCCGGCTGATCGAGTTGCTATCGGAAGTCGTCGACGTCGAGGCGACGGACCAACCCGACGCCCATCGCTTCCCCCTGCGGCTCGGCATCGGCGACGATGCCGCCGCGTGGCAAGGCCCTGCGACAACCATGGTGGCCACCGCCGATGCCCTGGTCGAAGGAGTCCACTTCCATCTGGACCGCATCGACTGGCCGGACCTCGGCTGGAAGGCCCTCGCTGTGAACCTCAGCGACGTCGCCGCCATGGGCTGCATGCCCTTATATTCGACGGTTACGCTCGGCCTCCGGGGCGACCTGCCCGTCGATGGAATCGAAGCTATGTACCGCGGGATGGCGGAGATATCTCGCGAGTTCGGCGGTCGGGTCGTGGGAGGAGACGTCGTACGGTCGGCGACGATGTTTATCGGAGTCGCGATGTACGGGGCGGCCATGCCGAGGGAAGGCAACGGTGACACGCCCAACGAACCGCTCTTGACTCGCACCGCCGCGGCGGCCGGCGACGTGATCGCCGTAACCGGCAGCTTTGGTTGCTCGGCAGGCGGACTCTATTCGCTCGCTACAAAACTCGCGAAGCGACCCGGCAACGAGGCGACCGCCCACCTCGTCGAGGCGCACAACCGCCCGGTCCCGCGCGTATCGGCCGGAATTCAGCTTGCCCGACGCGGTGTTAAAACCGCCATCGACATCAGCGACGGCCTCGTCGCCGATCTCGGCAAGCTCTGCAAAGCCAGCGGCGTTTCCGCGGTCGTTGATGCCGACGATCTCCCGGTCGACGACCATCTCAGACAGGCGTTCCCCGACCGATGGCTCCCTCTGGCACTCGCCGGCGGCGAAGATTACGAACTGCTCTTCACAGCGGCGCCCGCACTCATGGCCGAGCTGCACCAGGCCCTGGACGTCCGGACGACGACCATCGGAGAAGTCGCGGAAGGCCCGCCTCAGGTCACCGTTCTCGATGAGAACGGCGCACCCATCGACGTCGAACACCTCCGCTGGGACCACTTCGCCGACGACGCGTGAATTCACGCCGAGCCCTGCACCGAAAGGGGTGGAAGGGCCGAGTGAAGACCTTCAGGAGAGTCGGTTATTCCTTCTCCCCTTTGACAATTGAATTGTTACAATTAATCCGGCCTTGTGTGGCGGGCCGCTCCCCAAGGAACACTGCCCAATGGACACTACTCCGCTCGTAAGGACGCCGCCCCTACTAAGCTTCGCACTGATAGCACTGTTGTCGTTGCTGACCGCTTGCGGCGGCGAAAAAGCAAACGAGGCGGACAACTGGAGCCTTATGCTGTCGGACCTGCCTGGCGCACTGACGTCCGTGTGGGGCACCAGTGCCACGGACGTCTGGGCCGTCGGCGGCGACCCCGACGACCGTTCGGGCAACACCGTCCTCCACTACGACGGTTCTCAGTGGGAGCGCCTGACTACCGGCTACAACGGTGATCTGTGGTGGGTGTTCGGTTTTGCCGATGGCCCGGTGTACATGAGCGGCAAGAACGGCCTTGTCTTGAAGTACCAGAACGGTACTTTCGAGAGAATGGACACCCCAGGCACGGCCACGGTCTACGGCATATGGGGCGTATCGCCTAACGATCTGTGGGCCGTCGGCGGGAATGTCACCGGTGGCGCTTTCGCGTGGCGCTACGAAGGGGAAGGCTGGCAGCCGGCTGAAGGCTTCCCTGGGGAGATCGCCGCCAGCGACTCGCTGTTCAAGGCCTGGGGCAGCTCCAATAACGACGTATGGCTAATCGGCACTGGCGGAATCACTATCCATTTCGACGGGACGACGTTTTCCACTGACCCGTCACAGACCACACGACACCTCTTCACGGTCCACGGCCGCACCGGAGACTACGCCGCCGTAGGAGGCTTCGGAAGCGGAGTGATCGTCCAGCACGACGGGCAGGAATGGAAGGACGTCACGCCCAATGGTGCGCCCCACGTGATCGGAGTCTATCTTGACGACAAAGGCTCCTACGCCGTCGGCGTAGAGGGAAGCGTGCTAAGGCGAGAGGACGGCAAGTGGCAGGTGCTCGATACCGGTCTGGACCTGATCCAGGCCCTGCACGCGGTATGGGTCGACCCCGAGGGAGGAGTGTGGGCGGCCGGCGGCCAGGTCCTCGCCCCGCCGCTGGTGAACGGGGTACTCCTCCACCGAAAAGTGATCGCATCCGACGCGCTATAATCGCTGTGTGGTAATGAGCATGGTTCTCAAACGGTCTTGGCTGGCCCTCCTGGGGCTGGCGATAGTGCTGACTGGCTGCAGCTTGGCGTCAGGAACCGAGTGCGTTGACGAGCCGGGAAGCTCCTGTTTATGGGCCGGCACCGGCGAAACGGGGCTGAACGGAGACGGTCACGACATGCTGGAGACCCAGTTCTACTGGCCTGAGGACATCGAGTTCGGTCCCGACGGCACACCGTGGATACTGGACTGGAACAACCACATGGTCAGAAGGGTCCTGTCCGACGGCACCGTCGAGACCGTCGTCGGGGACTTCGTCGGCGACGGCCCGCCTGATCAGAGCGATCTGGCGCCGCCCGGTGCCCCCGGCAGGACCGTCAGGCTCAACCATCCCACCGATATCGAGTTCGCGCCCGACGGGACCATGTACCTGGCCGCCTGGCACAACCACAAGATCCGTCGTATCGATCCCGAGACAGGCCTCGTGATGGTAGCGGCCGGACGCGGACCCGGGTTTGAGGGCGACGGCGGCCCCTTCGAGGAAGCGCTTCTCGACCAACCCAAGGCCATCGACTTCGGGCCCGACGGCACAATGTACATCCTCGACCAGCGCAATCAGAGAATCCGCAAGGTCTCGGGGGTGGATGGGACGATAACCACGGTCGTTGGGACGGGCGAGGCTGGATACTCCGGAGATGGCGGACCGCCGAGGCAGGCGCAGCTCAACTTCGACACGGGGCCGAACCCCAACCCGTCCGGAGCCCTGGTACTTGGACCCGACGGAGCATTGTACGTGGCAGACGCCCTCAACTACCGCATTCGGCGGGTGGACTTCGACAAAGACGTAATAGAGACGATAGCCGGTGCCGGCACGAAAGGCTTTTCAGGAGATGGCGGACCGGCCACCGCTGCGCAAATCAGCGCGGTCGCCGACATGGAGTTTGGGCCCGACGGAAGGCTTTACATCGCGGACACAGGCAATAACTGCGTGCGCGCCATCGATCCGGATACAGGGAACATAGAGATGGTCTGGAACGGAGACGGCGACAGTCCCGGCTTGAAGGGACGGCGTAGGTACCTCAACTCCCCGATGGGTATCGCCTTCGATCAGGACGGTCACCTCTACATCGCAGACACGTTCAACAGCAGGATAATTAGACTGGCGCTATGACCGGCAGACGATTCGTGGCCTTGGTCCTTTCGGCTGTCTTCGCGCTCATCGCCGCGGCGTGTGGCAGCGGAGAGGTTTGCACGCCCTCGGCCGACACAATCTGCTCGATAGCCGGCACGGGAATCGCGGGGCTCTCGCCCGAGAATACACCCGCTACCGAGTCTGACCTCTACCTGCCCATGGACACGGCCGTCGGCCCCGACGGCCTGCTGTATATCGTCGACTGGAACAACCACCGCATACGAGTGATGGACGACGAAGCGAAGCTGCACACCGTGGCCGGTTCCGGGATGCTGGGCGACGGGCCCCCTGGGCCGGCGCTTGAGTCGGCTTTCAACCACCCGACAGACCTCGTTTTCGACGACCTGGACCGCATGATCGTGGCAGCGTGGCACAACTCGCGCATCAAGCGGGTCGACCTTGAGGCCGGTACGATCGAGGACATCGCCGGCACAGGCGCCAGGGCCTATTCCGGAGATGGCGGTCCGGCGAGCGTGGCGGACCTGGACCTGCCGGGTTCGGTGGCCCTCGATTTCACCGGCAACCTCTATCTACTAGACCAGGCCAATCAGGTCATTCGCGTCATCGACGAAGAGGGTACTGTGACCCGCTTCGCCGGACAGTGCCTCGTTGGCGAGGCCGAGATGGCCTCGGAGCCCTTCCTGTGCCCCGGTACCGGCAAATGGACCTGGCGAGAGGAAGACTGCGACAAAACCTGCAACGCCGGATATGACGGTGACAACGGCCTGGCCATCGAAGCGCGCTTCTCCCAGCCGGTGGGTCAGGCGGCGGAGCCGTCCGGCGGCATCGTCTTCGACGACGCCGGCAACCTCTACATCGCGGACTCGGGGAATCACCGCATCCGCAAGATCGACACCGACGGAATCATAACCACGGTGGCCGGAAACGGGACCGCGGGATACGCTGGCGATGGCGGCCCCGCCGTGGAGGCCCAGCTTAACCGGCCGGTTGACATCGAAGTGGGGTCCGACGGGACTTTGTACATCGCCGATACCTACAACTCGTGCATTCGAGCCGTCGACCCACAGGGGACGATCGAAACGGTGGCGGGGCAATGTGGGACCCGGGGCTTCGAAGGCGACGGCGGCCCACCTACCGCCGCGTTGCTGAACCGCCCCTACGGGATAGAGGTCAATGACCGCACGCTGTACATCGCGGACACCTACAACCACTGCATTCGAGCCATCAGGCTCTAGGTGTCATCCGAAAGCTCACAGGAGCCTGCGGGACCGCCGCCCGCGGGTCGAATAGCACTGACGACGGCGGCGCTGGTCATCGTCGCTATCGCTGCCTGGCTCGTCGGGGACATGGGGCTGCTGGGCCCGACGCTCCGAGGCGACGACCTGCCGGAACCGCCTCCCGCCGATGCCGCCGTGGTCGAGCTGGGGAGAACCCTCCACGAGGAATACTGCGTCACCTGTCATGGCCTTGTGGGCGAAGGTCAGCGTGGGTGGGAAGAGCCTCTTCCGGACGGGACGCTTCGGGCCCCTCCTCACAACTCAGACGGCCACACCTGGCGTCACGGCGACAGGGTACTATTCCGCGTCGTCAACAACGGGGGCCCGGTCGCCGAATCCACCGGGACCGAGAGCGAGATGCCGGCCTTCGGCCTGGTCATGACCGCCGATGACATCCGCGCCGTTCTGGCCTACGTCAAAACGCTCTGGACACCCCAGCAGCGCGCCTTCCAGGCGGCCGAGAGCGAAAGCCACCCGTTCCCCTAGCAGGGTGCAGAAGAATGGGGTGTGCGGAGGGGCGAAGCCCCTTTGCCGGGAGTCTGAGGGTGTCCCTCAGACATGATTTCTTCCCCCTTCCTGGCCGGAGCCTGTCTCAGAAGAGAAGCTGTCTGTGCAACCAGGGACATGGGGAACACTTTCGTAGGTGTATGCGAGACAGAACGATTGTGATCATCCAGCAGCCCGATACTCAGCGGACCAAACCAGATGGTCCAGAAGCGGTCGTCCTGTGGAACCAGCCTAACAGGCTCGGCTCTGAGGGCCTCGCTGAAGTAAATCATGTCGCCCTTCCACTTGATCTGCTCGTTGGTACGGACCTGCCGGACTGTCACCCCGACTCCGTACTCCGGGGCAGTTACCCGACGTGGGTACGACCGCGCCGACGGATGATACTGGCTGGCGGGAGGCTGCTGTCCCAGGGCCTCATGTGG
>Ga0310121_10003086_pt1 | contig 15387 bp, 14 predicted proteins | sample CB27_Tmax_986_MG_FD_203504 | JGI IMG/M metagenome (GOLD analysis project Ga0310121, IMG submission 203504) | Marine microbial communities from Western Arctic Ocean, Canada - CB27_Tmax_986 | ecosystem: Environmental > Aquatic > Marine > Oceanic | place: Canada: Western Arctic Ocean | collected...
CTATCGTCGGGCATCTGAAAGCTCCTGTGTTTGTGGGGTCCGGCCTTTATCCAAAGCCATTCTCCACCCAGGGGCTTTCTTTTTGGGTCCTACCGACGAATTATTCAGGCTAGAATGTACACCAGATCGGTGAAGTGCAGGCCCGCTCCCGGTGGCTCAGCTCTCCGAATTCCCGTCCCAGAAGCTCCTCTGACGAGTAGCCGGTCACGTCGCAGACGAACGGGTTGACGTAGTTGATCCTGCGATTCCGGTCGAGCCCCAGGACCAGGAGGTGCACGTGATCCGTCAGCGTCCGCCACCGGCGCTCGTTCGTCTTGATCTCGGCCGAGAGCTTTCCCGCCCGGACCACGTCCCGTGTCAGCTCGGCGGCCATCGCCAGGACGACCACGAGGAACGTGAAGGAGATCAAGAACGGCGATTCGATGGCCCTCACGTCGACCAGCGGCCCGTAGATGCCGGCGACCAGGAGAAAGAGGATCAGGCTGCCGCCCGTCCCCAGGGCCCGGCCCCGATCCCCGCGTCTCCAGAGCGACCACGTGGCGTCGGCGAAGAACACCAGCAGCACGACGGTGACCATGTCGGCGCTGAGCTTGAGCGGGTGGGGCTCGGCCACCGGCAGGCTGAACGTTTCACCCGTTCCGAAATGGGCCACGACAAACCAGGCGAGGGAGCTCAGGAGGATGAAGAGCGGGATGTGTCCCACCTTGGCCCAGAAGACCCACTCCTCCACCGTCTGGGCCTTCATGAGGGCCAGCTCGCAGTAGGCGTTGGCACCGGCGCCGAGGGCAGCCAGCGAGAAGAAGAAGTGTGCCCGCGATTGGCGCTTTTGGAGCCAGACGACGCCGTAGACAAACGCCAACGTGAGGCAGATGGCCCCGGTTGTCGTCCAGGCGATGGTGAGGAGGCTCACGGGTCACGCTCGCCGCCGGGGCCTTCACGCCCGCCCGCCGGACCGCTCATGATAACGGCTCACCGCCGCCGGCGGCCGGATCAGGACCGGCGAGCAGGGCTGCTAGAAACCCAGGGCGAAGAGGAGCGCGTCTTGGATCTGGGCCATGCGGCGCGAGGGAAGCGTCGTGATCAAAGCACCGAGACGGCCCCTGGCGACAGTCTGGATGTGATCGAGGCTCACCGCACAGGGTTCCGGCAAGCCGTCGTCCGGGTCGAGGGAGACCTCGGAGGGAATGCCGCGTACGGTCCTCGTGATCGGAGCGATGGTCGTCTCACCCAGGTATTCCAGGATCGAATCTCGAGTGAGGATCACCACCGGGCGCTTCTTGTCCGGCCGCGAAAAGCGGTACCATCGCACCTCGCCTCGCCTCAGTCGGGCCACACCTGCTCCGAAGCCCAGTCGTCGAACTCGCCCCGCTTCGCGGGCCTGGCCTCGTAGCCACGGCGATGCCGGCGCTCCTTCTCCAGCATCGCCAGGCGCGCGAGGGCGTTCCGCAGCGCATCCCGGGTGAAGGCAGAACGGGTGGTGCCGAGCTTCCGAGCGGCTCGGTCTACGCGGGCGACCAGCCGCTCGTCGAGAGTCATCTGCACCGTTCTCATGGAGGCGATTTTATCGCTATTGCCATGTGGATGCCAATCCACATCAATCCAGGGCCCAGACTGCTGTTCTCACCCCCGGTCGACGATGCTCGCGGTGATCCTGGACCGCCATCAAGGACGGGAGAGCTCGATCCCGCCCTCTTTCACGAGGGCGATCCAGTGCCCGGGGGCCGGGGGCTCGAGGGGCAGCCCGGAGCCTCCCTGGACGGCTCGAGGCTCGGACCAGCCGGATTCCAGAACTCTGCGCCAGATGAGCGAGGCGTCGCCGTCGAGGCCGCCCAGGTCGAGGGTCACGCGCCCCCCGTCGGGGAAGTACACCGCGTACTCCCGGTCCGGCAGCGCCCGGCAGTAGGCCTCATTCTCCTCGCGCTCCCCGAGGAGGTCGTCGTGGGGAGCTCCATCGAACCACTCCATCCGGTCGCTGAGATCGCGCACGCTGCGGATGACGGCCTGCGCCGGACTGCTCAGCCCGATGCCGCTCGGCGGACGGTGGAAGCGCACGGCGGCCGACCCGAAGAGGGCGCTCCGGATGAACTTGGCGATGGCCTCGTTCGTGTCGCCGCCGTGGCGTCCGCCGTCGGCGCCGTACGTCTTGACGTTGTTGACGGGCCGAAGGTGGTTCGCCCGACGCAGCCGCTCGATCTGCCGGAGGCCGTTGTCCCAGTGGGCCTGACCGCGCTGGTGGTTGTTCTGGCTCCAGAAGAAGCGGTTGTCGCGGTAGATGGGGTGCGTGGGCACCTCGATCGGCAGCTTCGTCCGCTCCGCGGTGTAGTTCGAGTTGTTCTTCGGGTTGAAGGGGTTCACGCCCCAGTTGTCCCGGTAGAAATCGAAGGTGGCCCAGATCTCCACCTGCACGACGATGCCGCGCCGGCTCGCTTCGCTGAGGAGCCTCTCGAAGCGCGCCCAGTACTCGTCGTTCCAGCGGCCGAGGTCGTAGGCCCCCTCGTTCTCGTCGAAGAAGAACGGCCACGGGTTGCCCTCGTCCCGGCTCGACATCGTGCAGCGGACGTAGTTTCCCCCGGATGCGGCGAGCAGGTCGAGGTGCCCCTCGATATCGGAGATCTGGAAGAGATTGTCCTCCTTCGATCCGCCCAGCAGGAGCACGGTGCGCCCGTCGTACTGCCAGTACTGGGGGTGGGTGGGGCTCATCTTGATGGCTTCGGGTCGCTCGCCGCCGGCCGCCGCCGCCACGAGCGCCAGCGCGCCACCGAGAGCGAGAAGTCCGCGCGCGTGTCTCATGATTTCACCTCCGACGAAAACGCCTGGTGAAGCGCGGCATGTTCGTGGCCGATTCCAGCCTGTCCCCGGATCGAGTGGGGCGCCGAACGACGCCGCCCGGACCGAGACTCACCTGCCGTCGATCATGTTGCCCAGCCCGCCGACGACGTCGAGGATGGAGCCTTCGCCCTTGCGACTGCCCCCTGTCTGGGGAGCGGCGCGATAGATCCGTTCCGCGAGACGACTCAGCGGCAGCGACTGCAGCCACACGCGGCCGGGACCGGTGAGGGTCGTGAAGAAGACCCTCTCCTCCAAAGAAGGCTGTCTTGACCCCGCCCACGAACTGGACGTCGTAGTTGACGGTGGGCTGCAGCGCCACGAGGCATCCGGTGTCCACCCGGAGCGTTTCGCCCCGGCCGAGCTCCATCTCCGTGAGCATCCCCCCGGCGTTGACGAAGCAGAGCCCGTCGCCCTTCAGGCGCTGCATGATGAAGCCCTCTCCTCCGAAGAGGCCGACACCGATCTTCTTCTGGAAGGCGATGCTGATCGCCACACCCTTCGCCGCGCAGAGAAAGGAGTCCTTCTGGCAGATGAGCTCGCCGCCCAGCGTGGGCAGGTCCATGGCGAGGATTCGTCCGGGGAAGGGCGCCGCGAAGGCCACCCTGTCCTTGCCCCCGCCCTGAGCGGAGAAAACGGTCATGAACAGGTTCTCTCCGGTCAGGACGCGCTTGCCCGCGCTGAGAAGCGCCCCCATGATGCCGCTCTTCTGCTGGCTCCCGTCGCCGAAGATCGTGTCCATCCGGATGCCGGCGGTCATGTACATGAGCGCACCCGCTTCCGCGACGACCGCCTCTCCTGGATCGAGCTCGATCTCGACGAACTGCAGGTCCTCGCCCTCGATCTCGTAGTCCACGACATCGGCACGCCGGCTGGTCGGCACCGGTGGAGGAGCGATGGACCCGAGATGAGGCGCGAACTTCGGCACGTCCTTGAGCGCGGTCCAAGTCTGCATGCCGGCAACGAAGGCCAGGGTCTTCGCGTCGGCGCTGTCGTCCTTGATCCTGCCGACGATGGCCTCCTCTTCGAGCGGTCCGACCTGCTCGCCGCCCACGGCCAGGTACCACTGTGGTGTGGACATGCTCTCACCTCCTTCGGGATCGCCCCATCACCGGGCCCGACCCTCGATGACGCCCGATGCCGGGAAACCTAGCACAGCCCCTCGAGAGAGGGGGACACCATACTCATCTCTCAGGCAGGGACATAAGATCAGTATGATGTCCCCTCTCTCCCATGCGAATCCTTCACTTGGCCGACCGGCTGACGGACCGGGGCGGGGCCTACACCTGGATGCTCGGAGTACTTGGCGTTCTCATCGAGGCCGGCCACGACGTCCGTCTCGTCGTCGGCGCCATCGACGGAAGCGTGGCGGCGCCCTGCCCGGTCGAGGTGCAACCAGGCCTGGACGCGCGGATCGGCACGGTGGTGGAGCTCGATCCGCTCGTGCAATCGATCGGACCGGACATCATCCACGTGCACAACGTGATGAACCCGGCGGTGCTGGAGTGGGCGACCGGACGCAAGAACGCGCTGCTCACGGTGCAGGACCACCGAGTCTTCTGCCCGACGCGCGGGAAGTGGACGCTGGCGGGAGACGAATGCCGCGATGCCATGAAGCGCGACGTCTGTGCGTCCTGCTTCGAGAGCGAACCCTATTTTCGAGAGGTGTTCTCGCTCACGGAGCGGCGGCTCGCAGCCGTTCGGGAGATGGGGATCGTGACCGTCCTCTCCCGCTACATGCGCGAGGAGCTCCGACGGGTCGGCGTCCCGGCGGAGTCTCTTCACATCGTCCCGGCCTTCGTTCACGACCTCGACCACGAAGCGGCCCCCAAAGGTCCCCCGTGTGTCCTGTTCGTCGGTCGCCTCGCGGCGACGAAGGGCGTCTCCGAGGCGCTGGAGGCCTGGTCCCTGTCGGGCGTCGATCTACCGATGGTGTTTGCGGGCACGGGCCCGCTCCGCGAGGAGCTCGAAAGCAGGGCCGTCGAGGAGCGGGGCCGGCCGATCGAGGTGACCGGCTGGCTCGACCGGGAGGGCTTGTCCTCGCTCTACCGAAGGGCCCGTGCCCTCGTTCTCCCGTCGCGCTGGCAGGAGCCCTTCGGCCTTGCGGGCATTGAGGCCCTCAGCTTCGGGGTGCCCGTGGTGGCCTGGGATTCGGGCGGTGTGGGTGAGTGGCACCCCGGCCCCGGCCTCGTCAGGTGGGGTGATATCGAGGCCCTCGGGAGAGCCCTCGCTGACGCCGTGACCCGGCGCGTCGCCCCGCCGCCGTCCTACCCCAGGGGCGAGGCCCTGGATCGTCTGCTCGTTCTCTACGACCGCCTCACCCGGTAGACAGTCATGCAAGAGCAGCGTCGTCGCTGGACGTGCGACGAGGCATCTCCCGATAGCGCTATGGGGAAGAGATCCTTCGCGCGAGGACTCGACCGGAGCGCTCAGAATGACAAAAACGCCCCGCGCACCGGCAGGCGGCCGAAGGGCGGGGCGTGCGGACGGTGGTTCTAGCGGCTAACTCGCGTCCATCTTCGAGGGCGAGATCCAGGTTTTTCCGTCCTTCTCCTCGATGGTCCCGGTCACGACGGCCGGCTTCTCGTTCTGGCAGACGTGGCCGAAGGCCTTCGCGGCCTCGGTCTTGGCGATGTAGTAGTGGGTCACCTTGCCGTCGTCTGCTTTGCTCACGAGGACGTCCTGGCACTTCGAGGCGTCCGCCTTCTTGAGCGAGCACTTGGCACACATGACCTTGCCGGTCACGGTTGTCTCGTCTCCGGCGGGGACGCTGGCGGCCAGACCGAGCACGAGGGCGACGGCAAGGCCGACTTTGGCGATGGTCTTCATTCCGATCCTCCTTCTGGCGCGTCGGCAACGGGCCCCCTGGCCAACGCGGCGAGTGGTGCTTCCAAATGGGGTGACGGTGCGCCCCAGTATTCAGGAAGCAGGAGCCCGCCGTCAACCCTTGCTGGGGGGCGGCGGCTGGGGCAGGCGGGCATCCTCGCGGACGTAGAGGATGCCGGGGCCGGTGAGGAGTGTTTTCACCTCCTCGGGGGAGGCGTCGTCGCGGACCACCAGCGAGAAGGCGTCGCCGAAGAACATGCTGGAGTTCACTGAATCCACCACGGCGTTGGCCCGCACGTAGGCGCGAGCCCGGGCCTGGTCGGCCAGCACCGTGAGGCGCATACCGTCGAGGGCGATCAGGTGGATCTCCGCCATCCTGCTGATCTTCTTTGCCGTGCGACGGGCCAGGCGGATGCGGTGGTTTCGAAAGCGGCGCCAGGTGAGAAGCCCGATCGTCCCGAAGAAGAAGAGGGTGCCCGGGACCCCCTCGGCCTGCGAGCCGAACAGCAGGGCCAGGACCACGGCGAGCACGGCTGTGGTCACGACGGCCGGCACCAGCCACTCGCCGAGCGTGCGCTGTCGCAGCGACTCCCACTGCTCGTGGAGCCTCACGCCGAGGGACACCTTGCTCGAGACGCCGCTCTCGACCTCACGTTGCACGATCTTCAGGTCGCCGATCAGCTCTAGAGCCTCCGAGTACCGGTCCGAGGCCTTCTTGCGGAGGCATCGCGTGACCACGCGCTGGAGCGACTGAGGGATGTTCGGGCGAAGCGCGGTGACGGGGCGGGTCTCCTCGAAGGCAATGGCGTGGAGCGTGTCGAGGGGTGTCGAGCCCGAGAAGGGGAGCTGCCCCGTGACCATCTCGTAGAGCACCACACCCAAAGAGAAGATGTCGCTGCGATGGTCCACGGCCTGGCCCCGGGCTTGCTCGGGGCTCATGTAGCGGAGCGTGCCGAGCACGAAGCCGGCCTGGGTCTTGGCCAGCGTATCCATGTGAGAAAGCTCGTCTCCGGAAGGGGAGCCTGTCGGTGCCTCGGGCTCGAGGAGCTTGGCCAGCCCGAAGTCGAGGATTTTGGCGTGCCCGTCCGGCGTGACGACGATGTTCTCGGGCTTGATGTCGCGGTGGACGATGCCCGCGGCGTGGGCCTTTTGAAGCCCTCCGGCCACCTGGCTCGCTACCTCGACCGCCCCCAGCAGATCCAGCTCGCGGGCCTGGATGAGGACCTTGACCGTGCGACCCTCGACCAGCTCCATGGCGATGAACAGGCCCTCGGGGCCTTCGTCGACGTCGTAGACTTGGGCGATGGCCGGGTGGTTCACGGCGCTGGCGGCTCGCGCTTCCTGGAAGAAGCGCGCCTTGCGATCAGCGTCCTTGGTGAACTCCGGCGGCAGGACCTTCAAGGCCACGGGCCGGCCGAGTCGCGTGTCGCGGGCCCGGTAGACGACCCCCATGCCGCCCTTGCCGAGCTGCTCCAGGACCTCGTAATGCTTGAAGGTCTGGCCAATCATCGGGTCGAATGGTAACAGCGCGGTCGCCAAGGCTGTTCTCTGCATTCTCCATTGAGAACGAGCGGGGCAGCCTGCGGGTTCCGAATCGTCTCAAAGCGACGCCCGTATCGCGGAGCACGTCTACCACGGCCTGCCGACGGTGGCCGATCGAAACCACACCAGCGCCTCAAAGCCCGTCCGTCACGGTCAGGTGCTCGGCGGCGCCGGCGGCCGCGTAGATGGCGCGCACGCGGGTGACCAGCTCCGGTGGCGCCTCGACGAGCGTGAGCGGTCGCGGGGCGAGCATCCCGAGGGTCTCAGGCACGTCGCACACCCCTCAGGACGTTCAGGAGCTGTGGAGCGCCTTCGCTCATGTGGCTCGCCGGCGGGCGGACCACGGTCACCTCGTCGATCTCCGGCGTCCACAGGGCGGCGTAGGCGGCGAGCACGCCGGCAGCACCCTCTCCGGTCGCGCGCACGCGTGTTCGCCCGGCGGACTTCAGGGCCCGCGCGACGAGCGCCACGTCACGCACCCGCCCGCCGTCGACGGTGCGGCCGAGCAGGACGTGCGCGCGCTCGACGGAGTTCGGGGGGTTGCGGCGGGTCCAGCGCGTCGGTCCGGTTCCTCTCGGGTAGAGCAGCCAGACCTCACCCCGGGTGGCCACCTCCGCGGGCACGGTGCCGCGCTCGCCCTCGGGGGCCACGACCAGAACGGCCACTCCCTCGTCGGCGTGCGCCGTCACCGGCGCGAGATGCGCCCGCACCGGCCCCTCGGTCGTCAGTCGCTTCCACCCCTCCCGCTGCGGATCGTCCTCGAGCGCCCCGGCGGCCCGCCACGGGAGATCTCGGAACGTCACTCTCCGCAGCTCGGCGAGGAGCGTCGACCGCCACTCGTCGAAGGTCCCCGGCGTCGGCGGCGCGACCTCGGCCATGGGGACGAAGCTCCGGTCGATGGTCGTGTTGACCTCGTTGGCAGGGAGGTCGGCGTCGGTCGGGAAGACCCGCAGCGCGCCCGGCGGGATCGGGTGCCGCGCCTCGTCGTCGCTCCCGATGACCAGGTCGATCTCGCTGTCCAGGACGGGGCGCCCGTCGCCGGTGAGGTGCGTCCGGACGAAGCGATAGGCCGCGCGGCGGATGTCCGCTCGGTAGGCATGTCCCCCGAGGCTGACGACGCTGTCGACCAGGTCCCCCGTGCCGAAGAGCGCGTAGAGCCGCTCGAGCCGCGCGGAGACCCGCTCGTTGGCGTCCATGGGGAAGAGCGCGTCGCGGTCGCTGTTGACGAAGAGGAGGGGCCGGGGGGCGACGAGCGCCGCGATCCGCGTCCAGGGCCACTCGAAGGTGTTGTAGAGGAACATGCAGTCGCAGTGCTCGTCGACGAGTCGATCGGCGACGTACGACGGGAGGTCGGCCATACCGCTGACCGGTACGGCGACGCTCACACGATCGTCCGCCGCCGCCACCCAGAACGCCACGGCTCCTCCGCCACTGATTCCCGTGACCACAATGCGTTCGGGGTCGACATCCGGCCGGCTCACCAGGTAGTCGATGCCGCGAACGCCGTTCCAGCTCTCCACCCCGGCCGGGTTGTAGCCGCGCGAGTGCCACCACCACCGCTCCTCGTTGTAGGTGCCGTGGTGGATGGCGGCGATCTCGCCGAGCTGCAGGGTGTCGACCACCAGGCACACGTAGCCGTGGCGAGCGAACCAGATCCCGTGGGACTGGAATGCGGCCTTGTTGCCGTCGCGGCCGCGCGGCGAGTGGCCGCACACGTAGAGGACTGCGGGCCGGCGTTCGCCCTCCTCACCGTCCGCCGGGCGGTAGAGGTTGGCGGTCACGTACAGGCCCGGCCGGCTCTGGTAGTGGAGCTTCTCGACGACGAACCCGTCGCCCTGCAGCTCCCCGGTCACCGTGGCCTCCAGCGGCGTGCGCTCGGGCACCGGCCAGAGCCCGAGCATGTAGAGGTACTCCCGGCGGTAGCGCGGGCGGAGCGTCCACCAGTCCTCGGCCGATGTCACGCCGTCGAGGAACCGCTCCGAAAACTCCGCCGACAGCGCGGCGAGGTGGGCCTGGATCGCCTCGTCCCCCGGCGCGACCCCCGCCGCGTCGCCGGGCTCCTGTCCGGCGGCTGCGAGCGGGAGGCAGAGCAACCCGATCAGGACCGCGGCCAGCGTTCGGAATCGTCTCATGGTGCTGCCCTCCTGAATCGCCGCCCCACTATACGCTTCCAGGAGTCCACGCCCCGTGCGACGGCGAGGGGCAGCGCGCCTGCCGCTTCGGGCCCTTGCGCCAGCGTTGGCGTGTGGTAGCTTTCGACCGGTGGCCCCGGGAAGCAGGCAACGGACAGACGATCCGAGGTGAGTCATGGAGCAGCGAGTCGAGATCATTACGACGGCGACACTGATCACGACCCTGGCCGTGTGCTTCGCCACGGGCTGTCGGCCAGCGGAGACGCCTTCTCCGGCCGCCGCCGTCGACGAGTTCCCGTCGGCGCTGGTCGACTTCGTGCCCTACGAGGGCAACCCCGTCTTCACCGCCGCGGGGCCGGGCAGCTGGGACTCCGGGATCCTCGAACGGGGCTGGATTCTGCGCGACGAGTCCGGCTACCGGATGTGGTACACGGGCTACGACGCAGATGGAGCAGGGGACGATCTCCTTCGGCTGGGCTACGCCACCTCGCCCGACGGCCTGGCCTGGACTCGCCACGCCGGAAACCCGCTGGTGGACGACCTGTGGATCGAGGACATGATGGTGGTCCGCCACCAGGGCCGCTACATCATGTTCGCGGAGGGCGTGGGCGACCGGGCGCACTGGCTCGAGTCGACGGACGGGCTGAGCTGGACCCCCCACGGCCGCCTCGACGTCCGCACCACCGATGGAGAGCCCATATCGGACGGTCCCTACGGCACACCCACCGTCTGGGTCGAGGGCGGCACGTGGTACCTCTTCTACGAGCGGAACGACGCCGGGATCTGGCTGGCCACCTCGAAGGACCGCACCACGTGGACCAACGTGCAGGACGAGCCGGTGATCGCCGCCGGACCGGAGGCCTACGATCGGCACGCGGTCGCCGTCAACCAGATCGTGAAGCACCAGGGGCGCTACTACGCCTACTACCACGCCTCCGCACACCAGCCCTGGCGGGACTGGACGACGAACGTGGCGGTGTCGGACGACTTGATCGACTGGAAGAAGTACCCGGGCAACCCGATCCTGGAGGAGAACAAGTCCTCCGGGATCCTGGTCCACGATGGCCAGAAGTACCGACTCTATACGATGCACTATCGGGTCGACGTCCACTTCCCGGGGGCGCCCAGCGTCGCGCCCGAGTAGTCGTGGGGGTGTCGGCGAGGTCCAAGAAGCATGATGAGCCGCACAACCGCATTCGCCGTCGTCTGTGTCGCTCTCGGAGCCATCCCCCGTGTCGGGGCCCAGCCGGTCTCGAGCTCTGGATTCGACATGGAGCGCCTCCTCTACAACCACCCCGGCCTGGTCGTCGACCTGGGGGTGGGCCTCTGGGCGTCGCCGTTGCCGATGGACTACGACAGGGACGGCGACCTCGATCTCGTGGTCGTCTGCCCGGACAAGCCGTACAACGGCACCTACGTGTTCGAGAACCCCGGTGGCGGCCCCATGCCCGTCTTCAAGGCGGGGCGCCGGATCGGCCCCGGGCCCCGCAACGCCCAGGTCTCCTACGTCGACGGTGAGCCGCGCGTCCTCGTGCCGGGCCACGAGTACACCGACTTTCGCGCCACGGGACTCGAGCGTCTCGTCCCGATCTACCCCGAGACGCAGGTTCACCATGCGGACGGCCGGCTTCGTGCGAACCAGTGGAAGTACGCGGACTGGGAGGGCGACGGCGACCTGGACCTGATCGTCGGTGTGGGCGACTGGACCGACTACGGCTGGGACGACGCCTTCGACGAAAACGGAGAGTGGACGCGGGGCCCCCTGCGGGGCTTCGTCTACCTGATTCGCAATCAAGGGACACGGGACGATCCGCGTTATGACCCTCCGGTCCGGATCGAGGCCGGAGGCCGTCCCCTCGAGGTGTTCGGGATGCCTTCGCCGAGCCTCGTCGACCTGGACGGCGACGGAGATCTCGACATCGTCTGCGGGGAGTTCCTCGATCGACTCAGCTACTTCGAGAACGTCGGCGACCGACAGCACCCGCGCTACGCGGGGGGCCGTTTTCTCGAAGACGACCGCGGCGTGATCCACCTCGACCTCCAGATGATCGCACCCGTGGCCGTCGACTGGGACGGCGACGGCCACGTCGACATCGTGGTGGGAGAGGAGGACGGCCGCGTCGCCTACGTGGAGAACACGGGACGGCTCGTCGACGGTGTGCCGCGCTTCGGGCGTCCCCGCCACTTCCAGCAGGAGGCTCACGAGGTCAAGTTCGGCGCCCTCGTCACGCCCGTCGCCTTCGACTGGGACGCCGACGGGGACGAGGACCTGATTTGCGGGAACACCGCCGGCTACGTCGGCTTCATCGAGAACCTCGACGGCGGCGACCCGCCCCGCTGGGCCGCGCCACGTTTCCTCGAGGCGGGTGGGGAGGTGATCCGGATCCAGGCCGGCGGCAACGGGTCGATTCAGGGGCCGGCCGAGGCCAAGTGGGGCTACACGACCCTGGCGGTGGCCGACTGGGATCACGACGGCAGGCCGGACGTGGTCCTCAACTCGATCTGGGGTGAGGTGGTCTGGTATCGCAACGTCGGGGGCCGCCGCCAACCCGTGCTGGCGAAAGCGGCTCCGATCGAGGTGCGCTGGCCCGCCGGGCCTCCGAAGCCCGCCTGGAACTGGTGGGAGCCACGCGGCCGCCAGCTCGTCACCCAGTGGCGCACGACCCCGTACGTGGTGGATTTCGACGGCGACGGGTTGAACGACCTGGTGATGCTCGATCACGAGGGGTTCCTGGCGCTCTTCCCGCGTCGGCGGAGTCCGAGCGGGCTCGATCTCCTTCCGGGGCGGCGTGTCTTCGTCGGAGCCGACGGGGTGCCGCTCGAGCTCAGCCGCGGGACCGCCGGAAAGAGCGGCCGTCGCAAGCTGGCGGTGGTGGACTGGGACGGCGACGGCCAGCTCGACGTCCTGTTGAACGGGATGAACGCGGAGCTTCTGAAAGGACGGGCGCACGAGGACGGCACCTACGAGCTCACGAATCGGGGCCCGATCGGCCGGCGAGACATCTCGTCGCATTCGACGAGCCCGACCGTCATCGACTGGAATCGGGATGGGGTCCTCGACCTGCTCGTCGGGGCCGAGGACGGCCACCTGTACTCCACTCGACGACAGCACCTGGCGCCGCGGTAGATCAGGGACGGACCACGGCTTCCGCCCGTTGGGGTTAGGATCACGCCCATGTCCGATCCCTCGGCCCCGAAGGCCCGCCTCGTCTCCCTCGATGCCTTCCGCGGCCTGACCATCGCGGCCATGATCCTCGTCAACAATCCGGGCGACTGGTCCTGCGTCTACTGGCCCCTCCTCTACGCCTCGTGGCACGGCTGGACGCCCACCGACCTGATCTTCCCCTTCTTCCTCTTCATGGTCGGGATGTCGCTCACCTTCTCGCGATGCCTCGAGTTCCGACCGGCCCTTTTTCGCGCGTCGAAGCTCGTCGGCCTCGGCCTGCTGCTGAACCTCTACCCGTTTTTCCCGTTCGCCGACCTGCGCTGGTCCGGCGTCCTGCAGCGGATCGGGATCTGCTACCTGGCGGCGTTCGCGGCGAAGCGCTGGTTGCGCCCACGCGGACAGGCAGCGCTCGTCGCCGCCCTCCTCGTCGGCTACTGGGTGCTCATGACGCAGGTGATGGGGCCCGAGGGTCACCCGCCGAACCTCGAGATGGAGACGAACCTCGCGGCCCAGGTGGACCGGATCCTCCTGGTGCCCCACGTCTGGAGCGTCACGAAGACGTGGGACCCGGAGGGCGTGCTTTCGACTTTCCCTGCCATCGCCACGACGCTGCTCGGGCTGCTGTTCGGGTGGTGGGTCCGATCCGGTCGAAAGCCGTCCACGACGGCCCTGGGCCTGCTCTTCGGGGGCCTCGGGCTGAGTGTCCTGGGTGTCCTCTGGGCCGAAGGGGTGCCGGCGTGGTTCGCCTTCCCGATCAACAAGAGCCTCTGGACGTCGTCCTTCGTGCTGTTGACCGGCGGCCTGGCCGCCGCGCTGTTCGGCCTCACCTACTGGGTGGTCGACGTGGCCGGCTGGCGGAGGTGGGCTCGACCGTTCGTGACGTACGGAAAGAACGCGATCGCTGTCTACGTGGGAGCGGGCCTCCTCGCCGACACCCTCGGCGCGATCGGGTGGTCCGGGGCGGACGGCCCCTGGGCAAGTCTGTGGGAGCGCCTCTACCGGGCGCTCTACGCGGGCTGGCTTCCGTGCCACGAGGCCTCCCTGGCGTGGGCGCTCTCGATGGTGCTCCTCTTCTATTTCGCGGCCTCGTGGATGGACCGACGCGGGGTCTATCTGAAGGTCTGACAGCGAGGAGATCCACACGTGGAGGGCCTTCTGAGCAGCACCGGGACCGCGGTCATCCGGGCTGCGAGGGACAGCAATGGGAGATGCCGTCATGGTGAATCGTCGTGAGTTCATGATCGACGCCACCCGGATCAGCGCCGCAGCGGCGCTCGGCACCGCCGGCGCGAGACGGGTCGTGGCCGAGGAGAGGAAGCCCTTGCCTCGAGATGGTGTCGCCGTCGCCATTCCCATGCCTCTTCAGGTCGTCATCGACGACGTCGGCTGGTGGTCCGGCGAAGACGGCAGCGCGCGACAGGAGCCCTATCGCACCGGGATTCACCGTCACCACGTGCCCGCCGACTATCGAGCCATCGTGGCGTTGGGCCGTGCGCTGGACATCAGGCCCCAGGCCGCCCTGATCCTGTGCGAATGGGACAAGGCCAACATCCTGCGGAAGATCCCCGAGAGCACCTGGATGGGAGAACGCTGGGACAACAGCCGGTGGGTGGGCCCCTGGCAGGAGGAGGCCGCGGACGCCATCCGCTCCAATCCCACACACTTCGAGTGCACCATCCACGGCGTGGGCCACGAGCACTGGAGCGGGGAACGGTTCACCCGCGCCGAATGGGCCGACCCCGACGGCCGAATGCGGCCGCCCGAGCTGGTGGAGAGGCTTCTGGATGCCTTCGCGGCGATCATGGACCAGCATCGGCTGGGCGATTTTCCGCGGTCCTTCGTGCCCACCGCCTTCCGCCACACGTTCGGGCCCAGCGAGGGGCGCGAGGTGAGCGTGGCGGAGTTGCTCCGACGGCGCGGTGTCACCTACATCAACACCCCTTTCAGGAGCATGGCCAACGCCGGGGCCGTCTCCCACGGCGTGTTCGGGTTCGATGCCGGCGTGATGACCGTCGAGCGGGGCGAGGATCTGCTGAACTGGGACGTCATCGGCCAGACGCCGATCGGCCGGCTGAGTGGTCCGACCTGCGGGTTGCATTGGCCCAATCTGCTCCACCCCGACCCGGAGAGAAACATGGAGATCGTCGCAGCATGGGTTGCGCTCCTCACCCCCTACAACGACCGTGCCGACATGCTGCTGTCGCCGAACTCCGTGTCCTTTCAGCACCAGCTCGCTCACCACGTCTGTACGACGGCGACGCTCCTCCGGGACTCGATAGAGCTCGACTTCTCCGAAACGGACGCGCTGCCGGGGTCCGTCGGAGACGGAGCGCTGATCCTGAAGGTGAGAAGTGCCTCGGCTCTGGAGTTCACTTCCGACACCGTGCGGATAACCTCGCAGTCTCCGCGGAGAAGCGAGGACGACCTCCTCTACACGCTCCAGCTCGAGAGACAGCCGAACCGCGCGAACGCGCAGGTGAGCTTCGCTCCTGTCGCGTAGATTGACCGGATCTCCCTCGCACACCCGGCCCCGGAGCATCTCTCGCTCTCGAGCGTGCGTGCCATCCGCTCCATTGGCCGGGTCACGCCCAACCGGGGCCGGCGCAAACTCGTTTCGGGTCTCCAGCTTCGGCACGGTCCAAGGCCTGCTGAAGACGACCATCGCCCAGCTGTGACCGTGAGACGCCAGAGAGCGCCCGGGCAGGCGTCGCGGGCCGACTAGTTGCCCGTAACGGCTGAATCGGAACCGTAGATATTGATTCTGTGGGAGGGATCGGAGTAGCTCCACTTGATCGGCTTGGGCTGGAGGTTGTAGCGCTTTATGTAGCGCATGAGCTTTCGCGCGAGGTCCTTGACCGAGGTGAAGACGCCGCGGGCGATGACATCACGCTCGAT
>Ga0310121_10003087_pt1 | contig 15386 bp, 10 predicted proteins | sample CB27_Tmax_986_MG_FD_203504 | JGI IMG/M metagenome (GOLD analysis project Ga0310121, IMG submission 203504) | Marine microbial communities from Western Arctic Ocean, Canada - CB27_Tmax_986 | ecosystem: Environmental > Aquatic > Marine > Oceanic | place: Canada: Western Arctic Ocean | collected...
TCACTTCCGAATCCGACAGCACATCGATACCTTGAATGTACCCGCACTGATTTAATTTCTCAATTTGCTTTTTCGACAGCGCCTGTGGCGTTTCGACCGTAGCCGGGTGAAACTGTAACTCTCGCTCCAGTAGAGCCAGTTGTTGACTGTCAGGAAAGGTTTTCCTGACCGCCGATTTAGTAATGACGCCAGACTCAAAAATGCCCATTGTTTCTTCTGTATCGGAAGCAGTGTGATAAGTACAATTGTCCCCTTATTTTAGTTGATTCGCTCGAGGTGTTCTACTGTAAATCACCGATTCACTGCTTCGATCGGTCGGGTTGTTTCAACGAAAGTCTTCCGACAGAAGATGCGACCGAGGGATCTGGCCTGGCGATTACTGACTGCTTCCAGCGTGTTGCAGAACTTGCACCCTTTCTGCAACACTCGACGAACGCATTTCATCGCTGGACGTAAGGCCCGTTTCAATATATTATGTTGCCGCAGTCGTGGTACGGCCCCTTTTAAATGGTGGCTGGCTTGATTTAAGATCTTTAGCAACAATCACATGAACGGTTTATCGGTTGACAAGCAGGTTGCTCGGTTGACCAGTGAGCAAAAACAACAATTCGCTGACTGGGGATACATTTCCAGCCTGCCGGTCTTTGACGATTCAGGAGCGGACTATCTCCAACTGCGATTTGGGGAATTGGTGGATCTCCTACCTTCGGAAATCGACATCAGCCGAGTCAATAACTGGCACAAAGCTAACCGTTGGATCTACGAACTCTGCCACACTCCGGTGATCCTGGATTATGTCCAGGATTTACTGGGCCCGAAATTCTTTCATTGGGGTGCCAGTTTCTTTTGCAAGTATCCTGGGGACAAAACAGAGGTTCCCTGGCACCAGGACGCACAGTACTGGCCCCTACACCCACACAAAGCTGTCACCGTCTGGCTGGCCTTTTTTGACGCTGATGAAACCAACGGGGCAATGCGGGTTGTGCGCGGTAGTCATCACCTGGGAGAGGTAGCTCACCAGGAAGTTCAAGGGGAACATTTTATGCTGGCCCAACAGGTGGTCGCTTCAGCAATCGATCCTCACGACGCTGTCAGTCTTTGTCTCCGTGCTGGCCAAATCTCCTTGCATGATGATGCGATCATCCATGGTTCCCTCGCCAACCGCTCGGATCGGATGAGAGCCGGACTGACGTTGCGTTATTCTGCAACGGACTCCAAATGCGATCTGGCGGTGTGGCCCACCTTTGAAAGTTACTTGGCGCGAGGTGTCGATCAGTATCAATTAAATCCCGTCGGCAAAGTTCCACGGGACGAAGGTTTCCCGTCGCGTCCCCAACAACAGTCATCCGAGTTTTCATAGCGACGGTCCAGAAATGATGCAACTTTCAACCTCGGACCAACCAGTTCGGGTCTCCTGCACCCAAGTGACCTTTAATACGAATCGACCGCCTCGACCCGACGCTCGTCCAGAACCTGCGGCGCGGTGTCGTGATACCGAATGTTGTCACACGCTTCATTTCGGTTTCGATTCACTTCTGCAGAATCGCACGCAGTTCCCGTTTAAAGGTGTCTCGAAGAGATAGCGCCAATGTACGCGACAGCCTCGTCATGGCAGTCTCATAATCTTGGTGTTTCAGATGGCGCATTTTCTGATACTCCGCTTCAATTGCACCCGTATCATACCGCAGGCCCCTCAGGGTGCTGGGCCGATCACAGAGTAACGCCCCTTTTCCAACTCCGTCGGGAAACGTCTGTAACGTTTCGGCAACAATCAAACCTATTCGACGAGGCTTTCCAGCTAGCATTCGTGGAATGATGTAATCCGTGATAGTCTGCCGCATGAAATCGCTTACAAAAGGAAGAATTCGTCCCGTGGAAGACCGGGTCCCTTCTGGATAGATGGTGACCGAGGCGCCGGCCTCAATTGCGCGAAAGACCTCTGCGGCAACTCGCTGGCGTTCCTGCTTCAGTCCAATCGCCGCTTGTTTTATCTCAGCCCAGGGAGCTTTTTGATCGCGAACTGTTCGCAGTCGATCATTCTCCTTGACAACGATGGGATTCGGCTTGCGCATGGCGCGCGCCATGATGAACTGTGAGACGGACCAACGGTATTGAATCAGGTTTTCGCGTAGAACATATCTTGTAGTATTTTTTACAAACTGTGTGCTGAACAGGACTTCTATTCCACCTTGTGGGCCACCGGCCCGTTTGGGACCTTGATGGTTTCCAAAAAACAAATCGCAGTCTGCAACCTCGCTTACACCATCCAAACGAAGTTGGAAGACCCCTTGTTCACACAGGCTGGAAATGGCGTCTCTCATTTCTCGAGTGAGGTGGCCACCTGGAATGAGGCTCGACCGCAAGAACGCGGCCACAACACCCCGCGTGAATTTGTTCTTGTTCTCTATTGGCAGAGGGCACTGTCGGGCCTCTTCCATCCGTTCGTGGTAGAGTTCTTCGAAATGTTCCACCTGTTCCACCCGGTAAAGAATGAGTGATGCTGTGAGTGGTTGAAACGGACCGTTTTAGCCACATTGCCAGTCCATGCCAAGTGCGTAGGGGACAGAAACGGCATTGTGTTAAGAACGAGTTCACTGATTCTCCTCAAAGTCCGCTGGATTGCAAACAACACCAGACACCCCCGCTTTTCAGAGTATTGATCCTTTCTGAATCTCCAGACGATAAAGCCCAAATTGCCAGCTACGCGGTGAGCTCCCTGTCGAGTTTGCAAACAAACGGCTACGGATTAGACTGAAGGTTAGGTTGAAGGCCCTTGTTGATACACCTTTACAACAAAACAGTTTGTTCGGGAGATGCTGCTTCTGATTCTGAAACAAGTAAGACGAAGCGCTGGAAAGTAACCTGTCCCAATGCGTTTGGCAGATCGTTCCGTCGCTGAATCAGCCCCCTTCGTGCCGTGCTGACGTAATCGTTCCAGCAGGCAGATATCGGGCGTTACTCTTCGGTTAACCTGATGCGCTCTCATTTTTGGACCGGTACATGTCGATCGATATCGCAATCATCCCCGTCGCTGGCCACGGCACACGACTCTTGCCGCTCACCAAGAGTCAACCCAAAGAAATGTTGCCCGTGGGCCGTAAGCCTGTGGTGCAGTACGTGGTCGAGGAATTAGCGCGCTCCGGGATACGGCGACAACTATTCATTACTGGTCCGGGGAAGACGGCCATTGAAAACCATTTTGATGAAAACAGCGAGTTAATACAGCTCCTGCGAACCGGGGGCAAGGAAGAGCTTTTGTTGGAACTGGAGTTTGAACGGCACACGATGGAATATTTTTACACTCGCCAACGCCGTCAATTGGGACTCGGCCACGCAGTGCTCTGTGCTCGTCCCCTGCTTGACAGGCAACCTTTCGTGGTGGCACTGGGTGATTCAATCATCGGATTGAACGCGCAGTCCGACATCGTCAGGCGGATGATCGATGTGTTCGAGGGAGAAGGTGCCGCAGCCACGATTGCCTTCGAGGAAGTGTCGCCACAGGACGTGTCACGTTACGGAATCGCCCAACCGAAAGGTGATCCGGTCGACGTCTTTGAGTTGGCAGACTTGGTAGAAAAACCCTCCGTCGCCGATGCACCCAGCAATCTTGCTATTGCCGCGCGTTACATCTGTAGTCCCGATGTCTTTACGCGGCTGGCCGAGACTCCACCCGGCGCGGGTGGTGAAATCCAACTGACTGACGCATTACGGAGCCTGATTCAGGATGGAAAACGTGTGATGGGCGTGCGACTAGCCCCCCACGAACAGCGCTTCGACATCGGAAATTTCGGCAGCTACTTTCGGGCATTCGCCGAATTTGCGCTGGCCGACCCGGACGAAGGACCTCTGTTGCGAAAACATCTGGAAAGTTTGCTTGCTAAGCCGTCTCACGACCTTCAGCTTTGACAGTTCTCTCACGTTCCTCTATCGCAGCAAAACAATCTAATTTGCCTGGCGCTGAAATCACTCCCATGCAGATTATACGCCATCGATCCTATGCTCGAGCAGGACTGATCGGAAATCCGTCCGATGGATATCACGGTAAAACGATATCACTGATGGTCCGCCAGTTTTATGCGGAAGTGGTAATGTATGAATGGGATGATCTCGAAATTGTGCTGACTCACCAAAGTCAGATTCGTTTCAATTCTATCCGCGGATTGGTGCGCGACGTCCAGCTTCACGGATATTACGGCGGTATCCGCCTGATCAAAGCCACCATTAAAAAGTTTGTCGACTATTGTGATCGCCATGGACATGATCTGGACCGGCCAAATTTTTCAGTTCGCTTTCAGAGCAACATCCCGCGACAGGTGGGCATGGCGGGTTCCAGCGCTATTATCGTAGCCACCCTGCGATGCCTGATGGAGTTCTACAATCTGGAAATTCCCTTGCAGATTCAGCCATCACTGGTGCGAGAAGTGGAAACCGATGAGTTGGGATTACCAGCCGGTTTGCAGGACCGGGTGATTCAGATCTACGAAGGCTTGGTTTATATGGATTTTTCCAAGGCGGAAAGTCTGAATTTACACGGCTACGAATGTGGCAGATACGAGCGTCTAGATGCTTCCTTACTGCCGCCGATCTACCTTGCTTACAATGATCAGGTCAGCGAGCCAACAGAGATCCCTCACAACAACTTACGTGCTCAATATGACCAAGGGAATACGGCGGTACACCAGGCCATGGATCGATTTGCACAAATCACCGACGAAGCTCGTGAAGCGATCGAAAATGGTGACGCGATCACTTTGGCTCAATTGATCGATGAAAATTTTGATTTGCGGCAATCCATTGTTCCAATTGCAGCGAGACAACTGGAAATGGTTCAAGCGGCTCGTATGGCTGGTGTTTCGGCAAAGTTTGCCGGGTCCGGTGGGGCGATCATCGGCACTTGTACCAACGAGACTACGTGGAGCAAACTGCAGCGCGCTATGCAAGCCATTGGTTGTCAGATAATTCGCCCTCAGGTGTTACCTGATCCCGATCAGACAGGTGATGGCCGGTCCTTGGTTTAACCGCCCCATTTCATTAAGTAACGAACGAGCCGGGTGGGCAAACACCCCGTGAATGAATTCCTTCCCTAAGATCCGCTCGGTGGGTCACCAAGAGTCGTCGCCGGCATCCCGGGAACCTTCCTCGTGCACAGAATTCACTTACCCATCAGTAGCAGGAATTGCCGTATCTGCGGAAGATTTGTTCCCGGTATCTTCCGGCGCCTCCTGCTTCCCTTGCTCCGTACCCTCGTCGGGGGCGACGGGTAACGACGGTGTAAGCACTGGTCCTTCTGAACTTGAGCTCGAGTGATCCGATGAATGGGTATGGCCCGTTTCTTCCCAGGGTCGATATCGACCCCGTTCGTGGAAATCGACCACCCGCTTCAATTTGAAATCCGCTGGAAACTCTTGGTCGAGTTGGCCAAGCAAATTGTCATAGCGCTTGACGGCACTCACCACATCTTCAGTCCCCACATCTTCTTGGAGCTGCGGATATTTGTCGTAAATGTTTGCCCATGCGTCCCATGCAATTTCGTAATTCCTCTGTGCCTGCAGCAAGCGCCCTTCCCGATGATCGTTGTCAGCTTGATACAAATGTTTCTTGGCTTGATTGGAATCTTCTGACTGCTCCACCGTGCAACGCGTTCTCCAGTAGTCAAAGTTGACAATGTTTCTATACTGTTTCACAAACGTGGCATGGGTCATTTTGTCATTGATTGTTTCTGCCAGCCAGCGTGCCTTGGATCGAGTGGCATCGTCTTTGATTTGCTCCACGATGTCTGCAGGTGAAACCATCAACAAGCGAGCCGCCTCCGCATGAAGTTGTGCTTGCTCTTCCGTCACCTGATCGACGGGCGTCTCGAGAGCCAAAATCATCTCTTCGGAAAGCGATTGCTGCTTCTTCAACTTAATTTCTTCCATCAGCCCGGGTTGTAATGTTCCTAACTGCTGAGTGAGTTCGATCACTTCCGCTTCTAATGCCTCCTCCTCATTCAGACGAATATAGAAATCTCGACTGGTACGAATTTCCCGGTTTCCAAAACTCTGCCAGACAGCTCCCGCCTCGGCCCACGCACTTTCAGAAAATTCGTCAAAAATACCTTCGTCCGCCAACGCTGCTGAGTAATTGATGAGAGCCATGCCGGGTCCAGAGTGAAACAATACCGGACTTTTCCCCTTGTTCCGTTCATGGGGTTTCTCTTCAATCATCGACTGTAAACTGCGTCCCCGCATGTTAGCTCGGCCGGAATCCACAGTCTCTTGCGCTATGAGGTACCACTGATGACTCACCCGCCAATTGTCGGGCTTGTTAAACGGTCCAATGCTCTTGTTATCAAAATCAATGACGTGATCGCGGATAAAATCGTGGAAGTCCTCATCCTTGCGAAACTCCTCGCGAAACTGTTTGTGCTCGTCGGCTCGCCCAATTTTCTGGCCGAAAAACCACGCCACATCCCAAAGCAGTCTAGGCTCATCTCGGTTATAGCGGGTGCCTTCGATAAGAAAACGGATTCCTCGCTTCACCCAAAAATAACGGTGGAGATAATTGTCAAATTCCACCGAGACGTTGTAGCTTACGTTCCACCCTTGGAACTGCCAAACCGAAATAAAGTTGGGCTGGAGATTGGTGATCTGTTCCAGCGTGGCCATCATCTTGGGCCAGTCTTCGGTCTTTTTATAATGATTGGCTTTTGTCCAGAGGATGTTTGCCGCGACCCCGCGCATCCCCAACAGGGCGAGTTTCATAGTTTCGCTGGCAGGATCAATCTCACCTAGATTGGCTTGGGCCAGATTGTATTGCGCTCTTTTCTGTGCCAACAAGCCACCAGGGTTCGACTCGCCGTCTTTGCGCGGAGGTGTCGAAGGACGGCTGATGTATGAAATGGGCAACAACAAAACAGCCATCAGGGCAATGTACAACACTTTCCACTGAAAAGAATTCATGCGGCAATTTCCCTGGTACGAAGCAAGAAATATCCCAGGCAAGTCACAACAAACGAATAAGCCAGACCAACCACCAACTGCTGACACCACACGTCAGCAGGCACATTGAAACCTTCCGCCACGTAACCCACCATATCAAAACGACTGAAGTCCGGCACCATGACAGCAACAGCCCACATAAAAGCCATGATTACCGCATCCAAGGCTTGAATCACTGCCGTGGCAAATCCCAGATCCAGGTCCACGCTGACATTCATCTGATTGACCAGTCGAATCAGAGATTCGATGGGACCGCCACCATCGATGGTAGAGTTTTCGGGATTGAACACGCTTAGCGCCAGTTCTTTGACGTGAGAAGTAAAGAAACCCATAACAACCGATCCCAGCGTCGCCAACAAAGCAACCGGAGCGCTTAAAAACGTGCTGAACATCACCCCCATTCCAATCACCAACGTCATTTGAATCCAAATACTAAGATAACCTTTGGCGAAGTTCCAGGCAAAATTCCTGTCTCCTACGTGCTGGTAAAAATCGGCTTGAGCTACCCCAAAATATTGACCCCGGTCGTCACAACGGAGAATGAAATCCATGCGTCCCTTGTCATCTGCATACTCTTTGAAGATGTCAATGGTTTCCCCGGTCGCCAACTCGAATTCGCGCTCAATGTATAGCGAATCGAGGCTGAATTCTTTCGATTCAAAAGGAATGGGAGGGCTTTGATTGTCGTTTTCAGGGTGCGCCAGCGTCCACGATCCTGACACGCCTTTTTCAATATCACCCTTGTGAGTACGAAAAACGCTGATCGACCAAAAAATCTCCAACCCGTCTGGAAAATTTTCTGGCGTGATACCTTCCAGTCTCCAGATCGCGGCAGCAAGTGTTCCACCCTCAAAGTAACCGCGGTAAGTCCATTCGTAACCAACTGAAATCGGTTCGGCCAGCGCACCCGTTCGATCTAAAAATCTCAATTTGCCATATTCGGGAATTCTGGCTGCCAAACCATCCCGCGCCCGGCCTACCTGGTAGGATGCGTTTTCACCTTCGCCCTGGCGGCCCACCTCATGCCAGTGGCCCATACGCATATCGGTTTTACCTTGACCATTGGTATCGACGGGAAACGAGTGAAAATGATTTCTATTCTTCAGCGTTGCACCTTCCACGCCGCCTTCAATCAATTCAGATGGCCTGATGTCGTCCGTGTTGACCACGTGGTTGTGCGCAAGTCCGCGGACGACAAACCAATAACTAAATACTCCCATCGCTAGAAGAATGAGAGTCCCGATCGCACAAAATCCAGTAATCCGACCGAGAACCACTTCCCACGCGCGAACCGGCTTCGTCACAACCGTATAGATTGTTTTCTGTTTGATGTCGGTTGGCAGACTGAAGACGCTGAGAAGCAAAACCAGCGCCAGGACCAGAAAGTTGGTCGAAGTGAGCACGAAACTGATATACAACTGGCCAGGTTGTGTACTTTCAGTATCCAAAAACCAGCCCGCAAAGAGAAGAATGGCGATAAAGACAGCGAAAGACACCAATACTCGGCGACGAACGGCCTCTTTAAATGCCAGGCCCGCCATGGCAGTAATCCTGCGCGGCGAGATTTGAAAAAACTCGCCCACTCCCCGAAACATGACCTTTGCCGTCAGATAAAAGCCTTCGGACGCACCATAACGAAAGGCGGTGACAAGATAACTAAAAAAAAGACTGCCGATTAAGAATACGGCAACCGCCGCTAGTCCATAGCGAGAACTCTGGACCAACCATTCACTGAAAGGGAGAGGAAGTTCTTCTACAACCATAAAATTTTCACTGATCGGTTGACTTCGTGGCTCTTCGGCCCGGGCGAGCTTCACTCTCCTGAACAATGTTCAGGAATAACTCCTCCAGGGTTGAAGTGGGGTTGTCCATCATCTGCAATTTCCCGCCGTGTTTTTCAATGACTTCGCGGATTTCTTGTTTCGCTTGATCACTCAACCCCGATGCCTGAACCTGGGTGACATCACGTACTTTTAGCAAGGCATCGACTCGACCTAGCTCCTTCAATTCCCCTTGATAGAGAATCGCAATGCGGTCACAGACGTCCTGCACATCCGCCAGAAGGTGGCTGCACAAAATAACCGTTTTCCCTTCGTCTCGCAGCTGGAGAATCAAGTCCTTCATCTCTCGCGTGCCAATGGGATCCAGACCTGTGGTCGGTTCGTCTAATAGAATCAGCTCGGGATCGTTGATCAGGGCCTGTGCCAGGCCGATGCGCCGCGCCATGCCCTTGGAGTACTCTTTTAGCTGACGTTTTCGAGCCCATCCTAGCTTGACCAGCTCGATCAGACTTTCGACCCGCTGTCGACGCGTTTCAGGAGCCATGGTGAAAAGCCGGCCGTAAAAGTCTAAGGTTTCCTCGGCATTTAGAAATCGATACAGGTATGACTCTTCTGGAAGGTATCCAATTCGCTCATTTTTGTTGACTTCGCTCGCATCTCTTCCAAAGACCAGCGCCTGTCCACTGGTGGGAAACAGCAGCCCCAGCAACAATTTTATCGTCGTGGTTTTTCCGGATCCATTGGGTCCCAGCAAGCCAAAGATTTCCCCCTGGCGAACTTCCAGATCCAGCGCTTTCAAGGCATGAACCTTTTGCCGACCCCAAAAATCTCGGTAGATTTTGGTAAGGTTTCTGGTCTCGATTACAACCTCAGGGGAAGTGGCAGAACCCTCCCCAGCAGGCTCAATGACAGCCTGTTCCATCTACTTCTCTCCCTGATTATCCAAAGGCGTCATATTCTAGTCCTGAACGCAACAACAGAAATGAATTCAACGAGCCTGAAAGTAACCGTTCGAGCCAGAGTGGCAGACAATCGTGTTACTGAGTCGGGGCTGTGTCTCAAAACTTTGTTTTGTGGGCACAACCTGAAAATTCTTTTCACACGTCAGTTAACCTCCTGTAACCCACCGGTGGAGGGTTTACGGAAATCCAGTCCGTTCACTATACGCCAGCGGATCCGAGGCTGCAAGGATCCAGACTTCTGACGAACGACCTCAGGGAGACCCGACTCGCATCATCCGGGTCCTTGAAAACTCAAAACTTCCACCTCCCAAAAAACCACGGAGACCCCAAAAAGGTGGGCAGTCGCGTGAAGACATGGACGGTAAATCCCGCTAAACTGTGAGGAGGAACTTCGGAGCAGGAGCAGTTCAAGATGCAAATCGTGGACCTCAATTCGGCCCATTTCTTTCTTCATAGTCGGATCGACTATGAACGGGTTGACTCGATTCCCTACCGATCACGAGTCTTCAAACTTGACCGAATGAGGGATCTGCTGGCCCGACTGGGACACCCGCATCATCGTGTCCACATCGTGCACATCGCCGGCACAAAAGGCAAAGGTTCTACAGCGGCGATGATCGCATCGGTCATGGATGCTGCGGGCTACCGAACCGGACTCTTTACTTCACCCCATCTGGATCGCATTGAAGAACGTTTTGTGGTGGCGGGGCGGGCTTGTAGTGAAAACGAATTTGTTGATTTGGTGGCACAGGTTGAGCGGGTCGTTTCTGAAATGGACTCCGAGGTAGCCGCTTCAAGTGCCGCAGAAACGGGCCCCACCTACTTCGAAATCACCACGGCCATCGCACTGCTCTACTTCTGCCAGAGCGAAGTTGACTTGGCCGTGATGGAAGTCGGATTGGGTGGACGGTTGGATTCCACCAACGTTTGCCTGCCCCTCGTGACTGCTATCACCAGCATCAGCCTCGACCATACCACCCAACTGGGAAACACGGTGGGTGAAATTGCAACGGAAAAATCCGGAATCATCAAACCGAATGTGCCCGTCGTCAGCGGAGTCCGTGAAAACGTGGCCAGCAACGTCATCGAAAAAACAGCTCGCCACTGGGGTGCCCCCCTTTTCATGTTGGGGCACGATTTTGATTTTGAATACGCTTTGGACTGGACTTCCGGGGAGATGCGACGCCCGCTGTCCCGCATCACTTATCGCGAGTCGGACACACGGTTCGGGATGGAAGACATCCAAGTTGGACTTCCGGGAAAACATCAAGCCTCCAACGCGTCCGTGGCAATCGCCGTCTTGGGACAACTGCGGAAAATTGGGTGGAAAATTAATGAGGGGGCCATTCGGGATGGACTGGCAAACGTTTCCTGGCCTGCGCGCGTCGAAGTGTTCGACAACCAACCGATGGTTGTTGTCGATGGCGCGCACAACGTTGCATCCATTGAGGCTTTGATTGACGTGCTCCGCGACTTGGCGCCTCATCAGCCCCGTCGATTGATTTTTGCCACCAGCAGCGACAAAGACGTCGATGGAATGCTACAGCGACTGCTGCCGGAATTTAAATCCATCGTGTTCACTCGGTTCTTAAATAATCCTCGCAGCATTTCTCCAGATAGGTTGGCGCAACAAGCACGGAACCATCTGGAGAACGGTGCTTGCAAATCGCTGAATGTGGAAATCGCTATACGTCCTGACCCTCGTTCCACATGGCAGTTGACGACGGACAAATCGGCTGCCAACGATTTAATCTGCATCACCGGTTCCTTCTTTATTGCTGCCGAACTTCGTCAGTTGGCGCGAGAATTTGTGACACAGTGCCAAGGCGCGGTGTAGTTGTTGTGACGGCAGAAATTTAGCGCCGATCAATCAAATTGCCGTCCTGCAAAATAAAATCTATAACGCACATCAGCGGCTAAAGATCACTCTTCTTTCCTGGAATCTCCGCGAGTCCGGCTGCCACGATCGCCTCGTCATCGATCGAAAGGTGGGTGGGGACGGTTCCCTGCCGGAACAACTTTGCCGGAGGCTCGCAAATACTGGGCAGAGTAACCAGCTGCGGTACTCGCCTCGGATGGATTTTCCAGTCGCTCTAGTAGCCCGAACAATTGGAGAATGTAAGGATCGCCCCAGGGAAGCAGCCGCGTGGCTTCCCCGCCGAAGTAACGATTTCGAATTGGTTGCATGTCAGAATCCTCCTTTTGGATCGGAACATGACAGTGCAAGTTGAGTACCAATTCATAAAACAATCTACTCCGCTTACAAGCTGGCTCGTTCTATCCCGTTTGATCCCAAGAGATAGAAACTTCCGATCCCCTGTCTGTTGATGCCTTGGGTCCCAACCCTTCCGTTCCAGACCGGGGAAGAATTTTCAATGCCTTTCCAGAAGTGTGTAAAAAGTGGCACCTCACCCAGGTTGGTGGGATTGCGTAAAGATTGTCGGTCCGGGTCGATAGTCAGGTCGAACCGAACGTGTTTCAAGCTGCTTCCGCTGACGAACTTGCGGATTCCGCTCGATTTTGGAAGTGTTGGATTGCCCGGCGCAACTGGGGATCTTCAAAGTTTTCACCAGCCGCTTCCGTTTCGCCGGCTGTGACAACCTCTGGAACCGCACCGGCGTCTTCTGGTGTCGACTCATCCAAATCGTTCGATTCCCGTATTTGCAAGGCAGATGTTCCCCAATCGGCCTGATTGCGTGCAGCCACCACTTTTCCATATTCTTCGCGGGTCAGCTTCACTTCGTAACCCTCATCGGGGATCACTCCCCAATCGTCCTCTTCCGTGGCGTCTTTCGATCGATGGATGTTGCGATCGCTGGGTCTCCAAAAGGTGGCAGTCGTCAACTTGATCACGCTTTTTCCCATCTCTAGCGGAATGATATTTTGCACCGTGCCTTTGCCCCAGGTGCGTTCACCTACCAGCACGGCACGATGATGGTCCTGCAGGCAGGCCGAAACGATTTCGCTCGCACTGGCACTGAAGCCGTTGATCAGTACTGCCATCGGCAGATCCTCGTCAACTTCAATATTCTCGGTTGCCATTTCGACACTTTGGACAGCCCCTCCGCGTCCTCGGGTGCTCACAATGGCACCGTTCCCGATGAACATGTCGCTGACCTCAATTGCCGCAGTAAGCAACCCTCCAGCATTGGATCTTAAATCCAGGATCAGTCCCTTCATCTGTTGATTTGCCAGGCTTTTCAAGGCCGAACGCAACTCGTCAACCGTGTGCTCTCCAAAAGTGGTAAGACGGATGTAGCCAATGGATGGATGATCTTTCAAAAAATATTGCCAATTCCCATCGGGGTTCAACGTGTCGCCCAAAACAGATGGCACTTTAATGATCGCTCGTGTGATCGCGATCTCATGGGTTTCTTTATCTCCATCGCGCTCGAGAGTGATCCGTACTTCCGTTCCAGGAAAACCTCGCAACCGTTCGATGGCCGCGTGCAAGTCCATCCCTTCCAGGCTCTCGCCATCCACTTCAAGAATCGTGTCACCGGCCATGACTCCCGCACGATGAGCCGGAGTACCAACCACGGGACTCAACACCGTCAAATGTCCGGATTCCACGTTCGGACTGATGATGATTCCGATTCCGCCGAATTCCTGATCCAGATCTTCTTTGAATTTAGAGAACTCTTGGGGACCAATGTACGAAGAGTAGGGATCCAGCTTGCCGAGCAAGCCGTTCAGGGCATGTGCAAACAATTCGCGATGCTCAACTTTTTCGACGTAACGAGATTCAATGTGGTCAATCGCCTCCGCAAAAAGTCCGGCGTAGCGGTCACGCCGAGCCTTCTCGTAGCAAAAGTACGAAATTACGGCCGTCAAAATGATGATGATGATATTGCGTGGCGGCATCAAAGCACTCCTCATAATTGAACGACTGCCATTCTACTTCGTGCCAAGGTCCCCGAGTAGATCAGCCACCTCCAGTCGTAAGTCGCGACGGGCAGGACATGTGTTTTAAGTTGCGCCTCTCGCCCGGGACAGCGGGTTCCCCCATGGAATAAATGGCCCTCCCGCATGTCACCAGCGCCAGCAAACCCCAAGACAAACAGGCCTTCCGGTTTCCCGTGAACGTCGAGGAAAATAGGGGCGACTTTCCAGCAGGCAGCCCGAATTGATCCATTCGAGCGTTCTCCCGCTGACAAAAAACGGAATCGGTGTTTCCAGCCACGCTGCCGTCAGCTTATTTCCAGGTGCTTTCTGTCTTAAGGCATGCTAGATTTGAATGGTCGATAGGACCCGATCAACCGGTCCTCTCCATTTCACGATCGCAGGTCCGACGTACTAGAAAGCAGCCATGTTTCCAGCCCGTCCCCTTTTCATCTATGCTTGCTCCCTCCTGTGCTTGGGCTTGGCAGGACGTGTCGAGATGTGTGCCTCAACTCCCACAACTCTTCCTGTGGAAGGCATTCGCACCAACAAGCCAAAGCTGCATGCTCTCACAGATTGCCGAATTGTCGTGGCACCGGGCCAGGTGATCGAGAACGGGACGCTGCTCATTCGTCAGGGGATTATCGAGCACGTGGGCACTGACGTAGAAGTACCCCGCGAAGCAAAACAGTGGACACTGACGGGAAAGACAATCTACGCGGGTTTCATTGATGCATATTCCGAGGTCGGGCTGAAGGACCCCGATGACACGGCAGGGTCGCCTTATTGGAATAAAATGATCCAGCCACAATGCGCGGCGGCTGAGTTGTTTGCTCCTGACAGGATGCTTAACAAGAAACTACGTAGTCAGGGTATTGCTGCCAGACTGGTCGTCCCGAAGTTCGGCATCATCAAGGGTCGAAGTGCTCTGGTTAGCACAGGAGATGGACCGAGTTCTGAAACCTTGCTCGCATCGCCCGTTGCCTTGCACATCCGATTGACGACCGACCGCAACTGGGAAGACAGAACCTACCCCAATTCTCCCATGGGTGCTGTCGCCCTGGCAAGGCAGGCCATGTACGACGCCGACTGGTATCAGAAAGCTTGGCAAACCTATCGGGCGAATCCTGCCCTGGAGCAGCCAGAGTGGAACGACTCGCTGCACGTGCTGCAAGACTATTTTAAGTCGGATCGACTGATTGTCATCGATGCTGACAACGAACAATTTTTATTGAGGGCCGATCGCTTTGCCCGCGAATTCGGTTTAAAGATCGCCCTACGAGGTTCGGGGCATGAGTATCGCCGCCTGGAAGCCGTACGACAGACGGGCCGGACCATCGTTGTTCCGGTGCATTTTCCCAAAGCACCCCAAGTAACAACTCTCGGGCAGGCTCACAATGTGACACTTGAAGAACTGATGCATTGGGATTTCGCGCCAGAAAATCCAGGCCGTCTGGATCAAGCTGGTGTGCGGATCGCCATTACCAGTCACGGCTTGGAAGATGTGAATGATTTTCTAGCGTCAGTTCGCACTGCAGTCCAACGTGGGTTGGGCAAAGAGGCGGCACTTCGAGCACTCACAACCAGACCTGCTGAACTGTTGGGCGCCGCCGAGCAGGTCGGAACCCTGGACGCCGGAAAGATCGCCAACATTGTGGTTGCCGATGGCGATCTTTTTGAAAAAGACACCCGGCTGTCGGTCATCTGGGTACAGGGTACGCGCTATGACGTGGCAAAATTGCCAGAGGTGGATCTGCGTGGCAGTTGGCGAATCCGTTTTC